>Ga0255211_1000129_pt1 | contig 27713 bp, 25 predicted proteins | sample Miss_Yuk_RepB_8d_FD_183036 | JGI IMG/M metagenome (GOLD analysis project Ga0255211, IMG submission 183036) | Freshwater microbial communities from Mississippi River, Louisiana, United States - Miss_Yuk_RepB_8d | ecosystem: Environmental > Aquatic > Freshwater > River | place: USA: Louisiana...
TATTTTTAGTTACGTCTTATTCGCCCGGCGAAGGCAAAACGTTTACCAGTGTTAATTTAGCTAATATATTAGCTAAAACGGGTAAAAAAACGGTATTATTAGAATTAGATTTACACAAGCCACGTATTTTTCAACGTTTTGGTTTGCAATCACAAGACAAAGGAATAACAACATTTATAAATGGACAGCATAAAATAGATGAAATTATTACCAAAACACATATTGATAATTTATTTTGTTTATTCTCAGGCCCCATTCCTCCGAATCCCTCAGAATATGTATTGGCTGAAAAAATGAAGGAACTTTTAACATATGTTAAATCTCAATATGATTATGTTGTAATTGATACACCTCCTGCAGGAATTTTATCTGACGCACTTTATCTTATACAATTTGTTGATTCAACACTATTTGTTTTAAATGCAAAAACAACAACCAAAAACATTGTTCAATTCGTAAATCAAATATCAGAAACAAATCGAATTAAGAACTTAAATTTAATACTTAATGGCATAAGCAGATCTGCCAGACAATACTATTATAAAGGCTATGGATATAGTTACGGGTACGGTTACGGGTATGGTTACGGAAAAGGCAACTACACTGGTTATGGCGGATATGGCGGATATGGTGGGTATGGCGGGTATGGCGGATATGGTGGGTATGGCGGAAAAACGGATTCATCCCAAAAGGGTAAATAATTTCATATGCTTACAATTGTAGATTACGGGTTAGGAAATCTCTTATCCGTAAAAAATATGCTTAAAAAAATTGGTATCAATTCTAAGATTTCAAATAGTATCAATGAAATAAATCAAGCTGAAAAATTAATTTTACCGGGCGTTGGCGCATTTGATAATGGTATGCAGCGAATTCGTGAACGTGGTTTAGAAAGTGTTTTAACAAAACGGGTAATGAATGATAAAATTCCAATATTTGGAATTTGTCTGGGCATGCAATTATTAGGTAAGCGCAGTGAAGAAGGCAATGAAGCCGGATTAGGTTGGATAGATGCAGAAACTGTAAAGTTTCAATTTACTAACAAAGTGCTTAAAGTACCACATATGGGTTGGGATTATATTAAGGTTAAAACCGTTAATCCTCTAATTTCAATTAATCAAAAACAGCGCTACTATTTTGTTCATTCCTACCATGTAAAATGTAATAATACAGAAGATGTCATGGCTACATGCCACTACGGTATTGAATTTACCAGTATGATACATCGTGAAAATATTTTTGGCGCACAATTTCATCCTGAAAAAAGCTTGTCATTTGGTATGGAGTTGCTACAAAATTTTGTTAAGTTGTAATATGGCATTAAAGCGTATTATACCTTGTTTACTTTATGATGGTAAAGGTCTTGTAAAGACAACCAAGTTTAAAAATCCAAATTACATTGGCGACCCAATGAATGCGATTAAGATATTTAACGAAAAAGAAGTGGATGAGCTAATTTTATTAGACATATATGCAACCAAAGAAAAACGAAGAATCAATTTATCTAAAATTGCTGATTTTGCCGGAGAGTGTTTTATGCCTTTTGCATATGGAGGAGGCGTTAAAACAACTGAAGAGTTTTACGAATTGTATAAAATAGGGGTAGAAAAAGTAATTGTTAATTCACTTGTTTTCGAAAATCCAGCAGTTATTAAAGAAGCCGTTAATAAATATGGCTCTCAGGCTGTGGTCGTTTGCCTGGATTATAAAAAAAACCTCTTCGGTAAAAAGCAGGTATTTTCATTTAGTGGGCATTCGGTTAAGTATACACCTCTTGATTTTGTAAAGTATTTAGAGCAGGATTTAGGAGTTGGCGAATTGTTTCTTCAAAATGTTGATGCAGAAGGCTCATGGGAAGGATTTGACTATGAATTTATTAAACAAATAACTGAAGTTGCTTCATTGCCGGTTATTGTGAGTGGCGGCGCAGGACATATTGAGCACTTAAAAAAAGCCTTGTATGAGTGTGGCGCAAACGGCGCGGCAATAGGAAGCATGGCAGTGTATTCCAAAAAAGGTATGGGGGTTTTAATTAATTTTCCTAAGCGTAGCGAAGTTATTATTGAAAATACTGATAATCAATAATTTAGATTTAAATTTCAGATGGCGTTACATCGAAATTTATAAAATAAATTAAGATGATTAATTGTTTTTTTTATCATTATTGAGTAATATTATTGCTCAATAATGATAGATACGCTGATATCTTCTAAAACACGCATTAAGTTGTTGATGAAATTTTTTCTCAACAGTAAAAACACAGCCTATCTCAGAAATTTAGAGGATGAGTTTGGCGAGTCAACCAATGGTATTCGCTTAGAATTAAATAAATTTGAAAAGGCCGGCTTCCTCGAATCTCATGCCGAGGGAAATAAAAAAATATTTAAAGCAAACACCGACCATCCTTTATTTAATGAAATCAACAGTATCATCCGTAAAATGACCGGACTGGAATATGTTGTGGATTATATTATTCAAAGAATTGGTGATTTGGAGAAAGTATATTTAGTTGGAAAGTTATCAAAAGGACAGGATGGAAATATTATTGATTTAGTACTGGTTGGGAATGACTTAAATAAAGCATTTTTGATAGAACAAATCGAAAAGGCCGAAAAAAAAATTAATAAGAAAATCAGATACGTACACTTTAGAATGGATGAATTTGATTTAAATAAAATTAAAGAGCCAGGCATGCATCCACTTCTTCTTTGGAAAAGAGAAAAGTAGATGTGCTTACCAAAATAAAACTATCTTTTCAGTTGCATTTTGTGACTGAAGAGGCGGAGCCATGAAAAGCGACTTAAAAAACACTACCACAAAGCCAATTAAAGTATGGCGTGCGTTATATGTTGCTTCACGTCAGGAAAAAAAGGTAACAGAACTCCTAAAAAAAAAGGGTATAGAAGCGTATATTCCTTTAATAAAAACAATGCGACAATGGAGCGACCGAAAAAAGTTAGTGGAATTACCCCTTCTTAAGGGCTATGTATTTGTGCATGTTTCGTTGGTGGAGCAAGAGCGCGCCATTAAAACCAATGGAGTTGTTAATTTTGTTCGTATTGAAGGTAAAATTGCGAGTGTTCGCAATTATGAAATTGAGCAACTTAAACAATTAGTTGAATTGGGTTACCAATACGAAGTATCAGGTGTTAAAAGACAATATAAAGAAGGCGATAAAATAAAAATAGCATCGGGAGTTTTAAAAAATATTGTGGGGTATGTTATAGAAAATAAAGAAGGCAGATTTATTGAAGTGGTTCTAGAAAGTTTGGGACAAGCCATTAAGGTTAAATTACCCGAACAAATTGTATTATTTGCTACGTAATGAAACAAGAACAGCAATGGGATTTAATTATTCGACCAAAAAACAATTGGCATAAATTAGACCTGCAATCCATATGGCATTACCGTGATCTTTTAATGTTATTGGTAAAAAGGGATTTTATATCTGTTTATAAGCAGACCATTTTGGGTCCGTTGTGGTTTTTTATTCAACCGGTATTGACCTCACTAACATTTACATTTATATTTAGTGGCATTGCCCATATTAGCACAGATGGCAATCCAGCAATGCTATTTTATATGGCAGGCATTACATTATGGACCTATTTTTCGGATTGTTTAACTAAAACTTCAAGTACGTTTATTGCCAATGCCGCAGTGTTTGGTAAAGTGTATTTTCCAAGGTTAATTGTTCCCTTATCGGTTTTAATTTCCAATTTGATAAAGTTTAGCATACAAGTATTAATATTTTTAATTATTTGGATTTATTTTTTAACGGTTTCTTCAACCATTACTGCCCAATGGCACTACATGTGGTTAATACCCGTATTAATTTTAATGATGGCAGGATTAGGTTTTGGATTTGGCGTAATGATATCATCTTTAACAACAAAATACCGTGACCTAACATTTTTAGTAGGCTTTGGCGTACAATTACTAATGTATGGTAGCTCTGTAGTTTTACCAATTTCTACAATGTCACCAAAAACTCAAATTATAATGTTGTTAAACCCTCTAACATCAATAATAGAAGCATTTAAGTTTTTGTTTTTGGGAAGCGGCTTTTTTAATTTTATTTGGCTGGGTTATAGTTTTGTATTTATGTTGATATTAATGACTGTTTCAGTATTAATATTTAACAAAGTTGAAAAATCATTTATGGATACCGTTTAAATATGAGCGATACGGTTATCAAAGTTGAAAATTTAGGTAAGCAGTATCACCTGGGACAGGTGGGCACGGGTACCATTACCCACGATTTAAATCGTTGGTGGCACAGGCTCAGAGGAAAAGAGGATCCATATTTAAAAATAGGGGAAACCAACGACAGAACCAAAAAAGGTAAAAGCGACCTCGTTTGGGCTTTACGTGATATTAATTTTGATGTAAAGCAAGGAGAAGTGTTGGGGATTATTGGAAAAAACGGAGCCGGAAAATCTACACTTTTAAAAATATTATCGCGAGTTACTTCTCCAACAGTAGGAGAAATTAAAGTAAAGGGGCGCATTGCAAGTTTGTTAGAGGTTGGAACCGGATTTCATCCAGAACTAACCGGTAGGGAAAATATTTTTTTAAATGGCGCTATAATGGGTATGTCTAAGCAAGAAATTAGCAGCAAATTTGATGAAATTGTTGATTTTAGTGGAGTAGAAAGATATATTGATACACCTGTAAAGCGCTATAGCAGTGGTATGTATGTGCGACTGGCATTTGCAGTGGCTGCACACTTAGAGCCTGAAATTTTAATAGTTGATGAGGTATTGGCTGTTGGAGATGCTGAGTTTCAGAAAAAGTGTATGGGTAAGATGAAAGATGTTAGTGGGGATGGAAGAGCTGTGCTTTTCGTTAGTCATAATATGCCAGCGGTAAAAAATTTATGTACTAAGGGTTTATTAATTGAAAAGGGAACAGTTAGGATGTGTTCGTATATTAATCATGTAGTTTCAACATATCTTACTGACGAGCAACTTAATAATGTTTGGAAAATCGATACTGTTGATTTAGTTCAATCACAAAAAGAAAAATACAAGGTAAAATCTATTTGTGTGAAAAATATTAATGGAGGAATAATTTCCGAATTTAATATCTCAAGTAGTTATTTTGTCGAAATTAAATTTGAAATATTAAAAGAAAACTCTTCAATAGGGTTTTCACTAGTTTTCTCGGATAATCAAGGGACTTGCATATTTGGATCATTGAATAACACAGAGCCAAATTTTTACGGAAAAAAACTTAGTAAAGGTAAATACGTTGCCACTTGTACAGTAGATGGAAATTTATTCAATAATATCGAGTTAATGTTGTCTCTAATTGTTTTTGGTTCTCAATGGACAGATAGTTATGTAATTGAGAATGCATTAAAAATAAAAGGACTAGATGATGGCTTTCTTAAAGGTGATTATTATGGTGAATATGGCGGTTTTTTTAGACCAAAATTAAAATGGTTAACGATAAAAGAGGATTAATATGAAAAATGAAATTTATTTAAAAAAACCGATTAAACATATTGAGAATATACCTGTGTTTTCAAATGTTAATAGTTATATAGAGAATTATGAAAAAATAGCTACAGATCATATTGAGCATTTTATTAAGACTGGAAATAACCCATTTATGGAAGAAAGCTATTGGAAATCTGTTGAAGATTCAACAAAATTATTAATTAAAAAGTACGCAAAACCAAACGATAAAATATTAGATGTTGGTGTTGGAATGGGCAGGTTACTTGAGGATTTTAAAGAAATGAAAAGATATGGGATGGATATTAGTCAAGGTTATCTAAAAATAGCAACAAAAAAAGGAATTGACTGCTGTTTATCATTGATAGATGATATGCCATATGAACAAGAAGTGTTTGATGTTGTTATATGTACTGATGTGTTAGAGCATGTTCTAAATTTAAATGCATCTGTAAGTAAAATCTTGAATGTAATAAAGAACGGAGGTATTTTAATCATTAGAGTTCCTTATAAAGAAGATATTAGTTGGTATTTAAGTGAAGATTGTCCTTATGAATTTGTGCATTTAAGGAGCTTTGATGAATTTGTATTAAAAGCTTTATTTACAAAAATATTTAATACTACCATATTAGAATGGAATACAGCAGGCGTAATTTATGATAATTCAAGATTGAAATTTCCAATACCACCCTATAATATATTATTGTCTAAATTATTCCAATTATATTACAAATTGAAATCAAAAGATCGAAAAAAATACACTAGTTTTTTTAACGCTAATGAAATTAATTTTGTAATTAGAAAGTAAATTAAATTTTTAACACACTATACTAAGAATTAATTTTTAACTATTTTATTATCTAAAAAATTGAGTAAAATAATTGATTTGACTTAGACTTGAAAATTAATAAATCATATAATTACTATTATTAAAATTAATACAACTTTATAAAAGTATATTCCTTTATTATCCAATAAATTTTCTTTGACATAAAAAATGTCTTCAAAACAAAATATTCTTATACTTTATGGTTATTTAGAATATCCTATTCGCTCTAGCGTAAGGGATTTAATTTATTCATTTAAAAAATATTCTCATGAGAATTGCTATTACTATTCACCGGATCATGGCGATTTTCCTAATTTTTTAAAACTAATTGATTTTGATATTATAGTATTTACTACTATTATAATTAGTGAACGATGGAGAGGTTGTCAAGAATTTAAGAGATTAGTCGTTGACAAAATTCAATTTCTTAGGAATTATAAAGCGATTAAAGTTATCCATCCACAAGACGAATGGATACAGACTAATTTATTATGTGATTTTATTAATGAGTTTAATATTACAAATGTTTTTACTGTTGCACCTGAAAGTGAATGGAAAATAATTTATAAAAATGTTGACTTCAACAAAGTAAAGTTTCATCCTGTACTAACAGGTTATTTGGACGAATTTACTGTATCTAAATTTTTATCGGCAACATCATCTGTCAAGGAGCGTAAAATAGACATAGGTTATAGAGCTTTTAAAGCACCACCTTGGTTAGGAAGTCATGGTTATTTAAAAACGAAAATTGCTGACGTTTTCAATGATAAAGCACCGATTGCTGGTTTTAAAACAGATATTTCAACGAACGAAAAAGATGTTATTCTTGGTGATGATTGGTATTTATTTCTTGCACAGTGCAAATATTTTATAGGAGTTGAGGGCGGAAGCACAGTCTTGGATCCAGAGGGTAAAATTTGGGAGAAGGGTGAAGCTTACCAGAAATTACATCCCAATGGTAGTTTTGAAGAATTCGAAAATAATTGCTTTCCGGGCATGGATGGTAATTTAAAATTAATAGCAATATCGCCTCGTCATTTGGAATGTTGTGCTACAAACACATGTCAGGTTTTAATTGAGGGATTTTATAACGGCATTCTTAAACCAAACATTCATTATATACCAATAAAAAAAGATTTTTCTGATATCGAATCAGTTTTTAAAAAGATGAGAGACGAAAAATTGCGAAAAAAAATAATAAATAACGCATTCAACGATATAGTTTTATCTCAAAAATACACTTACAGGGCATATGTTGATTTGATTTTAAATTCGTTGTATCTTAACAATAAAAAAATTAAACTAATACCATCGATTTACAATAAAATTGCACTTCTAAGAAATAGATTTTTTGAAAAAAAATATTGGAATAAAAAGCACATGCATAAATTTCCAAATGACTTTGTTTTTAGACAGATTTTAATCAAATTTTATATTTTTAGCGGCTTAAGGAATATCAAAGCTGCTTTAATACGTTAAAATTATGTGTGGCATAGCTGGAATATTAAATTTAGACAGGTTACCAATAACTTTACTTTCAAGAAAATTAAAAGTAATAAATGAACTTCAGAAACATCGGGGACCTGATGCCCAAACCATTTGGATGTCACACAATGAATGTCTTGGTTTTGCTCATCAACGACTTTGTATTATAGATTTGGAAAGTGGATCACAGCCTATGAGTAACGAGTTAGGCTATACAATTTGTTATAATGGTGAGGTATATAATTATATAGAACTAAGAAACGAGCTAAAAGGTTCGTACGAATTTAAAACATCAAGCGACACAGAGGTAATAATTGCAGCCTTTTTGAAATGGGGAAAGAACTGTGTTGATCATTTTCGAGGAATGTTTGCATTTGCAATCTGGAATGAAAATTCTAGAGAATTGTTTTGTGCGCGCGATCGTTTTGGAATTAAACCATTCTATTATTATTTGGATAAAAATACATTTTACTTTGCGTCAGAGATAAAAGCCTTATTACCGTTTGTAGATAATATTGAAATTGAAGAAGAGGCATTGTGTGATTATCTTCATTTCCAATTTTATCTTCAAAACAAAACATTATTTAAAAACATACATGAGTTAAAGCCTGCTTATTATTTAGAAATTAAGACAAACGCGATATCGTTACAAAAGTATTGGGAGGTATATTATACAATAGATTTTGGACAAAGTAAAAAGTATTTTGAAGAACAATTAGAATATCTCATTGAAGATTCAGTAAAAATACATTGTAGGAGTGATGTTCCTATAGGAGCCTATGTCAGTGGAGGGATTGATTCAGGAATAATTGCTACGCTGGCCAAAAATAACGCATCAGATTTAATGACATTTACCGGTAAATTCTCTTTTAGTGAACTTTACGATGAGAGTATATATGCAAAAGATGTTGCTAATAATATTAATGCTGAACTTAAGGAGATAGATATCTCCAGTAAGGATTTTATAGATCATATCTCAAAAGTTATTTATCATTTGGATTGTCCAATCGCTGGACCAGGTTCTTTTCCTCAATATATGGTTTCTTCTCTTGCTGCTAAGCATCGCAAGGTTGTTCTAGGTGGTCAAGGAGGTGATGAAATTTTCGGAGGTTATACACGATACCTAATTGCATATTTTGAGCAATGCATTAAAGGAGCAATTGATAGCACACTAAATAATGGCAATTTTGTTGTTACCTATGAATCGATTATTCCAAATCTTACTTCCTTGCAAAATTATAAACCATTGTTGAAGGAATTTTTTAGTGATGGCTTATTTGATGATATTAATAAGCGATATTATAGGTTAATAAATCGCTCCAACGATTTAAAGAATGAAATTAACTGGAATGAATTGGGTAGTTATGATCCATTTGAAAATTTCAGAACTATTTTCGATGGTAATAATATTGGTAAAGAATCGTATTTTGATAAAATGACTCATTTTGATTTTAAAACACTTTTACCGGCATTGTTGCAGGTAGAAGACCGAATGAGTATGGCGCATAAAATTGAAAGCAGGGTTCCGTTTCTAGATCATAAAATAGTGGAGCTAGCTGCCACTATACCCGCAGATATTAAGTTTAAAGATGGTAAACTTAAGTTAGCATTATTAAATGCCTTTCAACATGTGTTACCAAAAAATGTTGTTGAACGTAAAAATAAAATGGGCTTTCCTGTTCCATTAAACGAGTGGGCAAATCGGGAGCTTAAGGATTTTATTTTTGATACATTTAATACTGGTAAGAATATAAACAGAAAAATTTTGAATTATAATGAAATTGAAAAAGGACTTATATCACAAAATAAGTTTGGTCGAAAATTATGGGGACTTCTATCACTCGAACTCTGGTTCCAAAATTTTTATGACCAGCAAAATCGCTTTAAAAAATTAATTTAATAACATAAACATGAGAGTTCTTATTTCAGGTGGCTGCGGGCAAGTTGGATCACATGTAGCCGAGCTACTACTAAAAAGGGGTGATAATGTAATTGCTATTGATAATCTTGCAACTGGCAGAAGAGAACATTTAGCAGAACATCCAAATCTCCAGGTAATTATTGATACAATTTCCAATAAAGAACTTGTAGATAAAGTTGTTTCGGAATTCAAGCCTGATGTTATTGTACATACAGCTGCTTCTTATAAAGATCCGGATGATTGGTATAATGATACGCTTACTAATTGCGTTGGTGGTAGTAATCTCGTTCATGCAGCAAAACAATTTGGCGTGAATCGATTTATTTATTTTCAAACTGCACTATGTTATGGCTTAAAGCCACTTCATCAACCAATCCGTCTCGATCACCCAAAATTTCCAGCTAATAGTAGCTATGCTATAACAAAAACCGCAAACGAAGATTTTATTGAGATTTCCGGACTTGATTTTGTGACATTCAGATTAGCGAATGTAATTGGACCAAGAAATGTTAGTGGACCACTACCAATCTTTTTTCAAAGGTTAAAAGATGGAAAGAAATGTTTTGTAACAAAAGCAAGACGTGACTTTGTTTTTGTAATGGATTTAGCTAAAAATGTATTAAAAGCTTGTGACGGTGTTGGTAAAGGTGCTTACCATTTTTCTTCTGGAACTGATGTTGCAATTAAAGAATTATATGATGCGGTGGTTTTAGCAATGGGAATTAGTCCTTACTCTGAACCTGAGATTAAAGAACTTGGTCCGGATGATGCCCCATCAATATTGTTAGATCCTACTAAAACTTTCCAAGATTTTGGAAAAATTGAATTTACATCGTTGAAAGAAACTGTTGCCTCTGCGATTGAATATTTCAACAAGCATGGTACTTTAGGCGAATACACCCATTTAAAATTGGAGAAAAAATAACAAATATGAAGGTCCTTATTACCGGCGGAGCCGGTTTTATTGGTTCCTCGCTCGCTGATGCTTTATTAAGTATTGAGCATTCCGTTCTGATAATTGATAATTACATTACTGGAAAAAAGGAAAACAATAAACTGCATGTTAAACAAACGGTGGTTAATGGCTCAATTACAGATACTGATTTGGTAAATAATATTTTTACTGAATTCAGACCAGATATTGTTGTACATGCTGCCACTTCTTATATTGATCCTGAGAATTATAAGGCTGATGTTGACACAAATATAAACGGAACGATTAACATAGTTCATTTTTCAATGAAGTTTAATGTTAAACGACTTGTTTTTTTACAAACTTCTCTTTGTTATGGTTTGAATCCGATCAGGCTTCCAATTACCACTGATCAACCTTTATTCGGCGCAACAAACTCAGGAGGTAGTTCTTATGCCATAACAAAAACAACTGCTGAATTATTTATCGAGCTAAGTAAAATCAACTTTATCTCTTTTAGATTAGCAAATGTTTATGGGCCAAGAAATTTGAGTGGACCATTACCGAATTTTTATATGAATCTTACTAGTGGAACGAATTGCATAATAACCAATACAAAAAGAGATTTTATTTTTATTGATGACCTAGTAAGTATTTTGTTAATGGCAATTGATGGAAAGGGAACTAAAAAATATTATAATGTTTCTACAGGAACCGATCATTCTATTGAAGAGTTATTTAATCTGATATTAAAAAATTTGGGACAAAACACAACATCAAAAATTATCAATAAAGAAATGGGTGAGGACGATACTGTAACAATTTTGCTTGACCCGAAAGAAACCGAAATAGATTTCAATTGGAAAGCTAATGTATCTTTTGAGGATGGAGTTAATTCAACCATTCAATGGTACAAAAAAAATCCTGTTTTCGCAACCTATACTCATTTAAAAAGTTTTATATAGTTTTATGAAACACAAAATATTTTTAACAGGTGGAGCTGGTTGTTTAGGAACAAGTATAATAGATGCTTTACTTCCTATAGGCCATGAAATTTTTGTATTAGATAATTTCGTAACGGGAAAAAAACAAAATCTACCAAATCACCCCAACTTAACTGTTTTTGAAGGGTCGGTTACGAATAAAGAACATGTATCGAAATTATTCTCAGAATTTAAACCTACACTTGTTATAAACAGCGCAGCCTCCTACAAAGATCCTAGTAATTGGAAAGAAGACTCAGAAACTAATATAATTGGATCAATTAACATAGCGAAAGCATCTATTGATAATAATGTTAAAAAAGTTATTAATTTTCAGACTGCACTTTGTTATGGGCGACCTGATATAACACCAATACCAATTGATTCACCAACAAAACCATTTACGAGTTACGGAATAAGTAAAACGGCAGGTGAACAATATCTTATGAATTCGGGATTGAATGTTGTGTCGATGCGTTTGGCTAACATTTGTGGGCCTCGTTTAGCTATAGGACCTATTCCTACATTTTATACCAGATTAAAAGCAGGCAAATCTTGTTTTTGTAGTGATACAATACGAGATTTTATTGATATGGAAGATTTTTTAGATATCCTTAGTCTAGCAATCACAAAAGAAATTCAGACTGGTATATACAATATCTCAACCGGTAAAGGAACCTCTATTAAAGAAGTTTTCGACGAAGTAGCATCATATCTTGGGATTACGGCACCTGTAGTGCCAATTTTACCTGTTGGGGCAGATGATGTTAAGGAAGTAGTTCTTGATCCAACACACACAGAGAAAAAATTTAATTGGAAGGCCAAGTATGATTTTAAACAAACAATAATAAGACAATTAGAGTGGTATGATAAATTCGGTGTCACGGATATTTATAGCCATCTCTCATCTCCAAAAAAGAATTAAATATTATGTCAAATACTAATATATGTTCGTACAAAATTATTATTGTCGGCGGAGCAGGTTTTGTAGGAAGCAACCTTGTTAAGATGATTCTAAAAAACTATCCTGAAGCATCAGTTCTAGCAATAGATAATTTAATGAGTGCCGAAAAAACAAATCTCCCTCTAGAAAACAAAAGACTTACTTTCCTAAAAGGATCTATTACTGATGATAATATTTTGAAACAGATCACTGATGATGTAGATTATATATTTCATCTTGCTACATATCACGGTAATCAAAGTTCAATTTATGATCCTATAGCTGATCATGCAAATAACACTTTTACAACTTTGAGATTATTTAATTGGGTTAAGAATTTTAAAAACCTTAAAAAGATAGTTTATTCTTCTGCAGGGTGTGCTGTTGCTGAAAAGACTTTTGATGACGCTAAAGCAACGGTTGAACAAGAATTTACGAGTATCAAACATGATAGTCCTTATTCAATTTCTAAGATAATAGGCGAGTTTTATTCAGTATATTATTATAATCAGCATAAAGTGCCAACTGTACGGGCACGCTTCCAAAATGTATATGGCCCGGGCGAAATATTGGGTGCTGGGCAATGGAGAGGTACACCAGCAACTGTATGGAGAAACGTGACTCCAACTTTCATATATAAGGCTTTAAAAGGAATTAATTTACCTCTTGAAAATGAGGGAATTGCTTCACGAGATTTTATTTTTGTAGAGGATATATGTCGTGGTCTAATTGCATGCGCATTTATTGGGCAACCTGGTGAGGTTTATAATATTGCAAGTGGTAAAGATATTACAATTGCCGAATGGGCTAAATTAATTGTTGAGTTAACACGCAGCAATTCCAAAGTTGAATTGCTGCCAAGAAGAAGTTGGGACAATTCAGGTAAAAGGTTCGGAAGTACTGTTAAATCGGAATCTGAAATTGGTTTTAAAGCATCTGTTGATTATAGAACAGGCTTAGAAATAACAATTAATTGGACAAAAGAACATCTTGATTTTATTGAAGCGACAATGAGAAAACACGATAAATTTTTAAGCAAATAATTATGTGTGGAATTGCTGGTGTAATAAGCACAAGTATAATCGAACATAAAAACCTAGAGGCACTTATTGGTCCAATAAAGCATCGAGGTCCAGATGGGTCAGGAATTTGGATTAACAATGAAAAAAATGTTGGCTTTGCACATAGGAGATTGTCTATCATTGATCTTTCAGATAACGGTAGTCAACCTTTTCATTCGCAGAGTAAAGAATATACCATTACCTATAACGGTGAAATTTATAATTATATTGAAATAAGGGAAATTCTTAAAAAAAAGGGACATCAATTCAGGACTTTTACCGATACGGAAGTGATTTTAGCTGCTTTTAAAGAGTATGGTTATGATTGTTTAAATTATTTCGATGGGATGTTTGCCTTTGCATTATGGGATAATAATAAGCAAGAACTTTTTTGTGCACGTGATCGCTTCGGAGAGAAGCCTTTCTTTTATTATTTAAATAATAACCGATTTGTTTTTGCATCTGAAATAAAACAATTTTGGTCATATGGTATAGATAAAATAATTGACCCTGAAAAGCTAGAAAGATTTTTATTAAAATCTGAAGTTATTGATGACAATGCTAAAGAAAAGACGTTTTATAAAAATATAATTTCGCTTAAAGCTGCACATTTTCTTATTTATAAAATTGGTCAAAATCCGAATATAAAGGAATATTGGAATCTTAAAACTGTTAAAATTAATTCACACTATAATTTTCATGATGCATCAATTAAATTTTTAGAATTACTAAATAAGTCTATTCAATATCGTTTACGATCAGATGTACAAGTAGGATCATCATTTTCGGGAGGATTGGACTCTTCAGCTATTGTTTACTCAATTAATTCAAAATTCCTTAAACTTAATCAAAAACAATTTACATTTTCAGCTCGTTTTAATAACTATGAAAAGGACGAAGGAGAATATATTGATGCTTTAATTTCAGAATTACATGATATAAACCGCTTTGATGTATTTTTAAATTCAGATGAATTTGAAAAGGATATTCAACAAATTATTTATCATCAGGATGAGCCATTTCAATCAGCAAGTATTTTTGCTCAATTTAAGGTGATGGAATTAGTTAAAAAAAATAATGTAACTGTTTTATTAGATGGTCAAGGCGCAGATGAATTACTTGGAGGTTATGAAACTCTTTATATTGAATATTTGAAGCAACTTTTTTATAATCGACCTGATATTTATACAAGTGAGTTGACTGCCTTTAATAAAATGCACGGATCGAAATATGGGATGGTAGATCTCAAAAAGAATGACACGCCTTTGTTTAAGCTTAAAAGAGAAACCAAACGTTTATTTAATATAAAACAAGCAGTCTCAAATACATATTTTTCAAACGTATTACAACAATATATATGTGGAGCACAATTACAACAATTGCTTCGTTATGCTGATAGAAATGCCATGGCACATTCCATTGAAACACGCTTACCCTTTTTAAATCATGAATTGGTCGAGTTTTGTTTTACCCTTCCAGACCAATTTAAGTTAAAAGACGGTTGGCCAAAATTTATTTTAAGGAAAGTTTTTGATAAAAAGATAACTGACAAAATAATCTGGAGAAAAAATAAAATCGGATATGAAACACCCGAAAATACGTTTATGCAAAGTAACAATTCTCAAACGAGGATTAAAATTGCAAGACAATTTGTTTCAGATAATAAAATAACATGTGTTGCTAACGATTGGCTATTATATATGACGAGTTATTATATTAATTAATGACTGATAAAAAGAATATACTTATACTTTGCTACGACAATTATCAGCGTCAGCCTAGAGTTTTACGCACAATAGAAGCACTTGAAAAAGATTATACCATATCGGTAGCGGGGCATTCAGAATTAACACAACATAAAATTAATTTTATTAATTTAAATCATAATTTTCAGAATAATAACAATGTTTCGCTGTGGTATTTTAATAAACCTGCCATTATTCGATTTCCTTTTTCATTTTATCATAAATATGTAAAACAAAAGTATTTTTATAAGCCGTTTTATTATGAATTATTATACTGGACCCATTCACGGAAAGCGGATTTACAGCTGCTAAAAAAAATAAATTATGAGTTGATTATTAGCCATGGCGCTGATAATTTGCCTTTAGCCATTAAGTTGGGTGCTAATAAAGTCCCAGTAATTTTCAATGCTCATGAATTTTATGAAAGGGAATTTGAAGAGAATGAAAATTGGAAAAAATTTACTCAACCTTATTATAATTATCTGATTCAAACCTATCTTAAAGAGGTTGATTTAATGTTTTGTGTCTGTGAATCAATTCAAAATGAATATTTAAAAAAGTGTAAAATTAAATCTTTGGTTATAACCAATGCCACTAAATATAACGATTTAAAACCCACGCAACTAGGAAACAAAATTCGAATAATTCATCATGGAGCAGCCATCAGATCAAGAGAATTAGAAAGAATGGCTGAATTAATGGATTTTTTAGGAGAAGAGTATGAACTTACTTTTATGTTAGTAAAAACGGATTTAAATTATTACAATGAATTTTTTGCTAAGTATTCAGTTAATAGTCGAATTAAGTTTACAGAACCTGTAAAAGTAAATGAAATTCCTAAGTTTTGTAATCAGTATGACATTGGAATTTTTATATTACCTCCTGTTAATTATAATTGGGAAAATGCATTGCCTAATAAGGTATTTGAATATGTACAAGCCCGTTTAGCTTTGGCAGTATCTCCAAATGTTAATATGAGAAATCTCGTTAATAAATACAAGCTTGGTGTTGTTGCTGAAGATTATACTACGAAAACTATGGCTAGTGCTTTAATGAAAATAACTAGAGAACAAATTAGTCAGTATAAGTATTCCTCAAATCAATATGCTTTAAAGCTGAGTGCTGAAGAAAATTATAAAGTAATGTTGCAATCAGTCAACCAGCTTATTAATTAATCATGTGTGGTATTGCGGGAATAGTACATTTAAACTCTGATAAAGTTTCCTCAGAAAAACTTCAAAAATTTACCGATTCTATGTTTCACCGTGGACCCGATGGCGCAGGGTATGAGATTTTTGAGAATGATTCAGTTGGTTTTGGTCATCGTCGTCTTTCTATACTTGACTTAAGCGATGCCGGCAAACAGCCCATGTTTAGCCATGATAAAAAATTGTTGATTACATATAATGGTGAAGTTTATAATTTTCTAGAAATTAAACGCGAATTAGAAAAATTAGGCATTCGGTTTATTACACAATCCGATACTGAAATTATTTTACAGGCATACCGTCAATGGGGTATTAATTGTTTAAATACATTTAATGGCATGTTTGCCATTGCCATTTGGGATTTTGAAAATAAATCTCTTTTACTATGCAGAGATCGCTTTGGTGTTAAGCCGCTTTATTATTTATACCTACCTCAGCAAATATTCGCATTTGCATCTGAAACGGTTGCATTTAAATACCTACAGGGCTTTAAAAGAGAAGTAAATTCCGAAACTTTCCAAATAGCGCTTAAACACCCAGAAATACTCGAAGGCTCTGTTCATACTATCTATAAAAATATCTTTCAATTAAGACCAGGTCATTACCTAGAATTTAAAAAAAATTATTCAAGACCAGTGGTAAAGCGATGGTGGAATACTATAGAAAATTTAATAGATGTGCCTTTAAATTATAATCAACAACTAGAGCAGTTTACCGAATTATTTAAAGATGCATGCAAATTAAGAATGCGAAGTGATGTTACACTTGCATCTGCACTTAGCGGGGGTTTAGATTCAAGTTCGGTTTACACTACATTGCATAAGATTAATACGAATCTCACAAACATCGAAAGACTTCCGGCTAATTGGCAACAAGCTTTTGTGGCAACGTTTCCAGGCACTTCTGTTGATGAAAAGCTTTACGCCGAAAAAGTTGTAAAGGCAATTAATGGAAATGCGAAATACATCACTCCTAACTATAATAATTTAATTGATGATATAATTACAACTACCAGATTATTTGATGGCATTATCTCTACACCGATAATCTCCATTTCTGATATCTATAAAAGTATGCGTCAAAATGGTGTTACCGTTTCAATGGATGGACATGGTGTTGATGAAATGATGTACGGATATAATTCATATGTACATCAAGCTTTTTACGACAGCATAGAAAATAATGATTTTAAGAAAGCAGAGGAATATGCATTAATTCTCGCTGGATTAACTCCTAATTATAACATTAGTTACTTTAAAAAAATTATAAATTCTTACAACAGGTCAATTATTGAAAAAGGTCTACATTTACTAAAACGAGTTTTTAATAGAAAATTATATAAACAAATTTCAACTGATTATAAGCATGAATGGTTTCCGATATCTCATTCAGAAATTATTTCAGCAGTATTATCGGAACTTGATGCCCCGCAAAATTTTTCAAAATCAGAAAAAATGCTGTATAATGATTTTCATTTTTTATCGTTACCTGTAAATCTTCGTGATTTTGACAGGGCTTCTATGCAGCATGGAATTGAAATTCGAATGCCGTTTATGGATTACAGGATTGTGAGTTTCGTTTTTTCATTACCTATAAGTTCAAAGCTTGGAGGCGGATTTACAAAAAGAATTTTACGAGATGCTGTTAAAAATACATTACCTGAAGATATAAGAACACGCACATTAAAAATAGGAATAGGTGCACCAATGAAAGAGTGGTTTGAAGATCAATTAAAAGATTTTGTGTTAGATACTGTACATTCTGATGATTTTAAATCATCACCATACTGGAATGGAAATGTAATCTCAAATGAAGTGGTATCAAGTTATAGAAATAAAAAATTTGATAAGACATTCTGTAATAAAGTTTGGAATGTTTTAAATGCACAGATTATTCTCAATGGAAACTAATAGACATTATCAAATTTGTACAAATTGTGTAATGGATACTAGTGCTATCGAAATTATCTTTGATGAAAAAGGTGTATGTAATTTTTGCAGAGATTTTGAAGTATTAGCAAATAAAACAATTTGGCGTCCACTTGAAATTCGGTTAAATGAATTAAAGGAGTCTATAATTAAAATAAAGAATCTAGGTAAATTCGACAAATACGATTGCTTGATTGGTTTAAGCGGAGGTGTTGATAGTTCTTTTTTGTGTTATTGGGCTAAACAAGAAGGCCTGCGTCCTCTTGTAGTACACTTTGATAATGGATGGAATAGTGAACTTGCAACAATTAATATTGAAAGAATAATTCAGAAAACGGGATTTGATTTATATACATATGTTATTAATTGGGAAGATTTCAAAGATTTGCAGTTGTCATATATTAAAGCTTCAGTTATTGATATTGAAGTTCCAACTGATCAGTTGATTTTTGCAAGTTTATATAGAATTGCCAGAAAGTTTAAAGTAAAAAGTATTATCAATGGTAATAATATTTCATCTGAAGCTATTTTACCATGTTCGTGGATTTATGCTGATAAACTAGACATTGTTAATTTGACATCTATTCATAAACAATTTGGCACACGTAAGCTAAAAAACTTTCCTAAGCTTAGTTTAACGCGACAATATGTATATTCAAAATTATTTAATATGTTTTCGCTATCACCGTTTAACTTATTAGACTATGATAAGAATAAAGCTAAAGAATTTTTAATTAAGGAGTTTGCCTGGTGCGATTATGGCGGAAAACATTATGAATCTGTATTCACTCGTTTTTATCAGGGCTATATTTTGCCACGTAAGTTTAAGGTAGATAAAAGACGGGCACATTTGGCTACTTTGGTTGCTGCCCATTTAATGAAAAGAAATGAAGCACTTGAAGAACTTAAACAGCCAACATACAATCCCGAACTTCAAAAGCAAGATTATGAATATGCTTTAAAAAAATTAGATTTAAGGAGAGAAGAATTTGAAAAATACATGAATCAACCACCGGTGCCGCATGTAAAATACGGAACGCAATGGGACAAAAAACATTTTAGAAAGCACTATATTTTTAAAAGAACTATTGGTCCATTATTAGATTTAATAAAGCCTTTTATTTAATAATGGCTAATATTGCATTTTTTATATATGGAATTGGAGATTTATCAGGTGGTGGTGGCGCCGAGCGTTTTTTTGCAGAATTTTTTGAAAAGTATATAAAAACCGATAATACAAAATTTAAAGTTTATTATATTACCGATAAAGATTCATTTTTGCATTTAAAAAAAGTTGGTAAATTTAATTCAGAAAAACAATTATTGTTTTTTAGGGTTTTTAGCAATCGTTTTAAATTATATCTAGAATATTTACAATTAGTTAAATTTATTCTAATTTATAGTATTAAAATTATACATCTTCCATTATATAACATTTCCTATTTGCCCCTATTAAAATTTTTAAATAAATTACCTTTTTTTTGTAGACCAAAAATTGTTATAAATGTTTCTAATTGTTATTTAGTACCGTGGTTATCTGACATAAATCACCCAAAACACATTCAAACCTGCAATACATATATTCCTTTATTTAATGAAATTGACGTTACCGGTTATTTCAGTTGGTATGAAAATTTTATTTCATTTATAAAAAATAACAAATTCAAAAAATCGCCCAAAACCATATACGCTATAAACTCTCGTTTTTCAAACATGGATAAATTTTATCCTGACACTAAAAAAAATCACATTGTTTTTGCATCACGCTTAGATGAACAAAAAAGACCCGATTGGTTCATTGATGCTATAGAAATAATATTCAAAACAAATCCAACTTTAGTATCCGATTGGAAATTTATTTTATGTGGAACCGGCCCCTTACGAATCAATTTAATTGAAAGGAGTAAGAAACGGGGTGTTTACCAATTTATTGAATTTAAAATTGAAGCAGAGCTTCAACACATATTAAATCATTCATTAATTTATGTTTCATGTCAAGACTATGAAAATTTTCCTTCATTAACAATGGCTGAAGCCATGGCTTCCGGAAATGCAATTGTTGCAAGACCAGTTGGTCAAACATCGTATTTTGTAAAAGATAGCTATAATGGTAAGATATTAAAAGAAGACAGTCCAAACGGAGTTGCATCTACGCTTATGGAATTAATGAGTAATCTATCAGAAACACTTTTTATGGGAAAAAATAGTGTTGAATTTATGAATACAACGCACACCTATAATAATTTTAAAAATCAAATTGAAGAATTTTGGCTTTCTGTTATTGCCTCCGATAAACATATTTAATTTAAAATTTTTTACCTGAAAAAAGACCTCATTATACTAACTAATCATTTTCCAGGAGGAAAGGCTAAATCGGAAAATTGGTTATTTACTGAACTTAAAATAACATTCAAATTATTTGAAAACATCACTATTATTCCTTTATGTTTTGAGTTTTCTGATACCGTTTTACCGCCTAATGTTTCAGTACTAAACATAATGAACAATAAGGATAATTTTAGTTTATCTAATTATTTCAATTTTATTAAAATTGTCTGCTCCGAATTTTGGAATTATCCTTCTAAAATTAGTTTTTTAAAAACGTTTCGTTATAATGTTGCCCTTCTTAAAAACTTAAATAAATGGGCAAAAGAAATTAGTTCGTATCGTCATTTGTTTAATACTAAGCCAATTTTATATGCATATTGGGCCGGAGATTTGGCCACTATTGCGTGTATTATTAAACAAAAATACCATGATAGTATAGTGGTAACTCGAGGTCATGGCTTTGAGGTTTTTGAAGAACAAACGCGTTATGGCGTTATTCCATTTCGATTATTTCAGTATCGTTATTTATCAAAAATATATACCGATTCTAAACGAGGTTTATGGCATCTTAACGCACATCCAAAATACATCCAATTCAAAGAAAAAAATGATTATGCATATGTTGGAACCCTTGATAAGGGTGTAGGTGTGTTTTCTGAACAAGCTGTTTTTACTATTGTAACTTGCTCGTTTGTGCGTAGCGTTAAACGCTTAAATTTAATGCCAGAAATACTTAAACATTTTAAATTAGATTTGATTTGGCATGTATTAGGCGATGGCGAAGATTTATTTTTACTAAAAAAATCAGTTGCATTCTTGCCATCTAATATTAAAGTTATATTTCATGGTGCATTACCAAATGAAAGGATTCTAGATTTTTATGCGCAAAATTCTATAAATTTATTTGTGAGTTTAAGTAGTTCTGAAGGTTTACCTGTTTCAATGATGGAAGCGTTAAGTTTTGGGATTCCCATTATGAGCACTGATGTAGGTGGATGTAATGAAATCTGTAATGAACAAACCGGAATTTTAATTGAAAAAAATTTTAAACCTTTAGAAGTTGCTAAAAAAATAGAAGACTTTAAAAATAGCACAAAAAATACAAAAGAATTTCGTTTAAAGTGTAAAGCCTATTGGTGCAAACATTTTAATGCTGAAACAAATTATAAGCACTTTGCACAGCAACTCATTAATCTTTAAAAATTAATAAATGCGTTATTTTTCATTAGATGTTCTCAGAGGGATGGCAGCATTTGGCATTATGATTTATCATTATGCGACATGGACATTTGGACATTTTCAGGCCTCAAATCCATTAGGTAGATTTGGCGTGTACGGGGTTTCAATATTTTACATATTAAGCGGTTTAACGCTTACCTTAATTTATCCATATTCATCTTTAAACGGGTTAAATCTATTAAGTAAATTTTACGTTAAGCGATTTTTTAGATTATTTCCATTACTATGGATTATCATGTTAATTAATATCATTGTTTATCAAAACAGATTTAATACATCGGATATTGTTCTTGTATTTTCAGGTTTTTTTTCCATATTAAAATGGGATGCCACCACGCCGCTTGGTTTTTGGTCAATTGGTAATGAGCTTTTTTTTTATATGATTTTTCCTAGTATAGTGTACTTTATAAACCTGAATAAAATTCGTGCATGTATAGTTATTTTTATTTTATTTTTAACTATACATCTATTTTTTTCATATAAAATGTATAGTTTTCTTGTTAATTATACTATTGATTGGATATATAAAAATCCGTTAAATCAAGTTTTTTATTTTATTTTAGGTATTTTAATTGCACACGTATCTCAGTATATCAATTTGTCAAGTAAATTATTGATTGCTATTTTATTAATAGCTCTTATTTTATTTTGTTTTTATCCTATTCGAGGAACTCAATTTAATTTATTTATTGGAAATCCACGTTTAATAATGACCTTTATTTCATGTGTAATAGTATTTAGTTTTTACAAACTTGAATTTAATAAGTATCCAAAGTTTATAAAATATATATTTAAAATACTTGGAGAAGTATCATATTCATTGTACTTAATCCATGGTTTAGTATGGAGTTTTTTTGTTTTTTTAAGTATTAAAATTTCATACGTTATCCCATTGTCCATTATATTTTCATTAGTAACGAGTTTTTTATTGCACTATTACTTTGAAATACCCATTAAAAACTTGGGGTATAAATTACTTAAAAAAATAAATAAATAAATAAATATGTCTTTTACTTTAAACGGCAAATCCATTTTAATAACCGGAGGAACTGGTTCACTTGGAAAGCAACTTACTAAAATAATTTTAAAACGCTGGCCTGAAGTTAAACGTCTTGTAATATTATCACGTGATGAACAAAAACAATTCCAAATGAATATGGAATACCCTGCAGTAGCCGGGGGAAATATCCGTTATTTTATTGGCGATGTTAGAGATTTTGAACGATTAAAAAGAGCCTTTAAGGATATTGATATTGTAATACATGCGGCAGCTATGAAACACGTACATATTGCAGAATATAATCCAATGGAGTGCGTAATGACAAATGTCATAGGAGCTGAAAATGTTATTAATGCTGCCATGGAATGTGGAGTTAAAAATGTTGTAGCATTAAGTACGGATAAAGCTGCAGCACCAATAAATCTTTACGGGGCTACTAAATTATGTTCTGATAAATTGTTTGTTGCAGCAAATAATATTAAGGGTTGGAATAGTATTAAATTTTCAGTTGTTCGTTACGGAAATGTTATGGGTTCTAATGGTTCCGTAATTCCTTATTTTATACAAAAAGCAAAAAACGGCGTTATTCCCATAACAGACCCTGCCATGACACGATTTAATATTTCGTTACAGGAGGGTGCGGAAATGGTATTACATGCGGTTGAAACTGCATGGGGTGGAGAAATATTTGTGCCAAAAATACCTTCCTATAAGATAACCGAAGTGGCCAAGGCAATAGGGCCTAATTGCCGCCACGAAATTATTGGTATTCGTCCAGGCGAAAAAATACACGAGGAAATGATTACTTCTTCCGATTCCTTTTCTACTTATGATTTGGGTAAATACTATGCCATATTGCCTCAGGCCCCAAGCTTTAAAATCGAAGAGTTTATTCAGCATTTTAAAGCTATAAAAGTAGAACAAGGTTTTCAGTATAATTCTAAAACAAATAACGAATGGGTAGATGCACCTAAACTTCAATTATTAATTAAGCAAAATGTCGATATTAACTTTGAACCAAATTAATAATCAATTTAATTTTACAAATTGAATTCAAATAGTTTTTCACGATTAGCGCTTGGAACTGTGCAATTTGGTTTACCATATGGTATTAATAATACAAATGGTAAGGTGAATCAATCTGAAATCAAACAAATTTTACAAGCGGCACTTCAATCAAGAATAAATTTAATAGATACTGCTGAAGCATATGGAAATGCAGAACACCAAATAGGACAATTTGTTAAAGAACACCCCGAGGCTTTAATTACTTTTAATATGGTTAGCAAATGTTATACAGCAAATGGAGTGTTTTATGCAGATAGTGCTCTTGCCACCATGCGGCGTTTGAACATGAATCAACTTTATGGGTATTTGCTGCATGATTTTTCTATAGTAAGAAATAATAAAAATTATATAAATGAATTTTTATCACTAAAAAATAAATGTCCAATTAAAAAAATTGGCTTTTCGCTATATTACACCAAAGATTTAGAATTTTTGTTAGATAATCAATTTGTGTTTGATTTGATACAAATTCCTTTTAATATTTTCGATCAGCGTTTTGCTGCCTATTTCACTGAGTTAAAAAGTAGGAATATTGAAATTCATAGCCGATCGTGTTTTTTACAAGGTTTATTCTTTATGGGCGTCGAGTATTTACCTGTTAAACTAAAACCACTTGCAGATAAAGTAAAAGCCATACAGCAGGTAGGAATTTTAAATAGCATATCAGTTGAAGCATTAGCACTGGGATTTAATTTTAGTTTTCCAGAAATAGACAGAGTGATTATAGGCGTTAATAATTTTAAAAATTTTACTGATAATCTTAACGCCTGTAATCAATGGGTTTCACCAGTTATTATTACAGAACTCCGAAAACTTAGAGAAGATGATGAACAATTAATTTTACCGATAAATTGGTGATATGAACAAGATATTTGATTTAAAAAACAAAAAAGCTATTGTAACTGGGGGTTACGGTTACCTGGGTTCAGAGATGTGCAGAGCGCTAGCACAAGCTGGTGCAACGGTAATTGTAGGAGGCAGAAATAGAGAGAAGTACCATAAGGTTTTTACAGAATTAGAACGCGAAACAATTCATTTTGAGACGTTGGATATAATGGATGCGGACTCGGTAAAATCGTTTTTTAATAACATTTGCCAGAACTACGGTAAGGTGGATGTGTTGGTGAATAATGCTTTTTCATTAAAAAGTAATAAACCAGAGTATGTCACACGTGCAGATTTAGTACTATCGTTTGATGGGATAATTGCAAGTGTGGCAGATTGTATTTATGCCGCGCAACCTTATTTTTCAGATAAGGCAAAAGTAATCAATATTTCGTCAATGTATGGTTTAGTTTCCCCTGATTTTGAAATCTATAATAAGTACCCAGATTATTTTAATTCTATGCAGTATGGCGCAGCAAAGGCGGCTATTATTCAGCTAACGCGTTATTACGCTAACTACTTTGCAGAAAAAGGTATTTGTGTTAATTGTATTTCACCTGGACCATTCCCCTCTTTGGAGGTACAAAAAAATATCGGGTTTATAGATGAGTTAATAAAGCGGGTACCGTTAAAGCGCATTGGAAATCCAAAGGAAATTACTGGAGCATTGTTGCTATTATCAACTGCGGCATCTGATTTTATTACCGGTCAAAATATTGTTATAGATGGTGGTTGGACTATTCGCTAAAAATTAAAAACTAAAAATAAACTAAGATGGAAAACAATTGGAGAATTTGGAATAAAGACGATAAAGTTGAATTAAGAACATACCAGCGTGCTGTTGGTGAATTACCTGAAATGGAATCGGCAAAGCAGCTTGTTGAAATTATAAAGCCATTATATAAACCTGAAACTAGTATTTTGGATTTTGGTTGTGCAGCCGGACATTATTATAATTCAGTAAGGAGATTAAATCCGAATGTAAATTACATGGGTGCAGATGCCACTAAAACATATATTGCATTTGCCAATACATATTTTAAGGGAACATCTGCCAAGTTTATAGAAGCTGATTTGTTTAATGAACACGCAGATTTCGGAAGTTTTGACATTGTTTATTGTTGCAACGTTATTCTCCATCTTCCGGATTTTAAAACGCCATTCCGTACATTAATTAATCGTTCTAAAAAGCACGTATTAGTACGCACATTGATATCCGATTCAACTTTACTATCACGTTACTTGTATACGGATGAGTTTGATGATGAAGGTAATCCACTTAATTACGTACATCAAAATACATACAGCCGTTCGTTGCTGGAATCTTACGTGAAATCACTTGGTGATTTTAAAGTAAGTTTTATAAAGGATCAGTTTGATGCCGAACAAATTAATAAGGAACACAAAGATTTTGATACAAAAATAAAAGGTGTTACACGAGTAAAGGATAATATGCAAATTGTTGGAAGTCTTGTCTTTAATTGGGAATGGATGTTGATAGAGAAATAATGGATCGTTACAATATCTTAGAAGTTGCAAACACGCATGGTGGAAATTTGGATTATATTTTTTCCTTGCTTGATGAATTTCAACATCTTGACAGTAAAAATCATACTGGCATAAAGTTTCAAGTATTTAAACCCGATGGCATTGCCTTAAAGGATTTTGAGTATTACAATGTATATGAGGAATTATATTTCGATAGGAGGCAATGGAAGGAAATAATTTCGAGGTCCGGACAAACTAAAGAAGTATGGATAGATGTGTTTGATGCATATGGTGTGCAGATTATTTCAGAAAATAAACATCACATCAGGGGGATAAAGCTACAAACGTCTGTTCTTGAAAATCATGAGGTTATAAATGCATTAGCAAACGAGGGAATTTCGGATAAGTTACTTATAATTAATATTGCTGGTCGGGAAATGGATGATATTAGGTCGTTTATTAATTTTTTTGAAATGAAGTTAAGACCGGCTGAATTGTTATTGGAAGTAGGATTTCAATCTTACCCCACAGCGTTTGAAGACAGTGGTTTAGCAAAAGTAAAGATGGTTAAAGAAGCCTTTAACAAACGGATTGTATTTGCCGATCATCTTGACGGAAATAGTCCTGAAGCACTACAATTACCTGTATATGCAATGTTGCAAGGCGCTTCAATTATTGAGAAACATGTTATGCATTCTAAACGTGAAACAAAATACGATACGTTTTCAAGTATTACAGTAGATAAATTTAAGCAAATTATTTTGAATCAAAAGATTATTGAAAATGCCTTTATACAACCTTTTTTAAATGAACGAGAACTGCACTATTTCGTTAAATCGAATCAAATACCGTTAACCAATATAAGCCTAAAAAAGGGTACACGATTAACAAATGATATTCTCACATTTAAACGCACTTCACAAAAAGGTATTACATATAGTAATCTAAAAACAAAATTAAATGGCAGGTATTACCTGGCTGAATCAAAAGAGGCAGGCAAAACGTTTAATGAAACGGATTTTTATGTACCAAAAGTAGCCACCATAATAGCTGTGCGCTTGAAGTCATCGCGTTTAAAAGAAAAAGCTAAACTTAAAATTGGTAATTTATCTTCTATTGAGTTGTGCCTTAAGCATGCTCTACGGTTTACAGTATCCGACTATACAATTTTGGCAACATCTACAACGGAGCATGATGCCGAATTAAAAAATTACACCTATTCTAAGG
>Ga0255211_1000132_pt1 | contig 27556 bp, 25 predicted proteins | sample Miss_Yuk_RepB_8d_FD_183036 | JGI IMG/M metagenome (GOLD analysis project Ga0255211, IMG submission 183036) | Freshwater microbial communities from Mississippi River, Louisiana, United States - Miss_Yuk_RepB_8d | ecosystem: Environmental > Aquatic > Freshwater > River | place: USA: Louisiana...
ACGTGCAGTTCGCCATCCAGAACGTGGGCGGCAAGGACGTCATCTACGTGCTCGAAGTGAACCCGCGTGCCTCCCGCACCGTGCCTTACGTGTCCAAGGCCACCGGCATCCAGCTGGCCAAGGTGGCAGCGCGCTGCATGGCTGGCCAGACCCTGGCCCAGCAAGGCATCACCAAGGAAGTCACACCGCCGTACTTCAGCGTCAAGGAAGCCGTGTTCCCCTTCGTCAAGTTCCCGGGCGTGGACACCATCCTCGGCCCCGAGATGAAGTCCACCGGCGAGGTGATGGGCGTGGGCAAGACCTTTGGCGAAGCCTTCGTCAAGAGCCAGCTGGGCGCTGGCACCAAGCTGCCGCGCTCGGGCAAGGTGTTCCTGACGGTGAAGAACGGCGACAAGCCGCGCGCCGTGCAGGTGGCCAAAGAGCTGGTGGCCCTGGGCTTTGAACTGCTGGCCACCAAAGGCACGGCTGCGGCGATTGCCGAAGCCGGCGTGCCGGTGGCGCAGGTCAACAAGGTGACCGAAGGCCGCCCCAACATCGTGGACATGATCAAGAACAACGAAGTGGCCATGGTCATCAACACGGTGGAAGAGCGCCGCAATGCCATTGCCGATTCGCGCCACATCCGTACGTCGTCGCTGCTGGCGCGCGTGACCACCTTCACCACCATTGCCGGCGCCGAGGCCGCCGTGCAGGGCATGAAGAGCATGGACAATCTGGACGTGATCTCCGTGCAGGAAATGCACGCCCAGCTGGCTGCAGTCTGAGCCTGAAGCCGATCGCGGGCCGCGTTATGATGCGGCCCGTTGAATGACACAAACCCCGCAACCGCCGAGCTTCGTGCCCGGCGGTTTGCTTTTGGAGAGAGACCGATGTCCACCATCCCGATCACCAAGCGCGGTGCCGAAAAGCTCAAGGAAGAGCTGCACCGCCTCAAGTCCGTCGATCGCCCGGCCGTGATCCAGGCGATTGCCGAAGCGCGTGCCCAAGGCGACCTGAGCGAAAACGCCGAATACGACGCTGCCAAGGACCGCCAGGGCTTCATTGAAGGCCGTATTCAGGAAATCGAAGGAAAACTTTCTGCAGCACAGATCATCGACCCGGCTTCGCTGGACGCCGGTGGCCGCGTGGTGTTCGGTGCCACGGTCGAGCTGGAAGACGAGGACAGCGGGGACCAGGTCAAGTACCAGATCGTGGGCGAAGACGAGGCCGACCTCAAGCTGGGCCTGATCAACATCAGCAGCCCGATTGCGCGCGCCCTGATTGGCAAGGAAGAGGGTGACGTGGCCGAGGTGCAGGCGCCGGGTGGGGTGCGGCGCTACGAGATCATCGCGGTCTCTTACCTGTAAACAGCACAACGCCCGGTCCTGCCGGGCGTTGTTTCATTCGTGCCAGTGTTCGGCCACCCAGGTGGCGGGCCGGATGAACCGCAGGCGCCGGTTGCGGCGACCCGCCAGGGCATCGGGCGGATTGCATTCGCCGTGAAAGATGACCACGCGGGCGTCTTGCGGAATGAAGGGCTCGGTCCAGAAATTGGTGGGCCAGGTCGGGATGCAGTTGTACTTGAAGCTGGGGCACCAGGCCTTGGGCCAGTAGGCGAGCAGGCCTTGACGGTGCATGTAGTCCGACAGATAGGACTGCTCGTTGCGAAAGCGCTGGCGGATCGTGTCGAAGTTCTGGCGGAAATTGGCCAGTACATCGGGGTGCGCGCCCAACTCGAAACGGTACACCGAAGAGTTGCCTGTGATCCGTCCGGGATTCCAGAACCGGTCATAGTCCTTGATGATCAGGAAGCGCCCCGGATGCTCGAAGAAGCCATCCAGGCTGCCAACAATCACCACATCCACGTCCAGAAACAGCGCGGTGCCCCGCAGGCCGTGCAGGTCTTCGGCAAATGTCACCAGCTTGGTCCAGCCGCGCTCGGGGCTGCCGGGAGGCAGATCCAGTGGCGGAATGGGCAGGCAGCGCACTTCGGGCGTGATGCCCTGGCTGTCATCGGTCAGGCACACCATCTGGAAGTCCAGCGTGAGGTGTCGTTTGACCATGGCGTGCAAGCGGTTGACGTACTCGGGGCCGTATTTGGTGCCCCATTTCATGCAGATGACGTAACGCTGCGGGCTGGATGCGCTGCTGTCCATGTTCAGCCCTGCTGACGCTTCTTGACCGATTTCTGCTTGGGCTTTGCGCGCTTGATCTGGCCGCCCGAGGTCAGGCGCTGGTTGCCCAGCACGCGAACGTGCTTGACTTCCGGTTTCTGGCCGCCGCGCTTGCTGAATTTGAGGACCTTGAACTCGCGAGGGCCCGGTTTGCGGTCCTCGTCAACGGTTTTTTCCTTCTTGGGCTGGGGGCGCCAGAGGACCAGCAGCTTGCCGATGTGCTGGATGGGCGCGGCATTGAGCTGGTCGGCCAGCTGCATGTAGATTGCTTCGCGAGTCGCACGGTCATCACCCAGCACACGGATCTTGATCAGGCCGTGGGCATTGAGTGCGGCATCGGCTTCCTTGATCACGGCAGCAGTGAGGCCGTCGTTACCGATCATGACCACGGGATCGAGGTGATGGGCCTCAGCGCGATGAACCTTGCGTTGGGCGGGAGTCAGTTGAATTTGGGGCATGCGGCTATTATCCCCGCTTGGACAGGAAAACATGAAAGTCAAGACCAAAAGCAAGAAGGTCAACAAAGCGTGGCTCAACGACCACGTCAATGACCCCTGGGTGAAGCTCGCCCACAAAGAGGGCTACCGTGCCCGTGCCGCCTACAAGCTCAAGGAAATCGACGAAAGTCTGGGCCTGATCCGGCCGGGCCATCGGGTGGTGGATCTGGGCTCTGCGCCTGGTGCCTGGAGCCAGTACGTGCGTCGCAAGCTGTCACCGCAGGGTGCTGCCGTTGGCGAACTCAACGGCACCATCATCTCGATCGACTTGCTGCCGATGGAGCCGATCGAAGGCGTGCAATTCCTGCAAGGGGACTTCCGGGAATCGGACGTTCTGACGCAACTGGAGGCCCTGGTGGGTGGCCAGAAGCTGGACGTGGTGGTTTCGGACATGGCGCCCAACCTGTCCGGTGTCGAGTCCGTGGATGCCGCCCGCATCAGTCACCTGATCGAGCTGGCGGTGGAGTTCGCCGTGCAGCACCTCAAGCCCGAGGGGGCGTTGGTGGTGAAGGTGTTCCATGGCAGCGGCTATACCCAGCTGGTGCAGCTGTTCAAGGACACCTTCCGGGTGGTCAAGCCGATCAAGCCCAAAGCTTCGCGCGACCGGTCTTCCGAGACCTTTCTGATCGGCATCGGACTCAAGGCAACTTGAATCTTCCCAATTTCCCTCATATTCAAGGCCATAAAGGCCGAGCCCGCCGACACCCTGTCCGGCAGGCCTAAAATGAACCCAACGCACGTTTTTGACTGGAGCCCCGCTTGAATAACCCCTGGTTTTCCAAAATTGCCGTCTGGATGGTGATTGCCATGGTGCTGTTCACTGTTTTCAAACAGTTCGACAGCCGTGGAGTTGCTGGCGCCGGCTACATGGGCTACTCCGATTTCCTGGAGGAGGTCAGGGCCAACCGCATCAAGAGCGCCACCATCCAGGAAGGGCAGGGCGGCACCGAGATCGTGGCCACCACCACCGACGACCGCCGCATCAAGACCACTGCCACCTATCTGGACCGCGGTCTGGTGGGCGACCTGATCGCCAATGGCGTCAAGTTCGATGTCAAGCCCCGCGAAGAAGGTTCGCTGCTCATGACCCTGCTGGTCAGCTGGGGTCCCATGCTGCTGCTGATCGGCGTGTGGGTGTATTTCATGCGGCAGATGCAGGGCGGCGGCAAGGGCGGCGCCTTCAGCTTTGGCAAGTCCAAGGCGCGCATGCTCGATGAAAACAACAACCAGGTGACCTTTGCCGACGTGGCCGGCTGCGATGAGGCCAAGGAAGAAGTCAAGGAAGTCGTCGACTTCCTGAAAGACCCGCAGAAATTCCAGAAGTTGGGCGGCCGCATTCCGCGTGGCCTGCTGCTGGTCGGCCCCCCCGGCACCGGCAAGACGCTGCTGGCCAAGGGCATTGCCGGCGAAGCCAAGGTGCCGTTCTTCAGCATTTCGGGCTCTGACTTCGTCGAAATGTTCGTTGGCGTGGGTGCAGCCCGCGTGCGCGACATGTTCGAAAACGCCAAGAAAAATGCGCCCTGCATCATCTTCATCGACGAAATCGACGCCGTCGGCCGCCAGCGTGGCGCCGGCCTGGGCGGCGGCAATGACGAGCGTGAGCAGACCCTCAACCAGATGCTCGTCGAGATGGACGGTTTTGAGACCAACCTTGGCGTGATCGTCGTGGCCGCCACCAACCGCCCCGACATCCTGGACGCCGCGCTGTTGCGCCCGGGCCGCTTTGACCGTCAAGTCTATGTGACGCTGCCCGACATCCGCGGCCGCGAGCAGATCCTTAACGTGCACATGCGCAAGATCCCGATCGGTCAGGACGTCAAGGCCGAGGTGATCGCCCGCGGCACCCCCGGCATGAGCGGTGCCGATCTGGCCAACCTCTGCAACGAAGCCGCCCTGATGGCAGCCCGTCGCAACGCACGCGTGGTCGAGATGCAGGATTTCGAGAAGGCCAAGGACAAGATCCTGATGGGCCCGGAACGCAAGAGCATGGTCATGCCCGAGGAAGAGCGTCGCAACACGGCCTACCATGAAGCGGGCCACGCCCTGATCGGCAAGCTGCTGCCCAAGTGCGATCCGGTGCACAAGGTCACCATCATCCCGCGCGGCCGCGCTTTAGGTGTGACCATGAGCCTGCCCGAGAAGGACCGCTACAGCTACGACCGCGAATACATGCTCAACCAGATCAGCATGCTGTTCGGTGGCCGCATCGCCGAAGAGGTCTTCATGAACCAGATGACCACCGGTGCGTCCAACGACTTTGAGCGCGCCACCTCGATCGCCCGTGACATGGTCATGCGTTACGGCATGACCGATGCCCTGGGCCCGATGGTCTATGCCGAAAACGAAGGCGAAGTGTTCCTGGGCCGTTCGGTCACCAAGACCACCCACATGAGCGAGCAGACCATGCAGAAGGTCGACTCCGAGGTGCGCCGCATCATCGACGAGCAGTACGGTCTGGCCCGTCGCCTGATCGAAGAGAACAGCGACAAGATGCACGCCATGGCCAAGGCCCTGCTGGAATGGGAAACCATTGATGCCGAGCAGCTTGAAGACATCATGGCCGGGCGCGAACCCCGTCCGTCCAAGGACTGGACGCCGCGCACACCGTCGTCTGGCGGGGGCAGTGGCGGCGGTGGTGCCGTGCCCACCCAACCCACGCCGACAGCGGCGTAAGCCGCGCACCAGATGCACGGGGCTTCGGCCCCGTTGCTTTTTTCAGAAACCCGCAATTTCCATGATCTGGCAAACCAGCCGCTTCGACATCGACCTTGAAACGCCCCGAGTGATGGGCATCGTCAACCTCACGCCCGACTCCTTCTCGGACGGCGGGCGGCACGATTCCACGCAGGCGGGCCTGCGCCATGCCGAGCAACTGCTGCGCGACGGCGCCCATATCCTTGACATTGGCGGCGAATCGACCCGGCCGGGGTCGCCCGCAGTGCCGGCTGACGAAGAGTGGCGCCGCATCGAAGGCTTTCTTCGTGAAGCGGTGCGCTGGAACGTGCCGCTGTCGGTGGACACCTACAAACCTGAAACCATGCAAAAAGCGCTTGATCTGGGCGTGGACATCGTCAACGACATCTGGGCCCTGCAGCAGCCCGGTGCCGAAGCGGCGGTGGCGGCGCACCCGCGCTGCGGCGTGTGCCTGATGCACATGCACCGCGATCCGCAGACCATGCAAAAGGCGCCCATGACCGGTGATGTGTTGCCCGAGGTGGCGGCTTTTCTGACGCAGCGGGCAGTGGCCTTGCGCGCAGCCGGTGTGGCGCAAGCGCGCATCGTGCTGGACTACGGCATCGGTTTTGGCAAGACGGTCGAGCAGAACTTCAGCCTGCTGGCGCGCCAGCGCGATTTGTTGACGCTGGGCTATCCCCTGCTGGCGGGCTGGTCGCGCAAATCCTCGCTGGGGGCGGTGCTGGCGCGGGGCGGCGAGGCACCGGAGCCGGCGCAGCGGCAGGCGGCCAGTGTGGCGGCGGCCCTGCTGGCGGTCGAGCGGGGCGCCCGTATCGTGCGGGTGCACGATGTGCGCGAAACGGTGGATGCCTTGTGCGTGCTTGGGCACACACAAGCGGCAGACCAGTCAGCCGCTTGAGCCTGCCGGACCGATAAAATCTGTTCCTTACAAAAACAGGAAGATTCCATGGCGCGACAGTATTTCGGCACCGACGGCATCCGTGGCCGCGTGGGCCAAAGCCCCATCACCCCCGATTTCGTGTTGCGTCTGGCCCATGCCGTGGGTCGCGTCCTCAAGGCCTCCGAAGCGCATCCGGTGGTGCTGATCGGCAAGGACACCCGCATTTCCGGCTACATGCTCGAAAGCGCACTCGAGTCGGGCTTCAACTCGGCCGGCGTCGATGTGTTGCTGCTCGGGCCGGTGCCCACCCCCGCCGTGGCCTACCTCACGCGCGCCCAGCGTGCCAGTCTGGGTGTGGTCATCAGCGCCAGCCACAACCCCTTCGAGGACAACGGCATCAAGTTCTTCAGCGCCGAAGGCACCAAGCTGTCCGACGAATGGGAAATGGCCGTTGAAGCCGCCCTGCAGGAGCCGCCGGCTTGGGTGGATTCGGCCGCCCTGGGCAAAACCCGCCGTCTGGACGACGCGGCTGGCCGCTACATCGAGTTCTGCAAAAGCACTTTTCCCAACCACCTCTCGCTCAAGGGCCTGCGCATCGTGGTCGATGCTGCCCACGGTGCGGCCTACCAGATCGCCCCCAAGGTCTTCCATGAGCTGGGGGCGGATGTGTTTTCCATCGGCTGCTCGCCAGACGGCCTGAACATCAACAAAGGCGTGGGTGCCACGCATCCGCAGGCGCTGGTGGATGCCGTCAAGCTGCACCGCGCTGACATCGGCATCGCGCTGGACGGTGACGCCGACCGCCTGCAGATCGTGGATGCTTCCGGTCGCCTTTTCAACGGCGACGAGCTGCTGTACCTGATGGTGCGCGAACGGCTGGACCGCGGCATGAGCGTGCCCGGCGCCGTGGGCACGCTCATGACCAACATGGCGGTCGAAGTGGCGCTCAAGCGTTGCGGCGTGGAATTCGTGCGCGCCAGGGTGGGTGACCGTTACGTGCTCGAAGTGCTGGCCGAAAAAGGCTGGCTGCTGGGCGGCGAGGGCTCCGGCCATCTGCTGGCGCTGGACAAGCACACCACTGGCGACGGTCTCGTCAGCGCCCTGCAGGTGTTGCAGGCCTGCGTGGCCAGCGGCAAGACGCTGGCCGAGCTGCTTGAAGGCGTGGAGCTGTTTCCGCAAACCCTCATCAATGTCCGCTTGGCCCCCGGCTTTGACTGGAAGAGCCATGCTCCCCTGCAGGCCGCCACGCGCGAGGCCGAGGCGGCGCTGGGTGACACGGGGCGGGTGCTGATCAGGGCCAGCGGCACCGAACCTCTGGTGCGGGTGATGGTCGAAGCCCGCGACGCTGCCTTGGCCCAGTCCACGGCCGAGCGCATTGCCGCGACCCTGAAAGCCTGACCTGTCCCGTCAGCCGGGTCAGTAGATCAGGCGCTCTGGCCGCACTTCCTGCAGGATGGTGGTCGCGATCTCCTCGATCGACTTGGTGGTGGTCGACAGCCAGCGGATGCCCGAGCGGCGCATCATGGCTTCGGCCTCGGCCACTTCCATGCGGCAGTTCTCCAGGCTGGCGTAGCGCGAATTGGGCCGGCGCTCCGAGCGGATTTCCGACAGGCGTTCGGGTTGGATGGTCAGGCCGAAGATCTTCTTGCGGTAGGGCGCCAATGCCGGCGGCAGCTGGCGGCGCTCGAAATCTTCCGGAATCAGCGGGTAGTTGGCGGCCTTGAGGCCGTGCTGCATGGCCAGATACAGGCTGGTCGGGGTTTTGCCGCTGCGGCTCACGCCCACCAGAATCACGTCCGAGCCTTCCAGATCCTTGTGCGACTGGCCGTCGTCGTGTGCCAGCGAGAAGTTGATGGCTTCGATCCGGTCGTGGTATTCCTTGCTCTTGCTCACATCCGAAAAGCGGCCCACCCGGTGGTGCGACTTGATGCCCAGCTCCTGCTCGATCGGGTGCACAAAAGTGCCAAACATGTCCATCAGCATGCCCTGACAGTGCTCCTTGATGACGTGCAGCACTTCCATGTTGACCAGCGTGGTGAACACCAGCGCCTTGCAGCCCTCCACTTCGCAGGTGTGGTTGATCTGGCGCACGGCCTGGTGCGCCTTGTCGATGGTGTCGATGAAGGGCAGCCGCACATGGCGGGTTTTCATGTCGAACTGGGCCAGGATGGCGTTGCCAAAAGTTTCGGCGGTGATGCCGGTCCCGTCGGAGACAAAAAATACGGTGCGAAGGGCCATGTCTGCAAAAAATATCAAAACGGCAGAGGCCGGGGCGCCCCTACAATGAAACCATTATCCACCGCCCCGTGCGCGCCCCATTCGAACAACCACAAGGCGTAGCCGCTGGCCTGGAGCCCGGTTTTTAACTTTGGAGTCCACCATGTCCAACCTGTTCGAGGCGACCGCCCTGGTCGTGCCCTTTGAAAAACTGCGGATGACCGACGTCGAGATCGTCGGCGGCAAAAACGCCAGCCTGGGGGAGATGATTTCCCAGCTGCCGGCCGGCGTCAAAGTGCCCACCGGCTTTGCCACCACCGCCCACGCCTTCCGCGAGTTCCTCAAGTTCGATGGCCTGTCGGACCGCATCAACGCCAAACTCGACGCCCTGGACACCGAAGACGTGCGCGCGCTGGCCGCCGTCGGTGCCGAAATCCGCGCCATGGTCGAGGCCCAGCCTTTCCCAGCAGACCTCGAAAAAGCCATCCGTGAAGCCTTCACCACTTTGCAAGGCGGCAACGCCGAAGCCTCGTTTGCCGTGCGTTCTTCGGCCACCGCCGAAGACCTGCCAGACGCCTCCTTTGCCGGTCAGCAAGAAACTTTCCTGAACGTGGTTGGCATCGACGACGTGTTGCACAAGATGAAAGAGGTGTTCGCCTCGCTCTACAACGACCGCGCCATCAGCTACCGCGTGCACAAGGGCTTTGCCCACGCCGAGGTGGCCCTGTCGGCCGGTGTGCAGCGCATGGTGCGCTCCGACCTGGGTGCGGCCGGCGTCATGTTCACCATTGACACCGAATCCGGCTTTGAAGATGTGGTGTTCATCACCTCCAGTTACGGCCTGGGTGAGACGGTGGTGCAGGGCGCCGTCAACCCCGACGAGTTTTACGTGCACAAGCCCATGCTGGCGGCTGGCAAGCGTGCGGTGATCCGCCGCAACCTGGGCTCCAAGCTGATCCAGATGGTGTTTTCCACACCCGAAGAAAAGGCCGCCAGCGGCAAGCTGGTCAAGACCGTGGATGTGCCCACCGAGCTGCGTAACCGCTACAGCCTGACCGATGCCGACGTCGAGCAGCTGGCCCACTACGCGCTGGTGATCGAAAAGCATTACGGCCGCCCGATGGACATCGAGTGGGGCAAGGACGGCAACGACGGCCAGCTCTACATCCTGCAGGCCCGTCCCGAAACCGTGAAAAGCCAGGCCAAGGGCACGGCCGAGCTGCGCTACAAGCTCAAGGGCCATTCCACCGTGCTGGCCGAAGGCCGCGCCATCGGTCAGAAGATCGGCACTGGCCCGGTGCGCCTGGTGCACAACATCAGCGAAATGGACAAGGTCCAGCCCGGCGACGTGCTGGTGACCGACATGACCGACCCCAACTGGGAGCCGGTGATGAAGCGGGCGAGTGCCATCGTCACCAACCGAGGCGGGCGCACCTGCCACGCCGCCATCATCGCGCGCGAACTGGGCATCCCGGCCGTGGTGGGCTGTGGTCACGCCACCGAGCAGCTCAAGGACGGCACACTGGTCACGGTGAGCTGCGCCGAGGGCGACACCGGCCGCATCTACGACGGTCTGCTGGAAACCGAAGTCACCGAGGTCAAGCGCGGCGCCATGCCCGAGATCGCCACCAAGATCATGATGAACGTGGGCAACCCGCAGCTCGCCTTCGACTTTGCCCAGTTGCCCAACGCGGGTGTGGGTCTGGCGCGTCTGGAATTCATCATCAACAACAACATTGGCGTGCACCCCAAAGCGATTCTGGACTACCCGGCCATTGACGCCGACCTGAAAAAGGCGGTCGAGTCCGTGGCCCGTGGCCACGCTTCGCCACGTGCCTTCTATGTGGACAAGGTGGCCGAGGGCGTGGCCTCGATCGCGGCGGCCTTCTGGCCCAAGCCGGTCATCGTGCGCCTGTCGGACTTCAAGAGCAACGAGTACCGCAAGCTGATCGGCGGCAGCCGTTACGAACCCGAAGAAGAAAACCCCATGCTGGGTTTCCGCGGCGCCACCCGCTACATCAGCGAGGACTTCGGCGAGGCGTTTGCCATGGAATGCGAGGCGCTCAAGCGCGTGCGCGGCGAGATGGGTCTGACCAATGTGCAGGTCATGGTGCCTTTTGTACGCACCCTCAAGCAGGCCGAGCGTGTGACGCAGCTGCTGGCCAGCCACGGACTGGTACGCGGTGAAAACGAGCTCAAGCTGATCATGATGTGCGAGGTGCCGACCAACGCCATCCTGGCCGACCGCTTCCTGCAATTTTTTGACGGCTTCTCGATTGGTTCAAACGATCTGACCCAGCTCACCCTGGGTCTGGATCGCGACTCGGGCATGGAGCTGCTGGCCGCTGACTTTGACGAGCGCGACCCGGCGGTGACCACGCTGATCGCCCAAGCCATCCAGGCCTGTCTGGCCCAGGGCAAATACATCGGCATCTGCGGCCAGGGCCCCAGCGACCACCCGGACTTTGCGCAGTGGCTGATGGCGCAGGGCATCAGCTCGATCTCTCTGAACCCCGACACCGTGGTCGAGACCTGGACCGCGCTGGGTCAGTCCAAAGTCTGATGTCGGCCCGCACATGAGCAGACAGGACAGCGCGGGCATGCCAGCCAGCTACCGCTGGCGCCTGCACCGCAATGTCCTGTTGTTCGTGTTGCTGTTGCTGGCGCTGCTGGGCGCCATGGCCTGGGCCGAGCAGGCTGGGCTTTCGCGCAACCTGATCGGGCCGATCTTCCTGTTCAGCACAGTGATGATCTACGCCCTGATTGGCATCTCGGGGCGCACCACCGATCCCGATGAGTATTTTGTGGCAGGGCGTCGTGTGCCGGCCATGTACAACGGCATGGCCACGGCCGCCGACTGGATGAGTGCGGCCTCCTTCATCAGCCTGGCCGGTGCGCTGTACCTGCAAGGTTTTTCCGGGACCGGAAAACAGCCTGGCGGTCTGGCCTATGTGATGGGCTGGACAGGCGGCTTCTGCCTTGTGGCCCTGCTGATTGCCCCCCAACTGCGGGCGATGAACCTCTACACCTTGCCCGACTTTTTCCGGGTGCGTTATGGCGGGCGCTGGCCGCGCATTCTGGCGGCACTGGCGGCGGTGGCCGTGTCCTTCACCTATGTGGTGGCCCAGATTTACGGTATCGGCCTGATCGCCTCGCGCCTGACGGGGGTCCAGTTCGAGATCGGCATCCTGCTCGGACTGGGCGGGGTCTTGTTGTGTTCCTTTCTGGGCGGCATGCGGGCCATCACCTGGACGCAGGTGGCGCAATACATCGTCCTGCTGCTGGCGTTTCTGATTCCGGTGTCCTGGCTGGCTTACCAGCAACTGGGCACACCGCTGGCGCCACTTGCCTATGGTACCCAGCTGGCCAAGATCGAGACGCTGGAAAACCTGCTGATCGACGACCCAGCCGAGCTGGAGGTTCGCCAGGAGTTTGCACGCCGCGCGCGCATGTACGAGGCGCGTTTGCAGGACGTCGAGCGCTCCATGGCCGACCTTCGCGTTGAACTGGAAGAGAAAATTCGCCAGCTCAAGGCGCAAGGTGCCGATTTCGCTGCTGTGGCGCAAGTCCGGCGCGAACTTCTGGCGTTGCCCCATGACCCGGTCCAGGCCCGTGAGCAATGGGCCCGCGCCATGCGCGAAAACCAGGAGCGCGCCGGTCCTTTGGGTGGGATGCCACGCCATGCCCGGGCTTTTCAGGGAGAACCGACAGGGGGTGAGCAGGCCCGCCAGGCCCATGACGCCTCCCGCACGAATTTTCTGGCGCTGGTGCTGTGCCTGATGTTCGGAACAGCAGGCTTGCCGCATCTGCTCACGCGGTACTACACCTTGCCCAATGTGGCCGAGGCCCGCAGCTCTGTGGCCTGGTCACTGTTCTTCATTGCCTTGCTTTATCTGAGCGCCCCAGCCCTGGCAGTGCTGGTGAAGTTCGAAATCCTGCACAACCTGGTGGGCAGCAGTTTTGAAGATTTGCCAGGCTGGATTGCGCAATGGGCCCGGCTTGATCCCGGCTTGATCGATGTGTCAGATGTCAACGGAGACCGGATCCTTCAGCTCGGAGAAATCCGGCTGGGGGCCGATCTGGTCATGCTGGCCACACCCGAGTTGGGCGGGATGCCCTTTGTGGTTTCCGGGTTGGTCGCCGCGGGTGGCCTGGCCGCTGCGCTGTCCACTGCCGATGGCCTGCTGCTGACCATTAGCAACGCGCTGGTGCATGACATGGGTGCACAGCACCAGCACACCCCCCGTGCCGCCGAGCAGCGGGTGATCCTGTCCAAATTTGCCCTGCTGGCGGTGGCCATGCTGGCGGCGTTTGTGGCTGCGCTCAAACCAGCCGAGATTCTGGCGCTGGTGTCCACTTCCTTTTCGCTGGCTGCTTCGGCCTTCTTCCCGGCCATGGCGTGTGGCCTGTTCAGTGCCCGGGTCGATCGCAGGGCGGCCGTTGCGGGCATGCTCGTGGGGCCGGCCGTGACGATCGGCTACATGGTGCTCAATTCGCCTGCTGTCCGGCATTTCTGGGGGCTGGCGGCCGAGGGGGGGCTGTGGTGGGGGGTGCAGCCCGTTTCAGCGGGCGTCTTTGGGGTGCCTGCTGGCTTTGTTGCCATTGCCCTGGGTGTGCTGTTCAGCACCCTGAGACCCGCGCCCGCATCCCGTCCGGTGGCGCCGGGTGAGCGCTTCCCCGGGCCTGGGCTATAATCGCGAGTTCCCTTGCTGCACCCCGAACCGACGCCGGGGGCAGCTTCCATCATCCACAAGGAGTTTCAATGCGTCATTACGAAATCATTTTGCTGATCCATCCGGATCAAAGCGAACAGGTTCCGGCCATGCTGGAGCGTTACAAGGGCATGATCACCACCGGCGGCGGCAAAATCCACCGCGTGGAAGACTGGGGTCGCCGTCAACTGGCCTACCAGATCAACAAGCTGGCCAAGGCCCACTACCTGTGCGTGAACATCGAGGCCGACCTGGCTGTGATGGCCGAACTGGAGCACGCCTTCAAGTTCAACGATGCCGTGCTGCGTCACCTGACGGTCCAGAAGAAGAAAGCCGACACCGCGCCTTCTTCCATGATGAAGACCGTCGAGCGTGAAGAAGCCCGCAAGGCCCAGCAAGCCGAATTTGCAGCCTGATCCTGCCTGAACAAGGGGAGTGAACCACACCGACCTGACCGCCTGTATCGCCGAGCTGTCCGCTTTGCGCTACACACCCGCCGGATTGCCTGCGCTGGACCTGATGCTTGAGCACAGTTCGCAGCAGACAGAGGCAGGCCACCTGCGGCAGGTGAACCTGAAGATCCGTGCGCTGGCCCTGGGCAACCAGGCTGAGCGGCTCTCCAGGCAAGCGGTGGGCAGCCGATGGCGGTTTCAGGGTTTCCTGGCCACACCCCGACAAGGCAGGAGCGTTGTGCTCCACATTCAAGAGTTTCAGCAAGATTAATTTCAGGAGGCCCCCATGGCCACTTTCAAAAAATTCGACAAGAACAAGCGTCCCAAGCGCAACACCCAGTCCCTGCTGTTCAAGCGCAAGCGTTTCTGCCGCTTCACCGTGGCTGGCGTGGAAGAGATCGACTACAAAGACGTCGACACCCTGCGTGACTTCATTGCCGAAAACGGCAAGATCATTCCCGCCCGCCTGACCGGCACCCGCGCGATTTACCAGCGCCAGCTCAACACCGCCATCAAGCGCGCCCGCTTCCTGGCCCTGTTGCCCTACAGCGACCAGCACAAAGTCTGAGGAGAACAACCATGCAAGTCATCCTGCTCGAAAAGGTTGTGAACCTGGGTAACCTCGGCGATATCGTCAAGGTGAAAGACGGCTACGCCCGCAACTTCCTGATCCCTTCTGGCCGCGCACGCCGTGCCACCGAAGCCAACAAGGCTGAATTTGAAGCACGCCGCGCCGAGCTTGAAAAAGCCGCCGCCGCCAAGCTGGCCGAAGCCCAGGCTCTGGGCGAGAAACTGGCCGGCCTGACCATCAAGCTGACCCAGAAGGCTGGCGTGGACGGTCGCCTGTTCGGTTCCGTCACCAACCACGACATCGCTGAAGAACTGGGCAAGCAGGGCTTTGCCGTGTCCAAAGCCCAGGTGCGCATGCCCAACGGTCCCATCAAGACCGTCAGCGACTCCACCGTCTCCGTGGCCCTGCACACCGATGTGGTGGTCGACGTGAACGTGACCGTGTACGGCGAGACTGCCTGATCGGACCCGCTCTGCAAAGCCGCCGCCCGCGAGGGCAGGCGGCTTTTTTCTTTCAGCCCGCCGGTTTTCCCGTGCTTTGCACCGGCTGCACACCGGTTGTCCACAGGGTTGTCCCATGACGTGCGCCGTGCCAGACGGTACGATGCAGTTTTGCCATTTTTCCCATGTCTGCTGTCTATTCCGATCACCTGAACGAGCTGCCCATCGACTTCTCGGCTGACCAGCAAGTGGCCCAGTTGCGTGTGCCGCCGCACTCCATCGAAGCCGAATCCAGCGTGCTCGGTGGTCTGTTGCTCGACAACAGCGCATGGGATCGGATGGGGGATCTGTTGGTCGACGGTGACTTTTACCGCCATGAGCACCAGCTGATCTACGCTGCCATTGGTGCGTTGATCAACGCCTCCAAACCGGCCGATGTGATCACGGTCTTTGAGCAGCTGCAGAACCAGGGCCATGCCGATGCCGCGGGTGGTCTGGGTTACCTGAACTCGCTGGCGCAGTACGTGCCCAGTGCCAGCAACATCCGCCGCTACGCCGAGATCGTGCGCGAGCGCTCCATCCTGCGCAAGCTGGTGAAAGCCAGCGACGAGATCGCTACCGCTGCCTTCAACCCCAAGGGCAGGGCGGTGGACAAGATCCTGGACGAGGCCGAGCAGAAGATCTTCAACATCGGCGAAGAAGGCTCGCGCATGAAGCAGGGCTTCCAGTCGATGGATTCGCTGGTGGTGGATCTGCTCGACCGCGTGCAGGAGATGGCCGACAACCCCAACGACATCACCGGTGTGCCCACCGGCTTCCACGATCTCGACAAGATGACATCCGGCCTGCAGCCGGGCGATCTGGTGGTGCTGGCGGCACGTCCCTCGATGGGCAAGACGGCTTTTGCCATCAACATCGCCGAGCATGTGGCGCTCAACGAGGGCCTGCCGGTGGCGGTCTTTTCGATGGAAATGGGCGCTGCCCAGCTGGCGGTGCGTGTAGTGGGCTCGATCGGCAGGGTGGACCAGGGTCACCTGCGCACCGGCAAGCTGACCGACGAAGAGTGGCCGCGACTGACCGAGGCCATCGAGCGCCTGCGCACGGTGTCGCTGCACATCGACGAAACCCCCGGCCTGACGCCAAGCGAGCTGCGTGCCAACTCGCGTCGGCTGGCCCGCCAGTGCGGCAAGCTGGGCCTGATCGTGGTGGACTACCTGCAGCTGATGAGCGGCTCGTCCGGTTCGGACGGCGACAACCGCGCGACCGAACTGGGTGAAATCTCGCGGGGCCTGAAGATGCTGGCCAAGGAGCTGCAATGCCCGGTGATTGCGCTTTCGCAGCTCAACCGTGGCGTGGAGCAGCGCACCGACAAGCGCCCCATGATGAGTGACCTGCGCGAATCCGGTGCCATCGAGCAGGACGCGGACATCATCATGTTCATCTACCGCGACGATTACTACAACAAGGACTCCAAAGACCCGGGCGTGGCCGAGATCATCATCGGCAAGCAGCGTAACGGCCCGACCGGCACGGTGCGCCTGGCGTTCCTCAAGCCGCTCACGCGCTTCGAAAGCCTGGCCACCGGCGGCTTCGGCAGCGACGACTACTGATCAGAGCACTTCGCTGGCGAAGTCGGCCAGACGCGAGCGCTCGCCACGGGCCAGCGTGATGTGCCCGCCGTGCGCCCAGCCCTTGAAGCGGTCTACCGCATAGGTCAGGCCCGAGGAGCCTTCGGTCAGGTAGGGCGTGTCGATCTGGGCGAGGTTGCCCATGCAGATGATCTTGGTGCCGGGACCGGCGCGGGTGATCAGCGTCTTCATCTGCTTGGGCGTCAGGTTCTGCGCCTCGTCGATGATGACGTACTTGTTCATGAAGGTGCGTCCGCGCATGAAATTCATGCTCTTGATCTTGATGCGGCTCTTGATCAGCTCGTTGGTGGCGGCACGGCCCCATTCACCGGCATTGCCGCCATCGCCCTTGGCCAGGAATTCCAGGTTGTCGTCGAGCGCGCCCATCCAGGGGCCCATCTTTTCTTCTTCGGTGCCGGGCAGAAAACCGATGTCCTCGCCCACGCTCACGGTGGCGCGGGTCATGATGATTTCGGTGTAGCGGCGGTCGTCCAGCACCTGCGTCAGGCCGGCAGCCAGTGCCATCAGCGTCTTGCCGGTGCCGGCGGTCCCGGCCAGCGTCACGAAATCGACGTCCGGGTCGGTCAGCAGGTTCATCGCGAAGTTCTGTTCGCGGTTGCGTGCCGTCACGCCCCAGAGCGCATTTTTCTGGTGGGTGAAGTCCTTGAGGGTCCGCAGCACCGCGGTCTTGCCCCGGATTTCGGTCACGCGGGCGTACAGACCAGGTTCCCCGGGCGCCTCGAAGTAAACGAACTGGTTGATCATCAGCTGCGGCACCACCGGGCCACTGATCCGGTAGAAGGTGTGGCTGCCTTGCTGCCAACTCTCCACGGTTTTGCCGTGTTTGGTCCAGAAGTCGACCGGCAGGGGCAGGGCGCCTGAATAGAGCAGGTCTCCATCTTCCAGGGCCTTGTCGTTCTGGTAGTCCTCGGCCTGCAGGCCCAGGGCGCGGGCCTTGACCCGCATGTTGATGTCCTTGGAGACCAGCACCACCTCGCGCGGGGCGTGCATCTGCACCAAGGCGCTGACCACACCCAGAATCTGGTTGTCGGCCTTGCCCTGGGGCAGGGCCATGGGCAGGCGCAGGTCCAGTGGCTGGGTCTGGAAAAACAGTTTGCCTGTGGCCTCGGTGAAGCCGGTGGTGTTCAACGGCAGGCCCTGTCCCATGTCGGCGCCTTGAACGGCCGCCAGGCTGTCGAGCGAGCGGCTGGCCTGACGGGCGTTGCGGGCGACTTCGGTCATGCCTTTTTTGTGGCCGTCAAGTTCTTCCAGCACGATCATCGGCAGGAAGATGTCGTGTTCCTCAAACCGGAACAGGCTCATGGGGTCGTGCATGAGCACATTGGTGTCCAGCACAAAGAGCTTGGTAGGGCCATTGGATTTGGCTTTGCGCGTACGGCTAGGGACCGGTTTGTCGATCACTGCAGTGGGTGCCTGTGCAGCCCGCGGGGCTACAGCGGAGAGTTCGGGCACAGCATTGTCGGTTTTTCGGCGGCGTGTTACAGAGGCTTTGCTTGGGATGGCAAGGTCGGGAGTGGGTTCGGAAAGCTCGGCTGCAGGTGCAAGGGCATCAATGGCTTTGCGGCTGAGTCGGCTGGCACGCTGGGTCGGGGCGGGAGGCAGGGGCATGGGAAGAACACTCGCTGAGAACGGTAACGGGTGCAGTCGAAAAAAGAAAAAGCCGCCAGGAGGCCGTGGCGGCTTGGACTTTGTCTGTCGGGCAGAAACTCAACTGCATGAGCCCATTATGCATGACTCATGTGACCTGCAATGGGCCTGTTGTCAGGGCTTTCCCTGAAGCGTTCAGCCGGCCTTTTTCAGGGCCTTGACGGCCTTGAGCACTTCTTCGACGTGGCCCGGCACTTTCAGGCCGCGCCATTCTTGTTTGAGCGTGCCGTCAGCGCCCACCAGGAAGGTGCTGCGCTCGATGCCCTTGACCTTCTTGCCGTACATGATCTTGTTCTTGACCACGCCGAACATGTGGCACATCTTCTCTTCGGTGTCGGCGATCAGCTCGAAAGGCAGTTCCAGCTTGGCCTTGAAATCGTCGTGGGACTTCATGTTGTCACGGGAGACGCCAAACACAGTGGCACCGGCCTTGACGAAGTCCTTGTATTTATCGCGGAACTGCATGGCCTCGGTGGTGCAACCGGGGGTGTTGTCTTTCGGATAGAAATACAGCACCAGAACCTGACCGAGATGGGAGGTGTTGGAAACCTTCAGACCACCGGTGGCGTTCGCTTCAAATTCGGGGAGGGGTTTGTTGAGAACGATCGCCATGGATTTTTCGATTCTGTGAACTTGGAAGGAAGTGCCAAGGATGGGTTGGGCAGCGTGTGAAGTGTTCAGACTGCATGGCACCCGAAAAACGTTATTTTACCGCGAAACGAATTTTCCGGATCAGACAGAAAACCGGCAAAGGCAGAAGAAATCAGTGAAGCTCCAGGAGCAGGGCCGCCAGCACTTTGCGTCCTTCGCTGGCCAGGATGTTGTAGGTACGGCAGGCAGCGGCCGTGTCCATGCTCTCCAGTCCTACGCGGGCCTCTGCAAACGGGGCCAGCCATGCAGCCGGAGGAAAGCTCAGGCGCCGGCCGGTGCCCAGGAGCACCAGTTCTGCGCCGCAGTTGGCCAGTTCAGCCAGATGACCGGCAGTCAGCTGTGAGAACTGGCGTGGCGCCCATGTCCTCAGGGGGTGCTCGGACAGGCTGCTGACAATCACCGACTGCGTGAAGCGCTGGTCATCGATTTGCAGCCATTCCTCGGAGTAGGCGCGTACCAGCGGGGCGCTGGATTTGTCGGGCTGGAGTTTCATCAGCTGAGAGGGAAGTTTGCCGGGAAAACGGCCTGTTCTGTGGTCAAATTATAGGTTTTCCCCTGTTTGCCCATCCCCGGAGGGACTTTGAAACCCGTTCAGAAATCCGCCAAGCTCGCCAACGTCTGCTACGACATCCGTGGTCCGATCATGGACCGCGCGCGTCAGATGGAGGAAGAGGGTCACAAGATCATCAAGCTCAACATTGGCAACCTGGCGGTTTTTGGTTTCGACGCGCCGGAGGAAATACAGCAGGACATGATCCGTAACCTGCCCAATTCGGCGGGCTATTCGGACAGCAAGGGGATCTTTGCAGCGCGCAAGGCCGTGATGCACGAGACCCAGAAGCAGGGCATCAAGGGCGTCACGCTGGACGATATCTATTTGGGTAACGGCGCCAGCGAACTGATCGTGATGGCCACCAACGCCCTGCTGGACAACGGTGACGAGCTGCTGCTTCCGGCTCCCGACTACCCGCTGTGGACAGCGGCGGCCAGCCTCTCGGGGGGCACGCCGGTCCACTACCTGTGCCAGGAGTCCAACGGCTGGATGCCTGATCTTTCCGACATCCGCGCGCGCATCACGCCCCGCACCAAGGGCATCGTGGTCATCAACCCCAACAACCCGACGGGGGCGTTGTACTCGCGCGAACTGCTCGAAGGCATCGTGGCGATCGCTCGCGAGCACGGCCTGGTGATCTTTGCCGACGAGGTCTACGACAAAGTGCTTTACGACGGCGTGCAACACACGCCGATCGCCAGCCTGTCAGAGGACGTGCTGACGCTGACCTTCAACTCCCTGTCCAAAAGCTACCGTTCCTGCGGCTACCGAGCCGGCTGGATGGTGGTTTCGGGCGACAAGAAGCCGGCGCAGGACTACATCGAGGGCCTGAACATGCTCTCGAACATGCGCCTGTGTGCCAACGTGCCTGGCCAATGGGCCGTGCAGACCGCGCTGGGTGGCTACCAGAGCATCAATGAGCTGGTGGGTGAGGGGGGGCGCCTGCGCCGCCAGCGCGATCTGGCTTACGAACTGATCACCGCCATCCCGGGTGTGAGCTGCGTCAAACCGCAGGCGGCACTCTACATGTTCCCGCGTCTCGATCCCAAGATTTATCCGATTCAGGACGATCAGAAATTTTTCCTTGATCTGCTCGAAGAAACCCGTGTCATGCTGGTGCAGGGCACCGGTTTCAACTGGCCCGAGCCTGACCACTTCCGCATCGTTTTCCTGCCCCATGAAGACGACCTGCGCGAAGCCATTGGCCGCGTGGCCAAGTTCCTTGAAAGCGCGCGCAAACGCTTCGGCACCGACAAACTCGTTGCCTGATTTTTTCCAAAGGGCCTGCAAAAGGCCCGTCAACCTGAGCTACTCACCATGAAACCCATCCAAGTCGGCCTTCTCGGCATCGGTACCGTCGGCAGCGGCACCTTCACTGTCCTTCAACGCAATGCGCAGGAAATCCAGCGCCGCGCTGGCCGGGGCATCGAGATCACCATGGTGGCCGACCTGGACGTGGCCCGTGCCAAAGCCGTGGTGGGCGAGGGCGTGCAGGTGGTGGATGACGCCCGCAAGGTGATCGCCAACCCCGAGATCGACATCGTGGTCGAGCTGATCGGCGGCTACGGCATCGCCAAGGCGCTGGTGCTCGAAGCCATTGCCGCCGGCAAGCATGTGGTCACCGCCAACAAGGCCTTGCTGGCCGTGCACGGCACCGAAATCTTTGCCGCAGCCCACGCCAAGGGCGTGATGGTGGCCTTCGAAGCCGCTGTGGCCGGGGGCATCCCGATCATCAAGGCGCTGCGCGAAGGCCTGACCGCCAACCAGATCCAGTGGGTCGCCGGCATCATCAACGGCACGACCAACTTCATCCTGTCCGAAATGCGCGAGAAGGGTCTGGACTTCGAGGTGGTGCTCAAGGAAGCCCAGCGTCTGGGCTACGCGGAGGCCGACCCGACCTTCGACATCGAAGGCGTGGACGCCGCCCACAAGGCCACGCTGATGAGCGCGCTGGCCTTTGGCATCCCGGTGCAATTCGACAAGGCTTATGTGGAAGGCATCACCAAACTCGGTGCAGCCGATATCAAATACGCCGAGCAGCTGGGCTACCGCATCAAGCTGCTGGGCATCACCAAGCGCACGGCCAAGGGCATCGAGCTGCGCGTGCACCCCAGCCTGGTGCCGGCCCAGCGCCTGATCGCCAACGTGGAAGGTGCGATGAACGCCGTGATGGTGCAGGGCGATGCCGTGGGCACCACCCTGTACTACGGCAAAGGCGCCGGCGCCGAGCCGACCGCCAGCGCCGTGGTGGCCGATCTGGTGGACATCACCCGCCTGCACACGGCCGATCCGCAAAACCGCGTGCCGCATCTGGCCTTCCAGCCTGACGCGCTGACCAACCTGCCGGTGCTGCCCATGGACGAGGTGGTGACCAGCTACTACCTGCGCCTGCGCGTGGCCGACGAGGCCGGCGTGCTGGCCAAGCTGACCGGCCTGCTGGCCGGCGCCGGCATCAGCATCGACGCCATCCTGCAGCGTGAGGCTGACCAGGTCAGCGGTGCCAACCAGACCGACGTGATCATTCTGACGCACGACACCTTTGAGGGCACCATGAACGGCGTGCTGGCCCAGATGCAGGCCCTGCCCACCGTGCTCGCCCCGATCGTGCGCATCCGCAAGGAAGAGCTGGCCTGATGCTGTACCTCTCGACCCGCGGCCACCCGGACCGCAAACATTTCTGCGAAATCCTGCTCGAAGGCCTGGCACCCGACGGCGGCCTGTACCTGCCCGAGTCTTACCCGCAAGCCGATCTGACGCGGCTGCGCCAGGTCTGGCAGCAGCACGGCTACGCGGCGCTGGCTTTCGAGATCCTGTCGCTTTACATCGACGACATCCCGGCTGCCGACCTCAAGGCGCTGTGCGCGAAGACCTACACGGCCGCCGTGTACGGCACTGAGGCCATCGTCCCGCTCAAACCCCTGCAGGCCCAAGGCGATGCTGCGCCTGAGCTGTATCTGGAGGCCCTGTCCAACGGCCCCACGCTGGCCTTCAAGGACATGGCCATGCAACTGCTGGGCAACCTGTTCGAGTACGAGCTGGGCCGCCGTGGTGCAGAACTGAACATTCTGGGTGCCACCTCGGGCGACACCGGCAGCGCAGCCGAATACGCCATGCGCGGCAAGAAGGGCGTGCGCGTTTTCATGACCAGCCCGCACGGCCGCATGAGCCCCTTCCAGCAGGCGCAAATGTTCAGCCTGCTCGACGAGAACATCCACAACATCGCCATCGAAGGCGTGTTCGACGACTGCCAGGACATCGTCAAGGCCGTGTCCAACGACCTGGAATTCAAGAAGAAGTACAAGATCGGCACCGTCAACTCGATCAACTGGGCGCGTCTGCTGGCCCAGGTGGTGTACTACTTTGCCGGTTACTTCCAGGCCACAACGGACAACAGCCAGCAGGTCAGCTTCACCGTGCCCAGCGGCAACTTTGGCAACGTCTGCGCCGGCCATGTGGCCCGGATGATGGGTTTGCCCGTGGCGCAGCTGGTGGTGGCGACCAACGAAAACGATGTGCTCGACGAGTTCTTCCGTACCGGCGTCTACCGCGTGCGCGGCACCGCCGACACGCACGAGACCTCCAGCCCGTCGATGGACATCTCCAAGGCCAGCAACTTCGAGCGCTTTGTATTCGATCTGCTGGGTCGCGATGCGGTGCAGACACAAGCGCTGTTCGGCGATGCGCTGAACCGGCAGGGCCGTTTCGACCTGTCGGCCGACCCGCGTTATGCCGAGGCGGCCAAGCGCTACGGCTTTGTCAGCGGCAAGAGCACCCACGCGAATCGTTTGGCCACCATCCGCCAGGTGTTCGAGCGCTATGGCGTGATGATCGACACCCACACCGCCGACGGCGTGAAGGTGGCGCGCGAGCACCTGCAGGCCGGCGTGCCCATGCTGGTGCTGGAGACCGCTTTGCCCATCAAGTTTGCAGGGACGATCGTCGAGGCCCTGGGCCGTGAGCCGCAGCGTCCGGCAAAATTCGAAGGCATTGAAGCCTTGCCCAAGCGCGTGCAGGTCATGCCGGCCGATGTGGCGCAGGTCAAGGCCTACATTGCCGCTCACTGCGACTGACCACAAAGCCCACCATGAACGCTCCTCGCGCACCGCTGATGCCTTTGGACGAAGCCCGGCAAAAGTTGCTGGCGCAGGTGCAGTGCCTGCCAGGCACCGAGCAGGTCGCCACCTTCGACGCCGACGGCCGGGTACTGGCGCAGGACCTCGTCTCGGCCCTGCAGGTGCCGGCTTTCGACAACTCCTCGATGGATGGCTACGCTGTGCGCACGGCCGATCTGGCCCCCGGCGCGGTGCTGCGCGTCACCCAGCGCATTCCGGCCGGCCACACCGGCCAGCCCCTGCAGTCGGGCGAAGTGGCGCGCATCTTCACCGGCGCACCGGTGCCCCCTGGCGCCGATGCGGTGGTCATGCAGGAAGAGGCCGAAGTGCTGGGCGAGCAGGGCGGTGTGCCGCAGGTGCGCTTTGCGCATCCGGTGCAGCCGGGCCAGTGGATCCGCCGCAGCGGCGAGGACGTGCAGCGTGGCGCCACCGTGTTGCCTGCCGGCACCCGTCTGGGTCCGGCCGAACTCGGTCTGGCCGCCAGCCTGGGGCAGGCGCACCTGACGGTGGCTGCGCGCCCGCGTGTGGCCCTGTTTTCGACCGGCGACGAGCTGGTCATGCCCGGCGATGTGCCGCCGGAGGCTTTGCCACCCGGTGCCATCTACAACTCCAACCGCTTCTTCCTCAAGGCCCTGCTGCACCGCATGGGCTGCGAAGTGAGCGATCTGGGCATCGTGCCCGACCGCCGCGAGGCCACGCTGGCCGCGCTCAAATCCGCCGCCGACCACCACGACCTGATCCTGACCAGCGGTGGCGTGTCGGTGGGCGAGGAAGACCACGTCAAACCCGCCGTGCAGGCGCTGGGTGCGCTCGACCTCTGGCAGATTTCCATGAAGCCGGGCAAGCCCTTCGCCTTTGGCCATGTGCGCCGCAGCACCGCCGCTGGCGAGGCCCATTTTGTGGGCCTGCCGGGCAACCCGGTGTCCAGCTACATCACCTTTTTGCTGATGGTGCTGCCCATGGTGCTGCAGATGCAGGGGGTGGTGGCCCAGCCTTGGGCGCCGCTGCAACTGCCCGCGCACTTTGACTTGCCCAAGGGCGACAAGCGCCGCGAGTTCCTGCGTGTGCGTCGCAATGCCGCAGGCGGCCTGGACCTGTTTCCCAACCAGAGCTCGGGCGTGCTGACCTCGGTGGTCTGGGGCGATGGCGTGGTGGACAACCCGGCCGGGCAGACCATCGCGCGCGGCGATCTGGTGAATTTTCTGCCCTTTACCGAGTGGCTGGCCTGAGAACATGAAGATCCAATTGCGTTATTTCGCCTCGATCCGCGAGGATCTGGGTCTGGCGGCCGAAGAACTGGACTGCGACGCCAGCAACGCCGCTGGCCTGCTGGCCGAGCTGCGCGCGCGCGGTGGTGCCTATGCCCAGGCCTTGGCGGAAGGCCGTCCGGTCCGCGTGGCCATCAACCAGGTCATGGCGCGTGCCGACACCCCTTTGAGCGAAGGTGCCGAGGTGGGTCTGTTCCCGCCCGTGACCGGGGGCTGAAGCCATGGCCCGCGTGCGCATCCAGACAGAAGACTTCGACGTGGGCGCCGAGCTCGTCAGTCTGCGCGCAGGCGACCTGCGCGTGGGCGCGGTCTGCAGCTTTGTCGGCACCGTGCGCGACACCCGCGCCATCACCGGCGTGGCCGGAGACGAAATCCGCTCCATGGAGCTCGAGCATTACCCGGGCATGACCGAAAAGGCCATCGAGGCCATGATCGACGAGGCCCACCAGCGCTTTGACTTTTACGAAGCTCGGATCATCCACCGCATTGGCCTGCTCCAGCCCGCCGACCAGATCGTGTTCGTGGCGGTGACCTCAGCGCACCGTGGCGAGAGTTTCAAGGCCTGCGAGTTCCTGATGGACTACCTCAAGACGCAGGCGCCGTTCTGGAAGAAAGAGCAGACCCCGCAGGGCGCCCAGTGGGTGGATGCGCGGGTCAGCGACGACGCGGCGCTGGCGCGCTGGGGCATCGACGCGAACAACGCCTGAACAGGGAACGTTGCAGGAGCGCGCCCCTGCGCGCGAACAGTCCTCGGCCGCGGGGGCAGCCTTCCACGGAGGCATGAAACATGGTGGGCGCGTGCCTTTGGCCGCAGCAGACCCGCTGGGCCTCAGTGTCGGTAACCTGTGGCGGGCACCTCGACGGACGGCATGGGCTCAGGATGGGCGGCCGCAGTCTGCCATGCGGCTTTGTCGATGGCCTGCCCGATCAGGTGGATCAGGCCATGCACCAGCGCCGGCTGCAGGTTGAGCTGGCAGGTCTGGGCCAGTCCCCCGGGGGCCCCCTTGTCCTGCAGCGTGACCTGTACCCCCGAGCTCTGGAAACTCAGCTGCACATCGGTCACCAGCATGGGCTCGTCGCCCAGCGGCAGCTGCTGGGCCTGCTCGGTGTAGGGTGTCTTGAAGTCGGCCTGCTGCAAAAAGGCGTCCCGCTTCAGGTCGGTGAGAATCTGTTGTGAGGTGGGATCGGGCGCCACCATCTGGGGCTGGGTCGATTCCATGCGTCCCAAGGCCTGTTGCAGGGCGGGCAGCAGGCGCAGCGTCAGGCGCCGGGTCAGCCAGAAACGGAACTCTTCGGCCGTTTGCGTGTTCACGCGCAACAGCAGCCGGTCCTGGCGGTCGTTGTGGCTGACATTGAGCTGGTGGATGTTCATTTCTTGATTTTAGGCAAGCACCGATGGCGGCACAGCCCTTGAAATCGGGGCAGGCAGCCCAAGGTGTCCGCCAAGGAGAAATTCCATGCGCATTGACAAACTCACCACCAAATTCCAGGAAGCCCTGGCCGACGCCCAGAGTCTGGCCTTGGGCAACGACCACGCCTACATCGAACCGGTGCATGTGTTGGCCGCCATGCTGCGCCAGCAGGACGGCCCGGGCGCCCTGCTGCAGCGTGCCGGCGTGCAGGTGCCCGCGTTGTCGCAGGCCGCTGAGGCCGCCGTCAAGCGCCTGCCGCAGGTCAGCGGGCAGGACCAGGTGCAGGTGGGGCCAGAACTGGTCAAGCTGCTGCAGGCGGCCGAGAAAGAATCCATCAAGCGCGGCGATGCCTTCATCGCCAGTGAGCTGTTTTTGCTGGCGCTGGCCGACAGCAAGAACGAGGCGGGCCGCATCGCCAAAGAGAACGGCCTGAACCGCAAGAATCTGGAAGCGGCGATCGACGCCGTGCGTGGAGGACAAAACGTGAACAGTGCCGAAGCCGAAGGCCAGCGCGAAGCGCTCAAGAAATACTGCCTGGACCTGACCGAGCGCGCCCGCATCGGCAAGCTCGACCCGGTAATCGGCCGCGACGACGAGATCCGCCGCGCCATCCAGGTGCTGCAGCGCCGCTCCAAGAACAACCCGGTGCTGATTGGCGAGCCCGGTGTGGGCAAGACGGCGATTGTCGAAGGGCTGGCCCAGCGCATCGTGGCCGGCGAAGTGCCCGACTCGCTCAAGGGCAAGCGGGTGCTGAGTCTGGACATGGCCGCGCTGCTGGCCGGCGCCAAGTTCCGTGGCGAGTTCGAGGAACGCCTGAAATCCGTGCTCAACGAGCTGGCCAAAGACGAAGGCCAGACCATTGTCTTCATTGACGAACTGCACACCATGGTGGGCGCCGGCAAGGCCGAAGGCGCCATGGACGCGGGCAACATGCTCAAACCCGCGCTGGCGCGTGGCGAGCTGCACTGCGTGGGTGCCACCACACTCGACGAATACCGCAAGTACATCGAAAAGGACGCCGCGCTGGAGCGCCGCTTCCAGAAAATTCTGGTGGAAGAGCCGAGCGTGGAGGCCACCATTGCCATCCTGCGCGGTCTGCAGGAAAAGTACGAAGTCCACCACGGCGTGGACATCACCGACCCGGCCATCGTGGCCGCGGCCGAGCTCAGCCACCGCTACATCACCGACCGTTTTCTGCCCGACAAGGCGATCGACCTGATCGACGAGGCGGCGGCCAAGATCAAGATAGAGATCGACTCCAAGCCCGAAGTCATGGACAAGCTCGACCGCCGCCTGATCCAGCTGCAGATCGAGCGCGAGGCCGTGCGCAAGGAAACCGACGAAGCTTCGCAAAAGCGCCTGGCCTTGCTGGAGGAAGAGATTGTCAAACTGCAGAAGGAAGCCGCCGACCTCGAAGAAGTCTGGCGTGCCGAAAAGGCGCAGGCCCAGGGCAGCCAGCAGGTGCGCGAGCAGATTGACCAGCTGCGCCAGCAGATCGAGGAACTCACCCGCAAGGGCGATTTCAACAAGGTGGCCGAGCTGCAGTACGGCAAGCTGCCCGAGCTGGAGAAACGCCTGAAGGAAGCGCAGGCCAAGGAATCCGGCGCCGAAGCGCAGGCCCCGCGCCTGCTGCGCACGCAGGTCGGCG
>Ga0255211_1000136_pt1 | contig 27245 bp, 31 predicted proteins | sample Miss_Yuk_RepB_8d_FD_183036 | JGI IMG/M metagenome (GOLD analysis project Ga0255211, IMG submission 183036) | Freshwater microbial communities from Mississippi River, Louisiana, United States - Miss_Yuk_RepB_8d | ecosystem: Environmental > Aquatic > Freshwater > River | place: USA: Louisiana...
TCCATATAAAATTCCTATTATATGTGAACGTCATTATAAATCAGTTACTATTCCTACTATAAAAAAATAAATATCTTGTACCATTTGATTTTTCTATTGGCAATTTTTTGTATACAATTCAACTTAATATTTAGATAGGATTATTAATTTAATAAATTCATCATTTCTCTCAAAAGACCAAGAGTTGCAAGCCAAATATCATATCCGTCATTTCCAGTATACGCTTCTCTAACTGAATAATGATTATCTTTAATAAATACGGAGTTAATATAATCCTCTTTGGTTATGTCAGGACATTTATTGTCGTGTTTATAGTCTTCCCATATACCGTTGATTGATAAATCGTTAATAGCATATTGAAACAAAACGCTTTTTAAATTGTTGCGTCTGTTTTCATCTAGTATATTAGCTTTTAAAAAGTTATGAATAATAGAAATATATGCTTGATTATTCGAAATAATTCCACCTTTTCCTGCCTTTTGGTTAGGTGCTGAATTTTCGGAAAGTATTTTTACGCAGATGTCAAAGAGTTCAAAGTTCGATTCCATTTTATATGATTAGTTTCTATTTCTTTAAATTATTTTAAATCAATTTTTTTTTCATTGAGTATTTATAATGAACAAATTTTTCAATAATCTTTGTACTCCGCTAAAATTTATTTTTTAATTGCTATTTTATGCGTAGTTTATGGTTTTTTTAACCATTTTTCTTTAGTCTTCTTATCTGTTAAACTTTTTTTCTCTATTGTTTGGACTATGGTACTTTCTTGTTTGTGTGATAAAGGATTCTCATCTTTCTCATGGTTCCTTCTTTTATTTCTATATATTCTTATTTTTATTGTTATGTTTAATAATATTAGAACATTTGAAGGTATGACTCTTGAATCTTCTAGAAAAGTATTTTACCCAGTTTCCGGATGATGTGGATGAATTACTTGAGAAATGATAAAAATTTTATTACTTGTTTTAAAGGAAACAGTTTTAAATTTTCAAGATTTGTAAAAAAAATGAAATAAAATTATAAATTTTTTTAACCAGTATTTATCAAGACACATTAATTATTTCAGCAATGAGTTATCAAAATATTGAAGAATATTTCAATCAATTTCCTGATGATGTGGAGACAATAGATGTTTGTTTTAAGACAGATCATCTTCCTGATTTGTCACGATTTTATAAATTAAAAAGATTGTTTTGTAATAGTATTAAACTTTTATATTTACCTTCTCTACCATCTACTTTGAAAGAATTGAGGTGTGGTAATAACAAACTAACATGTTTACCTTTGTTGCCATCATCTTTGGAAATATTATGGTGTGCTATTAATAAACTAACGTGTTTACCAGATTTACCATCGAGTTTAATAGATTTATATTGTGATAATAATGAACTTGTGTATTTACCTCCGTTGCCATTATCTTTGAAAAATTTGGAATGTAATTATAATGAACTTGTGTGTTTGCCTGATTTGCCATCTACTTTAAAAATATTGAGATGTTATTATAATCAACTGACGTATTTGCCTTTATTGCCATCTACTTTGGAATATTTGTGTTGTGGTAAAAATCAACTGTTGTGTTTGTCTTTGCTACCATCTACATTAGAATGTTTGTCTTGTGGTTTTAATAAACTCACATATTTGCCTTTACTACCATCTACTTTGAAAGGATTAAATTGTACGAATAATCAACTGACGTGTTTACCAGATTTACCATCATCTTTGGAGGAACTCCATTGTTGTAATAATCCATTTATAGATTGTTATGTTAAACGTGAAAATTATATATTTATGGTTGATTATATTGTAGAATTTCGGAAACAAATAAAAATAATAAATCAGTTTAGAGAATTGTTTTATGCTCTGAAATATAAAAAACAATTCAAATATTTGTTATGGGTGCGCATAAGAGAACTTAAAATAAGAAATAAATATCATCCAAGTAATTTAATGGCAATGTTAGAAGAAAAAGAAGATATAACATTAGATGAGTTGGATGAATTACTACAGGCATGGTAATAAATTTATTATTTGTTTTAAATGATGTAAAAAATAAAATATTATTTATTTACGTATCATTTTTCGCGTTTTATTTTTCTCTCTAAAGTTACATTCTGAAAATAATCCTGGTATAAATTTACCCATTTTGATAAGAACAATATGATCTGTATGTATCGGTTTTTTATTTGTAAAAGATTTTTTACCTTTATGATATTTAGTAACACTCTTATATCCTTTACCATTTTTAATTGAAACCTTTCGCACTATTTTACTACCACCAGTCATATGTTTAATTTCTGTATTTTTATAATTAAAATTATTAGTGTTCATTTATATTATTAATTAAGATAAAAATATAATGTTAAATTAAATGGAATTAAGTACATATGTTCATTTATTTCATATTTTAATAGTAGGTTCTCTCTTTCTATATGTAGGAATATATAGAACAACAATTGCTACATTAATGTATCCTATTTTGCTAGGTTTAGGATTAATCATTATATTTTATCATAGTTACAAAGTATATAATTATATTAAACTAGGAAAGGGTTATTGGGTAAATTTGATTCATATATTTATAGTTGGTCCATTATTAGTTTACATTGGTTATAATAGAGAGAAAACCGCACGGTTATATTTTGAATTATTATTAATGCTAGGTTTTGCGGCAATTGGTTATCATGGTTATTATTTATTTTAACAATTAACATTCATTTTTAACCCAACTCTTATCTAATACGGATATTACACTTTCTAATGCACCTTCAGTCCATCCTTGATCTCTACTGACTACTTCACCAACTACTAACATACCATTTTCAGGATGTTGTGCTTTATAAACAAACTCGCTTCTAGTTTTAAAAGGTCCTCTTAAAGGTTCATAATAATGTGTTCCAATAGGCCAATAATAATCCTTGATAGCCAGTATTTTTAATTTTCCTTTTGGTATTCCGAGAGAGTCTTCGACCAAATCACAATATAAATTACGATTTTCAATAGTATTTTCCAAATATTTTTTTTGTAATAAAGCATTTGTATTGTCACTATATGCTATCATATAAACACCTTTATTAACATCAATGGGAATAATTTTTTGGAGTGGTCCTGGTACAATTGTATAACTAGTAACATATTTTTTCATAATCTCTGTAGATTCTTTATTGAATTTAGCGTACAATCGTAAAAATGGTTGACCTTTTATTTGTTGATATAAACTATTTTTGCTAGAAGCGCCAGGAACAATTTTTTGTATTCCAGTAATCGTAGTAGCGACAATTACTTTATTACAATTATATATAGTTCCCTCTTCAGTTTTAATTTGAAATAAACAAGGTTTTTCTTTAATTTTTTTTATTTCGATAACATTATTTGAAAATCTGAAATGGTTTTTACCAATTATATGATATAATCTATCCACCATATTTTTCCAAGGAATATGAAGACCAGTCCATCCTCCTTTATTATCATCCATACCATAGTTATATATTGTTTCATATAAGTCAGCATTTTCATAATCGGTATATCCAGATGAAACAATAAATGTTTTGTATAATTTTTCACCCAAAACTCTAATAAAAAAATCCTTAAAAGTTTTATGATGTAGTTCAGGGTGTTTATTATATTCATTTTTTAAAGATCTAATTATTTTAACAATATCAATCGGAGTAAATATTTGAGAATAATTTATAGAACTCTCATATGGTTTGTATTTAACACCAATTTCATCCATAAGTTTAATTAAAAGTTTATCTTTGTCTTTTCTTCCAACACCAGCTCCAGTAACAACCTCAGCGCCATAAAACATCTCATTACTGGTTCTACCGCCAATCCATTGTTTTTTATATTTTTCAAGTATTAGAAAAGATGTTTGTGGTGATATTTTTTTTATATTATAAGCGCTAAAAAGACCTGCCATACCGCTACCAATAATAATTATATCAGAATAGTTAATATTCATATATTAGTCTAATATTAGATAAATATTAGATTAATAAAATCAAAATTATTTCTTATTTTTTCGTGTTTTCTTTTGGTAAGTTTTTCTAAATGTAACATATTTTTTTCCTTTGCATTTAAATTTGCCTCTAGTAAACCCTTTTGTATTAATAACTGATTTAGTACAAATACCAATTGAGCGCGATTCATTGGTAACATCAACCTTTTTTATACATTTACACAACTTTGTAGCGAGTATTTTTTCGGCTTCTAATTTCAACAATCTTTTAGACCGAGGTATCGGTTTTTCATAGAATTCCAGTATTTTTTTATAATCACTATCAGTTATTTGTGACATACAAATATTTTATATATTATTTACAAATATTATAAAATATTATCTACAAAAATAATTAATCAAAATCTTAAATTAAAATTTATTGTAAATCAAAAACCTCAATATATATATAATAATGAAAATTGTTGTTTTTGATTTAGACGAAACCCTAGGTTATTTTACAGAAATAGGAATATTTTGGGATTGTTTAAAAAAATATTTGGATCGTGAAAATAATACAACAAAGTTGACTCAAACTGATTTTAACGATATTTTAGACCTATTTCCTGAATTTTTGAGACCAAATATAATAAATATTTTAACCTACTTAAAGAAAAAAAAAGAATCAAATTGTTGTCATAAGATGATGATATATACAAATAACACTGGTCCTCGTGAATGGGCGCATCATATCATATCATATTTTGAAAGCAAAATAAAATATAAATTGGTAGACCAATTAATCGCGGCGTTTAAAATTAACGGAAAACAAGTGGAAATATGTAGAACAACACATAATAAAACCCATAATGATTTAATACGATGTTCAAAAATACCAGCAAACGCTGAAATATGTTTTTTAGATGATACATTTTATGGTGAAATGGCAAATGAAAATATATATTACATAAATATTAAACCTTATTATTATGATTTGCCATTTGATACAATGATCAATAGATTTAAAAATAGCGATTGTGGTAAGAAAAACATTAAAGATGACGCAAGTTTTGTAACGATAATGAATGATGAATTTAAACGCTATAAATACAGATGTTTAGATAAAAATCTAAAAGAGTATGAATTAGATCATATTTTAGGAAAACAAATTATGTCGCATTTACAAGAGTTTTTCAATAAGTCTTTAAAGAATAGAACACGTAGAAATGTAATAAGAAAAAATAAGACAAGACGAAATCGTTTATTTTAAAAATTATAAAGTTAAAAAAATTGTTTAATTTTAGCGACCGTAGTAGTCTCAAAAAGTTTCAAATATTGGTTAAGTGCTGTAGTTGTTAAAATAAATAAACCGGCGTTAAATGATATTTTAGCGTCTAAACTTGTAAAATGGATTCTCTCTCTTAAAGGATTAAAACGCCATAGCAGGAATAAGCAAATATATATTGGAATATAATAATTTAAATACTCCAAATATTGAGGAGCAGTTTGTGATACACCAAATAAAGTGAGGACTAATAAAATGAACGCAATGTTTATAACTATATTAAAAAACCCTTCATGTAACCTATGTAATTTATATTTTATAATAGCCATTTATACAATATAATAATAAAAATAAAAATATATATATTAAATATATAAAATGAATAATAATTGCAATCAATTAAATGTCTCCAAAATACACGAAGAAACGAATACAAGAATATATGATAGAAATATACCATCCCAAATGTTACAACCTTATTTAGATGTGCGACCTGTTATGACAAAATATTCGTATCTTCCCATTGTTGACCCCAGAAAAAAGAATAGTGTGCCTTTAATTGTGCAACCAACTTTTAATCCTCACACAATATTTAATCCTGGTAATACTACATCACCGTGGTCCGGTTTCGCATCAAATGTTAATACAGAGTCTGAATTAAGAAACCAAATTTATGCTTTACAAAAGTGCAGTCAATCTGTGTATGTTCCTTCTAGTAAGAGCGATTTATACAATTATGGTTTCACACCAAAACCCACACCTCAATCACATTCTTTGTTATTTCAAAATGAGTCATTTTCGCAATTTAACCCGAATCCAGATTCAAAAACTGTTGGCACAGGAATGTTTTTCAACTCTACAAGGGTTCAAGTGCGAGATATGACAAAGCAAAATTGTTAGATTATTTTCTTGATCTTCTTGACTTTCTTTTAGCAGAGACACGACGTCGTCTATAACTTTTTCTTTTATTACCACCGCTGTTTGTTGGGTCGTAATATAATATGTCATAATCATTATATACTTCTGTATCATTAGCGCTAAATTTATATTCATACTTTCCTCTTACTATTTGAGCGCCAACAAAATGACCTATAGGAACAAACTTATCACCACCACCATATTTTTTTACGTAAATAATTTTTTTAGGATTTTCTTGAAAAAAACTAAACCTTATATCCTCTGGTTTACCATAACTTGGTCTTGGTACTTCAATAAGATGATTACCATCTGAATATTTAATAGTACCTGGAACTTCACTTCTATTAAAACGATTATAACTATTGCTATTCGAATTTGTTGAGTCAAAAATACTACTATATCTATTACTATTCGAATTTATTGGTTCGACAACAGGATAAGCGTCAACAGATTGTAAATTACTATTATCACTAACAGCAGTTGCGGTAGCTATAGGCGTAGCAGGTTCCTTTTCATCAGAAATTTTGTAATATGCTTGGTAACCTAAATATCTCAAATTGGGTATAATTTGATACGCCATTATAAAATATAACTCTAAAATAATAAATAATTAATAATAGTTAAAACCAATTATATATTTTTAAAGTAAAATATATAATATGTCGCAAGCATTTGTAGACCAAGTAACTTTAGATTGTTTATTAAACAAATCTATGTTTAACGCTCATGTTAAAAATAAGAAGGCACAGTCAATTAACAAGGAAGAACGCAAATTTTATAAAAAACGAATCTACAATTTATTTAAGGAAATGTTAATGAACAAATCCGAACCAGACGATTTGTTACCAGATGTGAAATACGCATACAATAATTTTTTAAACGCATCAATCAATTATTTCAAAACAATTGACAGCAATGATTTATTACAAGAAGAATATAAAACTTTAGATGAAGAAGAAAGTATTAATATAAACGCAATTCCGGAATTAGGTGATGATAAATTAATTATTACTGCCGAAGAAGCGGACAAACTTTTGATGCGTTCAATTAAAATTACAACACCCCCTTTAGACAAATTTGTCAAACGGAAAACTACAAAACCGACAGAACAGTTGATAATGCCAAAACAAAAAGAGGTAAACTTGATGGATCCTGAGTTAAAAGAAAAGGGTTTAAATAATAATATTCAAAAAAAAGAAAATATCACTAATAAATATGATGAAATCATTAAGACAAAAAAGGACAAGACAGAAAAATGTGACAAGAAGGAGAAATAAAAGAACAATTAGAAACCAATTTGGTTATTCTAGACAAAAAAATAATGATAAACTTAAAAAGGTGAATTGTAGTCCTAAAGAGAAAAATGAGGTAAATAGTTTTAGTTGTTATACCGACAAGTCGTTGTATAAATTAAGAGATTTATGGAATGCACGACATCCTGATGTCAAAATTAATACAAATGATACAAAAGAAATTCATAGACTATTGACTGGATACTTAAGTGATGTTTGCAATAAGGAGTCATGTTGGTTAAAACAACAAAAAGAATTTGGCAAAATTAGTAGCGAAATGACCGATTCATTTGCTCCCGAGTCACCTGAAGAATGGAAGAAAAATCCAAATGAATGGTTATCTAGTGTCGATATAATGAAAGTAATGAAGCAATATGAAAAGGCGTATAAATGTTTTGATTTTATTGGTCCTACACCAATTGATTTTGATACAAGAAAATTATATGGTGAATGTGTTTGGGAAGAATTATGTAATTTTAATTTGGCGCAACAAATCAAAAATGGTAAAACCAAAATTGGCATTATATTTAATACAGACACACATGATAAACCGGGTCAACATTGGATTTCAATGTTTATTAATATAAAGAAGAAGCATATATTTTTCTTTGACAGTACTGGTGATGAACCACAACCCGAAATAATGGCGTTGGTTAATAGAATAAAAGAACAGGGTTTGGCGCTTAAAAATAAAATAGTCTTTAAATATGACAGCAATGAAGGCATCGAACACCAATATGGTAATACAGAATGCGGTATTTATTCGTTATTTTTTATAGTCCATATGCTTGAAGACAAAATGACGGAACACTATTTAAAAACTCATATATTGAAAGATGAGTATATGCAAAAATTCAGGAAGATTTATTTCAATGATTCCTTATAAAAAAAATTGATTAAAAACCTTCAGATATAGTATATTTTATAAAAAATGGAACTATTACCCTGGGAATTTGAAGATTACTGTATTGGTCGCATCATTATGGTGCCTTATAAAGATGATATATTATCTGATGATGATATATTATATAGTTTCTATAAGATTGTTAAAATTACAGATAAAATGTTTTATATAAAAAAAATGAAGTCTGAAACCAAATTTATTAAAATGTGTGAAGTTGAGGAAGGTAATACACCGACAAAAATATATGAGGCGGTCATTTCAAAAGATTTCGATGAAGATAGTGATAAAAGTGAGAGAAGAATTAAAAAAGAAAATATAACAAAATATTCAATTTCAATTTGTTCAATTGTTCAATATGAAGTTTAAAAAATAAAATTATATAAATAGATTTTTATATAATTTATAAATAAATGAATACGTCTTTTTTTTTAAACAATGAAAATGTTAAGGTTTTATGGGATGTTATAATCGATGAAGATATTATAAAACGTCAATCGAGAGAATTTCATGAAAATATTTTAAATTTATTTAGAAGTAATCTTAAGGGTTTTTATGATGTTGAAAGCACTAAAACCACCAGTTTGGTAGATATGAATAAGAAATATATATTGTTGATTTTAAATTACGCTAATAAACAGATAAAACAAAATACAAAACCGGAATATAAGAAAATCAAGATTTTAGATGAAATACCACAAAAAAAGGTGAATGAATTAATAACATATGAAGAAATTCAAAATGACAAAAGAAGTCAATTTGATAAAGATTTAAATAGACGTCAAGAGGAATTTACAAATGCGATGGCATTACCAGTACCACCTGTACCAAAATTTAATGATAAACTAGAGGAAGGTCCAATTACCGAAATAGAAAAGGCTATTAAAGAATTGACATCTCAGCGAAATTATGATGTTGAGCAAATTAACCGAAATAATAATAATAATTTGAATTCGAATACAGATAACTGGTTAAAACCTCAAGAGACTTCGGTGAAAAATGATAAGATGAATCCACAACTTTCTAATACACAAAATGGAAATATAAATGGAAATAATAGTAGACTGAAATATATTAGGGTGGATAATGATGCGAATAATGAAAATATAGTTATTAGTTTAGATAAAGAAAAACAATTAAGTCCAAAAAAAAATGTAACATGGGATTTAAAACCTTATAATGATTCAAACGAAGTATTAAATGAGGTTAAACAAAATGAAGAAAATTTAAATGAAGTAAGGTTAACAATGGAAGAAATTGTCGAAGACGACAATAATGATGCTGACGCAAATATTTTTAAATTGTTGAAAAAGGTTCCATCTGCTAATAATGATAAAACAAATGATAAAGATACAAATGATAATAAGATAGCAGTGCTTCAAAACGAAGTTAAATCATTAAATAGCAAATTGGATCTTATTTTGGAGTTGCTTAAAAATAAAAATTAGTTAGGCAATATTTGTTTATTCTCATTTTTGTAGTCAATCATTTTATTTCTAATAATATATACAGATGATATAGATAATAATGTGATTTCAATAGAACTTCGTAAAATCATAGGTAAATCGTTTAACTTAACACTATAATAAACCCACATTCCAGACGAAATAATACTCAAAATACAAAATAGTAAAGATAAACTGTTTGTGCTCTTATTTCTATAAAGTAAAAACATAAAAATAAATCTACCAACAACTGATAATGATGTTGCTGTATATGGTATTATTTTCAAATCTGATTCATTCATATTATATTTATTATTTAATCACGCTTTAAATAATAAATCATTATAATTATTCTAATTATACAACCAATTGTTTGAATACATCTTCACCTGCGTCATTCTTCTCTAATGTTCCGATTTGTAAAGGTATTATTGACGGGTCTAATAACGCTGCTTCATAACTTGCTTTATCATAGATATTCAATACTTTCTTACTTATTCTGCGATATACATAGTCTACACCATTCAAACGAATTGGTTTACCAGTCCATTCTACAAGTTCTTTATTTGATTGCACTGTCGTATCATTTTGTTGCTCTGAATAATCAGGAACATATGAAAATTTGTCTTTTGTCGGATCGCCAAAATTAACGCACTTACCATTTGAATAAATATAGCAATCAAACGCTGATTCTTTAATAGCCTCGGTAAGTTGAGCAGTTAGATTTGCTTTAATTTCAGAAATCTCATATAAATATTGATCACTTGTCATTGGAACATGCGGTTTTGCTTTACTTAAATCCCTTCGTTTTAATTCAATCGCATCATCTGATTTTAGTTGTTCAGGTGTAAAAATCATAAGATAAATAAATACTTCCACAGTTTGTAACGCTTTTGGTAGCGCTTTATGACTACATATACGTCGTGCGCGTCCAATAACTTGTTCAGTACGCACAGGATGCCAATAAGGTTCCATAATATGAACGTAACGCGTATTACGCAAGTTAATACCTTCTGAACCTGATGACGTAATCATAAAGACCTTAATTATTTCACCCATATTGTTATTTTTGGCAATTTTATTCAATTCAATTGAAATACTTTCAGGGACTTGGTCCCATTCACCATTATAAATATGTCTTAACATTTCTTTTTCTTCGGTTGTTTCAGTTCCAGTATACAAAGCATATGTTGGTTTTCCTCTATGTATCTCATCAATATCGATAGACCAAACACCGGATGAGTTTTTCTTAATTTTAAAACGTGTAAATCCATTTTTATCCAAAACCAAACTAAAAATACCAATACCTTCCATAGTTCTGAACTGACTATAAACAAGATGTAAACCGTGCTTTTCAGGGTCATCAATATTTTCTAACATATGTAAAAATTTGGGACTGTATGTTAGTAATGCTTCAGGTGTTAAATAATCATTAGAATGTTCTTCAATGTATTTAATTGCTCTATTAAGTCTCTCTTTGTATTCAACACCACCAATCATATCAAGAATTTGGTCGCCTTCTACTTCACCTTCTTGGTCGTCATCCATATCTTGTTGTGCTTCTGCCTTTTTAGCCTCTTTGGCAAATTGTGAAAGTATACTTTTTAGTTCATCTCTAGTGTGTGAAAATAATGCAGAACTAATAACATCATCTATTTCTTCTTTTAAAGTTTTTAATGTTAACATTTCTTTATATTCAGTAATTTCTTCTGTTTGTCCCTTTGATACTTTATTATTTTTACGTATTTCTCTTATTATTTCTTCTAATTTATCAAGGTCCAATTGTGGAGCCAAATATTTGTCCCATTCTTTTTTTTCTTTACGTCTTTTATTTTCAAGATCTAAATTAAATAATAAATTTTTTAATTGACTTTCAAATTTGTTATCCGCTTCTTCTTCTGTTTTTAGTATTTTCTTTCTTGAAGGAATAGGTCTATCAGGCATAACAAAATTACAATATAAACGCGAAAAAATACGATATGTTGATGACGATTCTTCATATATTTCACCAACTGTTTCTTTTGGTCTTATCTTTTCTGTTTCTCTCTCTTCATGTCTAGCAGATTCATAAATGCCAAACTGGAAATTACTCATAGGGATTCTAACAATATGATAATCAACACCCAATGTTTTGTTGTATTTAGGTAATAAATTTTCCTGAGCACTTCTAAAATAAGATGACAACCCTAATATACGTCTTTTAAGAGCGTCAATGTTTTTGATTTTTTTTGTTATTGGGTCAATATATTGTCCTTCAAATAAGTCAAATGTATCAGGTAACGCCTTCTTATTTTTAATATCTATACCTTGTGGAACAACACTTATACCATTTCTATCTAAAATGCTGATTATTCTTCTCTCAAAATCGTCATCACTTAAATAATCTGTATCAATTATTGTTTCTCCTTTCTCATTTTTCTTAGCATTTGTTACACCTTGATACCCAGACTCAGTTTTAATCTTGTTCGAAAAACCAAAAGGATTTCTAGTAATGGTTAATACATTACTCGATGGAGAATAATCCAAATAATCCATTGACTTGACACCTAATAACATTTCTTGTAGAGCATTTTTATCAATTTTTACATTTTTATTTTTTTGTTTACTTTCTTGTACATTAATAGTTATTTTCCAGGTTTTAATATATCCTCTTAAAATATTAAAAAGTATTCCAAATTCGTTAGGATAATTGATAACAGGGGTTCCTGTTAAAAGGATTATTCTTGCGTTTTTAGCGCTCATTAAAAATTCGTATAATTTGGTCGATAAATTAAGTGGCAAGTGTTCTTTCTCTCCTTTCTTATTTTCCTGAATATCTTTTTCCTTTTTAATCTTATTAACAATACGACTTATTAAGTTATGTGCTTCATCAATAACAATAACTGCATTATCAAATAGATTACGTGTAAAATTTGATGTGAGTTCCTGTAATTTTTTTGCTCTTAAACCATTATAATTAATAAACGTATATTTACTTTTAATCATTTCATTCAATTGTTCTTCTAAGGTTCGTTTATCAATATCACTTAAATCATCATAATTTGATTTTTTTGTAACATTAATAAACCACGCTCCATGATGCTTACGAATAAATTCTAACGGCAAATTTAAGATTGCTGACATAGGTGTAGCCGCTTCAGGATTTGTATCAGTTGATATCCATTCCCAAAACTGATTTCGTTTATATATTAAATCACCGCATTTTTTGAGTTCTTCAATATAATTTGCGCGTAAAGAAGCAGGTGTCATAATTATAACGCGTTTTGCGTCTTTCATACCTTCGGCAATAGCGATAGACGTACAAGTTTTACCTGAACCCAAACCATGATACAAAAGAAGACCTCTATAAGGTGTATACAAGTTCATATAGTCCCTAACAATCTTTTGATGAGTTAATAGAGAGAAATCAGAACTAGTATTTCCAATGTCATCACAAGAAATATTTTCCTTATTACTTTGCAATTCTTGACGATAAGGTTCAAAAAGTGAATTAATAAAATTTACAAATATCTCTCTATTATTCATATAATAACTAGAAACCTTGATAATTACAGGTGGCGCCTTTTTAGGTAATCGTCTTGTAATTTGTTCATCTCCTAAATCTAGTACTGTTTCGGGACCTAAAACAGCAATACCCTTTTCAATAGGTTTTGTCTTTCGCACTCTTTTCTTGGGTTCTTCAACAGGAACAAACTCTTGTTCTTTTTCACCTTCTTCTTCCTCGATAATAAGTTTTTTCTTTTGTGGGATTTCTTTCACCTCCTCACCTTCTTCGCCTTCTTCACCTTCTATTATTAAAGGGAGTTTTACCTTCTTAGCGCGTTTTATTGGCGCTGGTAATATAGGTTCAACAGTTTTACTCTCCTCTATTTGTTCTATTAAAGGTTTAAATGATACCTTTGACATTTTACTCGCCTTTAACTTTTCTAACAAAGATGTTCGATCAAAACCTTTATCTGTTTTATCAACTATAATTGGACCCTTTACAGCAATAACAGGTTCCTTAACCATATCTTTCTCTACTTCCTCTACTTCCGGTACAAACTCTTCCAAGTCTTCTGCTTTTTGCTTTGTTACTTTTGGTCTAGGTGCACCAGGTTTTTGTTTTTCTCCTTTAATAACAACAGCAATTCTTTCTTTTTCTTTGACAACAGGTTTTACTTGTAATTTTTGTTTTAATGCCTCTAAAGGATTCATTACTATATAATTTCAATATATAAATTTTTCAAATTTTATGTATTGAAATAATTATTATATTTTCTCTTCATTAATTATATGAAATCAGATATTATTGTTAGATATAGAGATATAAAATTAGAAGATGGTGTTTTCCTAACTCCATTACAAACAGCAAAACAACCAATTGTAAATTATGATACCACAGATATAAATGATAAATATACACTTATAATGTATGATTCAAAAGCAGTATCTCCTTCTGGAAATCATAATCATTGGTTAGTAATAAATATTCCAAGTAATAGTTTAAAAAGTGGAAATTTAAATGGAAGTACTATATTATTACCATATAAAGGTCCATCACCTCCATCCGGTTCAGGGCAACATATTTATACTTTTGAATTATATAAACAAAAAGATGATCTTGATAAAATATCAATGAATGAAAATGACAGAGTTTTATCTTTTAATTCTATTAAAAATAAAATAGGAATACAAGATTTAAATACACCAATAACCAGCGTATTTTTTTATAGTAAATATATAAATACAGTTGGCGGTAAAAATAGAAAGAGAAACACTATAAAAAAAAATAGAAAATCTAGAAAAACTAAAAAAATATATTATAGTAAAAGATAAATTATTTATTCCTCAACAAGGATATCATCAATCTTTAAAAACTTGAGCGCTTCATTACAAGCAATTTGTTCCGCCTTGCGTTTGATTTTGTGCTGCCCTTCTCCCATAAATATAAATGCTTTACCATTTTCAGCAACACAATCCTGAATCGATTTAAAATTCTTAAAATATGATATATCAACTGCATCCCTATGAGACACTGTATGAATTTGCTGTCCTAAACATAAGTAGACACCCATCTTGTATCCTAATTCTAGATCATGTTCTATTTCTAAATAATGCGGGGTAACCTTGAATTCCTTTTGGATTTTAACCTGTAATATATTTTTATAGTTGTCATCATTTTGAATCAGAGCAATCCAGTCAATATGTTTCTCAAATACATTTTCGATAAATTTTTGCGCCATTTGGAAACCTGGACCAGTGACAAACATATTTTGAAACCAGTTTTCCTCATCTTTAACCGTCATCTTATTAAAATCTAAAAAGAGTGCGCCAATAAAGGACTCAAACAAGCAACCCAGTTTTTTCAAATTGGTGCGGATTTTTTTCTCCTCAGCGTGTTTAGATAAAATCAACCATTTGTGTAACCCCATTTCAAGTGCGATTTTACCGATCGCTTCATTTTTAACAATAGCAATCTTTTTTTCTGTCATAAATCCCTCATCTGCTTTAGGAAATCTGCGATATAAATAATATTTAGTCACGCATTCCAATACACCATCGCCTAAAAATTCAAGACGCTCATTGGATTTACTACTTAGCGGCATACAATCACTTGGTCTTTCAACAATAGTAATTTTTTGTTGAAGATTTTCAAACGCTGGACGCTTTGTATAAGATCGGTGTACAAAAGCGCGCTCATATAAAGCAATATTATTAACATTAGGAGGAATATTGTATCTAGAAAGAATAGATTGAACTTCATTCAATGTAATCTTAATATTTAATGAATTATAAGGATTAAATATTAAACCTTCATCGGTTTTAATGACATCATCGTCACGCATAATATCTTTGTTGTCGGTCATCTTATATGATAATATATGTAGATGTTTTTAATACATTTTTTAATATATTTTTCTGTAAATAATAAAATTGAACCAATATAAATATAAAAACTGTTTGAATAAATCAAATATAATGTCTCTTGAATTAGTTATAAACGAAAAAACAATAACAAATCGTAAAAATTTATTGTCTAATTATCTTAAAAATAATAATGTTGGTATTTTAACCGAAAATGAAAGTACATTTTTCAAACATATTTTTCAAAAATTTTATACACCTGATGAAGAAGATATAAAATTTAATATTACACAAATTTCAAATGTATCTATTATAGAAAATAGAGGAAATAAATGTTTTAGTATTCTTGTTGATAATATTTGGTATCCAACATCTATAAAATCACTTTCTGGTAGTATTAGAAATGAAAAAAGAAACAGAGAAAGAGCATTAAGAAAGGCAATAGAACCACAAATTAACAATTTTCGTATTTGTAATCCATTAAATCCAAATGATATTTGTCCAGTTACAAACAAAATATTAGGTTTAGACGCACAAGTAGACCATCAAATACCCTTTCATAATTTAGCAGAAGAATGGATAAAAGACAATAACAATATTTCTTATCCCTATGATTTAGATAAATTTGACTACATTTTACAAGAACCACATCTTACGAGTTGGTTTAATTTTCATTTAGAAAATTCAACATTAAGATGGGTTTCAAAAGAAGGTAATAAATACGCACATAAATTATATTCTTGTTAAAATGAGAAAAGATCTAAAACAAATTTAAAGGTTAATTAATAAGTTAATTAATACAAATGTCCAGAATGAAAAGTTGTTTATATTTGATTGAATACAAAAATGGTGATGACCCTGAAACCATGAATCAAATCATGTTGGAAGCGTGTATCGATAATATTTTTGACACCGTGAGTAAAATTGTTAAGCAATATAGGTTACAAGATAATCCAAAAAAGAAATATTGTATGACGCTATTTACAGATGGTCACGATTTTACTGCGGAAGAATATATAGAGCATTATCGTAGCATGCCCAAGGAAATATGGGGATCTGATTTCTTAGACGATTTTGATATTGAAATTATTACAATGTTTAATTGAAATATTTATTAGTTATATGACTTAAAATGATTATTGTATGGTATATAATACAATGGAAGAATGGCGTCAAATAAGTGATTTTCCAAATTACAAAGTAAGTAGTTTTGGAAATATAATGAATGTTAAAACCAATAAAATGATGAAATTATGTAATAAGGGAGGATATTATAATATTAGTTTAACAAATGATAATAATTATAAAACATTTAAAGTTCACAGGTTAGTAGCTATTGCATTTATTGAGAATCCAGAGGAAAAATCTCATGTAAATCATAAAGATAAAAATAAATTAAATAATAATATTACTAATCTTGAGTGGATGACACGATCAGAAAATAATAGTCATAGATGTGCAGGATTAATAATTAATTGTAATAGAAATAAACCTATTTTACGTTTAAATAAAGATAATAATGAAATCTTAGAAAAATATAATTCTATAGAAGATGCTGGAATGTGGGCATTTAATAATGAATATACAAAAACAATTCATAATGGTCGTAATGCTATAGGTAATTGTTTAAATGGATTATCAAAAATAGCGTATAAATATAGATGGGAATATGAAAATAAAAATAATGATTTAGAAAATGAAATTTGGAAACAGGTTATTTTAAAAAATGTTGATATTATAGACAAAGTATATTTTGTTTCTAATCTAGGAAGATTTAAAAATAGTTTAGGAATAATTATGGATAATTATAAAGTTAATGATAATGGTTATATAAGAGTATATATTTATAATAAAACTTACGCTTTACATAGACTAGTTGCTTTAGCATTTATTGAAAATACAGAAAATAAAGAACAAGTCAATCATATAGATGGTAATAAAATAAATAATAAGGTTGAAAATCTAGAATGGGTAACTAATAGAGAAAATCAAATTCATAAAAATAAAATAGGTTTAGGTAATAATTTTACTAGAAAAATTACGCAATATGATTTAGAAATGAATAAAATTAAGGATTTTACTTCTATTGTAGAAGCGTCAAAAGAATTAAATATAGGAAAATCAAATATCCGAGGTGTTTTAAAAAATAGTAGAAAAACATCCGGAGGTTTTATATTTAAATATTTAGACTAATAAAAATTTTAATATTTTTGTAGTATATAAAATGGTCTATATGTCTGGTAGCCGTGCAAGTCGCAATCAAGCGTCAATTGTTAATAGAACAAATATTTGTGGTGGAATGAAGAAGGCTGGCCTCGCCCCCCGCGTTGGTTGGTATTTAAGCAGTAATGTGAATTTGATTGGTGCTCCCCAAACAATTCCTCGTTTCTGTATCCCCAACAGAACTATCCAAACTCAATCCTATGGTTACCGCGCTACTCACGGTGGCAATATGGGTTAAAAATAATAAAAAGTTTAGGAATTTTTTATTTAACAAAATTAAATAAAAAATATTAATATTTGTGTAAAATAATTTAATAACAATTTAGCAAATATGAATACTAATGATAATTAAAGTCGATAATCGCGAACAAGAATTACTAAAACAAATACAAAATCTAGTACTATTTATTCCAGCGTTTAAACAATTAAAGGTCGAAACTGTTGCATTGCCACTAGGTGACATTATTATTTCAGATGATAATGAAGATAAATTAATTATAGAGAGAAAATGTTTGAATGATTTGCTAGCAAGTATAAAAGATGGACGATATGAAGAGCAGTCATATAGACTCAATGGTTTAAATCATCATAATCACAATATTTATTATTTGATTGAAGGTGATGTTAATAAAGCAAACCGTTTTAAGGACAATAATATTGAAAAACTAACATTATATTCAGCTATGTTCTCTCTTAACTATTTCAAAGGATTCTCTGTTATGAGAACATTTTCAATGGAAGAGACCGCAATTTTTATTTGTAATACAGCAAACAAATTGAGTAAATCGGAGAAAAAGGCGTATTATGAATATAAACCTTTAACCAATGTTTCTACAACAAATTCAGAGCAAAATCTGGATAATCAAGAACAAAATGTAGAAAATAATTTAGAAAAAGAAACAGTAGAGCAAACAGATAAGGATTATATAAGTGTTGTTAAAAAAGTGAAGAAGGAAAATATAACACCGGAAAACATTGCCGAGATAATGCTTTGTCAAATACCTGGAATTAGTTCGGTAACTGCTGTAGCTATTATGGATAAATTTAAAACAATCCCAAATTTGATTCAAGAGATACAACAAAATGAAACCTGTTTAAAGGATATAAGTTATCAAAATACAAAGGGACAAGCGCGAAAAATAAATAAGACATCATTAGCAAATATTGTTAAATTTTTATTGAAAAAATAAAAGTATAGTATATAAATGGAACAATCGATGATGAATTTATGTATATTTGTTGGAATATGTTTTTTTGCATATCTAATATTTAGAAATTTGAATAATAATAATTATGTAGAGGGTATGACCACGAGTACTGACGCTTCAGGAAATCAACCGACTACATCTACAACAAATGGAGTTGCTGGTACCGCCGCTGCTTATGCGGCACAGATCAAAGCGCAAGCAATTAAAATAGAGGACCAATTATTAATTACTAAATATCGAACTGATTATGAGAATGTTATTTTAAATTTAAATGAATTAGTAAATGATTTAATGTTGCAAACTGCTTTAAATGTAAATCAATCAGATCCTCAAAAATCATTGATTCAATTATCTCAATTGCAACAAGCGCAAGGTGCTTTAAACAGTACTATGAAATATATAGACTCTTATAAATAATAACTACCAAGGAATACAATATATTTAATATTATTTAATTATTATTATTAAATATATTTTTAATCAACATAAATAGATACCTCATTTTCCTTATAATATCCTTTATCAACTAATTCTTGAGTATATTGTGAACCACCCCAATTTGGATCCATAGGATTTGGACTAACTCCCGATTTCTCTTGAGCCATATCCATCGCATCTAATGGTGTTGTAGTTCCGACATAATATGATGATTCGTCATATGCTGGATAAGAATTTTTATTATAAGGTGGATCGTTTCTAGTGGCGTCAACCAAAAGTGTAGGGTTTGGATATGCTAAAGCATTTGGATCACCCAGAGAAGACTCATTTATAACATCACCTGTTGAACTTGCGATACTAGGTGGTAAACCGGCTTGTGGTTCAGAAACACTTGGTCTTACCTTATAAACTGGATTGCCTTGAGCGTCATAAGTTTCTTGTAAATACAACACAGGGCATCGTATTCCTTGACTTCTTTGCCAATCTAAAAACTCTGTATAATCTTCTAAATTATCAAATTCAACTGGATTAACGCCAGGAACCTTCGCTACTTTAGAGTTGTATAAGTAAAATTTGGAACCTTTTTGGATTAGCAAATTAGGACATCTTATACCACTATTTGCACTATTATTATTATTTGTTAAACCTTCTAGATATTCAGGGTCACTACATTTTGCGTAAAAATATAATCCAATTAAAAATACTAATATGAATAAAAAAGATAGTGATGACATATATATATTTAATAAGGATAAAATTTACTTTTTCTCAAAGTAAATTTTATTTTCTATTTATTTATTATAATGGTATTTCTACATATTGATACTAAAAATTATGATCAAAAGAATGAAAATGGCGAAACACCAATTGCAATATTAAATAATTTTATTAAAGATGGTAAACATATATTTGTGTTAATTTATATGGAAGGTTGTGGTCCTTGTAACGCTACACGCCCTGAATGGAAAAAACTAGATAATATTTTAGATGATGATAATTCAAATATATTAGTTGTTGATATTGATAAAGATTTGCTTGATAAGGTAAAAAATTTTGGTTCGGAACCAAAAGGATTCCCTACAATACGATATATTTCAAACAAAGGAAAAACTACTCAGGATTTTGAAGATAGTGATTTAAAAGAAGAACATAAAACTAGAACAATTGATTCATTTATAGAGTGGATAAAATTAAAATCAAAAGACTCACTAAAAGGTGGTAAACGTAAATTTAAAAAAAATAATAGTAAAAAAACGCATAAAAAAAGAATAACTGGTGGAAAATGGTCTAGAAAATATAAAATGAGTATAAATTGTAAACGCCCAAAGGGTTTCTCTCAAAAGCAATATTGTAAATATTCAAGAAAAAGACGTTAATCTTAGGATTTCCAAATATATTTAAAAATTATCCTTTGAATATCCAATTACAGCGCAAGCAATTCGTTTACCAGCGTTACCAGTTTTTAAACTTTCTGCGTCTCCACCAGTACCACAATCGTCTTCATCAGCGTGAATTATTAAACCTCTACCAATAATATTTGCTTTAGTTCCCCTTAATTTAATAACATCATCATAAAATGTGTATTTTGCTTCACCCTTATTATTTGTTGCTATATTACCTAAGTCACCTACATGTCTCTCTTTCATTCCTGGACAACCATGTTTTTTATTATAAGGATTAAAGTGAGCGCACATACTGGTACATTTATCGGTTAAATCTCCTGCTTCATGAACGTGAAATCCGTGAAGACTATTATTCTTTAATCCAACTATATTTAGTTCAATAGCAATATTATTAGTATTTAAAATTTCTGTGAATTTAACATACCCTTTAATTTTATCGTCTGTAAAAACAGCAATCGCGCAAACTGGTTTTTGTGTCATTATAAAATAATAATATTTTATTATATTATAAAAATGGAATTGCAACACATTTCTAGAGTTTTGATTACAATTGCGATTTTAGCACAGTTGATTCATGTAATTTATGTGAATAAACAAATATATGTTCCAACATTTATCATGTATGCTATTGGATCTTATATAATGGCTTATTGTTATTATAAGGAAGATAATTTAAATATGACCTCCAGAGTTCAATTTAAGATCTTTAATTCAACTGCTTTATTGTTAATTGGATTACTATGTTGGAAACATTAAAATATTTATTACTTTTTATTCAAATTTAAATAAAATTGAATAAAAATAAATGAAATAAACATACATTACTATATTTAATTAAAAGATGGAACACATATTTAGAATTTTCGATTTTAATGTTTATAATGAGAAGATATCGCAAGATGAGTCTAGTAATAGCGATAATGAAACAAATGTATACAAGGACACAACTAAATTTGTAATTCAAATGTTTGGTGTTAATGATAAAGGTGAAACGTGTTCTATTATTGCCGAAGATTATAGACCATTCTTTTATGTATTGGTAAATGACACTTGGTCAATTCAAATGAAAGACTCTTTCTTAGCACATATTAAAGACAAAATTGGTAAATATTATGAAAAATCAATTACGGAATGTATTATAATCAAACGAAAAAAACTATATGGTTTTGACGGAGGTAAGGATCATAAATTTATAAAATTCGAATTTGCTAGTATGAGTGCGTTTAATAAAGTCAAAAATTTATGGTATACTGATTACAACAAAGGTCACACTTTATTAGAAGATGGTTACAAATTTAACAATACAAATATAAAATTATATGAAGCAAATATTCCGCCATTATTGCGGTTCTTTCATATTAGAGACGTCAGTCCTTCTGGTTGGATTGCTTTGCCAAAAAAGAAAACAATTGAACTTGTAGGAGAAACAAAAAAAACAAACTGTAGTTTTGAATATATAATTAATTATAAAAATATTGTACCTTTAAATGATAAGGAAACACGTGTTCCTTATAAAATAATGAGTTTTGATATTGAAGCAAGTAGTAGTCATGGCGATTTTCCGGTTCCAATTAAGACCTACAAGAAACTAGCGACAAATATTATAGAATATTTTGAAAATTTAAAAACAGAATTAAATATTGAATCGTGTAAAACACTTTTAAGAAAAATTATAATGACAGCATTTGGGTATGATAAACTGGAAAATATTGATTTAGTTTATCCAAAGAAAATACCTGAATCAAGGGAAAAAGTCGAGCAAATGTGTGATAAATGGTTAACATCACAAGTTCGAAATTTGGCGAAAACAAGTGAATATAATGATGCTAACACTTTAGAAAGTCTATTTGAAAAAATGGCATCAGGTGAAGATGATGATGAATTTGAACATAAAAACTTTGTTAAATCGTATACGGATAAAAAAGCGACAATAGTTGATATTTTATGCGATAAAAAATTTGAACGTGAAGGTAAATTAAATGAACTAAATATATCATTAAATGCAAATTTTCCAAAACTAGAAGGTGATAAATGTACATTTATTGGTTCAACCTTTATGAATTATGGAGAGCAAGAACCATTTAAAAACCATTGTATTGTTCTAAATACGTGCTCTGAATTACCAATTGATAATAGTATTGTCGAGTCATATAATACGGAAAAAGAAGTATTAATGGCGTGGCAAAAATTGGTTCAACGTGAAAATCCAGATATTATTATTGGTTACAATATATTTGGTTTTGATTATCAGTTTATGTTTCACCGCGCTGAAGAAACCGGTTGCGTTGAAGAGTTTTTAAAATTATCACGTAATAAAGATGAAGTGTGCGCTAGTTTGGATAATGAAACCGGAAAATATAAAATAGAAGAAAGTAGTATACAAATAGCAAGCGGTCAACATGATTTACGATTTATTAAAATGAATGGACGTCTTCAAGTCGATTTATACAATTTCTATAGACGTGAAGCAAATCTAACTAGTTATAAACTAGATTATGTCGCTGGTAATTTTATTGGTGATTTTGTTAAAAGTTTAGATCATATTGGTAGTGAAACTGAGATTAAAACTGGAAATATGACTGGATTACTAGTCGGTAGTTTTGTACATTTTGAAGAAATTGGTCATTCAGTAGATTATTATGATGATGGTGCGAAATTTATTGTAACATATGTCGATAAACCAAATGGTAAGTTCAAGATTGAAGGTTGTGTAAATCCGGATACTAGTAAAAAGGTGCGATGGTGTTTGGCGAAAGATGACGTAACACCCAAGGATATTTTCAGAATGACAAATGGAACCGCAGATGATCGAGCAGTAATCGCAAAATATTGTATTCAGGATTGTAACTTAGTTCACTATTTATTCAACAAATCGGATATTTTAACTGGTTTTATTGAGATGGCGAAGATTTGTAGTGTACCAATTAATTTCTTGGTAATGCGAGGTCAAGGTATCAAGTTAACTAGTTTTGTATCAAAGAAATGCCGAGAAAAGCGCACATTAATGCCTGTAATTGAAAAAGGGGGACTCGATGAAGGATATGAGGGTGCTATTGTTTTAGAACCAAAATGTGATTTATATTTGGACAATCCAGTGGCGTGTAATGATTATGCGTCATTGTATCCAAGTTCAATGATTAGTGAAAATTTGTCACATGACAGTAAGGTTTGGACCAAAGAGTATAATTTAGACGGTGTTTTAATAGAAGAATGGGGTGAAAAAGATGCTAATAACAATTATATATATGATAATTTACCTGGTTATGAATATGTGAATTGTACTTATGATACATATCGTTATGTTAGAAAAACGCCAACATCAGCAGCAGAAAAAGTGAAAGCAGGTCATAAGATTTGTAGATTTGCTCAACCATACGCTACTGAAACAAGCGAAGGCGAAGCAATTATGCCATCAATTTTAAAAGAATTGTTGAAAGCGAGAAAAGATACGAGAAAATTAATTCCTCAACAAACTGATGAATTCATGAAGCAAGTTTTAGAGCAGCGTCAATTAGGTTATAAAGTGACTGCAAACTCTCTTTATGGGCAATGTGGTGCTAAAACTAGCACATTTTATGAGAAAGACATTGCTGCTTGTACTACAGCAACTGGTCGACTACTTTTAACATATGGTAAAAAAATGATAGAGGAATGTTATGGAAATAATATTTGCGATACAACTAATTATGGAAAAGTAAAAACACGTGCTGAATACATATATGGTGACACTGATTCAGTATTTTATACATTTAATTTGGAAGAGTTAGATGGAACCCCTATTCGTGGTAAAAAAGCGTTGGAAATTACAATTGAATTAGCTCAACAAGTAGGCGACATATCAGCGAAATTCTTAAAATCACCTCACGATTTTGAGTATGAGAAAACATTTATGCCGTTTTGTTTGCTCTCTAAGAAACGATATGTTGGTATGCTTTATGAAACAGACCCAAATAAATGTAAACGCAAAGAAATGGGAATAGTGTTAAAACGTCGTGATAACGCGCCAATTGTTAAGGATATTTATGGTGGTATTATTGATATTTTAATGAAAAAGCAAAATATTAAGGAAGCGACTGATTTCTTAAAATCGTGTCTTCAAAATATAGTAGATGAAAAGTATCCAATGGATAAATTGATAATAACAAAATCGTTACGTTCAGGTTATAAGAATCCGCAATCAATTGCTCATAAAGTATTAGCAGATAGGATTACAGCGCGAGATCCTGGTAATAAACCAAGTTCAGGAGATAGAATACCATTTGTATATATAAATACGACTAATAAAAAAGCATTACAAGGTGAAAAAATAGAGACACCGACCTATATTACGGAACACAATTTAAAAATAGACTATTCATTTTATATTACGAACCAAATTATGAAACCGGTACAACAGTTATTTGCTTTAGTGCTTGAGAAAATATGGATGATGCAAAATAAGACGCCAAAGATTAGTAAATTTAAGAAGGATATTGAAATATTGCGTAAAAATACGGATCCAGAAAAATTTGAAGATAAGTTGGAACAAATGCGAAATAAAGAAGTAAAGGTATTACTATTTGATGAATATTTAAGAGAAACAAATAATGAAAAAGCGGGAAATCAAAGTGTAACAAAGTTTTTCAAAAAATAAAATATTAATAGTATAAGATTTAATAGTATAAGATTTAATAGTATAAATAATATTTTTTATTAGATAAATATATAAATGTCGAATAAAAAAACATTAAAAAGTAACAAAAAAAATAGTAAAAGAGGTAAAAGTAGAAAGGGTGGTTTTTTTGGGTTGTTTAAAGACAAACATAACTCTGAGTGTGACCCAAATAATTTAGTTAATTTAGAATCATCAAATGAATTACACAGTGAGTATCAAAAATGTTGTCCAAAAACTTGGTATGGTAGAAAAAACAATAGTCAGTATTGTAAAGCTCTTGATTTGAAATATAAAGATGTATTCAATACACAACGTAAAGACGCTAATTTGTCTAAACAATTAATGACACAAACATTTACTACAAGTAGTGAGAATAATGTAGTAAATATGATTGACTGTGATGACCCTGAATTATATAATGATGAAGAATCAATTGCAAAATATAACGCTGTTTGTAATTGTGATAAAACAAGATGGAATCCTTTTTCAAAGAAACGTAAAAATTGTGGTATAATTAAGAAAAAACTTGATTATATTAAAAAATCACAGCAAGATGCTGAGGTATCACGACAACAAGAACAACAAAGACGTCAACAAGAACAAGATGCGAGAAACACTCGTGAGGCAGAAAGAAATAGGATAGAAGAAGAAGATAGAGCAAGAAGAATGGGAGAAAGACAAAACTATGAAAATATAGTAAGGGGAGAGAGAATGGAAGAGAGAAAAAAGCGTGAAAAATTTATTAATGATTATATGAAAAGATATCCAGTAAATTTGTATGGTTATACTAGAGAACAATTAGATAGATATCCTAAGGAAATAATTCAAAATAATAGAAAAAAAGAAGAATATGTTAAACAGTTTATGATTAAGTATAATCCTAATGATTATGGTTACACATATGATGAACTAATGATGGATGCTGATAAAGTAGATAGAAAAGTAAAAGAAAAGGATCCAGAAATACAACATAAAAGATATCAAGAAAGTTTAGACCTATATGATATTGATAAAGACGTACCCTTCAAAAAAGGTTATACTAAGATTGTAGATCCATTTGATGAAGAGGAAGAGGAAGAAACTAATTATTCATCTCGTTTATTACATGGTGGTTCAAAAACGAGAAAGCAATTGAAAAAAGGAAAACAAAAAAGAAGAAAGTCTAGAAAACATTAAATAAAATTATTTTATTTTAATAATTATATGACAATTAAAATAAAACATCATATATTTCTTGTACACGCATTAAGAACATCGTTAATTTTTATAGCAGGATTTTTAACTTATGAATTACTAAAAATAATAGAAAGTAAATGGAATAAAATGTATCCTAATAACGAATTTAGTCATTTCGCTCATAGAAAAGTATATCATTTTTTTATAATTTTTATAATTGATTTATTTATTCTATATTTAATTGCGTTATTATTTGGTATACATCTATAAAATTTAATCTGAACTAGTAGATGTGCGCAAAGGTTTACGCTTAGAACTCTTGCTAGTCTGTTTAGCAGACAAAATGTTAAAAATATTCTTAACTACTGAACTAATTTCACTAACAGACGTTTCAAGACTCCACACGCGCTCAGTTAACTTCTCAACCTCACTCTCGTCATCAGAAATGTCATCATCATCTTCCTCTTCCTCTTCCTCTTCCTCAAATTGATAATCCTCATCATCATCATATTGATTATCAT
>Ga0255211_1000140_pt1 | contig 26971 bp, 19 predicted proteins | sample Miss_Yuk_RepB_8d_FD_183036 | JGI IMG/M metagenome (GOLD analysis project Ga0255211, IMG submission 183036) | Freshwater microbial communities from Mississippi River, Louisiana, United States - Miss_Yuk_RepB_8d | ecosystem: Environmental > Aquatic > Freshwater > River | place: USA: Louisiana...
TGAATACAGTTTTGGTTTCAATGCATATATGGAGCATTTGACCGCGTGCCGTTCGTTTGTCATAGACGGTAAGATACACGCGTGTTCGTTTACAGCGGAGGCGGATGCCGGAGCCGAGGCGAATGCCGGATCGGAGGCGGATGCCGGATCGGAGGCGAATGCCGGATCGGAGGCGAATGCCGGATCGGAGGCGGATGCCGGATCGGAGGCGAATGCCGGATCGGAGGCGGAGTCGCGCCCATTGTCACCAATACAGGAAAATGAAGATGCAGACACAAAGAACAATGATGAACCACCTCCGCCTCCTCCACCCGCGCCTCCCATTAAAAAATCAGGTATAACCAAACTGGTATCCCAAGTATATGCACCACTTCAGAGTGCCGCCGATGGATGTGTCGTCGCCAATGACGTCATCTTAGATAAACAACTCGTCATCACGGGTCCGAATGCTGCAGGAAAAACTACCGTGATTAAGTCTACGCTATTCAACATTATTCTCTCGCAACAAATAGGGTATGGCTTTTATAAACGCGCAGAAATCAATCCTTACGACTATCTTCACTGTTACTTGAATATTCCAGATACATCCGGCCGTGACAGTCTCTTTCAAGCGGAATCACGCAGATGTATGGAAATCCTTCGGTGTATTATGGAGAATCCCACCAAACGCCATTTTTGTATATTTGATGAGTTATATTCCGGAACCAATCCATATGAAGCCGTCGCTGCAGCATACGGCTATATTGCATTCATATCCAAGAACCCACGGGTTGACCTCATTCTCACTACGCATTATATTGAACTTTGTCAACTTCTTGAGAAGCGAAACTCTGGTGCGATTACAAACCTTCATATGTCAGTGTCTCCTGATACTGGCGCATACTTGTATAAGATTGCGAACGGAATATCCACAATCAAAGGGGGGCTGAAAGTTCTCCGCGACTTAGATTATCCAAGCGAAATCGTGGAGAGTGCAAGAGATATTATTCAAGGGTAGGGAAGCTATGGGTAAGTAATATGTTTTTGTGTAGCAAGTGAATAACCAGCGATTCCTGTCAATATATGAAAACACGAATGAAATATTGCATATTTTCCACGAGATATACTTGTTCCTCGTGGAACCGAGTTCTTGTAAAAAAATAGCCCAGTAATAAATGACATATAGAAAACCGGTTCTAATCTACCATACAAATATAAATTTTCTATAATATGAGATATTATACATAATTTCGCCATATACCCTTCTATTCTTTGAAACGGTAAAATACTATCATAAGAAAAATAACACCCTTCACGATATAAATGATAATAATATGCAAATAATACTGTAATCAATGAAGCGGTTCCTCTGTAATATTGTTCGTTTATAAACAATGTAAATACACACGGTAAGAATGCCAAAGTGCTCAATGTGCAAAAGTCAAAAGGTAATAATGATTCATACGGGCAATGATTGATAGCATTTATATCAATTTCACTTAATTCATTATATAATGGCGTGTATTTGCGTAATTGTTCTTGTAGAAATGTAGTGCTTTGTTCCAAATCAACAATACTCGGGTCTACCGGTTCACCAATAATAACTCTTCGTTCAGAATAATCAATACATAACGGGTAAATTTTACATTGTAGTTGTTTCGCAATATAGTAATATCCAGAACGCCATTCTCGTTTAGAACATGTTCCTTTCGGTGATATACACAACATAGAATTGTCTCCCAATTGTGTGATTTCTTTGACGATGTGTTGTATGGAATTGCTATTCTTATTTTCGTTCGGTGGAGCATATATACAATTCAAAATATACGTAAATGGTGTATAATACCATTTTTTCAGTTTAGGTTGAACTAGTGTGCATACGTTGCTACCACAAGAAGATATTTTGTATAAAAAATAGGTGAATATGTCCCAATAACTCGTATGTATAATTACAATAACACATCGTTCACGCGGAAATTTCTCACATTCACTCCATCCAAATAAACGTTTTATGAAATTGAAGTGCATCCTATACTATGGTATAATAAACTACCTTTATATTCATAGTTTAGGTTCCATTGCAGTGATACACCTTCGCAACAATCGCTTATATGTATAATAAATAGGGTCATCCGTATCTGTTACATTTTCAAGAACACAGATGTCATTGTAAAATGAAACAAGTTGCGCTTTAGTGAGTGGGGTCGTTTCATCTGTGGCTGCGACTGCGTCGTCGTATATCGCGTTCAAATTTGCGCGAGCTTCTTCGTGTTTTTTCGTGAACTGTGCTTCATAAAAAGACACATTTAGATAATTCAAGAAGTGCACGATCACTTCGCGCGGATTGCTTATCACTGCCCCTACTCCGTCATTCATTTTCTTACATCATAAATAGAAATTTATATTTATGCTGTATTATGTTCTGTCATTGCCGATATCAATGTTGTCTTATCAATCATAACATTCTTCGCAATCTTCTTTATCACTTTACTTATATTCTCATCCTTTGCACCATCTGTAATCGTTTTTGACAACTTGAAATACTTGACGTTTTCATTGGAATTGCTATCCATACACCGCGGATGTTGCGCAGCCCACTCCCCCATCAGTTGCACGTTTTTATGTTCCACAGAAAGGACCGCATTCTTCATTTTCTCATAATCTGGCCCATCTTGAACCCATTCATCCGCGTCTTTCACATACAATGTCTCTCTTTTACTATCACTACAATGAACCGGCCGTTTATGTAATTCGGTTTTATTCAGATTTGTAATGAGTATATTTGACATTCCTTCTACATACCCCAGTTTACCAACACTTTCTAAATCGTTCGTATCCAATTGGATTGAATTCACAAATTCTTTCATATTCATCGCATCTTTACATTGCTCGTTCAAGAAGAATTGTAAATTGAAGGTTTGATTATAACAGTTTGTCATATTGTTAGTGTTTGTGTTATTTACAATCGTCATAGAGTTTGTCGTAGCCGATGTCGCCGATAGTGCACTTGCACTCACTTTATATAACTCCAAAATTTGCGTCTTGAATTCTTCATTCATAAGCATCATTGTGTTAATCATATTCTTAAGTTCTTCCGTATTTTCAGCCTGGGATACTTCCATCATTTTCATCATACACGATGTTCCATATTTCTTATTATGTCGCCATAATCCAGTTCGGTTGATATAAGGGCGATTACAATATTTACAAGCATATTTGCCAGAGGCGCTAGTCACTTCATCGGTCACGTGACCTTCAGGATGATAAATTACATTATGTTCGGCATCTTCTTCGTTTAAGTTGATATGGACGACGATTTCATCGATGGGTGTTTTTTGGGGGTCCGGAAGTTCGCAAATTTCCAAAGTGGGTTTTGGGGGGATGCTTTTTACAGCCGCACCCCCCGAAACACCGGAGATGAGACTGTGAATCATATTTTTGCATTTGGCGTTATCAGAACATAACCGTTGATGCTTTGACGAAAAAATATGTCGTTTATAATCATATTTGTTATTGGTAGTGGTCTTACACGTTTCGCAATGGAACATTTTTGATTTTTCCCTCTTGCGTAAAATGTTGCTTGTCGTTGGGAGGTTATATACATGGGAGAGAAAATCGGTCGGTTTGGATGAAGGCGCCGGAGGAGGCAAAAAATTACCGTCACAAAATTTTCGGTCGGACGAAAAAAGTTGTGACTGGTCAGTCACAAATCGCGTTTTTTGCGTGTTTTAAAAGTATTTTGGCCTACCCCCATTTTGGACATATGCGTAAAATGTTGCTTAATGTTGCGTAGTACGCAACATTTTACGCAAGACCATTAATAACGAATATACTAAGAATATACTGAGTTGTTACCATTGACCGTCATAAAAAATTATTTCTAGTCATATTTTTATCCGTTTCGTCACATATGCTGCAATATTTTCTGATATAAACGAAATATTTTCGGCTGAAAAGACATAATTTATTCATTTATAATGATGTAAATAACCAAAGTTTTGTAAATCATTATTTTTCGATAACAACGCGCTTTGCGACTTTTCGAATCACCCTTGCAATATTACCATCTTTATCTCCATCGGTTACTGCTTTTGATAGTTTGAAATAAGTTTCATTCTCTCGCGTGTGGCTATTCATGCATCTCGGATGCGCCTTGGCCCATTCACTTACAAGTGCAACATTTTTCTGTTCAACCGCAAGAACTGCGTTTACCATTTTTTCGTGTTCAGGACCTTCTCGTTCCCACTTATTGTCATCTTTCACATACAAGGTTTCTCGCTTACTATCGCTACAATGAACTGGTCGTTTGTATACATCAGTTTTCTGTAAATTGTCAATTAGAATGTTTGATATTCCTTCGACATAACCTAACCGTCCAACATTTTCCATATCAGTAAAATCAAGCTGTATCGAGTTGACAAAATCTTTCATATTCATTGCATCCTTGCATTTTTCATTGAGGAAAAAGTTCATATTGAATGTATTATTATTGCTGTTGTTGTTGTTGTGAATAACTGCATTATCTCCAGTTACATCGTATTCTTGTGTAGATACAGGATGTAACTGTAGTGCTTGAGATTCAGTGCTTTGTTTAGATAACTCCATAATTTTATATTGTATTTGCGTTGTTGTTGTCATCATCATCATCATCATATCTTTTATGCAATTTGTAGCATCAACTAGTGTATTTTGAAAATCAGATACACACACTTTTACATTTTCATCTGATAGATTTGGTTCGGTCGTTTGTTTCAGTAATTCATTACTATTTATATTTTGCAATAAACCAATTAGTTTATCATACTTATCATCCATTAAATTTTGGGTTTGGTTCGCTAGCATACTGTTACACGTTTTTTTGTGACGGCTCAATGCTGAAAGATGAGAATATTGTTTATTGCAGTATCTACAACTATTCATAGTATTGTTTAATTTATCTACTTGTTCTGTTACTGTAAGCGTTATAGATTCGGTTGGTTCTAATAATTTACCATTTATTACCATTTTTTTATGTTTTCGTGTGGAAAGATGAGTATTGTAGTTGCTTTTATAAGAGCATACAAAGTTGCAAATTTTGCATTCATACCCATACTCATTTTTTTTAGCATTTAATGAGTCACCCATTTTTTTTACCATTTTTTTACCATTTTCTAAAATATGTCCATAAAAGAAAATATGGATAGATACCCACTAAAAAATTATCAGTCAGGTGTTTTTTTCTAAAAAATAACGTTTTGAGAGCATAACGGTCAGAAGTCCATTTTTTGATGTTTTCAATTTCGTGTTTTCAAAACTTCCGCGCGCAAAGGGCAAAAAGGACATTTTTGGTGGACATAAAAATGTCCAAAAAAGGGGGTCAAAAATGGACATTTTTGATTTATCAACGATACTAAACGAAATATTTTCGGCTGAAAAGTCTCCGTTATTTTATTTTTTGAAACTATGATATAAAACTATTTACAAGATTATAATAATATTTCCATATTCCGTTCAAATTATAAATATAACATCGTAGAATAATATATTATTATACCGCACACAACGAGAGAATGGGTGAATTGAGCTTTTTAACCATTATTGTTAGTTTAGCCGTTTGCTCGCTTTTGATATATGCTGTTTTTCAATATATGAAAGTTCGTCTCACGATATTAGAACAATCGCATAAAGAACAGGCGCTTATTTTACAGCAATTTATAGAAGAATCATCAACAGATATACACCGTTTGTATCAAATGAAAACGTCAAATTTCGCGCAAAACGAAGGTGAACATCACGGAAGTATTATATTAGAATATGCAAATGAAAATAATCGTGAATACAATGAAAAACCAGTGGCTTATGATGGACCTCATATCATTCATTTAGATACTGCAATGTTTCAAAATAAACGAACGAGTAACCTCATTGAGATATCATCGGATAGTGAAGATACAACAGAAAATGAAGAAAGCACAAGCGAAGACGAGACCAGCAGCAGCAGCAGCAATGACGACAATGACGACCATCACGACAGCGACAGTGAGGACGATACCAGAGACGACAATGACGACAATCACGACAACCACGAGGATATACCCAAGGAAAATGACACGAATAATAAAGATACGACGATATCCGATATCATTGAAGAGTGTGTTTCTGTCACTGAAACTCCAGAAAACGCGTCTGAGTTCAAAATGATTACTGTTGATTTAGGAACACCACACGAGACAAATTCTCCGGCTTCTCACGAAAAACAACAACATTCATTGGTAGTTGATGCCAATGTAAATGTTTCAACGGAGTTTTCCTCTACATCTACTGCAACATATCCGCCTATATCAGGAATGTCTGTAACTGAATTACGGTTTATACTTAAAGAGAAACATAAACAACAACCCGAAAAACACGCAGAAATCCAGAAAATGAAGAAGGCGGAATTGATTCAAGCATTACAATCCATTTTATAATTTTAGTATTATAATATAATATCAAATGACGCATTCACAACCACATTGGTCAAAAAATTATAGTTCAAGTCACAATGTTTATTTTGATTTTCCGCCGATTATGACAGATGGACGAAACTTTTCTGGATGGCAGCCAGGTAACGCTGTAAATGAATCTATCCGTCGTGCTGAAAATATTAAGACGAACTGGGACTATCGCAGATATTTAACGACAAATGCAGAGCAAATAATGAAAATCAATCGCGTAGATGCCGTCAATATGTCTGGCCACGGAAGTTTTGATGTGAATCCATACGAGCAGGATAATCAACGTAATGTTCCGTTTATGTATTCATCCATTATGGATACAAGAGAACCGTTTGGTTATGTTCAGAGTGATTTAAAGGATATTTATCTGTCACGAGAAGCGCTTCAGTCCAGAATGGTTGCACCAGAAATAACACAGGAACAAGTGCTTGCATTTCAGCAAGCTGGTGGTAATAGACAAGGCCAAGGACAATAAACATATAAACCTTATTTGTAATCATTGAATATACGAATTATTACAAATGCGAATCATCAGTTTTGATGTTGGTATGAAAAATCTAGCATATTGCATATTTAGTATACCGAATACGATTGCTTTCACAGGTTCTAGTCCATACGATATCATTCATCATATTCAAATAGAGAGATGGGATGTCATTGATTTACGATTTCCCCCAAATCTCTCGGAAACTGCAAATGAAGATGAGAATAAAACACCAAGGCGAATGTGTATCAATGACACGAAGCTCGCAAAATGGATGTTTAACACTACTTCGTCGGGCGCCTCACTCACATCTCTCATATATTGCGCCAAATGCGCCGAGAGATCCAAATATAAAATACCATCGCGAGAGATTTTACCGATAAAGCGAAATCCAGACATTCTTACCAAAAAGAAACTAGGGGAACTTATGGATATTAAGGAAAATCTCTCGGAATGTCACGGACAAATCTCGGCATCTGCAGCGACTCCCCAAAATCTCAAACTTCGTAAGGCAGACCTTATCCAAGAAATAAAAACAACTCTTGCGAGAGATTATTTAGAACCCTTTGATGAGACAAAGTATGCGAGTTATCTTACAGGAAATATACTTACCAGTGTCAAACCCAAGAAATTGAATTATACATATGCACACGACCTTGACCTAATCACTTATGGATATAATATGATGAAGCACCTGGACCTCATTTTGTATTCGCCGTCGCCGTCGCCGTCGCCGTCGCCGTCGCCGTCTTCCCTGTCAATTGATATGATGATTATTGAAAATCAAATCAGCACACTTGCATCGCGAATGAAAACATTACAAGGAATGATAACGCAGTATTTTATTATGAAACATATACCGAAGATTGAGTTTATTTCAGCGTCGTGTAAATTGAAATTATTCACAGATACGAATATGGAACACGTCGGAGGAGAAGGAGAATTGTGTGTAGATGCATCTACTTATGCTGACCGTAAAAAGTCGGGCATATTTGTATGCCGGTCTCTCGGCGAAATCTCTCAACAACATAATTCAGACTTTTCAAAATGGATGCCCGCTTTTGAAAAACATAAAAAGAAGGATGACCTCGCAGATTGTTTTTTACAAGGTTTATGGCGGGTGCATAGTGCGGTATGAATGGAATAATAAAGTATTTCTTTTATTCATACAATCATACGAAATCGTTAATTTTAGTATAAAGATTGCTATTGTATTATCATTTATACGAACGAAAGTAATAAAACAACATAATGGCAGAAGAAATTGATTTAGGTGCATTGGATACGATGCCGACATTTACACTTGGCGGTGGAGGGGGGCGTTCATCTGGCGGGAGTGGCGGTGGCGGAAATTTTGGTGGTGGGATTGAACTTCTGATGAATAATAAATTCAAGGATGGCGACCGTAAGGGTAGTGGAGGTGGAGGCAGTGGCGGTGATATTGATTTAGGTGAATTGGCTGCACTTGAAAATGAGCTCAACGATTTGAGTAATATTCCAAGACATAGTGGAGGTAGTAGAGAGAATGGCGACAGCGGTAGCGGTAGCGGTAGCGGTAGCGGTAGCGGTAGCGGTAGCGGAGGAGGCGGGTTTTTGAGTGGAATTTTTAATTTAAGTAAAAACGATAATGATAGTGGCGGCGGTGCCAATGAAAGTAGCGGAATCAATTTAGGACAATCCACGTCGCATACTGACGCAGACAATCGCACGTGGGATGGATATGGAAAGTTCAATAATATTCCAATGGACCCAGATGCAAATGTAGACCCAACGCCGCAATTATCTAAAGAGGATATGCTGAAAGAGAAGTTCAAACTTCTTCGTAAGTTAGAGGAGTTGGAGCAGAAAGGTGTCCAACTTACCAAACGATATTCAATGGATTCTTCGTATGCAGAGATGAAGGGTGAATATGACACCCAGATGGAAGAGCGTGAACGCCAAAACAGTGTTAAATTCCAAGGGAAAATGCTTCTCGCGTGTATTACCGGATTGGAGTTTTTAAACAACAAATTTGACCCATTTGATTTGAAATTAGAAGGTTGGTCCGAACAAGTAAATGAGAATCTTGGAGAATATGATGAAATCTTTGGCGAACTTCACGAGAAATACAAATCCAAAGCCAAGATGTCACCGGAATTGAAGCTATTATTTCAACTAGGTGGTAGTGCGATTATGCTTCATATGACCAATACAATGTTCAAGTCTGCGCTCCCTGGTATGGACGATATTATGAGACAGAATCCTGAACTGATGCAGCAATTCACACAGGCGGCGGTTTCATCTATGTCAAATAACCTCGGCGGTGGCGGCGGTCCGAATGCACGCGGTTCTGGTTTTGGCAACTTTATGAATGATATCATCGGCGGTAACGGCGGCGGCGGTAACGGAAGCCGTAATTTTGAACCGCCTCCTTATGTGCAACAACGCCCACCTCCTCCACCCATCGCAACAAAAGGCCCCCTTGCACCTCCTCCACCTGTTCGCCCAGGTGCGACTGCGATGCCGACACCAATGCCAAGTGAACAGCAAAAATCGCGACGACCTGAAATGCGCGGTCCGAGCACGGATGTATCAGATATGATGTCCCGACTGAAGACCAAAACAATTAACATTCAACCAGGAGGCAGTGGAACATCATCAAGTGACCAAGGGAGTGGCAATGTCGTCCTTCAAAATATTCTCTCCGGAATGAATGGCGCTACAGGCGCAGGTGATGATGAACTTTCACATGGAGCTAATGTCGTAAATGTAACAAGTTTAGGCGATATTCCACAAGATTCTGCACCACATAAATCTAAGCGCAGACCTCGTTCTGAGAGAAATACGGTAAGTATGGATCTCTAATAAAGTGATATAAATAACATTTGTCTATAAATATTAATATCAATCCTTATTATTGTTATTAATTATAACCAATGTCCACAAATACATCATCATCATCGTCTGGTAATACTTCTTCTGCTAATTTTAAAATAATATGTTCTCAAAATGATATGAAACTCAGCAAGAACCCTGAAATGAAATTATTCACTTTAGAATACAACTACACGAATCCAAATTTTGATATTATTTCGCTTATCAATGTAAACATACATAAATTGCTGTATGAAGTGAATAAAGACATCATAGACACGATTGATATTGAACCGAATCCGGGTGAACCATCAGAATATACTATTCTTTACAAATTCAAAGAAATTGGCGGAGAATTAAGTGCGAATAAGACATATATGTATGTCTGTACGAAGATTGCAAAGAGATATGCATCAAATGGAAATACGGAGATTGTTTTCACGAGTAAAAGTATTCCTTACGAATTTCATAATGAGCTTATTTGCCATAAATACAAACTCTTAGAATACCCACTTTATATTCAAAAGTTTATTTACCAAGAACACACCAGTAGTGGCAAGTCAAACATACAAGTGCTTCACATGTTCAAATTGAAACCCGATAATGAATCTGAACTTACCGTTACAATTGAAAATGCAATCGGTATTCTTATCAAAAAAATGTATTTGCGATTGAAAAACGCCATTGAATGTCTTCGGTCGTAATATAATACAATACAAACTTTAGCGTAATATGTATTAGAATTATAGATATTATATATTATACACGCATACATTTTACGTATTGGGCATTATTGTTATACAATACAATGGACGAATTATTGAACGAATACATTCAGAATGAAAACGGAAACGGAAACGGAAACGAAAACGAAAACGAAAAGTTGTTATTATCTGCAAACAATGTTAGGCAAGACAACGCAAATGATGAAGTAAAAGATTACGACGATTATATTCAACGGACAAAGGAATATTACTACAAAATGTCATATCGTGAATTATTAAGCGCATTATGGTTCACAATGTCTTCTTGTTTTATTGGTGTATCAGAATACTTTAAATATTATGTAGGTTGGAAATCTCGCAATAAAGCGATTATGGATATGAGCAAACGACTCGCTGTGAAGAATATGATGTATGTCAAGGTGTTTCAGGCATTTGCAACCAACCGCAATATTGTTTCTCAAGAACTTAATGATTTTTTTAGCAATTATACAGATAATGTTGCATATACAGATGATGAATATCAAGTAAATGAACTTAAAGAGTTAGAGGAAAAATCGTGCACTTGTTGGCCATATCAACAATTACGGATTATAAATGATTATAAACCGATAAAATCGGGACTAATGTCACTGATATTCAAAGGGTATATTGGTGAAGGAGATACTACCCCTGTTGTTATCAAATACTTACGAAAAAATATTGAGAAAAACTTCACTGCATCAATGAACAATCTCGTTGTATTTGCAAAAATCACCAAATATTTTCCATATATGCGAACCTTAAATGTTGAAAATCTTATTCTTCAAAATATCGTTTCACTGAAAGACCAAGTATGCTTTAAAAAGGAATTAACAAATATTCGCACATACTATAATAGCTGGAAAGACTATCCATATGTTTCTATACCAAAACCATATTCTGACTATACAGAACAAGTGAACCCCGATGTAATTGTTATGGAGTTTATTCACGGAATCGGTATAACAGATATTGCGCCAGAAGACAACGACGCTTTTGCACGTGTTCTGGCAGCATTTAATGCAAAAGCGGCATTTTGCACATCTATTTTCCACGGCGATCTTCATCCCGGAAATATACTTTTTATTAAGTCGGATACAACTCCTACGCATAAAATTGGCATTCTTGATTTCGGTATTATCGGACATTTGTCACGCAATGACCAAGAAATTCTATTCAACGTTACGAAGTATACGTATCAAAGAAAGTTTGATAAAATCGTTCAACTTATAATGAGTTGTGAGATTTCGGAATTTATAAATGCCGATGATGACAAAGCACACAAAATGTTTCCAGAACGAAATAGTGAAAAATATGAAACAATTCGGAGAGAAATTACACGCGTCCTAATAGAATTTACAACTCCTCAAATAAAATTCTTTGGTGTAAAGGAAATCTATGAAATCAACTATATATTGAATAAATATGGGTTGATGTTCAAACGCACACTGTATCGTTTATTTATAACAGCTGCGATTATGGACTCCATTGGAACACGCCTGGGGAGCAATATGAGTTTTATAGAGCATACTGCAGATATTGTAATTGATATGTTTAAAATCAAATCGGAGGATAGCGATGCAACAAAGGAAAGTGAATCAACTGTCACGGAAGAAGAAGAAGGGGAAGAAGAAGGGGAAGAAGAAGAAGGGGAAGAAGAAGAAGGGGAAGAAGAAGAAGGGGAAGAAGAGGAAGAAGAAGACAGTGGCGAAAAATAGACTAAAATCAATATTAAACCGTTTTGTTAATATTGTTTACAAGATGAAAATTGGAATCATTGGAAACGGGTTTGTAGGACGAGCAACACGAATCTTCGCAAAGAACTATTTTACGGATAACGTTCAATTTAATAATGAAGAGTGTTATGAAATTCTTCCTGATACACTAGCTACACCTGCAAAACCGAATTCGGTTATGACCTATTCTGGAACTATAGGTGCAGAAAATGACGCTGCCGCCACCACACACGGTTTCAACGTAGATAAGTTGACACAACCAATGTTTTTTAAAAAAATGTATTTCAAACCTATCCAGACATACATTTATGATATACGTCCCGAAGCGTGTCATCCACCAGGTATAACATTAGAGGACCTTGACAGAGAATGCGACATATTATTCTTCTGTCTTCCAACTCCACTTCATCACGATGGTTCGTGTTATACACAGATACTTGAAGATACAATTGCGAAATGTCCCACCAATCAATATAAAGTTATCCGAAGCACAGTCCCAGTCGGATTCGCCGCAAAACACGGATGTTATTTTATGCCCGAGTTTCTTACCGAGGCTAACTGGGAAGACGATTTCAGACGCACGAGAGAATGGGTTGTTGGTATTCCGAATACGGCTACGGCTACGGCTACGCTACACGACGAATTTAAAAACCGTATCTCTAAACTCATAAAACGTAGTCATAAAAATCGTTCCATTGATTCGCCCGCGGTGGTTTTTTGTGATACCAATGAAGCAGAGATGCTGAAACTGATGAAAAATTGTTTTTTATCTGCAAAGGTCTCCCTAATGAACGAATTCTATGATTTTTGCGCCGCCACCAAGACAGATTACAATAATGTTGTCGCACTGGCCAAACGAGACACACGAATGGGAACGTCGCATTTTCAGGTTCCAGGACCGGATGGGCGCCGCGGTTTTGGAGGCACTTGTTTCCCAAAAGATACGCATAGTTTATATTGCCAGATGAAGGCACACCATCTCGTGCCGCGAGTCTACCCTGCAATCCTCGCACGGAATGATACAATTGACAGGCCGGAACGCGAATGGTCTCGTGACGTATGGCGCACCACGATACCACTACCGAACCAGAAATCAAAAGTAGTTGTGGTTTTCTCGGATACAGCAGCGACGACCGTATCAGCGTCCGCGTATCTACAGGAAATCATCCACACAAATATCGTGAAGAATAATGTCGTAATCCAGGTCGCCCGCGATAGCGGGGGCGGTAGCAGTGTATCGCAAACGACACATAAGAACCACCTCGTCCAATACGATACCCATCCAACCGCGCCACTGTTTTTCCCGCGCGTGGATGAATGTTATTACACACCCCAGTCGGGCGCGGATTCATATACGACGATGCGAGAGGTGATGCGCGTCATTGATTTGTGGGCGAACCACGAACAAATGACACTGTATGTGATAAAACAATGCCGCACGGACACCTGCGACGGCGGTGGCGAAAGCGAGAGCGGGACTGAAGGATTTGACAGCGAAGGCGAATGCGACAAAAACGAGACTCGCGAGGTAGACTACGCCAAGGTCATTGAAGATTATTATAACACAAAATACGGGGATACACGCCTTGATAAACGCCGGCTGGTGGTTATGTTCTAGTGTGCGCGTCGTCGTCGTCGTGTGTGCTTATGAGCGGAGGACGAGCGGTCGCGATGCCGGCGGGTCGGAGGTGCGGGAGCGGACGAGGCGACTGATGCGTCGGAACGGTGCTTGCGGGTGCGTTTGTGGCCTCCTTTGGGACTGCCTTTAAATCGTTCGCTTAACCGACGTCTTTGTGTAGCGGATAACCCAGGATCACTCGGTTTTTCAGTAGTAGGAGGCGTCGGATTCACAGTCTGAGTCGGAGGTGGAGACTGAGTTTGTATTACTGAACCAGATGACGAACGTTTGAACTGCGGTCTATCTGTAATTATTGGTGGCAATGGTCCCATTGCGCCTTTTCCTACGGAACTATTACGCTTACCATATTCTATTGATTCCTTCAAATTAAAATTGGATCTAAATCCTGTCGGACGGTCGGTTAGTGAACCTGATTGAGAGGGGAGATCTTTAACTTTTAACGGAGGAACAACCGTTCTTCCAGTTCGTGTAAATAACGGGTCTAACTTAGCCGACCCACTTTTCAGCGGTTCAGGATCAGAATCAGAATCAGAATCAGATTCCGAAGCGATAGATGGTGGTGGTGGTTCAGTCGGAGGAGGTAACCGTTGAGAACCGGATAATGCCTGTGATTTAGCAGGGGCAGGTCCTTTTGTTTTTTTTGGGTTAGCAATTTCCCGCTTTCCTTTATTCGTATAACTACACAAATATTCACGAATCCAATTTATCAATGACTTTAAGGTGCTATCTGTTTTAAAATCAGAACCTATCAACAATTTAACTCGTTCTTTATAGTCTATCGCATCTTGTGACACTGGTTTAAATACATTGTTCAATGTTTGTGAATCCATCTTTTCCATCCATCCAATAAATGTATGATACAAATGTTCAATGAATTCACCACAGTCAATAAGACCATCTTGTTGTGATTTTTCTTTTTGTGTATAATACCAATGAAATGCGATTAAAATAATCCAATTTAACATAAACCTATATTTTTGCGCACCTTTACGTGATACTTGGTCTTTCAAGAATAATGAATATGTTCCGTCGTCATTTCCATCTTTATTATAACATTTTGAAAACTCCATAAAAAGTGTGTTAAATAAACTATTTTCTTGAGGACCAATCCAAGTTAAATCTTTACGCCGTTGGCTGATACCTGATGCAGTAGCCGCCAATAAACTCGCCTCCATCTTTGTATCCTTAATATTAAACACACTTCGTAATATAGCAATACTGCCCGAGGTATATTCCATAAACTGCCATAATCTTACATACATATCTTGATATGTTTTACCATTTTGAGTATGCCGAATGGGTTTATTTTCTTCATTTTTTGAAGTGTCTAAAAAAATCATTAATTTATCAATTGTTGTTTTATGTGATACCTTCTCTCCGAGTTTACTTAAAAAATCGCTAGTATCGTCGTTTTGAATGAATTCATCCTTTTTTTTTGCCATTTCCGCCATTTCAGTGTCTATATCTTTAGGTGTGTCAACTACCTCAGTCGTTGAATCTTGGTTTTTCTCTATGCTATCCAAAAATTCAGGTGTAAGGATTTCGCTTGGTGTTTTGAACGACAAGAATAGATTTTGTATTTCTGGGGTGATTTGTTTGACTTTGATGATTTTCGCAACCTTGGGTGGTTCTCCACCACGTTGAATGAATCCTCCTCCAGCACCAGCACCAGCACCAGCACCCGTAGACACAGATGCTTCTGATTCTTTCTCGTCTTCGTATACAAATATTTCCAATACAGTCGGGTCAATGACATCTTCTGTATTGTCGGGGTTAGAAGCAGCAGCAGCTTCGGCTCTACTAGTAGGTGGTTTTTTTTGAATTGGTGTAGGTATAAAGATGGAATACCTGCGTCCTGGTTTTCGTTTTGGTTCGGGAAGAGACGATTCTTCGGGACCCAATGATGGTTTTTCTGTTGGAACATTTCTAGGAAGGCCAGTGGGTCGTTGAGTTTCGGGTGGCCGTGGCTTTAGCTTTTCTGCAGACAATTCATCCGCCCGGTCTGTTTGGACTTTATGGAGACGTTCATACTCGGCATTGGCTGCCTTTAGTGTATTTATATGAGCTTGAATTGGAGCTAGGTCTATAGGCGGCGGTTGAATTTTCGCGGACTTGGTTTTTAACTCTTGTAGTTTTGCATCTAGGTTCAGAATATTCAATGGTTTCAGTTTTTCGGCAAGTTCTCTTTTAAGTGAACTAATGCTTGTGTTCAAATTTGTAATTGCTGTTCCAAACTGGGTGTTTTTCAACATTTTTTGTGTTATATTAGATGTTTCAACTAATGCCACTTTCTCCGCATCTATCGCCTTCGTAATATTTTCTTGAATCGCCGCTTCGCTCGCTTTGAAATAAGGTGAATCAAGTATATCCATTATTTCCCGGTGTTCTTCTATTATTTTCTGTTTTTCTTGAAACGACGCATTATCCGCCTGTATCATCCTTTCAATCTCTTGCTTTTGCGCGGCAAAATCGGTCGTCGCCCTCGTTCCGAATTCGGCCACAACCTTACTGGCGCCATCCTTGATTTGATTGAGTTCATTTGAATCCACCTTTTTTTGTTGCGCAGTTTTTAATTCATCAGTGATATTTTCAGCAGTTACATTCGGGTCACCGTCAACATCTTGAAGCGCCTTAATTTCATCATTTAAACTACGTAGAATCTGCGACTTTTTTGTGTTAAATGCGGCTTGAGATGTATTAAAAGAGGGGAGGTTTAAGTTCATAAACTCAGTAGTGTTACGTTTGAAGATTTCTATTGCATCTCTCGTTGTAGGTGTAATGGCTTTTTCATTTGCACTAGCGACTGCGGTATTTAATCCTTCAATGTATTCATTTACGATATTCTTAGTTTTATCTAATTCTGAAACAGTTTCATCTAAGGTATTATTTTCAATACTCCGTAATATCTCCTGTAATGACGCGATATATACATTTAATGCATCTTTTGATTGTTGTAATGCAGCGGCTTTTTTCTCTTCCGCTGCGGTTTGGGCGGCGGCAGCGGCAGCGGCAGTGGCAGCATCGGCAGCAGCTTTCTCTGCCTCTGTAGTTTGTTTTACTATTTTTATACGGTCTAACAAATTACGAAGCGCATCGTTGTTCGCGTTGATTGAATCTTGTGCGGTATTACAACTTGTATTAAATATATTCACGTTTTCTCGGAATTGTGTGAACATATCTACCGCATTGTCAAGTGTGATATCGTCGGATTCTCGTCTAATTAATTCTTCACGTTCTTCCTTCAATTTTCCGATTTGTGTTCCGAGTGTTGTGTGTATTTCATTTAATTTTTCTCTTTCTTGAATATAATCCGCTTTATTCGGTATGGTTAACATCTCCATTGTCTCAGGAGCGTTCGCTATTTCTACTTATATTTACAAACGATATAAATATAAGAATTTTATACGACCGACCTAAATGTATATTCAAAATACCAACCCACACATTACGCTATCTAATTCACGGATTCAAGCAATGTGTCTATTTCGCGAATCACTATTGTTCCTTCATCTAATCTAGATGGTAGTTCGGATAAGTTGGATTTTAATGTATTCATTTGCCCTTTAATATTGCCTAAGACTTCTTGTTGTGTCTTCATAAACAGTTGTTCATAATTCGTGATTTGTTCATCTATTTTATCAATATTACTCTGATTGAAATCTCTATATGTAACCTCAAACTCATCGCATAGTCGTTTTATTTCGTTAAGTTTATCTTTATTCTCCTGGTCGTTGATATCATTTGTTATACTATCTATAACTCTTATTATACTTTCATTTACACCATCTATCATACCATTTAATGTAGTACCAAAATCATCCGTTATCATTTTGATATTCTCACGATATAGTTCAACGATTTCTCCGACGTCAATACTTGGTTCACAAATCTTGGCTGCATTTTGCAACTTTTGTAAACTAAAAGAATCAAAAGGTTTATTCTCACCAATATAATTAGTCTCTAATTTTTCTTGATAACGTGGTATAAACTCTCGTATGTTGTTAATTAGTTTGTCAATTACTGCACGCGTTCCATCTTTTAAATTTGGTTCATTTGTTATAGGGTCAATAATGAAATCAGGGACATCAAGTGAAACATTAGTTACTTGTTGTATTTTATTTACTGCACTAACAAGTATATTCTTTAAATCAGAGAGATATGCAGTTGCTGTTGCTGTTGCTGCTGCTGCTGCTGCTGCTGCTGTTGCTGCTGCTGTTGCTGCCGCTGCTGCCGCTGCTGCTGCCGCTGTTGCTGGCACTGTCGGCGGCACTGCCGCAGTCGGTGGTATAGACATAGGAAGTAGTGGCAAGGGTGGAACGTGTGCTGCTGCTGTATACGTCACAGATTTCGCCCCTGTCGCCCCTGTCGGTCCTGTCGCCCCTGTCGCCCCTGTCGCCCCTGTCGCCCCTGTCGCCCCTGTCGCCCCTGTCGGTCCTGTCGGTCCTGTCGGTCCTGATGGTCCTGTCGCCCCTGATGGTCCTGTCGCCCCTGTCGGTCCTGTCGCCCCTGTCGGTCCTGTCGCCCCTGTCGGTCCTGTCGCCCCTGTCGGTCCTGTCGCCCCTGTAGGTGCAGCCGATGTTTTCATTCGGATATCCAACCCAATATCTTTTAATGAATTTACCGCCAAATCCGACATTTCATTGAATGCATCACTCAATTGTGTGCGCGCAGTGGCGCATGTGGCAGCATCAGGTTTTTTAAATGGAAGCAATTTTTTGGCGTGATATTTCAATGCTTCCGTAAATGTCGCTCCATCTGGTATCGTCCCATCACCCGATTCCCCTGCTTGTCCAGTTGTAGTAGTCATAGACGTCCCTGAAACCCCCATTTTGAATACATCAGAAAACGATGCATTTTCAAAGCGCGAGTCAGTTGACGAATCACCTTCCGATTTTCCATTACGACCCTTTGGTAACATTTGAGGTCCAGGTATAGATTCAATATTGAATATACATAATGGCCGGGATGTGTCATCGTTAGTTCCATTACCTGAACGTTCATCAAGATGAATGGTATCTTTGGTCGCCTTTTTTCCCAATATTCCGTCAATGATATTTTCTCGTGTGAGTTTCGTGATGAAATCTTTCATTCCTCGTGCAGAGATAACTTCGGGTTGTGATAATTGAAAAAATACCCATTTGGATGTAGACGTTACGATTTGTTGTTGCATACTTGGCGAATACCATATATTTCTCGGTTTCACGAATAACATACTGATGACTTGAACCGTGTTGTATTTGATTAGATTAATCATACTTTCTTTCATAATCTCTTTGTTTTTCGTTTCATTTACCTGGTTCGCTGTATCTTCAAGAAATAGTCCGAGAGATTTGTCCAAATTTTTCTTCATTTCTGAAATTGCGAGTGTTATTTTACGATTGGATTTCAAGGTCGTATTCCATTTTGCGATATATTGCGTAGAGTTTACAATTCCAACTTTATGTCTCTCGTCGTTATTATTGCTCGCTTTTGTATCCCGGTAATAATACTCCGAACGAGCAGGTATAATATCTGTTAATTCAAGCCGGCCTTTTTGCGCGATTAAATTCGCTATATTTTTGAGTTTGCGTTCTTTCAGTTCAATATCTTGAGTCAATTTCTGAATTTCCGGGTTCTTTACTTCGCTGATTTTGTCAAATACAGATTGATATGTTCGTTTGATTTCATACATAATTTCGTAAGATACTTTGTATAATACGTAATACAGGAGGTCAATCCCGAAGGGAAGGTCTTTGGCGCGTGATTCGCGCCCCGAATCGGGATATATTTCAGTATAATTATGTAAATTTACATCAAATTTCATAAAACGGTCTATGAAACGTATCGCATTGTCAGGTATTTTTTCTTTATATTTGTTATTTATATTTTCTATAAATGTTTGTTTATACGTATTGTCTGCAGTATCATTCTTTTTATCTAAAGCGTTGTCAGCATTAAATGGATTTGGTAATTCATTATTTTTATCAAGTAGTAACCAATAAATATACTGGATAAGTCTATATGTCTTGTAGTAATTATATGGTCTATCGCTGCGACTGTATCGTTCATCGTCATTTCTCAATTTCGTATTTTTCCCGATATAATCATCCATAACTCGTCCGACAGAATCAAACGACGACTTTATTCGGGAAATGGTTGTTGTAAATGTATTGAGTATTTCCGACATTTGTAAATATGGTATTTTATCTACATCGCCGCTAATCCGGTCTAATATTGATTTTATTTCTGTGTATTCTTGAAATATTGTTGTTTTCATTCTTTCATCAAAATCATAATTATATCCCATAGACGATTTGCGTTCTCGTGTATAATTGAGTGGGTCTGACAAGTGGAGTTCAATATCCGCATATGCTTTTTGGAATAGAGTAATATACGGCGCAACCGTTTCTTTTAAAAATGATAGAGCATCTTTTCCATTTGTATCATAAATATTTTCAAGAGCCTTGTATTTCTCTGCGACATCATTTACTAGTTTCATTAAACCGGTCATATTCGCACTACTATCCTGAACGAATATATCATCCAAACTGATTTTGAGTGTTAACATATCATCGCGCGGGAGTTCGCGTTGTTGAATGAAAAAAGTGCTGGCACTGTCGTAAAATACCCATTCTGTATAATCTTTGTGCCATTTGTCTATTTTACGTTGAATCGCTTCCGCTGTTTTTCGTTCTAAGTCATTTGTCGTTGTAGTTACCCCCCGCACACTCATCGCAGTCGTATCCTTTCCTTTAATTGTATGTTTATAAAACAGACTGTTGTAATTTTTCCCGTAAGCGTTCACAACATCCGTAACCAATGCTTTCGTTTCATCATTTCCGGCATTTTTTGTGAAATAATCCGCAATTTTCTGATGGTTAATTTTGTATTGTGTGGGAATGAAGAGTTCAAGAAGATTCATATTGGTTGAACCAGCACGATGATAAACCATCTGTTCATATAATGGTAATTTTATTGATTTGGCGTCTTTGGTAGGAGTATATTTTGGTATATTTGAACCTGTTTCGTTTCCATTTACAGTGATTTGTGGTAACGATATCCTTTCTGAAAGTTCATCCACATAAGAGTCTATATTTGAATCTATTGAGGTGATAATATCTGTGATGGTAATAAATGGATGGTCATTAGAAGAAGCGTTTTGTTCGGCTGCTGTCGTTGTTGTTGCAGCCGCTGCCTCCGATGCTGCTGCTGCTGCTGCTGCCGATGCCGCTGCTGCCGATGCTGCTGCCGATGCTGCCGCTGCTGCTGCTGCCGATGCTGCTGCCGATGCTACTGCATTATTCTGTAATTTATGTGAGGGATGTAACGAAAGATTGACACTCGGTGGTAATAACGGCAATGGAGGTGGTGTTGACGTCGTCGCCATATTTTTTTATTGCAGCGACAGAATGCGTATAATAACTATATACTCATTCTATTTTTCTTTACAGTGAGATACGCTTTCTTATTTTGCGTTGCTACTGCCGCCTCCACCAACTTTCGCCGGCTGTGACGACTCAAATGTATCACTCTTGAACAACTGGTGATATTTCACAAGTTCTAAATGGTCGGTCTCTTCTTTCTCTTTTTTCGCCTTCTCCAATGTATGAAGTGCATTACTGATTTCTAAATCTGTAACCTTCTTTTCGGGTCCGTGTTTCTCTTCTGTCATTGTATGTAAGTCTCTAAATTTCGTCGGAATAACGCAATACTTGCTATCTATATTCATAAAGTGATCAACGACAATCGTAAAACACGCGGTAATCACGAGCGCATAATAAATACTGCGAGTTCCCATCCAACTTACCGCGAACACAAGAACTTCTTTACTCATCAAATATTTAATCCAAGATTCGGTAGATGAGTTCAAGTCTAAATTAATATACCTTGACCCGATATTCAAAATAAGCATAACAAAACCTGCGAAAAATGTGCTGGTATTCAGGTTATGGAAAAAATTGTGCATTGCAGTAAGGACTCGTGAATTCATAATATTGTTTGCAGGTGATTGAAGAGTGAAAAAGTTCGTTTTTCCAGAGAATAAATCTGTAAATGATTTCAAGGTGATAGGTGGTATAAAGGGGGATGAAGCGATAGAACCTGGTGTTGCGGGAGGTGCAGGAGAACCACCGACCTGTTTCGTGGTGGATACGGGTGGAGAGGCTGCCACTGGCAGTTTTGATGTTGACGCAGAGGCGCTACGTCGTAAACTACGATTTTTCTTTGACATTCTTTGGAACTACTAGTATAATAATAGAGATTATTTTACATTATGAACTGAATCGTCCGCGAAACGCGTTTTTTAGTTTTCGCATTCCTTGACGCGCGCCTTTTTTGAACTTCTCCCGTATTCTGAATCCTTCTGGTCCCAATGGATTATCTAGATCTTGTTCAATGCTAGACGGTGCCATAATCGTGTCTTGTGATTTCCATTTACTAAATATCTCTTCAAACATCGTGGTGATATATTTCATTTTTTTCTGAAATTCGGATGGAGGTTCTGCGGATTTCAAATCGCTATCATCACCTGCCTTATGGCTTTCGTCGTCACTATCGCTTTCATATGTATCACGAAGGTCATACCCACCCGCTTTTCCGCGATATACATTGGTTCCGTCTTTTACATAAGGTCCGTCTGTCTTTTCCGAAACATCCAAATGCGCGTGACTCTGTTTGAAAGAAGTTCCTGCCCCAGATGCGCCAACGACATCTTTCGCGGTCGTCTTCGCGGTCGTCTTCGCGACGGCGTCATCATTTCCGATACTATCTTGATACGCACCAAATGCAGATGTTGCCACAAGAATACACGCCATCAATACTAAAATAAGAATTGTTCGTAGTTTCATTGGATATATATTTGTTCCTATATAATTCCTATATAAGAATAGTATGCTATGTATTCCTGACAAAATAATACGTTATGCCGTATAAATACCGCTTTTCATCATTATTATTATACGTGTCATCATCAGGTGGAATATTGAATATATTGTTAGTATCTTTGATTGTAGATACGGGTGGTTCATTTTTAACAGTTAAAATATCAAGTGACGACGGCGGGGGTGTTGTATTCAACTTTTTGTAAATTCCATTAGCTTTTTCAAATGTAATAATTGCATTCGTTTGCCGAATCATCGCCAAATACGATAGCATCAAGCGTAATTCTTGAACAACGGATTCACTTACACGCACAGTATGGAGGAGTGCAGCGTCATCTTTTGTTTGTGCGCGCATCATTGCCAGAATTTCGTCAATTCGTTTGCGATAACCATATACTTTTCCGAAGATATCTATCGCACGTTGCTTCAAAGCCAAGTTATTTTTGTATATTCCGTCAGTGCTTTCATTTGTTGTCTTAAGTAAGGAGCTATAGGTTTCGTCATTGACATTATCTCCATTTGGGCCTTTATTCAACGCCTGAATATTGGAAAATTTATTGCTTCCTCCCGAAATTAAAGAACTATACTGAAACGACACGTTGCTAATGTCGGTAAGGTCATTATTCTTTCCAGTAATCTTTTCGTCGGTCAATGTAGTTAGCCGCGTGCTATAACCTGCATTTACATCGGATGATGTAGAAAATAATATCGGAGTATTGAATCGTTTCAAGCAATACTCAATATTGATAACAGATTTGGTGATATCATTGTATATTTTTTGTTTAAAGTCGCGGAAATCGTTTCGTTGTATTGGTTCAAGCACACACTCTTTGAAATATTTTAGACGTTTCTCTGAGTTTCCGGTGGCGTCATTTGGCGTTACATTTCCTGCGAAATCGTATATTCCGCGCACAGTTGCTTCCCGCGACGTTCCGATGAGTTCATTACTACCAAACATTGTTATCCCGCCAATCCCAGAACCGATAAAACATTTTTTACTATTAAAATCTTTATCGGTAAAGTCGCGACTATCTTCTTCTACGAATTTATTCAAACGCCGGTGGTCTTGCCCAGTTGCGTCTCCTGAAATAATTTTCGGCATTGATATTGAAAATCCTTCGCGACTGCTGATTGAAATACCTCTAGTGAGTTCATCTTTATCAACAACGCGTTTTGGTGCACCTTGTGATATCATACTCATTACCCCTCCATCATATCCGTTATCGTATCTAAGAAGCTCTGCAGACAATACAACAATACATAACAACACAAATAAAATATACTGACGGTATACCAATAAAAATACCAAGCCAATCACCAGTAAAATACGCGCAATGGCATTTGCTGCATCTGTATCTATCACATTATGATACACCCACGATAGAATATACTGAATATAATATTGTATTTCCATATTTGGGGCGCACCACTCTACTAGTATTATATTAGAAATAATTCAATACATATAGACGATAAGGGTGTATATGTATATGTATTTTGTTTATTATTTACTTGGGTTTCAATAATTTCTCAACGTCCTTGACTGCTTTGGGCTTATCTTCAAGACCTTCCTTTTCACTCTCACAGTTTTCACCTTCGCACTTCTTTTCGTTATCAAGGCCTTCTTTCTTTTCTTCTTTATCATCTGGAACTTCCATACCCTCAAACCCGTGGTAGCCACTCATTGTTGCAATAATCGCAACAAACACGACGGCCAACAAACCAGCAGCGGTATGTTTCAACGAGAGAAACACGACAGCCGCAACAAAGATAAGTTTGCCTAAAACGTTATTATACAAAAACCCAAGAAGATTGGGTTTAAGAACCATAATCACAATGATTACGAGTAAAACACCTAAAGTGAATTCCTTTCCTAATTTCATTATTTTCGTCTTATATACATAACAAATATATTTTTCGTATATAACCACTTCAAAGTTTTGCTGAATTAATATCTCATTTTTTTATAGGAGAATATGACATCTTTAGGTTTTTCGGAATATGCCGAAACTAATAATGACAATTCAAGAGCCGGAAACGGAAATGGAAATGGAAAAATATATAATCGCAGAAATGGAGGAAACCGAACCCTAAAGATACCGCGCACGGTGAATGCTTCTACTACGTTACAAGCCCCAAACGCCGGAAATAACGATGGTGTAATTCAACAGGCTGGTAAAAAAATAAAAGAAATCAAAGATTATATTGAAAATATTCATCGTAAGGGTGGAGAGGATAGTGAAGAGGATGCGGAAGATGGCGATGTCTATTCCGTTTTACCATCCTATCCAGCACAAGGAATGGGTGTTTATGCATCAAACGTTTCACATTCTGAAATTGTGCCAGGGCCTGGTTCAGAATCAGTATCTAGCAATAGACAACCAACGCAAGCGGTTCGCAAAACGACCCAAATGAATTCGCTAAATCCAACCACATCATATTCATCTACATTATTAGAGGGGTTGTCGGCGCCTGTTTTACCAACATCGCCTTATTTTGAGAAGCTTACTGGAATTGCTAGTGCTCCAAAAAAAGATAGTCAAGTTGGGAAATCTCAACCATTTAGCACAAATACATACGCATCTCAATATTACGAACAATTTGTTCCTTATGCTGAAAATTTAGCAAACCAGTTATCGTCACAAGGTGGTGTAGGCGGCAATGGTATGTCCGGAACAAATGCGGCGCTCATTGAAAAACTGAACTACATCATTTATATGTTGGAGGAAAAGAAGGATGAGAAAACCGGTCATGTCATTGAAGAGCTTGTTTTGTATTGTTTTTTAGGCGTATTCATCATTTTCATTGTAGATACATTTACGCGTGCCGCGTCTGCAGCATCTGGTGGTGGTGGTGGAGGTGGGCGCGGTGCATTTGGTATGTTTGGTGGGCGTCGGGCATATACGGCATATCGTCGTTAAATCATCAATATATCTTTACACATCGTTTCTTGATGTATAATGGCATTATATAGAATGTAATACCATTTCTCTCGTGATAATAATTTCCAAGCCGCCGCCGCCGTCGTCGTCGTCGTCGTCGCCGATGAAATCAGAGAATCAATGATTCTATAGTTGTGTGCAAGTGTATCGATAGACACAACAGTATTGTTGTCTTGGCGATGTTTACGATTGTTAGTAGCGAGAGATAATGATACTGATGAATAATAACCATACATAAATGATGTAGAGTCGCATAATGATTTATGTTGTATTGATGATACTAGACGCAATATATCACCGCCACCGCCGCCACCGCCGCCGCCACCTCCGCCGCCAATCGCTTTATCATCTATTTGTTGTGCATAATGATTTCCATCTTTGATTCGTTTTCCAAACGCATCATATTTTGGGCGACGAACCGGTGGTAAATATTTCACGACAGCAGTGGATGTGCGAGAGATGTGATGATGCAATGCGGATATGCGATTTCCATTTGTCTTTTTGGGTTTTTGTTTATATGATGATACCTTTGGCACATTTAACGGTATATTCTCGTTGATTTTCATCCACGATGGTGCATAAATATAGGCAGCTATTACACGCACCTGGTTCAATAGAAGCATATAGATGTGATACACACCGTTTTGTATGAGAGATTGAAGTTGAGTAAGTTCGTTCATTATACAGCATCGGAAATCTCTCGTGCATTCATTTACAAAAGCGTAAAACATTGCAAAGTTTGCGCCAGATACTTGAATCATTGAAATGGACCCGCCGAGAGATGGAATGTCAGGAGAACGAATAGATACTGATGCAAATGTATACGTGTATACTGTTGTGAATGGAATAACAAACCACGGTATTTCAGAATATCGGTATAGTGTTTGCTCACCCGCAATCTCTCGCGACTTCTGAATATATTCGGTTGTTTCTAGAAGTGTGAGAGATTCGCGTTCGCTCGTGATATACTTTTCCCACGCGAGATGGTCGCAAACATAAATAGATACAGACATAGTTGGTGCTACTGTTGATGAAGATGTAGAACCATTGAAAGAGAGCATAATTCTGGGTGTGAGGACACATACACCCTTCATAACGGGTGTATTGTCACCCTTCATAACGGGTGTATTGTCACCCTTCATAACGGGTGTATTGTCACCCTTCATAACGGGTGTATTGTCACCCTTTATAACGGGTGTATTGTCGCCCTTCATAACGGGTGTATTGTCGCCCTTATCATTTATCAGCACGCCAATAAATG
>Ga0255211_1000141_pt1 | contig 26927 bp, 22 predicted proteins | sample Miss_Yuk_RepB_8d_FD_183036 | JGI IMG/M metagenome (GOLD analysis project Ga0255211, IMG submission 183036) | Freshwater microbial communities from Mississippi River, Louisiana, United States - Miss_Yuk_RepB_8d | ecosystem: Environmental > Aquatic > Freshwater > River | place: USA: Louisiana...
TCTCGCGGAAGAGGCATTAGAAGAGGCGGAAAACTATGGATACACAGTTCTTCAATCTCCTATCCAAGCAACAATTATGACCTTTCCATCTGCCGAATTCGATAATTATCGAGAGAATATTGAGACAGTACGAGAGACAATGGATAAAGATGCTTATAAGAATTTATACTCGTCATTAATCGGCAAATCGGGATTATCGCGTATTATGAAATGGACAGAAAAAACACATAAAATCGATGAAGAGAATTCAGTTGTAGTCAAAACCAATTATTATTACGAACCCGCGAATTTGGCGAAATATGGTCGAATCTTCTCTCCTGATGTTATCGGAAAATATAGTGGTAAAATCGATTCTATATGTAAAAGATTGAAAACCTCGACAGGAATCGCAATCGTCTATGTCCAATATATTGATGGTGGTGTATTACCAATGGCTCTCGCACTAGAGGAAATGGGATTCACACGTTATAGTTCCGCAAGTTATATGGGTCCTCTCCTGGATAAGAAGAAAAATGCGGGTATTTTGCCGATTGATGCGATAACAATGTTGCCACAGGCGGAACATCAGAGATTACATCCGGATAGACAGTTTAAACAAGCGAAATATATGATTCTGTCGGGAGATAAATTCTTCTCTCATAATAATACGAACGATTTGAAATATGCGACATCAGTTGAAAATATGAATGGAGAGAATGTAAAATGCATTTTGATTACTCGCGCCGCATCGGAAGGTCTCGATTTCAAATATATCCGTCAAGTGCATATTTTGGATCCGTGGTATAATATGAATCGTATTGAGCAGATTATTGGTCGTGGTGTGCGTAATATGAGTCATTGTGGTCTCCCGTTTGAAGAGAGAAATGTAGAGATATATTTACACGGAACTATTATCAAAAATACGGCGAAACCGGGGACAGAAGCAGATACGGCTGGGACAGATTATGAATCCGCGGATGTGTATATTTATCGTTATGCGGAAGAGAAGGCGCGTCGCATTGGACGTGTCACACGTATTTTAAAAGAGATATCAGTAGATTGTGTATTGAATATTGGACAAACAAATTTCACGGATAAAAAACTGGCGGAATTGGCGGAGAATCAGAATATTCAGATTCATCCGGCGTCTTTGAAAAACCTGATACAGTTTCAAGTCGGTGATAAACCATATACGGATGCTTGTGATTATATGGATAGTTGCGAATACAAATGTTATACGGATATGAATCTAGCGACCAAAGAAGTGCCGGATACATATACGACCGGGTATATGAAGATACATCATACGACAATATCGGATAAGATTCGCGAATTATTCCGTAGAGAGACGAAAATCTATGGTCGCGAACAATTATTCCGTATTTTAAATACACCGAAACCGTATCCATTAGAACAGATATATTTCTCTCTCACACAATTAATCCAAGGAGAGAATGAAATCTTAATAGACCAATATGGACGTCAAGGAAGATTAGTGAATCGCGGACAACAATATTTTTTCCGGCCATTAGAGATTCGCGACGACGGTGCGTCGACGTTTGATTTGCGTGTCCCTGTGGATTCGAAAAACACGAAACTGACTTATGATTTGCCGGCGTCTATACAAACCCATACAGCGCGTAATGCCCAACCGGCGGACAATATTGGCGATGAATCGACGAAAGGCGAAGGCGCGCGAGAGAAAACCGTGAACGCATCTTTTGATACGATTATTGAGGGATTAAATGAGAAATATGATAAAATGACTACAGATACACCTGTGAAACTAACAGCGACAGATACGGATTGGTATCATCATATGCCTCATTTATTCGAAGAATTTGAAGATGTTTTTGGAATCGATAGAGACACTGTTTTGAATTACGGAATCGACCATATGTTTGATGAATTAGAATGGAGAGATAAATTGGCTCTCTTGAACAGGTCAATGACAGGTGATATTGAATTCGAATCGGATGAATTGGCACAGGGATTCAAACGTTGGAAATCGACATTATTACTAACTGTTGGAGAGCGTACGGCGACTTTTTTGAAAACAGAGGATAAATTACAGATATATGTATTTGATAAAGAACAATCGAGTTTTGTGGAAGGAATACAGGAAGATTTAGTGGCTTTTGAGAAGGCGATAACAAATTCTTGGAAGGTGTCGAGAGATAGAATGTCGACGACTTTTGGATTCATGAATGAATTTAAGAATCGTGGTATTATTTTCAAGATGAAACAAATGACTGCGAATAAGAATAATATTGGTGCTTATTTACAGAATGATTCGAAAACAGTGATAGTGACTAAATTGAATGATTTAATACGTTTGGGAGAATTAGGAGAGATGGTTTATACAGAACAAAATACGATACATATGAAAAAAACGGGGATGTGCTTGATAGTTGAAGTATTATTAAGACATTTAGATGGAATCAAAGAGGGAGGAAAAACGTGGTTTTATGGAATTGAAAAAGCCGAATATAATAATGTAGTCAAAGTAGTATTGTAAGAATCCAGAAAAAATAGGATAAATGGATAAATGGTATAGGTAAGATAATAGTTCAGATAAATAGATAAAATGTAGTTATCTGAGAGAATAAATTCATTAAGATGTGTTAGTATCAATATTATATAAATTTCATAATCATTGTCTTATTTTCTTTATATGTTTTGTTTATTCCCATTGCGATATTTGAATTCCAAGTTGTAACCACTTTATGACCAACAATATCCACACTTTTCTTGCTTGCGGAAATATTACCATTATATCCAGTATTCGCCTGATTGTATACTCCCGTGTTTGTTCTAGATACAACAGCTCTCGACAATACATAATCCGGTGAATCTGTGGATGATGAAAACACGGGGACTTGGTCAAATCCATTTTGTCGCATAAACATCAATACATCCACATATATTTTCATTAATTGTGCACAATGACGATTCCAACGCATCGCTTGTATTACCCCCATAGTTAAAGCACCCATAGCAAGTTTCGATTCGGCATTATATGCGTCAGCACTCGTTTGTTCATCACGACAACCACTAATACAATATATTTTCTTATTTGCGAATACGGTTTTATAATTCTGTATTCTCTGAAAAGCGGTAGCACTAGTAGGTTGGAATGACCAGGGCAAATCGCAAACCGTCGCACTATTACAACAATCAAATATACATACTGTTGGAGAGCGAACCATTAGTAATGCGCTTTGGAGTTCATCATCTCCGATAATCCCGGCACTACGGAAATCACAAGGTAAAATAATTTCATCACGACCGTCGGCTTCGTCGCCGTTTTGGTCACGAATTTGAGAGCCGTGTCCGCTATAATGAATCCATATTTCACTTGCTGTCGCGCTTTGTGTAATTAGCCATTTTAAACGGTCGATAATATTAGCACGAGTGGGTAAAAAAGCGGAGTCGTTAGCATCATCACGTAGGACAATAATGTTAGTGCGGTCATAATCATAGGCATCGACTAAAACATTACACATATTGACAACATCATTAACACAACCGCGGAGAGAACAATCGGGATAATTATAATAATTAACACCGATAAGAAGAGCGAATTTTTTACTTGCTGTAGACATTTTTATATAAGTGTTTGAGAGATTTTTCCAGGCGTAAATACTTAAATCGATGCCGATATTTTGGTTTTCTTAGTTTTCCTGGTTTTCCTTTTCGGCGATTTCGACCCATTTCGTCGTGACGCACGACGACGATTTGCTATAATTATTTCAATATGATAGGTATCATAAATATAATCAAGAATCGGGTTTTCATCTTTATTCAAGCCATTGATAGTAATAGGTCCGTTGAATTTTTTACAACCTTCAAATATATCTGAATAATCGTCTAATTCACTTATATCGATTGTTATTGGCTGGTTAAAATTCTTACATCCTTTAAACATTCCATTCATATTTGACACATTTTCCGTATTCAGTTGAATCGGTTGATTAAACTTTTCACAATGAAAAAACATTTCTCTCATATTTCTAACACCTGGAGTATCCAGTGAAATCGGAGAATTCAACGATTCACAGTTTTTGAACATACGTTTCATATCTCTCACATTCTCTGAATTAAAAGTAATTGGTTGATTAAATGATGAACACCCTTCAAACATACCCACCATATAATTCACATTTCTCGTATCTGAAAATTCAATAGGACTATTCAATCTCACACAATCGCGAAACATATCGGACATATCTGTCACATTTCTCGTATCAAACCGAGTCGGCTTATTATAAAAAGTACAATTTAAAAACATACTTTCCATATCTGTTACATTTTGCGTGTCAAAATTGAGTTTACTATTAAAATCAGTACAACCCGAAAACATTGATTTCATATCGATTACATTTCTCGTATCAAGTATAATTTCTTCGCGCATGTTACGACAGCCTTCAAACATGCTTTTCATATTTGTCACATTTTTCGTATTAAATTTGATAGGTTGATTATATGACATACACCAAGAAAACATACGATCCATATTCGTCACATTCGATGTATCGAAATCAAGCTCTTTATCAAACCTACCACAATTTGAAAACATATGACTCATATTAGTCACATTTTGTGTTTCTAACTGAACACGACTTCTAAGATTTCCACAACTAGCAAACATATTTTCCATATTGGTAACCTTTGACGATTTGAAATTAATTTCTTGATTAAACATTGAACACCCTTCAAACATATGGGACATATTGGTTACATTTTGGGTATCAAATGGAACAACTGAATTAAATGCCTTACAATTTTCAAACATATAGCTCATATCTGTCACATTTTTCGTATTGAATGTTACAGATTGGGTAAAACTACGACATTCTCGAAACATATAGCTCATATCTGTCACATTTTTTGTATCAAATCGTAACTGCGCATTAAAATCGTGGCATTCTTCAAACATACGGCTCATATTCGTTACCAGCGATGTATTCCACCTTGTCAAATTATATCCAGTGGCTACACCATTTTGTCGAAATAACGCATACATTGTAGTAACTCTGGATGTATCAATATCTTTCGGAACAATACCATTCATTATGATAAAACGCAATACACGATTGTTAATTAAGCTGAAAGTCAACTTACCTAATTCATTTGTTATCGATGAATAAGCGGCTTCTGTATGGCCTTCATTATTGGTAATCGTCAATTCCAAATATTTATTGGACATAATAATTAAATGATTATCACGTTGTTTTATTTTAAGACCGAGTTCTACTGGTGAACGAAATACAATCGTGTTTTTATCGATTGCTTCTCCAGATTCATCGATACCCATTTTTTTCTCGAGTTCTGCCTTATTAATAAGGGTTAAGCTGGTTTTTATGCTTGGGTCAATCTCTCCTCCAGTGAAAACATATTTTAGATATACATTCATTTCTAAGGGTTCGAGTTCGTAATTTTTATTATAGACATATACGAGTCCTGTCACATTATTCATAATTTCCATAAATTTCATAAAAGCGGTTGAGCCGTTTATGCTCATATTTGAAAAACTATTATATTGAGGATTATCGAAGAGTTGTTTCACTTTCGGAATCGTCGTTTCCGGTAAATATTCAGAGTGAAATTTATGGTCTTCTCCCATAGCAATGAATTTAAGCATTTCAAATAATCCTCTACCTGCACATTCCGAATAAGTCCCAATCTGTGACAGATTTGATTTAACGCCATAATCGATTCTTTTTGGATAAGTTAATAATGAAATGCCAGACGCCGAAGGCGGTTCCGGGTCATAATCACGACCGACCAAATTATCGATAAATAATTTTACGGAGATGGGATATAATGGATAAAGTCCATTATTGCCAACACGTCCATTCATCTCAAAATAGGGTTTCGAAAACCGCGATTTAACATAAAACAATACGAAAAATGAAACGAGGTCAATGCCGATTTCATCTTTAATGAGTGATGGTTTGGAATATCGCCGTGTTATTTGTATTTTCCTCTCATCGGGACCTGGAACCCATTCATTATCTTCATCATCTTCGTCATCATCTTCACCTTCTTCATCGTCGTCATCGTCTCCTTCTTCATCGTCTTCTTCAATTCGTTGTGCGCGTCCATTAAAACCGTCCATATAACCGTCATCATATCCACATTTTTTTGCGTCTGTCCTACCTTTTTTTAAATATTTTTTATCTAATAGTTTGTAATATTTTCTTTTCAGATTATCCCGTTCTCGATTGAAAAAATCCCGATTATATATAGCGTCAAAGTCGTCATCACCATCTTCGTCCGGATTTATTTTTTCAATATCTTTTTTACTAGTCTTATTTAAACCATCTACATATCCTAATTTATAAGATTCATTATAAGCAGACTCATATTTATAATAATAAGAATAAACATCGCCAGTATAATTATCAAATTCCAGGTTTGCGTTTTTCAAATAATCAAATACATCTCGTTTAAATTCTAATATTTCCGTGATTTCATTTTTCAGATAAACCGAATAATTGCGAATTTGACTATTATTTGGATATTTATGGACAATTTGTTCTTCATACGTCATATTATCGTGTCTCTCCAAATTCGTATAGATTTTCATAACTTCCATCATATCACAAATATTAATAAATCTCTCGCGTTTTTTGTATTCTTCTGAATCTAATGCTAATTTGGATATTTCGTGGTCAATATATTGTGTCCAAGTGTTTGGTTCGAATTTTTGGTCGGCATTGGTTTTAATATGTTCAATCTTTTCGAGAGATGCTTTTAGTTTTTTACTTTTTGCCAATTCTTTCTTTCGTTTTTCTTCTTCGGTTTCTTCTCTCCTGCCAGTGCCTCTTCCCGATGAACCGAATTGTTTATATTTATGTGTAAAACGATGAATATTCTTTCCACCTCGAGAGACATTTTGTCTATGTCCCGCATTTAATAATTTATGTTCGATATCAAAATAGGTTTTATATGTGGGATTATTCGCATCAATAGTATCGTCTGTAAGAATTTCAATAAGCTCCTTTAGCTGATAGATAAAAGAATATTTACTGAATAAATTATATTTTCCATTTAAGCCATTATAAGTATGAATTCTAGCGGGTAATGCGTTATCAAGTATTTCCATATTTGTCGCGTGACGAATCATAAATATGTCTTTGAGTTTTTCTAAGAATGCCGAATGTTTTGCACTATCCTTTGTCTTACAGTTTAATATATTGAGAAATATAGAATTCATTCCATAATTTCCGTGGATTCGTTTAAACGATGGATTCTCAATATAATTGAAACATTGGATATAATCTAATACGATATCGAGGTTATTATTTTTAATCACAGTCGCGTCCTTGAAGTCGGTTGTATAATTTTGTTCTTTTCTAAAATTGTTGTTCACGATTTCGGGAACTTCAATAACTTCTTCATATTCAAATTTATCGGTGAGTTGTATAACTGGAACATCTGGTTCCGGACTTCGATAAATAAAATTATTCTTATGAATTACAGAATAATTGCCGTTGAACACAAAAAAATCACCGTTATATTTCGGTATTTTACCGCCTTTCATTGTTTTCCAACGATTTTTCATAATATAATATTATATTATAAAAACTATTAGACACTCTGTATGCTAATAATATACTCAATCCAAATTGGAGCCTAGTTATTCCTTACCTCACGAAGTGAGGTAATTCTTTAAGGAGGGTTTATTAGGGAACTACGTTCCCTAATCGTTGAATATATAATACTTTGTCATGATATAAGGTTTATCATTATTTCGAATACAAAAATCATAGGTATACATTTCATCGTTTTCGTCCATTATTCGAATCGTCATCGGCAATTGTTTCCATAATCCCAAATTAATAAAATAGAGAGCAATATATGCCTGATCATTTGTCTTACTTATCGGATAGCGTTCAACAAGTTGTACTAATTCATCAAAAGTATTCTCTCCGCGTATTATTTTCTTCGGCGAATAAAGCATCATTGTTGTTTGAAAATAATCACCGTATAAAATCTCTGTCGGATAATCCTCACATAATTCTTCATAAGCCTCAAAACATATCATCGGATGAAATTGGTCAATTAATCGCCATTGATTTGTCGGCCAACTATCTGAATGTGCCATAATCGAATTCTCGGACAAGAGAGAAAAGAATGGTTCGACAGGATTGAAAATTTTCATTCCCACATCCAAATATAAAATCTGGTCCCATTTCCGCATATAATCTTGAAATAAATGAAACTTATGATATTGGAATAATTTCGCCGAATTTTTCCCACATTCGCGATTTGTAATCTCAATATATCTCTCTGTTAGTTCTGTAAAATGAATATCAGGAAAATATAAAATATCCAATTCGAATTCAGAGAATGCGACTAACTTCGGATGTTCTCTTAATCGGTCAACATTTACGTCATCTCCTACAATAAGACATACTTCTCCTGTCCAACCTCCCAAAATTCTTAAAGACTCATAAGTTGCGCAAAATTTATCGATAAAATTAGCATTGGCTACAAAAACAATACAACGCGAACTCATATACGATTTATGTTAGAATATTCGGAGAGATTTATATACGCAATAAATAACAATATTACACAATAAAAAAAACGCTTAAACAAAATACACTTTTCATATGTATCTGTTCCTCAAAAAATGGGAAAAAAACCTGTCCACCAACCAAAACTTAAAAAGAAGTTTTATCCTATTGTGAGTGTATGTACTCCTACGTTTAATCGTCGTCCATTTATTCCTATTATGTTCGAATGTTTTCGCGCACAAACTTATCCGAAAGACCGAATTGAATGGATTATTGTCGATGATGGCACTGACCGCATTAAAGACCTAATCGATAAAGCAAATATTCCTCAAATTAAATATTTCGAAGTCAATGAAAAAATGTCTCTCGGAGCAAAACGCAATTTCATGCACAGCAAATGTTCCGGGACAATTATTGTTTATATGGATGATGATGATTATTATCCGCCTGAGAGAATTAGCCACGCTGTCGAAAAACTAACAGAAAATAAAGAGGCATTATGTGCGGGTTCAAGTGAAATGTACGTTTATTTTAAACATATTGGACAAATGTGGCAATGTGGTCCCTATGGACCGAATCACGCGACAGCCGGTACGTTTGCTTTCCGAAAAGAAATGTTGAGAGACACCAAATATGAAGACCACGCCGCATTAGCAGAGGAAAAAGCGTTTTTGAAGAATTATACGATTCCTTTTGTGCAATTAGATCCTCATAAAACAATTCTAGTATTCTCTCACGAACATAATACATTTGATAAACGTAAATTATTAAGTAATCCACATCCGGATTATATGAAAGTAAGCCCGAAAACAGTGGATGACTTTATTAAGAGACCGGAAGAGGCACATATTAAGAAATTCTTTTTACACGATATTGACGCACTATTGGAAAAATATGAACCGGGTGATCCGAAAAATAAACCGGATGTGTTGAAACAAATTGTAGAGATTGAAAAACGAATGGAAGAAGAAGTGGCGAAACATAACGCTCAAAATGCGCAAATTATGATTCAACAACCAGGGCAACAACCAACTCCATTAACACCTCAACAGATTATTGAAATTATGAATCAACAAAGCGGAGAGATTCAACGCCTTACTCAACGTGTTAAAGAATTAGAAGAAGTCAATGTAAAATTACAGGAGATGATGTATAAGAAATCAATGCCCGGGGGCGGAATTGGAGCAATGCCGATACAATCACAATCGATGCCCCCTTTTGTATTCCCTGGACAAACCGCATCCCAACCACAACCACCACCTATTATCCCATGGCAACAACCAACAACAAACCCTTTTATTTTCCCTGGCCAAAGGGAACCTACGGTTCCCTTTTAATCCCTCCCTTACATTTTAATCCATCCTCTTACATTTTAATCTATCCATTACATTTTAATTCCTCCCTCAATAAAAATTGTTATCTAAGTGTAGGAGGGGGTAAGGGGGAACCGTAGGTTCCCTTTTAATCACTTCCTTAATAAAAAATGTTATCTAAGTATAGGAGGGGTTATAGGGGAACCTAGGTTCCCCTAGAAAATTGAAAATCATAATTGTAAATATTCTAGGAAAGTATTACGAGAGATTAAGAATATAATTATTAACAATGTCCCACACTGGCGCAATGACTTTAACTTTTGGCGATGTCGCAGAGAATCACGTTCGTATGCAGAAATTAGGTGGTTTAAGTGAACACGGTTTTAATTTGGAAGATTTAAACCGTATATCCGGATATTTTGAGAATTGTGAAATTATCGATTTGAAACAATTTATCGATCCACAATTCGAAGAGATGATTGCCTCTACGCAAGATGCCCACGTATTAATTATTAAAGATGGAATTAATCAAATGTTAGAAGACCCTGAATTTGCGAATAAATTATTAAACGAACAAGCCAGTTTGGATACTGATAAAAAGGCAATAATGTATGGTAGAGTAGTAAATAAACACGCACGTCATAATTTGTGTTTCGGTTATGAGTCCCAAGAACCGGATTATGAACAGGGGAAAGGTCGTGTGTATGCGTTTAACGAATTGCCCTATTTGAATCGGGTCCTACAGAAATTATATGAGATTACAGGAAAGAATGACAGAGATTTATATGCGGAAGGTAATTATTATTATAATCCTAAGAAGACTGGTATTGGATATCATGGAGATAGTGAGAGAAGAATTGTGATAGGTGTTCGATTAGGAGAATCGATTAATTTGTGTTATGGATGGTATTATGATGGTAAACCCGCGGGAGAAAAAGTAGCGATGCCAAAATTGGAACACGGTGATATTTATGTGATGAGTGAAAAGGCAGTTGGTAATGATTGGAAGAAAAAGAAGATACTCACATTAAGACACGCAGCCGGATGTAAGAAATACACAACCCTATAGGAGAATAAATAGATAAACAAAATAGATAAACAAAATAGATAAACAAAAGAAAGAAAAATAAAAAACAGAAGAAAGAAAATAATAAAAACAAAAGAATAAAAATAAAAAACAAAAGAAAGAAAATAAAAAAAGAAAAAGTAAGGAGAGATAATAAAAACAAAAGAATAAATAAACAGAAAGAGAATAAAGACGGTGACTTATTTAGGTCATTGTTTTTTTACGAACAAGCGAACAAATATAGACATACATCACTGTCCTGACATATACTATCCTATAATAAAATATAATATGTCAAATCTTTCGAATCCATTAGTAGATGATTTAAAGGACACAAAGGATACAAACGAGAGATTATACGTTGTTGACCCATTAAAAACCATCATTAAATTATCGATTCTGAGTTGCAAACCGATAGGAACAAAATTAGCAATTATGGATAATACGATATATATTCAAGAACCAGGTGTGTTTCAGGGAATCACACGTAAATATTTCAAATGTAGGAAGTCTGATTTACATTATTTATATAATCCAATCTATTATGCGTGTCGGACATTTATGAATGAAGAATATGTGAAACAACAACCGAGAATTGTGAAATTGTTTGAGAGAGCAATTTTAGGATTACAAAAGTTAAAGGAAACTTATCGCGATTGTTCGATAATTCAACATAGTTTGAACCATTATATATCTTTAGTCGAAAATTATACGAGAGAATTTTACATTCCGAACTTATTTAAGAAGGATAATATGTCAGATTTTTATACGGATGAATTTTTGAATTCGACAAATGATCAATGGAACGCTGAGAGAATAAAAATCTTATTGGACCTGATAGAATATATATGTATTAATGACACTATGTCTGGAGAATTCGTGAAAAATCTGGAAGTGTTTGTGGGATAATGCGTATAGGGACAACACGGCGATTTTTATCGGTGTATTTTTTATTATTATTATTATGGCAAATAAAAATAAAAGTCAGAAAAACCGTCGTCAGCGTAAAAATAAGACTTTAAGAGGTGGAGGAATGTTTGATTGGCTTACTGGTTCAACAACCGAAACAGCAACCACAACAACTTCACCGAACAAATCATGGTCTGAATGGTTTGGTATAAGTTCCGCACCAAAAGCAACATCAGTTACAGCAGAACCGGCTCCAGCGCCAGTATCAGTTACCACAAATCCTGTCACAGAAGAACAAAAAAAAGAAGAAGTCAAGCCGGTTACTGGTGGAAAACGCAAGAATAAAAGCAATAAAAATAAGAATCGCAAGAATAAACACTAAATGCGTATAAATGTATAAAGGTGTAAAATAAATGATAAAATATAATAAATATGGTATTTATTACATTTCGATATAAGATTGGAGAGAAAAGCAAACAGTATTATTATGGAAAAGCGTATTTAGATTATGTGTCCGACGACCATGATGGATTAGACAAACTTGTAATTCACTATTTAGAAGCAGGATTAAGTCTCTATAAAAAACGTGCGATAAAACGGTCATCGATTTATGTCGGAATTCTCTCGTATTCATCGGATAGATATATTCCAACATATTCAGATAATCCTGTTAGAGAGGCAAAATGTTTTGATTTTTATGTTATTGAAGTCGAAAGAGACCTTAAAGAAATTGTAAAAACAGTTTATGAACGTGAAACAATTGCTTATTTTGTGAATGGAAAACACGTCCCTCGAGAGAAACCAGACGCATAATTATGGATATTATCTATCTCTCTTGAATTATATTTTTATTTTTGTCTCTCATTGTGAGAAAAAAGAAAACCTGTTGGTTTTCTCTTTTCTCTTTTTTTCTCTCTTTTCTCTTTTTTTCTCTCTTTTCAAAAATCTTTTTCTCTCTTTTCAAAAATCTTTTTTTCTCTTTTCAAAAATCTTTTTCTCTCTTTTCAAAAATCTTTTTCTCTCTTTTCAAAAATCTTTTTCTTGTCTCTTAAAATCCATTTCGATAGAGAACTTTCTTGAGGTCTTGGACAGCGAGTTTACTGTAGTTTTCGACACTTTGAATATCACGTCTCACATAAAATTGTTGTTGAGTATCGACGATTTTTCCATCGCGGCGAACAATATACCATACATTCATATTTTGACATAAGTTTCCAAGGTCATCATCCATGATAGAGATAGTGTAAGACATATTGTCCTTGGTCGCAATAAGTTGGAATGGCATTGTGGGGTCATCAATCGACAACTTCATCTCGACTTTAAATCCAAGTTGGGCCAAATAAGTGTTCATAGAGTAAGTAGCAGTCAACATTTCTTTTCTTTCGGTTGGTTCGTTAAGTGTGTCCAAGTGTTTCGAATACTTTTAATAAGAAGTATTCAAAATAGTATTTCAATTTTTAAGGGAACTACGTTCCAAAAGATGTGCGCCAGTATACACGGCGCACATCAAGATAATCCCTCCTTAAGAATTACCAGCCGAACGAAGTGAGGATGGTAATTTCGGCACACGCAGTGTGCCAAAGGAGGGGGTAAGGGGGGGGGGCTTATGCCCCCCCTGTGGTACTTAAGAAACATCCACTATAAACTTCCATTCCAGTATGTTCCAATTCAATAGTAACATCAACATGAATTGCTCCTCCCATATTTCTCCACCGTTCGCAGAACATCCAATCTTCCGAAAAATAATGTCCAGATTCAACTCCACAATCAAATAAAGCATAAGCATAATCATTTTCCGAACCTGACAAGAATCCAACATCATCCACATATTTTAATCCAGGAAACGATTGTATCATTTTCTCAATGACTGACCGTCTGAACATCATAAATCCTGTTGCTACGTGTCGAACTTCTGCGACATTATTTTCAACTCTTATTTCTGAGGACAGGAAATTAAGATTATATCTCAATAAACATCGTTGTATCATTTCGGAATCAGTCAAGTGTTGCAAATGAGGACTATTTCTTTTACGCATTAACCATTGTTGAATTTTATCATTATTATCAGGTCTCGATGTGTCATCGCCTAATAATCTCTCCCAATGATAATGTTTAACCGGATAAATACCACCAATTAAATCTCTATCGGCTATTAACAATTTTAAAATATCAATAGGACTCCAAGTAATATCACTATCAATAAACAGGAAATGAGTATTATCTTGGTTAGACATTGCCTTCGCAACTAAATTATTACGTGCGCGAGATACTAGAGAATCGTTTTTACAGAAATAAATACGGACAGGGATTCCAAGATTCTCCAAAAACTTAATAGAAATAATAATGGATTCAGTATAAGAAGTGAAAACAGTTCCGCCATAACAAGGAGTTAATATGGCAATACGGGGTTTTACTCTGGAAACATAATTGCGGATTCTTTGTTCAAATATTTCTGCTTGACTCATTTGTGGGACAGGTTGTGTATTTGGTTGTTGCCATGGAGTAATAAATGGCATCTGTTGTTGTTGTTGTCCAGGGAAAACAAATGGCGCAGGAGTTTGTGGTTGTTGTCCTGGAAAAACGAATGGCATAGGAGTTTGTGGTTGTTGTCCTGGAAAAACGAATGGCATAGGAGTTTGTGGTTGTTGTCCAGGGAAAACGAATGGATTTGATGGAGGAGGTTGTTGTCCAGGGAAAACAAATGGAGCAGGTTGTTCTGTAATAACAGGTTCAGACTCTTTTTTTGTGGATAGTTCATCAACTGAGTAATGAATCATTGATTCAGTATGGTCACTCATTAATTATTTAGTTATCCTTATTTGCTTATATTGTTTTTTGATTGCGTAAATAATTCTCTCTTGAATCTCTCTAAAAATCTTATGGATGACTTTGTTTTAGCAAATTTAAACGAATCAAGAAATGAATGGTGTAGTCGTTTAATAGCGATTTTATGTCCACGTGTAGCCGAGGGCATTCAATCGATTTTTAATGAGGCTTGGAAACTCAGTGTGGAAAATAGGGAAATGGATAAATACTTAATGACTTTCCAAAATTTTCTATGTGCTGTCCCAAAATGGAACGCAAACACAATTAGTGATGAAAAACAACGCATTATTGAAAAATCTGGTTGTAATTTCTTAGAAGATTTAATAACTTGTGTCCATATTATTCAATTAAAAATCCTGACAAGTGTTCGTGTAGGAAATCGACAGAAGAAAATAGACATTGCTATCCCAAAATTAAATGATTTTATTCATCGAGTTTATGTGAATACAGCAAGTAAAGTATATCGAAATGCCTATCTCTTCGATAAAACCGCGAATGCTTTACAGAATCAAAAAAATATGCGTGAATTAGAGAAAATCATTGAAGAATGTATCCTGAAAACAATTCGTGATAGTATTCCTACGGAACAAATTGTGAAAGCATACTTAGATGAATCTGTCGAACAAGAAGAAGAGGTAATTGTGGAAAATATTGTAGAACCGGCTCTCGAGAAACCAATCGATTTAGAAGATGCTGATGAAAATAAAATAGAAACAGTTGTCCCTGAAATAAAACCGGAACCTGAATTTACTGTCCCGACTATTGAAAATGTCGATTCTGAACCCGTCGTGACGCGTCTCACATTTAATGATGTGGATAGTGCTATAGATATTCATGGAGCAGAAGAGAAAATCGAGGCTTCAAAAGATATTGATAGATTAGAACAAATCGGAATGGAGAGACATTTACAAAGAAAACGTGAAGAAGAGGAAGAAGATGACGAAGATTCGATAAAAATCGGGGGAGATTTATCGGCCGACTTTGACCTAGGAATTATGGATATGAATGCTTTTGGAGAGCAAGACAAACTTAGCAAATTCAAATCGACAAATGAATCGGACCCACTTGGTTTATTAGGTGATATTGAAGTTTTATAGGACTAAGATATGACTAGTATAGTCATATATTTGGACTTTGCGAGTTAATCATACAATATAAATAGATGGATATACTATCTATTTATCTCTCATACAAATAAAAATAATAATGGAATTTCCTACAATAGAAACAAAATTACCCGGATATATTCATACACGTAATATAAAAATCACGAATGACTCTCAAACTGTACGTAATTTTTCTGTCCAATTTGCGGATACGAATTATTTAAGTCATAGCGAACATAATGACCGTAAATATCATTCTGCTATTTTCGCGGAACCTGAACATCAACTTCTCTCCGTTTTCCCAAAAATACCTTATCCATCTACTGAAATTATCGAAACATATTCTTCTCTCGGTAAGAAGATACCTCAATATACAATTCAAGAAATTATCGAAGGAATTCGTATTCATTTGTTTTATGACCGAAGAACATTTGAATGGACAATCGCAACACGTCGAGTTATAGGTGGAGACCACTATCCAATCTATGACGGTGAAATTGTTGCGGATTCCACATATAAACAAATGTTCTTGGATGCTGTCCCTGATATGTTCTCTCCCGCAATCGTCGGCGTATTATCGATCGACCATTGTTATCATTTTATTCTCCAACATCCCAAATTACCTCAAACCTCTCATATTAAAACACCGGCAGTATATTTGATAGAAGTGTTTCACATAAATCAGATAACAAATACAGCAACTGTTGTGAGAGGTTTCGACGCGCCTGCGATACCTCTCGGTATCTTATTACCAAGATATATTTTAATTCCATTATCGGCGACAGAACCAATGAAATATACATACAGTAGTGTTCCTGTAGTATACGCGAATGAACGTTCATTGATAGAGGCTGTTAAAATCGTGGCTGACAAGAGTTTTAATGGTGCTGGTTGGTATGTGAAAACCTGGGATAGTACATTGGCCTTCACTGATATATTTGAATGTGTGTTAGAAAACGCCGAATATAAGAATAATCTGATTCGTCAACAATCAAATACGAAATATTATCTGTGGAAATATCTCTCACTAATAAAAACAGAAAAAATCCACGATTATGTAAAATGGAATCCTTATTTTATGGAAGTAAAACAAAAGATGTATAATCTCTATAATGAATTTCAAAAGGAATTATATGCGATATATATTGATATCTATGTGAAAAAAACTACAGACGGTAAAAATTTGACAGATAGAAAACAAACAATATTGAAATCTTATGCAAATGAAATTCATCGGACAATATATATTCCAAGAATCAGGTATTATAAGAAAAACGGATATCCCAAAGAATCGATGGACGTCAAAATAAAGATGCGTGATATTAATAAATTTTTAATACGTTTGGACCCAAGTGTATTAACCGAAAATATTTTATTATAAACCTTTGTACAAAGGCGTATAAAATATGTACCCTATCCATTTTGTGTAAATATATAATTCATAATTATATATTAAATATGAATTTTACAAGTGGGACAATCAAAAATGAAATAATGTTAAACACTCGATATTCTCATTTTGTGAATCAAATTATATCTGGAAGTTCTCTCTATTTGGAAAAAATGTGACATTTAATGGTACTCTACTTGTGACGGGCGATATAACATCCTATGGTAATTTAACTGTAGGTAATCTAACAGTAAATAATAATCTATCGGTAGGCGGTGATGTTTCAGGAAATTCTTATTATGCGAGAGGTAATTATTATTTAGATGGATATGTATTGATACCTGCTGGAACTATTATTCAGTCGGCTGCTATAAATACACCCAATGGTTGGTTAAATTGCGATGGTAGTTCTCTCAGTGCGTCTGTATATACCGACTTATTCAATGCTATTGGATACACGTTTGGTGGTAGTTCAGGTACATTTTTATTACCAGATATGAGAGGCAGAACTGGTGTAGGTGTTGGAACTGGAAGCGGATTATCAGCACGTAATTTAGGTTCATCCGGTGGAGAGGAAACACATATATTAACTGTTGGAGAGATGCCGGCACATACACATACAGGTACTACAAATACTGCGGGAGACCATACACATAGTATTAGTGACCCTGGACATACACATACACAAACAACTGTAAATGATGATTTTAATAATAGTGGTGGAAATCCACCGGGATTTACTGGTGATTCAGCAGGTTCACGAACATGGAGTAACATTAGTACAAGTACTACAGGAATAACAATAAATTCGGCAGGTAATCATAGCCACGGATTTACAACAAATTCAACAGGTGGTGATAACGCACACAATAACATGCAACCCTTTTTAGTATTGCGATATTTGATTAAATTTTAAGTAAAAAAACAAATAATATATTCAAATAAATTCATATATTTTCCTTACCTGAGTATTGTTTCTGCGATATGTATATATTTTACTTTCCAATAGTCCAAGAGATTTCATTGAGTTCTTTTTCATATTTTCCAATAATACGAGGGTTTTCTTTACAGTCGACAATATCTTCAGGTTGATAAACATTGTTATATTTATCAACATAATAAACAATTCCACCCAAATCGAAAGCAGTGACTTCTACTTTTTGGAAAGTATTCGTATTGTTTTTAGAATTCGAACGACTTGGTTTTGCGACGGGGACACATTCGGTAGTAGTAGCAGTTTCATCGGGGGTTTTATCATGAGTTCCACAGAATTCACAACCTTCTTTGCGTTTTCTGGTACATTGTTCGCCGGTGCTTTTCTTGGCGGTACAACGGTTTTGCATAGGAGTCGCATTGGGAGCACGTTGTCTTTTGTTTAAGTCTTCTTTGGTAATTTCCATTTTTGGATAGTTATAGAGATATTCGAGGAGTTCAGTTGCTTTTTCAGTATCGAAATTTAATTCGATAATTTTTTGGCGAATATCATCTTGAAAGAGAGAAAGATACTTGTTTACTTTGTCGGTGATTTTCTTGTCGGTCATTTTTAATAAGGATACAGATAGCCAGAATAATAGTCTTGACGAAGAAACAAAATCAAATTCAATTTTACAGGGAACTCCGTTCCCTGTAAAAGTATTTATAAAAACATATATAGTATTATAAATAGAATATTTGTAAATGTCAAATCCAACAGTTGTTCCTGAAAACTTCTCAACAATTCTTACAGATTTCACAAATGATCTTAGTTTAGTGTATCCTGAATTCTCTTTCCTTTGGTCCAAATGGAATCGCTGTCAAGACTTAGATGAAATACGCCACATTTATGAATATTGTGTTACTGTCTATCCTGAGAGATTCTTCGATATTATCTACAAGAATGCTGATATTTTTGATGACGCAAAATCACCAAATATGAATATTTGTTTTCTTCCGGGTGTGAATTTTCGTCTCCTATATAATGCGGATGGTGTCAGTGATAAAACGCGAGAGGCAATTTGGCGATACTTACAGTTAGTATTAATGACTGTGTTGGGTTCGGTGAATAAATCAGCGGATTTTAAGGGTGCCGCGAATTTATTCGAAGCAATGAATGAAAATGAACTTCAAGAGAAATTAACTGCGACTATGCAAGAAATCGGTGATTTTTTCACGAATTTTGCGGATAATGAAGAGGATGGAAAGGAAACTACTGGTGAATCCAATCCAGAATTCAAAAAAACAATGGAATCTATGTTTGAAGGATGTTTCAATGGAGAAAAAGTTGATGGTTCCAATGATTCAGATTCCGATTCAGAATCAGAACGTCGTGGTTTTGACCCTAAGAAAATGTTTGGTGCAATGCCAAATCCTGAAACAATTCATAATCATTTGAAAGGATTATTAGACGGAAAACTTGGTAAAATGGCGAAAGAATTCACAGAAGAATTCACAAGCGAATTAGAAGGAATGTTTGAGGGCGGTGTCGAATCTGAGGGGAAAACAAGTAAGGATATCATGATGGAAATCGTAAAAAATCCTCAAAAGATGGTTTCGATTTTCAAGAAACTGGCGCAAAAACTCCAAGATAAGATGAAAAATGGAGAGATATCTGAAGAAGATTTGATGAAAGAAATGACAGAATTAATGGATAAAATGAAATCTCTTGGTAATGAGAAAGAATTCAAAGAGATGATGAAGAATTTAACTTCGTCTCCTTTTATGAAAATGCTACAGAAGAATATGGGAGGTGCGGGAGGCAGAATCGATATGGGTGCTGTCCAACGAATGCAACGTTCGAATGCGATGAAAGACCGTCTTCGCCAACGTTTTGAGGCGAAACAGCAAGCAAAGGCTTTGGTACAAGCACAACAGACACAAGTACAACAAGTACAACAAGTTCAACAAGTACAAACAAATGAAGATGGAAAATTAATCCAAAAAGATGCCCATCATTTTGTGTTTAAGATTGGAGATGACGAACCTGTAGAGAAATCAGAGAGACCTTGTCCAAATCCAAATACTTCATCGGAAAAGAAAAAGAAAAACAAGAAGAAGCATTAAACTACGAGAGAGATAAATAGACACAACAAGAGAGATAAATAAACACAGGAATAAAAAAGGGAAAAATAATATAGAATAATTTCTGTAAATAATATAAAAAACGTTTTTCCGATTTCCAAATAAATTATAAAACAAAATGTATCCGACAAATCAAATAATTAAACCAATCGTCTCTCAACCGCCTCCAACACCTCCCACTGAGGTTGTAACAAAATACAAATGTGTATTAAATAGTGCTGGAATTAATGCTTATGCTCCTATAGAATCTGTATCCGAACAATCGACAAATATTAATGATATGTTGAATCGAGAGAAACAAAAGATGAATAGTGAGCCGTGGAATAAATTAAATAAGACAATGCGTATTCAAAAATTACACGCATTTGCCGAATCTTATGGAAAAGAACATAATTTTAATACAAAAGAAATCAAACAATTAAAGACGTTTTTTTCCGAATGCTTACAGAGAGATAAATTAGTGAAAGTGAAAGAGGTTCAATATAATAAAGATACTGGTTCTATTATTAATATTCCGAATTTATCCTTTAATACTTCGACAAAGAATTTCACTTTAAGAACACAGCCGAATCCAGAATCAGTCTCTCATAAAACCGCGAAACTGCGAGAGACAGAACAAGTGTAGGGACACGCCAATAAAAATCCATTATTATTATATCAAACTTATTTGTTTTTGATATAATATGAATAATCCGAATCTGAATGCGAATCCGAATAAGTTTCTAAAAATATTGGGGAAAGGTATTCCAAAAATTCGTTGGTCACCAGAATCTCTCGCCATTCTAAGAGAGATTTATAATAAAGGTATTGAATTGTCAAACACGGATTATGGCATCTCTCCGGAAACACAATGGACAACTGATTTTCAAATTCCAAAAGGCAGTTCATTTACTTATATGCCATCCGAAATACAAAAATATATTGAAGAGGCAAAAACCAGATATTACGCGAAACACACATTTGATACTGGTTCGAAAGAGGTCATTATTCATCTTATCCAACCAATACCAACTATCTCTCTTGAACAATGGAAAAAAGAAGTAATACCTAGTTTAAATGCGATTGAGAAATGGTTAAGAATAGCATCTGCTTATGCCTGTAAAGAATGTAGTAAGAAACTGGAAATATTTATGTATTGGACACCGTTTGAAAAAGAATTGCCGACTGATTCAAAACAAGTAATCAATATGATTCACGCAAATACCGCATATACAACGTCGTGTATGCCTGAAACCGAGATTTACATATTTAGAAAAGAAGAATGGTATAAGGTTCTTATCCATGAAACATTCCATTGTTTTGGATTTGATTTTTCGGCGGGTTCTCAACAGGAAGTAAATAGAGAGATTCAACGCTTGTTTCCAATACGGTCGATAACCGATCCAAGGGTTTATGAAAGTTATTGTGAAATGTGGGCGGAAATAATGGTTCATTTTATGCAACCCATTGCGAATCGAGTGGATTGGGAACAGGCGACGCGATATCTTACGAGAGAATTAGAAAAAGAACGCGTATATTCTCTCTATCAAATGACAAAAATCTTGGATAGAATGGGATTAGATTATGATGAATTGTTTTCCAAAGAAGATGTGGCGATTCAAAAAAGGACAGCCAGATATAAGGAAAAAACAAGCGTATTTAGTTATTATATTTTGAAATCGATATTAATGTTTTATGTGGATGATTTTATCCATTGGTGTGGGAAACCATTCCAGTTTGATGAAACTAGGAAAGTAGAATATGTGTCTGGATTGATTGGTGAGAGATATAAACGCGAAGAATATATATTGGCGACACATAGAATCCACGATATGAATTGTAGTGGTGGTCCGAAACGCACAACTAGGCGGTGTGTTGGTATTCCTAAAAAATATAAACACACATTAAAAATGACGGCTGGCCATAGACGTTAATAATTTGATTTATGAGAGATAGTTTTATTATTTATTTTTTTTGATAATCTTTTTATTACACGGCGTTGTGTTATTTGTCTTTTTCGTCTTTTACCGCCTCCTCGTGGTGCTTTGGAATCTTCATTTTTTTTCAAGTTTTCTAATAATTTGATAATGTTTGTATAAATATCAATTGAATTATCGAGTTGACTTCTATCACCTGTATATTCTGCTGAATTTTGACGACCCACTAATTTCTGTTTCTCTGTATTGGCTCTTCCAATAGCATCGATTATCTTTTCTTTTGTAGATTGAGTTGTATAATCGGGTTTAATCTCTCGAAACACATCTCCAAAATCTCTCGCGACTATTTTTTTAAATTCATCAGGATTTATAGGATTCACACCTTCTGAATTGTATACAATAATATCATCAATCGAACTCGATACATTCCTATCCAAATTATCGGCGACAGGTTTTAAATTATTCGGCGAAGTATCTTCCACTGATAAATTTCGGTCACCTTTGACCTCTCTTACTTCTTTTTCTATTTTTTTAGGTTCAGAGGAAGAACTATTGGAAACTTTCATACTTGTGTTTGCTTTTGCTTTTGCTTGTTCTCGTTCTTTGCGTTTTTGGACAGCAAGTTTTAATTCTTCAGTAATATCAACATATTGACTGTTGATTTTAGTGGTTAAGTAGGGGTTATTTTTCAAATAGAATATACTATCATACATAGAACCAAGACGATTCGAATTATACATACAAGTGGCTAGGTCTTCGTTTGTTTTGGCGATAATTCCACCGACGTAATCAAGTCGCACATAAATTTCATAACTAGGTTTTGATTTTAAGTCAGATTGACCTAGATTGATGTTAATTTTATCGACACCTATGTATGGGTTTTCAGTAGTTGTATCAAATAATTCCAAATATCGTTTGAAATCAAAAAAACCCTGATCGAATATTTGATTTCCTGCGTCAGTTTTAAAAATGTTTTTATCTTTGGATGGTAAATGAATATCTCTTGTCGCAAAGTTTTCACTTAGATATTTACAAAAATCGATATACTTTGTTAATTTGGTTCCAGAGAACATACGGTTTTCAATGCCGGTTTCGTTTGTATGTGAATATAATGCGTTTTGGAGATTAAATACAGGATGATATAAATAAAAATAAAGTCCGACATACTTTCGTAAACGTTCCCAATTTTCTTTTTGAGAGTTATTTCTATTTTGACCAGTTCTTGGAAAGGATTTTATATAAGGTTCTACAAATTTTAAAAACTTTTTATAGTCTTGAAAACTCGTTAGGCCATTAATTGGTGTTTCATTGATCTTTTCGATATTCAATTCATCTAATTGTTTAATAACCGAGAACGCTCGAAATGAGTCAGTGCCATGGGGTATAGTGTTTTGTGTAGATACTGGTTCAATTTCATCAATAATTTCTTTAATTTTGGGATGAACAATTTCTTTTATAATTTCAACTAAAGATTTTTTATAAAGTTCACATTTCATTTTTAATTCAACATTATACAATGGATGTGATTTTAAATGGGTGTTCCATTCACCACCAATTAATGTTGACGGAATACCGTGAACATCCATATAACAATAATTACGCGACAATAGACGTAAAAAATCGGGTGAACTTGACAACGTCGCACCAATTTCCATAACACCATTATTAAAACGTCTTATAATAGAACGGTCATCGATTAATGTGTAATTAATAGCATCTTTTCTCTCGCGGAATGGTCGTTTTACTGGAAAAGAAACAGGAAATAACCATTTCAATAATACTTCAATATTATGATGAACTGTATTTTTATCATTTGGATTATTTTTATCATTTTTTTCAGCAAAGTGATTATAATTTTTATAGGTGTCGAGAGATTCTGTAATACCTTCTTTATGAAAACATAATGTCAAATAATTCTTAAATTTTGAAAGTATAAAAAATGTTTCTACAATTTCTTTATAGGATGACATTTTATTAAGTATTTCATCAGAATAAGGAATATAATAACAGAAAAATGGATACTCATTGAGTCCAGAGAATGTTTTTGCGGTATCATAACCAGGTTCATCCGTATATCGCAACATCGAGGATTTTAATTCTTTAATGACGGTTGTATCCGCGAATATATTTGATTGAAATTTAATGGATAATTGTGATATTTCATAATTATGCGTCATCTGAATACCGATAGTTAATATACTGTGAGAAATTTACACCGATATTATAATGTTTATCCTAAATTATTACAAATAATATAGAATACATACAAAATACTTTTAGGTATTAGTATTTTCTTGATGTTTTTTTTTGTTTTTACCATTTAGCCAATACCGTGTCTAAATTGATGTCTTCATCAACTAATTGTTTTGCCAAGTTATCTGGATGATATAATAATTCGATTTTGGGTCTTCTTACTCGTTCCCAAAGCCAGTCACGGAATTGTTTCTTGAATTTCAAAGAATAATACAAACGTCGGAATTTATTTAGAACACTTATCTTTCGTTTAATTTCATTAATATTATGTGAGCCGAATACGTCATAAATTGGATTATCGTAACAATATATGTTTTTTATTTTACTTGGTAAATTAGGCAGAGTGTACACTCTATTATTTTCACAATTCATACAAACTAAACTACCCGGTAAAACAGATATATTAGTTATTTTATTATAACCACAATATAAAATTTCTAGATTACTTGTATTAGGAATCGGCAAATTAGTTAGTAGATTATTTATACAATCTATAAATTTTAGACTATCCGGTAATTTAGACAAGGATGAAAGTTGGTTATTATAACAATCCAAATACATTAAAGTATTCGGTAAATCAGGCAAAGCAGTCAATTGATTATTACGACAATATAATGTTAATATGCCATTTGGCAAATCAGGCAAAGCAGTCAATTGATTATTACGACAATATAATGTTAATATGCCATTTGGCAAATCAGGTAATTTAGTTAGTTGATTATCGTCACAAACCAATTCTTTCAGACTACTCGGCAAATCAGGCAATATATTCAGTTGATTATGGTCACAAGTAAATTCTATTAATCCATTTGGCAAATTAGGCAACAAAGAAATGTTATTATTAGAACAAGATAAATACTGTAGACTACTCGGCAAATCAGGCAATATATTCAGTTGATTATGGTCACAAGTAAATTCTATTAATCCATTTGGCAAATCCGGAAATATACTGATTTGGTTACTGTGACAGTATAAATGTAATAGTGTGCTTGGTAAGTTAGGCAACAAATAAATAGTATTTCTGTAACAAATCAAATACTGCAGACTACTCGGTAAATCAGGCAATACACTCAGTTGATTATGAGAACAATATAAATGTGTTAGAGTGATTGGCAAACACGGCAATACACTTAGTTGATTTTGATCACAATATAAATGTGTTATGCCACTTGGTAAACACGGCAATACACTTAGTTGATTATAACGAATATCTAACGTTTTCAATTGTTTAAATCTAGTTAGGTCTGGTAAATACGTAATATTTTTATATTGAATTTCAAGTTCTTCAGTATTATCAGGCAACGAATCCAAGTATTCTTCGATGTTAAATGCGGACATTGTTATTATTTGTTAAAAAATAACAAATACTCAGACATGTTCAATTTTCACTATTGTTTTTATTATTATTCTTCGTTATCAAAACACATTCTATTTACACCTTTTCACTGATAAAAATACATAATTTGCCTTTTACGATTCACCAATAAGAGTTCAATCGCACGGTGAATTCTAATAGCATTTTCTAAAGGCAGTGCTTAGGAAAGGTGAAAATGCTTAAATCATTGCTTTCACAGGTGGGACAGTTATCGATTGAGTATTATTTAATTGGATTCCATTTAACATATTTGCGGTTGTTCCAGAACCGGTGATAGTACCAAAATCAGTAAAAAATCCACCTCCTGACATTTGAGGTCTTAAATCCACTTCATTTCGGTTTAAAGGTATAGCACCAGGGGGTGTTGTCATAGTAACAGTTCCAACACCATTTCCACCGCGCATACGGCAGGTTTTTCGATTACAACGTTTGACAATTCGCCCGTCGCTACGCCAGTCGCTTCGCTTAGAACAACGTTTGTCGCTTCTCCCGTCGCTACGCTTAGAACGTTTGCTTTGTTTTTTACAAGTTCTTTTATTCCTTCTTGGCATATTCTTTAATAATAGATTCGATTATTTTTGTTGGCTTGTCGGAGAGATAAATGAAAATTCTCTCCAAGAAACTAAAATAAAAGATATATCCTAAAATTTTATATTATACAGAAAATGTCTTATAATATAAATGCGACTGTTGATTACACTGATAATATTAGTTATCGTAAATGTATTCGTGATGCTTTCCAAATGACATCCGCCGATTATCATTGTCCAGAAGAAGCCATTGAAGCCGACGATGTCGACAAAGAAACCGTGGATGAATATTTCTATGATGAACCCCAATTCAAAACCATACTCAATGAAATCTATAAGAAAACAATCGACGAGGTTGATTTCGAAGAAATCTATGAAACCGCCGCTCATTTTATGATATCCAATGACTGTGAGGTTGGTTTAACTGTTTTATTCGCGTATGATTATTTTCGATGGTTTCATCCAGTATTAGTAAAGTATTTAAATCATCAATCCTATAAAAATGAATACAGACAATTAGAATTTAGACTTAATTGTGATGGAAGAAAAAAACAATAATATACAATATTTACCTTATAGTGCTACATCATTGTCTATTATAGGACGATTCATTTTTATGTATTTGTTGTACAAGAATAAAAGTACTAATAGTCTGTCATTGATATTTTGTGGTTTGAGT
>Ga0255211_1000145_pt1 | contig 26202 bp, 20 predicted proteins | sample Miss_Yuk_RepB_8d_FD_183036 | JGI IMG/M metagenome (GOLD analysis project Ga0255211, IMG submission 183036) | Freshwater microbial communities from Mississippi River, Louisiana, United States - Miss_Yuk_RepB_8d | ecosystem: Environmental > Aquatic > Freshwater > River | place: USA: Louisiana...
TCTCAATTTTCGCACACGATCCGACAATAGATTCGAATCATTTAGTTTATCGTGGACTTCGGTAAGTTCTGCACGAAGCTCTTGAAGTTCCTGATACATTTCATCCGAACCACGCGTGAGATTCGCAATATTGGTCTGTAGGTTATCTGTTTGTTCCGACTTCATGAATAGGGTTGCAATATTTTTCCAAAGCATCGTTTTTTCGTCGGCATCATGATTCTCTGTCAACGTTGCACACGCAGTCGGCACCAGCGGAGGCATGGATTGTTTTTCTTGATTATATAAATAATATTGAGGATTGTCCACCGTAAGTGAAACTAACCTTCCAGTAGAGGTTTGAGGAACTGGACGAGACGACGACGACGACGACAATGACGACATGACGATAGCGTAGATGAAATCAACGATGTATATTATATCGATATCGATTTATATTCAATTTTACGCAATTATGAAATGCTAATCAGTCTATCGTCATTCTCATTGTTTTTGTAGCAATCGTTGAACTGTGTATTTGATGTGAATGCATCTTCGGTTTTTCAATATATGCCACCATACTTAACACAACTGGATCTCTCGATATCGCGGCTAAAAGGTCTACAAACTTTGGAAGTGTCTCTACATTTCTTGAAAATCGTATCGCACTTACACGACCTTTACTTTGATTATGTTGACAGCACCACGAAATGAATGGAAGCGCATACGCCGAGAGAATACCGCCAAGAATATAATATGCGTATACATTCGTATCTTCAACGTATCGTTTTCGACACACTTCCATATTTTCTGGAGACTGTATTGTAATGTGAGCATACCTGAGTTTCATAATATCGAGCACTTTCACTGCTTGATACACGTAAAAAATCGAATTCTGCAGTAATTTCTCTCGCACTATTCGAACAAAATGCGCCTGTGTTATTGATGAAGATGGCGAATTTTCAAAATAAGAGACGAACATCGTGTTTATAATTCGCGCCCATGTTTCCGTATATGTTTCAAATAATAAAATATCTTCATGCGGAACACAAAATGTATTTCGAAGTCTCTCATTTGCATCATGTAAATCTTGGTCAATGAAATCCATGTTAAAATTGTGCATGGATTCATGGACAAATACTTTGAACCACTCTTCCGTGCGGTATACCACAATCTCACCGTCTGTTTCACAGTTTCGCGTAAGTCCCGTGTTTACATGGATTGCCGAGAGAACTGCGTTTTCACCCGTTGCTCCTTGCGATGGGCGTTGTTTTTTGAATGGTGTCATATAAAAATATACATTCAAACTTTTCTCGGAACATTCCCGGTCAGACAAACCTGTAACAATCGTGAGCCAAATAAATACTTTGTACGCGTAAACTTGATACATTGCAATTTCGGAAGCACACAAATATGACGATGCGCCTGATGTTGACGACCAGTTATTATGTTTACTGCATACTGATATGTGTGATTCCGGAAATGTTACAAAATGAAGTGATACTTGACGCCCATGAATTACTGTCTTAAAATGGATACAAAACTCGGATTTCTCTCGAATATATGCATACACTTTGTAAGGAATATACATGTCATCATCACCACTGTTACTATGGTTATGTCGCATATCATAGGTCCGCTGTAATCCCGATAAGATGCGTGGATGAGGAAGATCATTTGCCGAATTTTTAATTTCGGTAATATGATACGCTAATTTGGTTTCACATGTTTCACAATAAATCGGTTCTTTGGGTTTATTTACATCCTTTGTGAAGATATGGTACAATTCGTATTCTGCGGTTCGTAATTTATCATAAAATGCATTAAAAAAGTTAGTTGTCAACTCCTTATTTTCTGGAATATGAGAACGGATTGACCGTGGCAGTTGTGCAGTATAATCTCTGCGAAGGTTTTGCATTGTTTTCTGAAGTCCAGCTACGTCTTTTTGAATTTCATCTTCGATCCACATTGGATAATAATTATATACTATAATATGCACCTATTATAATATAAAACAAACGAGTCAATGTTCGAACTTATCTTTAAGAAGTATTTTAAACCAGGAACTATCCATATATTCGTGTTTTCATTTTTAGTATTTATTGTATTAAATGTCATTGAAAATGTTATCCATTATAACATTGGTAAATTCCATGAAGGAGTCAATGAAACGAAGAAAGTAACAGAAGGGGGTAAAGACATTGCAGGATACCACTTTACAAATCCATCAAACACAGACTGGGTGCGTATTGTCGTGATTATGTTGGTGTTTGCAGTATTACAAGGACTCTTTACGAGCTATTTCAGCGTGTGCTGAAATGTCAGCGTGTTCCAGCGCCTGTTCTCAATTTTTGTCGAACTCTCATAAGATGTTGGTATACTTCTGGTCTGGTTCCTCGCTGATAGTGCACCAATTTTGCATTTCGTGTGGCTAATAATAAGTCCTTCAGGTTCTTATTCTGAGAGAATTTCGCAAACATAGCGTTCTCCATCTCTCGTTCACTCCGTCCATGATTAAAAAAATCCGGGTCAATCGTTATCCGCGATGGTCGAATAATTGTACTATGGTTCAACTTTCCGCTTTTACTTCCTGCAGCTTTCGCAAGAACCGGGTCGGATGATATTTCAGAACGCGAGTCTAGTGAAAACTTCAAATAAAATTCGCGATTATTGTTTCTGAATTTGCTCCCTTGATAATAATGTTCTACACTCTGCCATGTATGATTATCCAGCATAAATGGTTCATTCCAAAAGTTCGAGAGTTTCCGCCGCCAGTTGTCAAACGTTGCAAGTTTATGAAAATGAATCTTCTCCGTCTCAGGAATTTTCTCTCCCGCACCGACTCCAGGAAGAGCATTCGGGTTTGATTTCGCGTAAAACTGGAACACAATATCCGGTGTATATAAGTGTGCACCAGTTCTTGTTCCTTGACTTCCGCTACCATTTCCAATATGAACTTCCTCTAATAAGTCATCCAGACTTTCATTTGGGATATCATCCACTCTTATTCCAAGTTCGCGTTGAAACAGTTTGAACTGCGGAATAGCGCTATATCCGCATACTTGATTTTCCAAGCATTTCGTCGTTATAAGCAACTTGATATCATACGGAAGTTCAGAGAATGCGAGAACACCGTGCGTTTTGTATGTAATCAGCGTATAACTCGCAGATTTGGAATCGGGAAGATGACGCCGTGGGCTTCTACTCCTGCTTCGACCACGCGCACGTGCACTAGCGCCACCCGTCATCATATCGACCGGTGAAGTAGCAACTTTTGTGAGTGAAGTGCCCTTTCCGAACAAGATATACGCTGTTGGTTCAAATACTGAACATTTTGATTGTATAACATCACTGCTGAGACCGTTATCACACAATAACACATTATCAATATCGCCTGCATCATATGCATCTCTCGAAAACATGACAAACTTCATATTTAATACCTGCTCCATGGTAGCAATTGCCCAGGCGTCCGGCCAGTAAATCGATGTCATCATTCGCTCTTTGAGTTGTTGGGTTGAACGAACTTCACGCATGTAATCATACTGTGACGAGAGAATTTTCGTATATTTCATTTCGTCGTGTTTCAATGTATGTTCCGCAACTAGTTTTTTCGCACCAGCAATCATGAGTTGCTGTTGGGCTCGATCATGAATCGACGAAATCCGGCGTTTCATGTCATTATAGTTACTTATGAGTTCTTTTGTTTCTCGTGTTTGCGTCCGTGACAGTGAATGATACAATGCAAATTTCTCTCGATATGACCGAAACACTTCATCCGTTACTTCATCGGATAATTGTTTACGAAGCTCTAGAATGGTTGTTGTTCGCCCTTGTGTAAGAAGAGCATCACGTATCACTGCAAAAAAACTGTCGCTTCCACCTTCATTGTCAATGAAATTAAAATACTTATTACGCAGATACTTTTGAATCCAAAGATCGGTAGCGGGGTTGGGTTTATATTGCCGACGTTCCAATTCCGACTGTTCCTTCGTTTGAAGAGGCAGGATAGAAGCACCGGATAGTAGGTGCTTTTGACGTGCGTCTACCCCGAATAATGTATCCGAACTTCCATCTATGCTGTCATCATCACTGCTGTCACCATCTGCATCTGTTAGTTTAGATGAAGGCGGAATCGGCTTTCCGAGAGATTTCTTGATTTCCTTCACTTCATTTGCTTCCTTTTTAGTGTCGGCCGGGGGGTCCGCATGTATGACTCCGCCCTTGGCGCGTGATTTTCGCATTAATTCAGTATTTACAAATCCATATAATAATGGTGTTAGACGGTGGATATCAAGATCGCCCGACTCATCCATTTTTACCTGGTTCGAAGGCATTTCGTAGACTCCAATTTGTTTCATAAACTCCATATCCACATTGAATAAGTAAATCGGTGCATATACTACATTATATCTCTTTGCAAAACTATAGTTCAACTGTCCTAGACCAATAATTACTTTTTGTGGATCTCGCAATAACTGAACCTGAAATAATGGTGTGTTATAGTTAAAATCTTCTTCTTCTAAATGCGAATATTCATGATAATTAACATTCGAATTCAACCTCGATTTTACCATATTTACTACGTAATTATTATATAGTAATAAATAATAATTACATGCAATCCGCATTAGCGATTTATTAATGTATTTCGAATAACACCATTTCCTGAATCTACTTGTGTTGTAATAAATAAAACCGGAAACTTACGATCTTTTGCTTTATTCAGTATTGATATCACACGTTTATAACGTTCTACATTATTATCTGAAGTTCCATTTGCTCCCATATGAAGCGCATCGTTTTCTTTTCCATAATCTAGAATTCTTTTTTCATCCCAAATATCTTGAATTGATAAAAAACCTGGAAGATTCATAATATAGATACCTACATTACGCCGATGGTAATAATTGCTTAAAATAATATCATCAGAAAGACGGCATATTTGATTATCTGGTGCGGTATAATGCGTCATATACCTAATAAAATCCTCGTGAAATGTGTTCAGTTTTACACAAACTGAACCATACCCTTCCGCGATTGTAGCATTGTCCTTGTGTTGACGTTTTCCGTTCAAGTGCATATTCAAGAAATCAAAACCAGTAGACGTCCATACATTATCATCATTCGGTGCAATCATTCGTTCATATGTTTCAACCATTTTTTTTGGATATGCAATGTCATCATCTAGATAAATAATACGAGTATATTTTGGTTCATACTCTTTTGAACGAACTGGGTCAGTTAAATACATCACAGTTGGAACAATTTTTGTTGCTGGTCCATAATCAATCGGTATACGATTTACTGTAAGAGATTTACGTATATATTTTGGCACAACATAGGATTCGCCTGTTCTTTGAAACTCTTCTGGTATATTCAATAAAAATAAATCAGGTTTTCTTGTTTGATCTAATATACTATGTATCATTGGTCCACATTTATTAATACGTGTTGGACTTGTAGTAAATGATACAATAAATTTAAGTTTTGGAATCGTCGTCATAATATACCTGCCTGCTTGCCTGCCTACCTGAAACCTCTTGTATATATTGTCTTCTACACTCTATATTATTTCTTTGATTTACCGGAGAGTTCATCCAACATGTCAAGATGCTTAAAGATTGTCTTGTTTGTAATACTCGGTTTTGATTTAATCTTCATCTTTGATACTTCGGTGATTTGTTCTACACGAGACTTGAACATTTCCACGATTTCTGCGTCACATGCTCCTCCAGCTGTCGCAGTTTCCGACGGATTGAACACTGTGTGACTATGCTTCACCATAATAAACAGATTCTCTGCAAGTTCATCCACTTCATTTGTCTTTCCTTCCTGTCTCATATTTACATGCATAAGTTCCTGAATTTGACGCATCAAACCAAGAACTTGTGATTTATCAACAATTCCAATCTTCATTAAATTTACAATGAAGAGCGACATCGCCTTTCGTTTCTCATTGGACTTATTAATATCACAAAATTTATCATAGTTCTTTTTGGGGTCGCAGTGCTCGATCGTTTCAAACAGCGACATAAACGATGCAAGGTTTTTTTCAAAAATACCGCGAAACACGGAGTATTCTTCATATCCAGGTTCCTTTTCCATCTCTATCAAATCATGAAACAATCGCGCATAAATCTCCGAATAGAATGCGTTCGAACTTGCAGTATTGAATATGGATGATGCTACACGGTCCATAATTGCAACTGTATTGTGCTCTTCTGACGTATCTTCTTTTGACGCCGTAAATAATGTAGCAATCTCCTTTAGAATGTTTGCAAGCATTGTTGTATACGTCTTGTCTGTGAGTTTGTTAAGTGCTGAACGAATATTGTCGATACTAAGTTCAATTCCTTCTTTCTTCTTCATCTCTGTCTTCTGAAATGATAAAATCGTATCCCATTCATTATTTGGAATCTGCTGAGGATGATTGTGACGTCCTCCACTAGATGATGACCGAGTAATTGAATACCCTCCACTGTCTCCTCCTCCATTGAGCAAATTTCCACATCCATCGCCACTTCCAAATCGATTCTGAAACGTATTTGCACTACTTCCGGCAACATGATATCCTCCAGTTAATGGCGCAGCAGATGCTGATCTAAAATCTCCTGGTTCGCGAACTGGAAATACTGGCGTCTTGATATACGTTGGCGCACCCACCAAATCAGCTAAATCCGAAACTGATTTTAATACTTCATCTGATAACTTCAAATCAAATCCCATATTCATAAACGCTGCATAATCCGGAAGGTCATATCGGTGTGTTATTTTTACCATAACTGAATGGTTACTCGTGCAATGTGTCTATTATAATATATACCGTTGTTTTATATCAATTTTAATCTACATAATCTGCATAGGAAATTACAATGTCATCATCTCATTATGGACAAATATTTCATATATATACGCAAACACCGGAAATAGTATCTGATTTTATTAATGAAAATCTCTCGATACGTGAGTTTGAAAAAAATAAATATGGTGAAGTATTCACTCCATATTCGTATATTTGTGATTTGCTTGACCAACTTCCGACGCCATTTTGGAATAATCCCATGTTGCGTTGGTTAGAACCATCATCCGGAATTGGAAATTTCTGTGTAGTTGTTTATTGTCGACTTATGGATGGGCTTTCTAATGTGATACCTGACTTGATAACTCGACATAAACACGTATTACAGAATATGATATTTATGGTGGAGTTTAATGAAGATAATGTTGCACGTTCGAGAGAAATATTTGGGTCATTCGCAAATATTCAATGTGCCGACTTTTTAGCAGAAGACATTGCCAATCAAAACTCAGAATATGATATAATAATAGGTAACCCTCCATTTCAAACACCGAGAGATACGGCCCGTATTAGCAGTAAGGGTGGACAAATACTATGGGATAAATTCATTCTGAAATCTCTCGACATCTTGAAACCCAAAAACACATGCACCGAGAGATTTTTATGTTTTATCACTCCGCCATTATGGAGAAAACCGAATAGTCCGCATGGATTATGGGAAAAGATAACATCAAAACCGTATTCATTACAGTATATTCATATGATCGATAAGAAGACCGCCATTCGTGATTTACAGGTCCAGCAACGTATGGATTTGTTTATTGTTAAAGTTGGCGGGGAACCTGACATGAAATGCAAGATTATCACGAGTCCACTCGATGGTGGAAGTTTCCATGTAGTATCACCGAGAGATTGGCCATTTCTACCCAACTCAGAATTCACATTCATTAAATCCATCATTCAGCAAGCACCCGACCCGAAGCGTGTTATCTATGACCGTTCCGCATACGGAAGCGACCTTCCACATATGTCGTCCAAATATCACGCCGGAGAATTTGTTTATCCGGTTGTCCACACTATGACACGAAAGGGACTCGGGTTATGGTATTCTAATACAAATACACGGGGACATTTCGGCGTGGCGAAAGTAATTCTGAACTTCAATGAAAAATTGTACCCATATCTTGACCTGAATGGAGACTACGGAATGGGACAATTTTCGTTTGGATTGCCAGTGGTGTCAGCAGAGGAAGGTGAAGCGATGATGCGCGCGCTTACATCGCCACAGTTTCAGTCAATGATCAAGGCGACGAAATGGGGTGCGTATCAGACGGATCGCCGTATGTTTGAGTATTTCAAGCCGGGGTGGTGGCGGTAGACTGTATGTGTTTACGAAATGTAAACGAGAATCTTGGTTCTTTTATTTTCTTTTGAACTGGTATTTCATGTGTGTATAATTTCTGAAAATCGCCGCCCATATGAAGTATGCAGCAATGCGTAGTTGGTTCATCGCATATGATTTGTTTTGTCACCTTGTCGCGAATACGGAAAATCCGTTCACTACCGTATGATATTGAAACAACCCCATTCGCGTCTAATTTGGTTTCATCGTCACTATGCGCGCAAATATAGTCGTTTCCATCGTTGTATTTGTTGATAAGAATACCGTTGAAGTCTGAACCGATGACCCTATTTATCGACTGTAGTAATTCAGACAATGCAGGTGTAAGTGGTTTTGAAACCATAGTGTTTTTTGCATAGCGATAACCGTCAGAAACATTAGAGAAGAATCCTACATTTCGCGGTTGTTTACATACCTTTCCATAAATAATGACCGGTGGACGTTGTTCTAATTGAAGGTCTGTATCTCGGACACACTGTTTTAGTAAATCTTCATCTGCGAACAAACCTTTACTCAAATATGCAGGTGAAGTGGGGTGCGAAAATAGTATGTTCATTTTATCATATTATCATATGATAAACTTATATTTCAATTTTACGACGAAGCATGAGAATACTTAACCGACTTAAATATATCATGATATCATTATTAGACATATCCGACATTATTTCGTGACTTATTACACTCAATTTTTATGTCATCCACCGACGATACTCTAACTGCCCCAAACGGGTCTAATTCTTCATCTGCATCCTATCCTGAATTTAGAAAATGGGAAGATGTAGAAGAAATTCAGCCAAATCTTCTTCGAGGTATATATGCTTATGGGTTTGAAAACCCGAGTAATATTCAACAAAAATCGATATTGTCAATTATTCAGAAACGTGATGTAATTGCACAGGCGCAATCTGGAACAGGTAAGACAGGCGCATTCACTGTTGCTGCACTTCAAAGCATCGATGTTACAAAAGCAAAGACGCAAGTTCTTATTCTTGCACCAACACGCGAACTTGCCAAACAGATTTACGATGTTATCAATGGTATTAGTGCAATGATGACTGGACTTACAATGCGTCTACTTGTCGGTGGAACATCTACTGCAGAAGATGCTGCTGAGTTACGTAAATCTGCGCCACATATTATCGTCGGCTGTCCTGGACGTGTTTTTGATATGATACGTCGTAATAACATTCAAGCTTCACATGTTCATATGTTGGTTCTTGATGAGGCAGATGAGATGCTTTCCGCAGGTTTTAACGATCAGATCTACAATATATTTCAGTATATGCCATCCGACATCCAGGTTGTATTATTTAGTGCAACCATGCCACCCGAACTATACACACTTACCGACAAATTTATGCGGACACCTGTAAATATTCAAGTTAAGGCAGAACAGTTGACATTAGAAGGTATTCAACAGCATTACGTCGGTTTGGATGACGATGTGCAAAAATACTTGACATTAAAAGATTTATTCAAGACGATTTCTGTTTCACAATGTATTATTTTTTGCAATTCAACGAAACGTGTGGCGGATCTTCATGAAGCAATGCTTTTTGATGGATTCCCGGTTTGCTGTATTCATAGTGGAATGGAGAAAGGTGAACGTGACAAAGCATATCAAGAGTTCAAAGCTGGTGTGCATCGTGTTCTAATTTCATCCAATGTGACTGCACGTGGAATCGATATTCAGCAGGTAAGCACAGTGATTAACTTTGATATGCCTCAAGACGTGCATATTTATTTGCACCGTATTGGACGTTCCGGGCGTTGGGGGCGCAAAGGGGTTGGCATCAACTTTGTTACTCGACGTGATATGCGTATCAAGAAGGAAATTGAGGTGTACTATGGCACAATCATTACAGAGTTGCCTGTGAACTTCATGGAAGGACTGTAGAATAATGAACTAGGGACTAGTGAAATTATAAGTAGTATTTCAATAATTATGGTTTAAAATGAGATTATTATTTCATTTTATACTTTAGAATCAAAATACAATGACGGGAGGTTGTTGTTTTAATGTTTGTTCATTGGTAACTGATGTTCGTGAATCGATGACGGACCTTCCACGTGAACCGGATGAAATAAAAAAATTACTGATGGAGAATTTCGGATTGGGAGGTTCAAAACCGGCCAATACTGAAATGAATAAAGGAGTGAAAGCAGAAGCAGGAACAATGTTTAAGCACCCTATTTCATATACGGAACCAACCAAACTTCATGAGTTATCAGAATCGATTATTGAAGATTTAGAGATGATACAACCGAAATCAACAAACGCAAATAAAGCACCCGACGCAAGTGTTGACAGCGAGTCATCTACTAGTACTGTCAAGGGTTTATACCACTATGTATTCTCACCTGCATCCGTATATGGAACAGAACATCTACCCATCTGGAGTAAATATTATACCACAGACATCGAGTATTTAAAACAGACCCAGACATTATTCGAGATGTTTGACGAGAAATTACTAGAGCGAAATATCGCACAAAATACCGATTGTAAAACATGCGTCGATGCATTTTCAACCATGAATGACACTTGGAATGATTTTCGCGGTACAGGTAAAATCACAGATTTCAAAGAGAAATTCAGTTATGTCGAAACCCCTTTTCTCGCGAAACTAAATACATCGTCATCATTTCTCCAATTTCTTAGTCTCTACAACATTTCATCACCAGTAATCGCTCTTTTAACACCGATTATTATCCTCATTATACCTTTTTTCGTTCTCATGATGCGCGGTTTGGCAGTATCTGTTACCGAGTATGTTGATATTTTGAAGACAATTATAAGTCAACATTCCGTAGGAAAATTTCTAACACAATTTGATTCTGTATCAGTTGAACAGAAGATGTATATTTTGATGTCGGTGATTTTCTATTTTATCCAAATCTACCAGAACATTATGGCGTGCATCAGGTTCTATGATAATATCAAATTAGTTCACAAGCACATTCATACAATTCACGGATACCTCACTGTTACTGGAGTGAATATGACCTATTTGATTCAGATGATTCAGACATATCATCTCTCGACATACGAACCATTCCGCGAGGAGTTAGAAAACCGATATGAACTTTTAAGTGAAGTGACAAAGGCACTTGCCGATATTTCGCCATTTTCAGTGTCTGTGTCAAAATTCTTTCAGATTGGATATGTTATGAAGAACTACTATTCGCTGTTTTCACAAACGGACCTGAATGAATTACTTGACTATAGTTTCGGTTTCAACGCATATATTGAGCATTTGACAGCATGTAGATTATTTGTTATGAGTGGAATGCTCAATAAGTGTTCTTACATTGTTGGTAAAAATGTTGATGTACCTACGACGAATGTATCTGAACCGTTGCCAACTATTCCAGAGACAGGCGAAGGCGAAGGCGAAGGCGAAGGCGAAGGCGACGAAAAGAAAAAAGTCACTTTGCCACCACCTCCTCCACCAGTTCAGAAAAACGGTATAACAAAGTTTGTATCTCAGGTATACGCACCACTTAAAACAAATAATTCAACTAATGTCGTAGCAAATGATCTAACACTAGATAAGCAACTCATTATCACCGGACCAAACGCTGCAGGAAAGACGACTGTCATTAAAACAACTATGTTCAATATTATTTTATCGCAACAAATTGGATTCGGATTTTATGAACGAGCTGAAGTAAACCCGTATGACTACCTTCACTGCTATTTGAATATTCCCGATACATCCGGTCGCGATAGTCTCTTTCAGGCCGAGTCTCGCCGGTGTATGGAGATTCTTCGTTGTATCATGGATAATCCAAAAAAGCGCCACTTTTGTATATTTGACGAGCTTTATTCTGGAACAAATCCTTATGAGGCGGTTGCTGCAGCATACGGATATATCGACTACATATCTAAGAACCCAAATGTCGACCTCATTCTTACCACACATTATATCGAGTTATGTGAACTATTGGAAAAGCAAAACTCTGGAGCAGTTTCAAATCTTCACATGTCTGTATCACCAGAATCAGGCGCTTATCTATACAAGATTGCAACCGGAATTTCGACAATTAAAGGCGGATTGAAAGTTCTTCGCGATCTCGAATATCCTGCCGAAATCGTGGAGAGTGCAAGTAAAATTATTCAGGGATAAGTATGTCCTTGAACTGCAATATACCTACGTAAATATCGTTTGTATGTAAAATAGTCAGGATCATCTGTATATGTCACATTTTCGAGTATTTTCATATTAGTATACATTGTAACGCACTGGTTTTGTGTAGGAGGTTTGGTCGGATTACTTGATATTGCATTATAGACCGAATTTATATTGACACGAGCTTCTTCGTGTCTCTGTGTGAATTGCGCCTCATAAAAAGAAAAGTTCAAATAGTTAATTAAATTTGTAATCACAACAACTGCTTCATGCGGTTCGACATCAGTGCTTAATGTTTCATTCATTGTATAGTATAAATAGTAATTATATTTATATTATTCTAACCCAAGAGGAGGTACTAGTGAATTTTTATCAATAATCACATTTTTGGCCACTCGTTTAATCACTTTGGATATATTCCCATATTGAGCACCATCCGTTATCGTTTTTGATAATTTGAAATACTTCACATTATCATTTGAATTACTATCCATACATCGTGGATGTTGTGCAGCCCATTCCCCCATAAGTCGCACGTTCTTATGTTCAACTGCTAATACAGCGTTCGTCATTTTCGCATGGTCAGGTCCATCTCGCTCCCATTTATCTTCGTCCTTCACATACAAGGTTTCACGTTTGATGTCGCTACAATGAACCGGACGTTTGTGTAATTCCGTTTTATTCAAGTTTGTTATGAGTATATTCGACATGCCTTCAACATAACCCAACTTCCCTACACTTTCAAGGTCATCCGTATTCAGTTGAATCGAATTCACGAAATCCTTCATATTCATCGCATCCTTGCATTGTTCGTTCAAGAAAAACTGTAAATTGAATGTCTGGTTATAACAATTTGTCATATTATTATTCGTATTGTTGGTATTATTGATTACTGTTGTAGGGGTAGCTACAATAGCTGTAGATGCGGCTGCAGCTACTGATGCATTAGCTTTGTATAAATCGAGAATTTGGGTTTTGAATTCTTGGTTCATATCAATCATCGTATTAATCATTGATTTTAGTTCTTCAGCACTTTCCAGTTTTGATGACTCCATCATTTTCACAATACATGCAGAACCATATTTCTTATTATGCCGCCACAGTCCAGTTCGATTGATATAAGGGCGTTTACAATATTTACAACTATACGCGGCGGTCGGAGGGTAAGCGTTGGTCACGTGACCTGTTTCGGCAGAAGGATGATAGATGACGTTGTTTTCGGCATCTTCATTGTGAAGGTCGATCTGGACGACATTTTTGATGGGTGTTTTTTGGGGGGTCGACAGAATGGATTTTTTGGAAGTCGGTTTTGGGGGGATCATTTTTGCGCCAGAACCGGCAGAAACGCCAGAATCGCCCGAAATGAGACTGTGAAAGTAGTTTTTGCATTTGAAGTTCTCTGAACATAACCGTTGATGCTTTGACGATAAAAGATGTGTATTAAAAACAGTTTTGTTATTTGTTGTCAGGTTGCATGTATCACATATGTACATAATATCGTTTTTCAGTCTTGATGGAAATTTGATGAAAATGTTGCCTAAATTGGGGCGTCTATAAAAATGTCCAATATTATAACTTCGGGGGATGGACGCGCCGGGAGGTCCTAAAAAATTACAGTCACATTTTTTTCGTCGGTTCCAAAAAAGTTGTGACTGGTCAGTCACAAAATGCATGTTTTTCGTGTTTCAAAAGTATTTTGGCCAACCCCCATTTTGGACATTTTTGGGACATGTTGCGTACATGTTGCGTGTTTGGCAACATTTTCATCATTGTCCAAAAATGTCCAAAATGGGGGTAGGGAATCCCTGGTTTTATTGAAAATATTCCAATTTCAAACGAAATATTTTTGGCTGAAAAGTCTCTTTTCGAATGAATTCTCATGGTTCAAACCAGGACTTTTATGAAAAAACACGTTTTCAAACGAAATATTTTTGGCTGAAAAGTCTCTTTTCGAATGAATTCTCATGGTTCCAAAAAGAAAGTTTTATCATGATATGCCCAATTTGTATGGATTTCAGAAAAAATTGAAATACTTTTTTACATTCTGCATACATCAGCGTTCAATCATATACAGAATTCAGACAATGCAATCAACCAACCAGTTTCGTCGCAGAATTACTCGTGACCGTTCTTCCAAGGCGTTATATACGATCATCGAGTTCTTCGACCCAGAAGAGTCTCGCAACCTTGGAACAAGACGTTATCGTATTCCAGCACATCAAAGATTTCCCTCATGGTCTGAGGAAAAAAAACAAAAACTGATTGACACTATTTTACAGGATTACCCGCTTGGTTCAATCATCGTGACCTCCCACGTTGAGATTTCAGTTGGAGGAAGTCTTCAGCAATACTTCAACATTCAAGATGGCCAAACAAGATTGACCGTTCTTCACGAGTTTTCCAACAACAAGTTCTCGACAAAGGACGGCCGCTACTACAGAGATCTTTCTGAAGAGGAGCGTGCACGTTTCAACAACTACCAAATCAGCTGGGAACTCATCGAAAAAGTTGACGCCACAACCGACCGCGAATTCGATGAAATCATTGCTGATATGTTCGAGAGATTGAACAGTGGCAAACCGCTCACCGACAACGACAAGTTTCATGCGCGTTTGAGTACGCCAGTGATGCGACTTGTTGAAAGTCTGAGAACTTCACCCGAATTTGGTATACTTTTGAAAAAATACTGCTGGAGTGAAATCGGCGGTGGAAAAAAGTTTACCGGGTTGAAAGAAATGGCGGCAGTCATCATGTCGGTCATTCTCCGCGATGCACATTTCATCACTACATCCTACGCTTTGAACGGCGAACGAATGGTTCGAACTGACATCAAACCCGAAGACGTTGAACAAGTGAGTCGTTTCCTGCGCTGGTATTTCAGCATCATTGAATGCGCGATACCCAATGTATCCAAACCGACCCGTGGAATGTTCAACAAGATTCCTTCAACGCTCGGAATGATGCTGTTTGACTGGATTCAACACCCAGGCGCAACTCATGATGCGATGTGGGTCAACTTCATCAAAGCAAACTATGAACACAAAGATTTCATCAAGACACTATTTGCAACTCTGAATGATGGCGACCGTCGTTGTGCAACGATCAGCGCATTCAATGCAAAATTTACGGCAGTCGTTACAGCATTCACGCCGAGTCAGTCATTCGACCATGTCATCGCTCAAATTACAGGTGTGGTTGCCTATTCGGGTGCAAACAACGGTTCCGACACCGAAACAGACGAAGAGAACTGAAGTAATTCGTTCAATATGTGGTAAGGTTTAAGGTAAGGGTGTTGAGTGTATGTTTATATGTATGTGTGGTAGAATGGTGGTAGTGTTTTTTTTACGTAATGTCATTCAATGGATTCATAATTGCGTTTTTTAGATAATCCGTATAAATCCGTTTGTTTATAGAATATAAAATAGTGCAGGTATTATAAATACATACATGGGTGAGTTAAGTTTTTTGACCATTGTTGTTAGTTTAGCCGTTTGTTCGCTTTTGATATATGCTGTATTCCAATATATGAAAGTACGATTGAATGTTTTAGAACAATCTCAAAAAGAACAAGCGCTGATATTACAGCAATTTATAGAAGAATCGTCTACGGATATAAACCGTTTGTACAAGATTTCTGCAAATAATGGTAGGCAGTATGAACCGCAAGGAAGTATTATATTGGAATATGCAAATGAACATAATAGCGACCATGAGCACCCTAATCAAAAACAACCTGCATACAATGAACCTCATATGATTCATTTAGATACCGCCATATTTCAAAATAAGAAAAGCAACTTGATTGAGATTTCCTCAGATAGCGAAAATACAACCGATAGTGAAAGCGATGATAGTAGCAGTGAAACTGAGAGTGATACTGAAAGCAGTAGTAGCAAAAATGATAGAGAGTCTGAACGTGAAAATGACGGCGACGGCGACAGCGACGGCGACGGCGACGGCGACGGCGACGGCGACAGAGACAAAATTCACCCAGTTCTTGTTGTTGAAACATCCGATGAGCAAGTATCAAGCATTATTACTGAACTGGACAATAACATTTGTCATACAGTAAATCCTAGTTCAGATATTAAACTGGTAACAGTTGATTTAGGAACGATACAAGAGTCATTACATTCAAAATCGTCATCACCAGAAAGTGCATCAGACGTATTAAACTTATTATACAAAAAATCACAAGAACAACCTGTAACAGTAGAGTCAAGACCTGCTCCTGCTCCTGCTCCTGCTCCTGCGAATGTATCTTATACGAGTATGTCTGTAATAGAATTACGACATTTGCTTAAGGAAAAATACAAACAACATCCCGAAAAATATGCCGAAATACAAAAACTCAAGAAAGCTGAGCTAGTTTATGCATTACAAAACGCAAATGTGTAATCACTTATTTTTATTCTAATGACATAATAAACACATAAAATGTCGTATTCACAACCACATTGGGCGAAGAATTTCAGTTCAAGTCACAATGTTTACTTTGATTTTCCACCATTGATGAGTGATGGACGCAATTTTGCAGGATGGCAGCCTGGAAATGCAGTGAATGAGTCGATTCGACGCGCTGAAAATATCAAAACAAACTGGGACTATCGCCGATTCTTGACGACAAATGCAGAACAAATCATGACCCTCAACAAGATTGATGCTGTTAATATGTCTGGTCATGGGTCATTTGAAGTCAATGCATATGAACAGGAAAATCAACGCAACGTTCCATTTATGTATGCTTCTGTGATGGATGATAGGGAACCTTTCGGTTATGTTCAAAGTGACTTGAAAGAAACTTATCTCTCGAGAGAAGCACTTCAAGCTAGAATGATCGCGCCGGAAATCACACAGGAACAAGTCCTCGAATTCCAGCGTCAACAACAAGCAAAGGGTCAGGCCAACGGTAAATAGTAATAAATTCACGAATCTATATAAACCTTACTTTGTAATCATTGTTATATTTACAATCATTACAAATATGCGAATCATCAGTTTTGATGTAGGTATGAAAAATCTAGCCTATTGTTTGTTTCAGATACCAGATGTGTTGTCTACGTCTACGTCAGAATTGATTCACCATATCAAAATCGAGAGATGGGATGTCATTGATCTACGATTCGAACCTAATCTCTCGAACACTAAAAGTAATACAGAATCACAAGAAGCGTGTGCACCGAAACGAACATGCATCAATGATAACAAATTAGCGAAATGGATGTATTTACCATCTTCCATGTCAACGACATCGCCGCCGTTGTTGTACTGCTCCAAATGTTCTGAAAAATCTAAATACAAAACACCATCTCGAGAGATTTTACCGATTAAGCGCAAACCCGAGCTTCTATCAAAGAAGAAACTTGGGGAACTCATGGATATTAAGGCAAATCTCTCGGCATCGGTGAATTCAAGCATATCCTCCCAGGCAGAACCTGCCAATCTAAAACTTCGGAAAGCTGACCTCGTCCAAGAAATCACTACGTCACTTTCGAGAGATTACCTTGAGCCGTTTGATGAGGGGAAGTATGCTAGTTATATTGCTGGAACAGCACCACCGGCGAAACCCAAGAAGGCGAATTATACGTATGCACATGATCTGGACCTCATCACATATGGACGTAATATGATGAAACATCTTGACGCGATACTTTACGTGCCATCAGCATCGTCACCAATCGACATGATGATCATTGAGAATCAAATCAGTACACTTGCTTCACGCATGAAAACGCTTCAAGGTATGATTACACAGTATTTTATTATGAAGCACATCCCCCAAATCGAGTTCATTTCCGCATCATGTAAATTGAAACTGTTCACAGATGCAAATACAACTTTAGACCTCACAGATACGGACACGGAAACGGTGTATGTTGACGCTTCGACATACGCTGAACGAAAAAAATCGGGTATCGCAGTTTGTCGATCTCTCGGCAAAATCTCTCGAAAACACAATTCAGATTATGCAAAATGGATGCCCGTTTTCGAAAATCACAAAAAGAAGGACGATCTCGCAGATTGTTTTTTACAAGGATTGTGGCGTGTTCATCTATTGAATACGATGAATGCGGTATGAATGAAATATTAAAGTATATCTTTTATTCATACAATTTCAGTATAAAGATTGTTTTCGTAGTTGTATTATACTCCATATCATAAAATACAATGGCGGAAGAAATTGATTTAGGTTCATTGGATTCCATGCCAACATTTACATTTGGTAAGTCGAGTAGTGGTGGTGGTGGTGGAAGCAGCAGTAGTGGAAGCAATTTTGGTGGCGGAATTGAATTGCTTATGAACAATAAATTTAAAGACGGTGAACGTAAAAATAGTGGTGGAGGTGGTGATATTGATCTCAGCGAACTTACTGCACTTGAAAATGAACTCAATGAACTCAGTAATGTATCAAAGCGTAGTGATATTGAAGAGAGAGAACGCAATAGTGGTGGCGGTGGTAGCTTTTTGGGTGGAATTTTTAACTTGACAAAGTCAGATGGTGATAACGGAAACAACAGTGGTGGTGGAGAAAGTGGCGGAATCAATTTAGGACAATCAACCTCGAATACGGACGGAGATAATCGCACATGGGATGGATATGGCAAGTTCAATAATATTCCAATGGATCCAGATGCGAATGTGGATCCAACACCTCAACTTTCGAAAGAAGAGATGTTGAAAGAGAAATTCAAACTTCTTCGAAAGTTGGAGGAACTTGAACAAAAGGGAGTTCAACTTACCAAACGATATTCCATGGATTCATCCTATGCTGAGATGAAGGGCGAATATGATACTCAAATGGAAGAGCGTGAGCGTCAAAATAGCGTGAAATTCCAAGGAAAGATGCTTCTCGCATGTATTACCGGTCTCGAGTTTTTAAACAATAAGTTTGACCCATTTGACCTGAAATTGGATGGATGGTCAGAACAGGTAAACGAGAATCTTAACGAATACGATGAAATATTTGGTGAACTGCATGAGAAATACAAATCCAAAGCAAAAATGTCGCCAGAGTTGAAACTTTTATTCCAATTAGGAGGAAGTGCAATTATGCTTCATATGACGAATACAATGTTCAAGTCAGCACTTCCAGGTATGGACGATATCATGCGCCAGAACCCCGAACTGATGCAACAGTTTACACAAGCAGCCGTTTCATCAATGTCGAATAATATGGGCGGTGGTGGCGGTGGCGGTGGCGGTGGCGGTCGAGGTTCCGGTTTCAGTAACTTTATGAGCGACATTATTGGTGGAAATGGTAGTATGGGACGTAACAATGACCCACCTCCGTATGCACAACAACGCCCCCCTCCTCCCCCCATCGCAACCAAGGGACCGGTTGCACCGCCTCCACCCATACGCCCTGGAGCAACGGCAATGCCAACGCCAATGTCGATGTCGGAACAGAAATCACGGCGTCCAGAGATGCGCGGTCCTTCTACCGACGTATCGGATATGATGTCCCGTCTTAAGACAAAGACGATTAACATTCAGCCATCGGGAGGAAGCAGTAGTAGCGCCCCCCAGTCTCAGTCAGAACAAGGAAACGCGACACTTCAGAACATTCTTTCCGGAATGACCGGTTCAATGTCATCTGGTGGTGATGATATCTCACTTGAACCTACAATAATCAATGTATCTAATTTAGGTGATATTCCTCAAGATTCGACTCCACACAAGTCAAAAAGACGTCCAAGATCAGAGAAGAATACAGTGAGCATGGACCTTTGAGTAATTCTTCGTTATAGAAACTTACAAATGCAAATGAATATAAACATTATGTCACTACTACATATACTAAACGATAATAGTTACATAATGTCGGCATCTACTCAATTTAAATCAATTTGTACACAAAATGACATGAGACTTGGTAAAAATCCAACAATGAAATTATTTACATTAGAATACAATTATAATAATCCAAATTTTGATATCGTTTCACTTCTGAATATAAACATTAACAAGTTGCTTTATGAAGTGAATAAAGATATTATTGATGAAGTTGACATACAACCTCATCCGACCGATCCGTCAGAATATAATATTTTATATCAGTTCCGAGATATTGGCGGGGATTTAGGTGGGTTCAAGACATACATGTTCGTCAATACGAAAATATCGAAAAGATACGCAAGTAATGGTAATACTGAAGTCATATTCACAAGTAAAAGTGTTCCATATGATTACCATAGACAACTAGTCGAAAAAAAATACAAATTATTAGAATACCCTCTTTATATTCAAAAGTATATTTACCAAGAAGATTCTGCCACTTCATTACCAGTTTCAAATATACAAGTGCTTCATATGTTCAAACTTAAACCTGATAATGAAGCAGAACTTACAGTGGCAATGGAAAATGCAATTGGTATTCTTATTAAAAAAATGTATTTTCGGTTGAAAGTAGCGATTGAAAGTCTTCGTTCATAAATTATAATAAAAAATAATCTTTAGCGTAATATGTATTAGAATAATAGATATTATATACTTATACGACAACCATACAGGGAGAATTCTGAATTCAATATTGTTATGGATGAGTTGTTAAATGAGTATATCGAATATGAAAAAGAATTATTGAATAGCAATAATAAAGGAAATATTTACGATAAAGACACTGAGAATGAGCGTGAACGTGAAAAAGAAGAATATGACGATTATGTTGAACGAACAAATCAATATTATAATACAATGTCACTCCGTGATTTCTTTAACGCATTGTGGTTTACCATGTCATCATGCTACATTTGTTTAACTGAATATCTAAAATACAAAATCAGATGGAAGACGCGAACAAATGCAGTGATTGATGTTAGTAAACGCCTTGCAACGAAAAACATGATGTATGTAAAGATTTTCCAGGCTTTCGCAACAAACCGCAATATTGTATCAACCGAACTCAATCAGTTCTTCAGTGATTATACTGATAATGTCAGTTATACGCCGGAAGAATATGACGTTCATGAACTCAAAGAATTAGAGGCGAAATCGATGGAATGTTCACCGCATCTTCCACTTCGGATTATGAACAATTATACACCGATCAAATCTGGACTGATGTCACTTATTTTCAAAGCGTATATCGGTGAAACGGATGATACACCAGTTGTGATTAAATATCTTCGCAAAAATATTAGTAAAAACTTCAATTCATCAATGAATAATCTCGTGATGTTTGCAAAGATCACCAGATATTTTCCATACATCAGAACACTTAATGTAGAAAATCTAATTCTTCAGAATATTGTTTGTTTGAAGGACCAAGTATGCTTTCGGAAAGAACTTGCCAATATTACTACATACTACAATCGTTGGAAGAACTGTGAATTTGTCACAATACCAAAACCGTATCATGATTACACAGAAAAAATTAATACAGATGTAATAGTTATGGAATATGTCGATGGAATGAAAATTACGGAAATTGAACCAGATGATTATGACCATTTTGGAAAAGTGTTAGCAGCATTCAATGCAAACGCAGCATTTTCCAGTGCTATTTATCATGGTGATTTACATCCTGGTAATATATTGTTCATTAAAGAAAAACATCCACAAATAGAAGATACCAATGCATTCAAAACTATTTATAAAATTGGTATTCTTGATTTTGGAATTATCGGTAGACTCTCCTGCACAGACCAAGAAATATTATTCAAAGCATTAAAACTCATTTATCAAAGAAAGTTCCACAAAATTATTGACATTATTACCAGTTGTGAACTTTCAGAACCGATGAATACTACCGACAATAATTTATTATTTATTCCTCAAAAAAACACGGAGAAATACAAACAACTTCGCGAAGATCTGAAACGTGTTCTTATTGCATATACGACACCCGAGATAAAATTCTTCGGCGTATCTGAAATCTATGAAATTAACTACATCCTCAATAATTACGGACTTATGTTTAAACGGTCGCTGTATCGCCTCTTTATCACTGTGGCAATTATGGATTCAATTGGAACACGCCTTGGGACCAAAATGAGTTATATGCAATACATGACAGATATTGTTGTTGAAATATTTAATATTAAATTGAATGAGTCGGATACTGACGACGACGCTACTGAGGAAGAAGAGGAAGAAGAAGAAGAGGAATTACCCCAAATACAATAAATGTATATAAATCAATATTAAATACCTATTAATAATATTGATTACAGTAGGGTAAACTACATTTGGAAATGAAAATCGGAATCATTGGAAACGGTTTTGTAGGTAAAGCAACCCAGATCTTCGCAAAAAATTATTTTGCAAAGGACGGAAATGATACTACTGAGAGATACGAAGTATTACCAGACACAGCATCAACTCCGGCTAAACCAAATTCAATAAGAACATACTCAGCAAATCTTAGTGATGTGAATACCTACACCCCCCCAGTGAGCATAGTAGGAGGATGGCCTCCTCCATTCTTCAAACGCTTATTATTCAAACCCATCGAAGTCTATATTTATGACATACGCCCGGAAGCATGTCAACCGCCAGGTATGACACTTGAACAACTAGATAGTGAATGTGACCTTGTTTTCCTGTGTTTGCCGACACCACTCAATCATGATGGGTCATGTTATACAAAGATTCTTGAAGACACGATAAAAAAGTGTTCCAATCCATATAAAATTATTCGAAGCACAATACCCGTCGGATTTGCCGCCAAACATGGTTGTTATTTTATGCCAGAGTTTCTTACGGAAGCAAAATGGGAAAACGATTTTCGCAGCACGAAAGATTGGGTTGTAGGGATACCTACAAAGTCACAGATGATGGTTTCGCATGGAACACCCCCAAATGAAGAAAATGATAAGTTGATTGCGCAAAATTTATCGGAAATACAACATAACGAGTTCAAGTTGCGTATTACAAAACTAATCAAACGTAGTCATAAAAATAGCGCAATTGATTCACGGTCCATCGTATTTTGTGATACAAATGAAGCTGAAATGTTGAAACTCATGAAGAACTGCTTTCTTTCGGCAAAAGTAGGCTTGATGAACGAATTTTATGATTTTTGCTGCGCGACCCGTACCGATTATAATTCAGTCACTCGACTTGCAAAAAAAGATGAGCGTATGGGAACATCGCATTTTCAAGTTCCAGGACCGGATGGGCGTCGCGGGTTTGGAGGCACATGTTTTCCGAAAGATACACATAGTTTATACTGTCAGATGAACGCGCGTGGACTTGAACCGCAAATCTACCCAGCGATACTTGCACGAAATGATACACGAGACCGTTCAGAGCGTGAATGGTCCACTGACATATGGCGTACGACAATTCCTCTTCCAACCCCGGAATCAAAAGTTGTCGTTGTATTCACGGATGTTTCAGTGACACCTTCATCGAACTCAACGTACCTTGCAGATATTATCCGGAACAACCTTGTTAAGAATAATATTGTGATCGAAGTTGTGCGTAACCTGCTTGAGAGTAATGTCGTACATCCGATTACGGCGTCAGCAACATCCGCGAATCATCTCATCAAATATCACTACAACACGAATGCACCATTATTCTTTCCTCGAGTGGATGAATGCTATTACATCCCACACTCTAGTCATAGCACATACGAAACGATGCGCGAAGTATCATGCGTCATTGATTTATGGAACAATCATAAACAAATGACACTCTATGTGATAAAGAGACACATTTTACAATCAACCGCACTTGTAATAACAACAACGAATGAAGAATACGGCGAAAGTGGAACAGAAGGTTTTGACAGCGACATTGAGACGAATACGCACGCTACAACAATAACACTCGATTATTGTAAGATTATTGAGGAGTATTATCAGTCGAAGATTTCGAACCTACCGAAGCAGGGGCGGAAGCTGGTCGTGCTTTTTTGATTTCGCGTTTACTGTTATTACGGCTATTTCGCTTTCTTGTCATACGTTGTTTTTCTTTTGTAAATCTACGTCTGGTATTTATAATCTTGGATTTCATTCGCGGTTTCTTCCGAGTATGAGAACCACCTTTCCAATTATACGGTTGGATTGCATTTTTTGCTTTTCGACTGAAAACTGAAGGTGAAGGTTGTTGAGTTGATGGGCGAGGAACCGGTTGTGATCGTTCATCGTGTAAACCTCTAGCAGCTATAGCAGCTGAAATACCTTGTTGATCCAAGGAATCATTAATTTGACGGTTATCTCTAGTAAGGTTAGAAAGAAGTTTATAACTCCTTGTCATCTGAGTTGCCGGACGTGGCTGACTTATGTATATTGGAGTTACATTCGAAGGGTTACTTGCACTCACTGAAGATTGTTCTCCTCTTTCCGGAGATATACTTGGTAATGTAGTATTAACTGGTTGAACTTGATTCTTTTTAACTTTACCTGAAGAATTTCTAATTGGTACTGAATAACTTTGTGTATCTTCTGTTGGATGAACCTTATTACTGTTCTTTTGACCAAATAGAGAAATTGAACGTGGTTTATTTTGAGGATTATGTCCTGTATTTAATGATGAGTTCAGTTTTCTGGGGGAAATGGAATCATCTCTTGGTGAATCTGGTGGCGATACAGATGCGAAATTCTGAGGTTGCAACTTTGGGTTTATACCATTCAAAAGTCCCTTGTGACTTTCAATATTCACTCGTCTTTGAAAAGGAGGAACGCCCGGTTCAACCACTTCATCGTCTTCATTGCTACTATCTGAATCGCTACCTGGATTGCTTTGGCTAAGAGGAGGGTTAGGACTAACTGAACCACTACTATTTGTATTGATACTACTTTTTTTTTTTTGTTTATTTATTAATCGTTGCATTCTAAAATTCTCCGCTCGTCGTTGTTCAGGTGTCAACCATGGTTTATCATACGCTCTACTTGCGTTCGCTAATATTTCTAGTGATGGATCATGCGGTGGTTTACTGCGTGGTATAGAAACAGACCTTGGTTTTAATGATGACAATGATGACAATGATGACGACGAAACTGATGAAGACGATGATGATGATGATGATGATGATGACCTAGGACTATCACTATTTTCACAAAGCACTTTTCGTATACATGTTAACATATCTGACTCAGTATTTTCTATTGAATCTATATTAACTAATATAACTTTTTTGTATAACCTCTTACTACCATCTATACCATCAGGTATATTTTCTCCAAAATACATACGGTTTTTAATAGAGTCTGTAAAAATTTCATTAGAAATTAAAGTTCTTGTTCTGGAGACGGTTTGATCTATAAAGTTATGTTCACTAGTAACATATCCGATTAATGAGTCATATATTGCTTTAATAAACTCTTTAAAATTTATAAAACTCTCACTACAATTGAAAGCAACTAATAACATCCAATTCAAATAATCGACATAATTGTTTTCTCGTACATCTATACTGTTTTTTAAGTCAGGAAATAAGTTTTTAAAAAACGTATCAAAAGTTACATTTTGTCTTGGATTGTTACTCCAACCCAATATTGTTCTTATTTGGTCGACGTTAGTCATAACTGTAATACTACTATTCAGAATACGTAAACGTTGAAAACGTTTTGTAATCGGTGTAGTATTTTTCTGACTGGTAGTCGTATTTGACAAAAAATCATATAATTCATTATACAATTCAACACACGAATTTAATTCATCTTGACCTAAAGGTGCATTAGGTGAATACTCTTTTTTAATACGTTCATCAATTATATTTTTTTCGATTTTTAACGGTCTATCCGATCCAGTATTCATTTTTTCCTGCTTGCTGCTTGCTGCTTGCTGCTTGCTGCTTGCTGCTTGCTGCTTGATTTTTTCATCAACAAACAACATTAGTTGTTGCATTGATTTTTTACTTTTAACTGTTGTGGATGCTATTTTTAAATTATCTGGTATCTTCGTATCAAAAGAATCAAATTTTAAGATTTTTGAAC
>Ga0255211_1000146_pt1 | contig 26124 bp, 19 predicted proteins | sample Miss_Yuk_RepB_8d_FD_183036 | JGI IMG/M metagenome (GOLD analysis project Ga0255211, IMG submission 183036) | Freshwater microbial communities from Mississippi River, Louisiana, United States - Miss_Yuk_RepB_8d | ecosystem: Environmental > Aquatic > Freshwater > River | place: USA: Louisiana...
TAGAGGTCACCGAATGGGAAAGGTGCGACGGGTATGCCGTTGAGGTGGCGCACACGGTGTCCGTGTTCGTGACCGAGCATACGACGCACGAGCAGTCCGGTCATGCCCGATAACGCAGTGAGGTGGTGTTTCGATCCGACGACGAAGGTCTCGGTGGGGATGGCGGGAGTAGCAGCACAGCACTCCTCTGGCGACGGCACGAGGAGGAGTTTGGATGCTGAACGGCGCGCCGAGTAGACAAGTGCGTGATGATGTGGGTGTGCCTGATCGGGGGAGAATACCTGTGCTTCACGAACGTAGTATTCGTCGATCGCGCGGCGTGATTCTTTTTCATTCGCGTTTTTTTTGATATTCCATTCGTGGGTCCAGCCATCACGCCGAATGGTGGTGTATTCAGGGACGGGGGCGGAAGCGATGGAAGCGGGAACGGGAGAGGTCTTTGATGTCATCGTATGTTCTGAGGGTGCTATATAGCTGTCAGTTGGATGAAATCAAAAAAAGGATTTCAATTTTTTTATGGAAATGGAAAAAATGATGGGATCATCAATTTTTTTGGAAATGGAAAAATCATTTCCGCGCCTTACGTGAATACGCCCTACGTTGATATCTACGGGATTTACGTTTAAGTCTCTTGGATGATTGCTTGCCTTTGCGTCGAGTTCCTCTTGAAGCGGAATGCTTTCTTGAACGGCCACCATCTCGATCGTCCCCACTAGGATGGTCCGGACTTAGAGGAACAACCGGTTCTACGCGATCTACACGAGCAACATTATCTATATTTACAAGTATAGCAGCTTCATTATTCGGTTCTATAACAGGAGGAGGCCCCCCGTGAGCAGCAGCATGAGCAGCTTGTTGAGCAAGATCGCGCGCCTGTGGTGCAACTATTCTATCAAATAATCCTCTAACACGCCGAACACCAGCTACTGCTCTCGCATACACGGCTCCCGAACTTACAACTACTACATTTGTACATAAAGCCGCACATCTTGACAAACCGCTCCAAGCAGCCGCACGGATTGCTTGACCAGTATTTTGAAGTGGGGTAGACATATACATATTTAAAAATGTTTGCAATGTTGTGATAAAAGTCTGCGGAACACCTTCGTTTGGATTTTGACTTAACAAATAAGCTTCAAGACCTTGAAAATCAATATCGTCGATTCCAGGTATCAATATTTCAAGTATTGCTTGTTTCGTATCTTGGTTTATATCATTACGGCTGTTTATTGAATTTTGAACCGCACTTCTAATATGTGCCTTTGATGGTATTCCATTTCTGCGTCTATTTCTGGCGAGCACTACACGTGGATAAGCGGGTTCTTCTTGAAATCCAACAGCATCAGCCATTCCTTGAATTGCATCATTTTGAATGTGTGCTAATGCTTGAAGACGTAACTTTGCTTTCTGAAATATAGATCTTGTTAGAGTTTCATTATCTTCAAGTATAAACGCTTGAAAGCGTTCCAAAGATTGGCTAACAGAGTGAACCGCATCTTGGGTATTATTAAAATCAATTTCGCCCCTTCTTTCTACCACATTAACTACATTAGCAGCTACCATATTTTCAAGCATATCTTGTTCAAATACAAATAACCTCATACCAAGACATGCTTGTTGCAGTCGTTCAGCATTTACCACACCTCGCCGACCTTCTTGATAACCTTGACAAAAATGCGTTCTTAATGCGGTTAAGTGTTCTCGGGTTAAATACACCAACGCACGGTCATCCTTTTGCGTTTGTTGAAGTATTTTTACTGCACCTCTTGGTCGGTCAGGAGTATCAGCAGCAGCAGTAAATCCTTTCAATTCTTGTGAAAAATCATATAACGCAGCTTCACAACGAACAGGATTTCTAACAACATTATCCCCAAGTCCTTTTACAGCGGCCAAAAGTCGAATAACTTCTTGGTTTGGTCTGTCTGGATCTAATTGTGCGGATATCGCTTGTATTGCTTCCACACCCCATCTTGTGACACTTCCAACGCCATTAACTAAATCACATACAAGGCCTTGACCGGCAGGTGGTCTTACCAAATATAGCGTAAATACCTGACGCAAGCATTGTCTTGACATACGTAATCCCCTCATCCATCCACTTCTAAACACGCGGTGAATGAAAGTTAATATATCTGTTCCTGATTCAATAAAAATCTGAAAAATTGTTGGGTGAGGATTGGCTGGTTGAGCTTGTGGAACAGGAGCAATATTTGGTTGCGCGGCTGCGGCTGCGGCAGCGGCTGCGTTTAAAGCGGCTGCGGCTGCTGCTTGATTCTGTGGTGCTTGAGCCGGGTCTGGTACAGCATTATCAGCGTCAGCATTAAATACTCCATTCAAATATATTCTAGCATTATCTAGTATTTGTGTTATTTGATCAAGCCGTCGAGCTCCATGTCCAATCGAATTTAACCCAAACAAAAATAATGACATAAGAATGTATTGCCGTTGTTCTCTATTATATTGACGAATTGCCGTAATAAAAAGATCCGCATTCTCACGAGTAACATTAAGATAGATAAGCAAATTTCGTATATTTTCCAATGAACAATTATGATAGACAAAACCAAATAAATTTGTAAGTTGTTGTAAGTTCAACCAACCAAATGTCATAACACCAATAACTGTATTCGCAAACATCAATAATATATCTCTAGCAAGTATGATCGCGACAATTGAACCACCCGCACTTACCATCATTCTTCCGGCTTGATTATTAAATAGTAGTTGTGTGAATGCGTTTAATGCTAGTTGAGGGGAACTAATACCTTGTAATATAGATTCTTTCATCAATAGTTCGAAACTAGCACGAAGTAATTCCTCCGCTGGTGTTAAATGATCATCGGCAGCAGCAGCAGCAGCTTGCGCTCGAAAACATTCTCTAAAAACTGCTACATCATCATATGCTTCAGTTAAAAATGGTCTGAAAGCATCATAGAATGTATCAACAAGTGGAACGAACGCACGTCCAACTGCTTGCCGACTTCTTGCTATCGCACCTAATTGCCCTGGAAGAAGACAGCGAACATCATTTACTAATGCTCGCCTAGCTCTCATATTTTCTTCCAGAATTGCGACTTGTCGTTGAGCTAGTTCTCTTCTATCATTTACTTCTTGTATCCTTACTCTGATTGCTTCTAACGCTGCGTCGTCCTGTTCTTCTACATACGGTACTACTCCTTCTACATCTACGAGTTGACGAGCAATACGAGCATCGTCTATCACTTCATCACCGCCGATACCACCTCCGGCGACTGCTTCAATTCTCAGAGGCTGTAACTCTTGTCTATGTCCTGCTAGTACTGGGGGTGCGTTGGATACGGGTAAATTTAGCGGATGCAATCCTCCATGTGCCCGCGGAATTCCTCCTTGTGCCTGCGACGGCAATCCTCCTTGTGCCTGCGACGGCAATCCTCCTTGTGCCTGCGACGGCAATCCTCCTTGTGCATGCGACGGCAATCCTCCTTGTGCATGCGACGGCAATCCTCCTTGTGCATGCGCTAATCCTCCTGGCGGAGGATTGGGTTTTGGTCGCTTTGCTCCTGCTGGTCCTGGTTCTGGTTCTTGTCCTGGTCCTGGGTTTTGCATGCTGAGACCTTACTATATATTAATATCATATAAAAATTATGTCTTCTCCACCACCTCCCCTCTCTTCTTGATACATTGGTCATCTACACTAAATGTCGGCACCTTCACCTCTTGTGGAACAATCGAAATCACGCACTTCGCCTTCTTTCCATACAAAGGTTCTGTGCACCCTTTTTCTTTCGCGTCTTTGTTCTTTCCCTTGTAAAAATCCTTAAAGTTAAATACTTTCGGCGCGTCTTGGGTGCATCGTGACCGGAAATGTTCATATCTCTCGCGCACATCGCAATAGGTGAGCCCCGAGTTCTTCCCTAGCATCTTATTCACAGTCTCATGAAGTTCATAAATAAAACGCGAAAATGTTTCGCGACTTTCCATATGGCACATTTTCAGCGGCCGTGTTGCTAAATTATTTGTCAAATTCATTCGGCAATATTTACACGGCAAAACATTTCGCAGGCTAAGTATAAAATCCATGTAATCTTTCTTCTGTTCCGGTGTAGGTGTGACAGGATAATTAAAACTCATCGTATGTAAGAAATGCCACATGCTCGGACCCCATACCGTGGTAAGCATACCATCACCGCTATTAAAATCTTTCTTGGTAAATGCTCTTGTTTTTTTATTGATGCGCCGCGGAACAAGACTGTCTTGAATCAAACGCATATCTGAACTTTGTTCTCGTTGTCGTCGTCGTCGTAGTGTTTTATTTAGACTGCCGCTGCCTCCGTCACTACCGCCGCCGCTTAATTTTTTAGCACGCTCTGATACCGATAATCGATGTTTACGTTTGCGTGTCGTTGGCATCTTTCAAACACACCTCCGATGACCCCCGATGATTTCGTTGTATTGATCTATCTTTTCTCTTATATAATAAATATATTATAATTGTCACAAACGACGGAAGGCATGAGTGAAACTATAATAGAACCTAACACCGAACAACAGCAGCAGCAGCAACGTAAATGGTTTATCACCTTCGGTGGACCAACTATTAACTATCACAACGCAGTAAAACGTATATCTAAGGAAGCCGTCGGATTTGAAGTATTTAACGAGATCATCGGATATACGGAACAGGATCTCATGTCGGATCATTTATTTTGGGGTAAACATCAGCAATTCATAGAATCAAATGCGGGTCGAGGTTATGGTTGTTGGTTGTGGAAACCGTATTTAACAAAAAAAACGCTGGACCGAATGAATGATAACGATATTCTTGTTTACGCAGACGCTGGTTGTTTCATGAATAAAGATGGAAAGGCGCGATTACTGGAATATTTTGATATGCTCAATACGAATGAATCGATCGGAAATATATCATTTCAAATGGATCATTTAGACGAATTATTTACCAAAATGGATATATTTGAATATTACAACGCAAAAGATGACAGTATTATCAAAACTGGACAACTTGTTGGCGGTGTTTTTGTTCTTCGAAAGTGCCAACATACCATGGAACTTATTGATAAATGGTATGATGGTTGTTGTCAGTATCATTTAATTGATGATTCGCCGGGAACACTTCCGAATTTTCCATCATATAATGTCGCCAGAAACGATCAAAGCATATTCTCAGTTGTCCGTAAAAAATATGGAACAATTATGTTATCACACGAAACATGGTTTGGTCCCGAATGGCATCGTGATGGCAAAAATTACCCAATATGGGCAATTCGAAAAAGAGGGTGATAAATATTCGTCTGTATATATAACAGTAGATACAGTTCGATTCCATTCGATTCCATTCCATTCCATATGGCAAGCGCAACATCAATTCTCGAAGACCCGACAAATTATATTGTTCAATATAGCGAAAAAACCAAATATTCTTGTATTCTTTTAGGTGTTTCGCTTCTTCTTGTAATACTATTTTTTATAAGCCCGTTATCTCTTTCTTCGGGTTCATGGACCTCATGGGTTATGAAAGCGATCGTGGTTTTTTTACTACTCGCAACCTCGGCGATATTATTTCAAGCAGTAAAACCGGTTATTGATACAAAAGGAATTATTGAGACAGATCTGTTTCCTGATTTGAAATACAATTTCTTTATCACTGTTGGATTTATTTTATTAATCATGGTTTTAGGTATAGTTGTTTTGCGACTGTAATTCCTGAAAAGACCGAGTATAAGGAATTTTATCTCGGATTTTGAGTTGTTCGTTGCTATCATGAATATGAATAATTTCATGAAAATACATACGATCATTATTAAATTCGTCTCTTCGGATATTTAGTAAAGCGCCGGTTTTCTTATCTCGAAAAATCATTTAGGTATTGTTTATTTATAAATATATACCATTTTGATTTCATATTGTTTTTCGAATGAAATCAAATATATTGGTACGACGGTTGATTGTGTTCGTTTAGTATATATAATAATGTTCGATGTATTATAATATAATCAATATTCATAATGGCTGAACAGTCATCGTCGTCATCGTTATCATCAACGCCGTCATCTGTTATGAATTCTGTGTCATCTACTATGTCTTCGTTCGGTTCTTCTATCTCGGCCAACTCCAAAAACATTATGATCGCACTTATTATTATTGCTGCGATCGGTGGTGTGTTATATTACATCATAAAGAATGATATGATACCGGGTTTGACTAAGTTTTTTCAAGATTCACAAGGAGTTACAGCAGCGCCAGATGGTATCGGCGCAACAGATGACAAGGTCGCGCAACTATTTTTATTTAAAGTTGATTGGTGTCCTCACTGCAAAAAGGCAAAGCCTATTTTCGACGAGGTTGAACAGGAACAAAAAGGAAAGCCAATTAATGGTTACACAGTGACATTTACGACAGTTGATTGCGAAGCTGAACCTGATATGGCCGATAAGTTCAAGATTGAAGGTTATCCAACAATAAAGCTTGTAAAGGATGGTCAAGTGATCGAGTATGACGCAAAACCTGATAAAGAAAAGATTACTGAATTTCTAAATACCGTAATTTAATCATAATCATAATCATAATCATAATCATAATACCTATACAAAAAAGGTTAAACCATCGTCATGTCGTCGGTATTATGAACTTCAAATAACTTATTATCCTCCGTTGTTTCTAATGAAGAGATATCACTTATTACCTCACCGGTTTGTATACTATCTTCAATAATAGAAACAGGCAATTCAATTGCGGTATCCACTTCTGTTTTCAAACTTGTAATCGTCTGAAAATTCGTCGACTCATTAAAATTTCGTCGATATGAAAGAAAAACATTCGCAAAGGTTTCACCACGTAATACTAATTCACGACGATAATTCTCGTCTCTCATCCAGTTTAACCACTCCTGAGATGAGAAAATTTTTGATATACAAACAACTTCGTTAGGGATCGCTTGCGTAATTTGATTTTCAAACAGATTGGTTTTAAGCTGATTAAAAAATGTGCTAATGAATTGAATCAAAGAAGATTTGTCTGTTAAATTAGTGGGTTTTCGTTCCCAGTGAATTCTAACACCAAGTATTTCTTTAATGTTACATTTTTGTTGTCGAATACAGTCATTCACCGGATAATCATTAATAATTCCACCATCTAAATAACAACAACCGTCACGATAAATAGGAGCAAAACCAAATGGATAACAACAGCTCATGTAACATGCCTCAACAAGAGAATGATTTGGATGCGTTTTATAACTGAAATCGATCATTTGAAACTTATTCAATTCGGTAACCATAAAATGTATCTCTTTCCCAGTTCTGTCATAAAACTCTTGAAATGTGATATTCACCGGAATGTCCTTTCCTTGTAATGCTGGTCGAAGCATTTCTGAAAATTCTTTAAAACCATATACTCCGTGGTTACTATACAAACGAATAACATAATCCAATTTATTTTTTGCTTCTGTAAATGCGGCGGTTGCGGATGCTGCTGCTGTGGCGGCGGCTGATGCGGACGAATCATGTGTAGATGACTGCGAGTTGTATATTTTTTCCCATGGTCTTTTTATGAGATAATCATCCATCACTTGCCAGTCATATTGTAGAGCAATTATGATTGAAATAAATGACCCGATCGATGATCCGTATATTGTTTTGATATTCTTGAATTCCCATATTCCTTTCAGATTTAATGTACGTAAAACACTATACATCATATGACCACCAGGTCCTCCTGATGAAATCACGAGATGTTTTATAACAGTAGGCTCTTCTGTGCTTGGTGTTGTCATTTCTATATAATACAAAACAAATAGTATTTAATATTGTTCCACGGTGTATTGCGTCGTTGAGATATCAGTTTTTTCTCGTATGAATACAATAACTTATATCGTATATTATTATACAATCCAAATAGCATAATGGATGATTTATTCAAATTTTCCGGCGATAATGTCGAGAACGTCGAAAAAATAAATTTAGATGAGTTATATCAAAAAAAACAAGAAAAAGATAAGAACCAACTATTTACATATAATAAAATACTTACACGTATCCACGAAAAAATTAAACTTACATCGCGTCAAAAATGCCAGCAACAGTTTTGTTGGTTCGTTGTTCCTGAAATTATTCTTGGAGTTGCGAATTATGATCACGCCGGCTGTATCGCATATCTTGTCGATAAATTACAGGAAAATAAATTCCTAGTGCGTTATACTCATCCGAACTTGTTACTTATTTCATGGCTTCATTACGTTCCAAATTATGTGCGTAATGAATATAAGCGAAAAACTGGAACAGCAATCGATGAGTTTGGAAGACCTATATTGTATGACGAAGAAGGCAACATCATAAAATACAACAATAATGGAGGTGGTGCCGGAATGGGTTCCAACAACAGCGGACCACGCACCCCAGAAGATGCGAATACATTACTCTATAATCAACGTAACGACCCGTCTGGGTCAGCGGGATCTGCTAACGGTAATGGTCCTAGCGGATCGGACAAAAAAGAATACAAGCCAACTGACACGTATCGCCCAACCGGTAATTTAGTATATAATCAAGAGTATTTTCAAAAATTAGAAAACCGGCTAGGTTAGGATAGGTTAGACGAAACGTTATACGATCGATGTCATGAATGGACTTGATGACTGTATTGTATTCGATGGTTTATCCTGTTGAGATAGAAATGTTTCATACTGCTTATCTAAGGAAGAGAGTTGAAACTTCACATTTTCTGTCGTTTCTCTATTGAATTGTTCTCTCATTAAATAAGGACGAATAATCGCATTCACTTTCTTCAAATAGAATAAACAAACCTGTTTGAATTTTTCATCGCTCATACCTTTTTCGTGTATTTTTCGCGTCATGTCTCTAAATATACTTGCGATCTCTGAACTTTTTTCACCAATAATCGGTTGTATTACTTCCGATGTTGTTTTTTCATCTCGTAAATTTGTGCTGTCCCAATTTAATTCATCAATAATCGATTTATTTTTGTTCTCGACGTTGGGTTGTTTTGTATCTGGTTCTAGCTGTTCCTGGCCTTTTATTGAAAGTTCTTGCCGCATTTGAAGTTGAACAACCTCACTATTTGCTTGGATTTTTTGAAGGATTTGAAATCCTTTTAAAAATCTCTGATAGCTGTCGGCATATAAACGAACGATTCGTGTGCGCGCCTCATTCGTAATTACCTGTAATTCGGCATCCGTCAAATTTGGATTGATAAAAAAATCATATTTGAGATTCAGTTTAAAAAATTCACGTGAATATTCGTCGTCACGTTCAAACCCTTCATAGCGCTTGGCACCTGACTTATACCATGTTTCTTCAATTTCTCGCAACTCGTCATAACTCTTCTTCATCGTCACGAACACCCGGTCCAATAATCCAACAATCGCTTTTCTCTGTTTCGAAGTATATGCGATGGTATCTCGAATATGCATTACATATTCTACAAAACCGGAATCACTTCGTAATTCATTTGTTACTTTAATTTTCATATTTTTATTTCCAGGTTGGTTACACCATTTTTTGATTTCATCGTTATCATTCACATATTTCGCAACATCAGTAAATGTCTCGATTTCGGGTCCAGGCTCTTTTCCACCAGTAACAATCCGGTATAATTCTCGAACGTCGTTACGATATATTTTCTCTTTCATGCTAGCAGACATCGCAATAAACTGCGGCGACTTTGGATTTACACTTGATGACTGATGAAAAATATCATAATACAATTCTTCCAACATCGCGAATATGGATGGCTTAATTTTGGTTTCTGTTGCGGACGAACCAGTTATCGTAAGCGGTGTAATTTTTGTTTGTTCAATTTCACGCTGAACATTACAGATTCCTTCACCTGGTGTAAGGTCTTGAACAATCTCGCCAAATTTCATTATACTTCCAATTCGTTTTTTCATATCTTGTTGTTTTTTTGCGAACCCAGACATATTTGACATCTCGTAACGTAATTTATCTTTGGAACTCATCGTTCGTCCTTCCAATAAACTAAATATAAGCATATCCGAAAAATTATCCGGTCCAGTTCGCCGGGTATTTTCATAATTATATGGTCGCATCGTCGTCATGATCGCATTAAATAAATTCCCAATTTGAATATAAAACCGGGCAAGTCCAACACACATCTGTCTCTTTCTAAATTCATTCGGTTCATCTAGTTTGCTTTCTTTCAGAATCTCTGGATTCGTATTCACAAGAAGCGCACGGTCCATCGCATTAAATGTCTCATACTTTTCAGAAAATAGTTTATGACGACGGTCCATATACGAAATCAAGCGAAACGGAAGACGATTCAGAACCTCACTTGTGATAATAATAAGCTTTTCACATTTGCCACTATCCGATAAAGACGAATTGAACTTCACTTCTTTCAAAATAATACGTTGAGCATACAAATCCAATCGTAAAGCCATCTTTTCATCATCATCACCACCAAATGACGAAGCAGCTGATATTTTATTTCCCATAGATCTTACGATTACTACTACACTGTAATACAGATAGATAATAGTTATTGAAGTTACAACGGACGCAGGAACGGGGCGATAAAATTGAACAATAAATAGATATAAAGAGATAAATATATGTTTTATTTAAAGAGTGGTTAAACATATCATCGCTACACAATACATATATTCGATGCTTTCAAACTTAAATTCGTGTCATGGTGTGTTTATTCCTACTTCTCTTCAACACTCTGGTGGTTGTGGCAACAGTATCGGCGGTGGAACTACACGTCATTACCGTTCTCACCAATCCACTACACACATAAAAAATGATACCAAAAAAAACAAACGTATAAAAGAAGAAGCGAATATTTGGGCGAAAATAGAGGAGGATTTTATGCCAGAAATCCTACATGAATATTCCAATATATCAGAAGAAGGGCATATGCCACTCCATCTGCCAGATACAATACAACAATCTCCCAAACAAACATCTTTGCGCGGTGATGGTGGCGTTGACGCTGGCGTTGACACTGGCGTTCGCGATACTGTTTCTGAAATTCTCTCAGGTTCATCCCAAAAACCATACGTAAAACGAATGTCGGCACTCTTCATCAAACCAGAAACCGACGTCGAATGTCTTTATCGTAAATCAGGTGTTCGAGAGAATTGTGAAGTGTGTTCAAGTGATGTGGTTCTTACCGATGACGGATTTCTCACATGTAAAAATCCAGCATGTAGTATTCTTTACAAAGATGAATCTCTCGATCAAAGCGCCGAGTGGCGTTATTACGGCGCCGATGATAATCAGAACAACGATCCGACACGATGCGGTATGCCAGTTAATCCTCTGCTGAAAGAATCGTCGTATGGATGCAAGGTCATGTGTGAAGGTGGTTCTTATTCACAGGATATGATGAAAATCCGACGTTATACGGAATGGCAATCGATGCCATATCGAGAGAAAGCACAATACGATATGTTCCAGAAAATTACCACCCTCGCACAAAACAAAGGAATTTCTAAGATGATTATTGATGAGGCGCTCCGTGTTCATAAACGCATCTCCGAACACAAAACATTTCGGAGTTTGAATCGTGATGGCGTTGTAGGCGCGTCCATCTATATCGCATGTAAGATACACAATTGTCCGCGCACACCCAAAGAAATCGCGAATATTTTCAATCTCGATAATACCAGCGCAACAAAAGGCTGTAAAAATGCTGTAAGTATTATCAACGAACTCGAATCTAATTTAGATAATTCAGAGAAAACGAACTTTTGCAAGACAAAGCCGGAAGCGTTCATCGAGAGATATTGTAGCCGTCTCTCGATCAACGACGAACTCACGAAATTATGCCAGTTTATTGCGGTCATGATCGAAAAGCAGAACTTAATTCCTGAAAATACTCCACACAGCATCGCATCAGGCATTATCTACTTCGTCGCATGCATGTGTCGTCTTCCCATCACGAAGAAGGACGTCAATCGAATTAGCGATATGAGTGAAGTTACAATCAACAAATGCTATAAAAAGCTTTATGATATGCGTGATCGACTTATTCCGAAGATGTTGATTGATAAATATGCGCCGAAAACAGAATAACCAATACATATCAGAAATAAACGTTATAATGTCATATTTTTCTTATAATATGATATTATATTCATTACTCTATTTCACATCGATATGGGAGAAGAATCCACGCTTCCGATTATACATATTCCAAAGTATGTATTTATCGTGCCGTATCGTGATCGCGAACCACATCGCGTATTTTTCAACACATATATTTACAAAATCATGGAGGATATTCCCCGTGAAGATTGGACATTTTATTTCATTCATCAAAATGATAAACGCCCGTTCAATCGCGGAGCAATCAAAAATATAGGGTTTTTAGCATTAAAAGAAGCATATCCAAATCATTACAAGGATATAATTTTCATATTCAACGATATTGATACGCTACCGTATGACAAGAATATCTTGAATTATCATACAGAATATGGCGTCGTAAAACACTTCTACGGATTTCAATTCGCTCTCGGTGGAATATTTTCGATTCGAGGCGTTGATTTCGAGAGAATTAATGGATTCCCCAATTATTGGGCATGGGGAGGAGAAGATAATCTCATCAACGAGCGGGCTAAACAATTTGGTCTTACAGTCGACCGCAGTAATTTTTACATGATTGGCGATAGTCATATTCTTCAATTCGCAGATGGAATGAAACGTTTAATTTGTCGAGATGAATTAGCCACATCGATTATGCCGAATAATTCGGACGGAATATCTAAATTAACGAATGTCACCTATATCAAATATGATGATACACATATGGTCGATGTAAATTCGTTCGATACATATATCCATTACTCACAACTTCACTTTGAAGAACAGTCTTTGGATAAGGTAAATAAAATACGCGTCTCGCCTTTGAATGCGCTTCGAAATATTAAACAATTACAAAGTGAATACATCGTTGACGCAAATAAACAGATACATTCAATACACGCAGCAGCAGCAGCAGCAGCAGCATCAGCAGCAGCATCCGGACAATCTGCGAATATTCATCTCATGCGTAAAATTAACGGTGGTGTAAATACGGTGAATATGCCCATACAATCGAATATACCTTTTATGATGAATCATAATATGGTGATGGGGGATAAAAAACCACGTCAACATACAGGATTACTCATTCCACAAGACAGAACCATTATAACAGAAGAAGAAAGACATCGCCGTATTGCGGAAGCGACGGTCGCGAACGGACGTCTATATCAAAATGTCAAACAAAACCCTGATATTATCATACCATTTCAAAAACAGCAGCCGGCGTCAGGGTTACGCGCACATCGACAATTTGGAATGCGAGCGTTATTTATGTAACATTCGTGTCCGTCCGCCTCGCAAACCTCCGCGTCATTAAAAATCAGCATTAAATTCGAATACATCATCCGCAACCTTCTTTTCCGCAAGCGCATACTCTCCTACCCGTCGCTCAAAAAAATTGGTCTTCCCTGCCAAACTAATCATCTCCATGAAATCAAACGGATTGGTGGCATTATAGATTTTATCATAGCCAAGTTGAAGGATGAGACGATCAGCTACGAACTCGATATACTGACACATGAGTTTCGCGTTCATACCAATAAGACGGCATGGAAGCGCATCTGATATGAACTCCTTCTCGATTTCTACGGCATCACGCACAATTTCATACACACGATGACGTTGAATTTTCTTCACCATCTTCGTGTATAAAAGCACCGCAAACTCGGTATGAAGCGCCTCGTCGCGAGAGATGAGTTCGTTGCTGAATGTGAGACCCGGCATCAGTCCGCGTTTCTTCAACCAGTATATGGAACAAAATGCGCCAGAAAAGAAGATTCCTTCGACACACGCAAAAGCAACAAGTCGCGTCTGGAATGTGCTACGTTTATCACCAATCCATTTCAGCGCCCAATCCGCCTTCTTTTTAATACAAGGAAAATTCTGAATTGCGTTGAATAATCGGTCCTTCTCCGTTGTATCTTTGATATAGGTATCGATAAGGATACTATACATCTGCGAATGAATATTTTCCATCGCAATTTGAAAACCGTAAAATGCGCGGGCTTCGGCAAGCTGAACCTCCGACATAAATCGCTGCGCCAAATTCTCCATGACAATTCCATCACTCGCCGCAAAAAACGCAAGAATCATCGAAATGAAATATCTCTCGTCGTTGTGTAAAGATGTCCAATGATTTATATCTTTTGTAAGATCAACTTCCTCTGCCCTCCAAAAACAATCCACCTGTTTCTTATACATATTCCAAATCGCGGCATCCTTAATCGGAAAAAGAACGAATCGATTTTGATCTTCTTCAAGTAATGGTTCTACCACTTGGTGCGATTTGGTCGTGGAAACAGTATTCGTAGTTGGGGTAGAAACTGGAATGGAACAAAGACTGACTTCTGAATTTTCTACGGTGGTAACAGACATGTGACGATACTTAGATGTAAATATAGGTATGTATAATAATAAACAAGGGTTTAATATTGTTTTCCTAAACGGGGGGGTGGGGTGGTGGTGGATATTATACAAGGATAAAAAATAAATAGTATAAATCGATGGTGTCATATATAACTATATAAATGGAATCCAAACACGAATTACGTGTACATGATTTTGATATCGCAGTTATCAATCTTGATCGACGCCCAGACCGTATAGCACACCTGTATAAAAATGCACCCGTCATGTTTCGTCGTTCACCCGCAATTGATGGGCAAAATCTCTCGAAACATTATTTTCAATTCGCCGATTTATTAGATACTATACGAAGTCAGCAACGCGTATTAGGTGAAGTTGGCTGCTCGTTAAGTCATTACTCATTATGGAAAGAACACATAGATAAACAAAAACATGAACATCTTCTCATATTTGAAGACGACGTCATGTTTTCTGACATATCAAGACAGCAATACAAACTCATGACAGATGAAGTATCACAGGCGGTTTTAGAAAAAGATTTCCGGTTTGATTTAATATATGTTGGCGGGCAATGGACGCCAAACTATGATATTGATGGAGCAACGCCTCCTTATTTCGCCTTTCAAAAAACAACAAGTGAATCTCTCGTAACACATTATCGTGAATCTATCATTCCAAGCATATACAAGCGACGTAATCTCTCGCCGGCGGTCATTCAAGGTTCGCGTAATGTCTGGTATTCGCCATTATTTCGCACCGCAGGTGCTTATGTGATAAGCCAACGCGGTGCGAAACGATTATTAGAAGCAGTAGAAACCGATACAGCATTATTCATGAAAACACCTCTGGATATGTGGTTGCTTGAAATGGATTTTCGCGGATATATTGACGTTTATGATCGTTTTCCGCATCCATTTTATCAGGCAGGGTTTGAAATGGTGCGAGAGCCTAGTCATGCTGCCAACGATATACACCGAGGTACCTATTCAAATATTGAATTGCCTCCACATTTTTCATAAGTATCCGCAGTATGCGTTTGCGTTAAACCACCTTCATCGAAAATGTAGCCCAATCAAACCCGACTTTCCACTTAATGCGCCCATCTACTTCACTATATCCTTCTTTTTGAATGATATATTGCTCGTTCGCAAGCCAACACTTATACTTTGGTTGGATATACTCTGTATACATATAATCGATGTTTCGCCGTTCCAAATCTGGCAAATCCGGAAATGTATCTACCAAATCAAGAATCGGCGCATACATATGTTGTTTCACGAGATAAGCGTGATTACACCATATCGTACCTTTCACCCATTTATGAGTTTCATCAATTCCGTCATACTTTGTTAAAATTCCGCCAAGGTATAAGATATCCCAGTCTCCGTGACATGGAAAAGGAATCGACGCAAGTTCGTGAATATTCTCTCGAATCAATACATCATCTTCTAGAATAAGGACGGATGATAGGTTTTTATCTTGGGCATAACGTATTGCGTTAATATGGGATCGAAAACAGCCAACCTTTGTATTATCTGTATGAAGATGATTCAATAAAACCGAATGTTGAATACCGTGCGATCTAAGGTGTTGGCTGACATAGTTTGTTCGTTCAGGACGTTCATGAAGACATATCACGACGACTTCTTGTGCAAATGGAGGTTTGTTAAGAAATGCTCCTGATGGGACATCGGTCGAACACATTTCAGGTGAAGATGGCGGTGTGTGTATTGTTTGTGGGGTAAAAATTGCGCTCGATGAAACCGAAGATAATGAACGCTGACTTGCTGATGGAGATATATTACTATCCTGTAATTTAAAGTATTTCATATCGCCCGCAACAGTAGCGTTTGGGTTAATCACCGAGAGATACGGGTTTATTGTTTCAATATACTTATTCTGGTTCATAAGGTCGCAAATTCGGCGATATACCTTTTCTGAACTAACGCGAATACTAAAAAATCCGATCGTAAAAATCTTATTTGTAATTGTCATCTCCACACAAGATATGTCGTCGTTACTTCGTTCGACTATACATGACGGTAATAGCGATGGTACTTGACTGAATATTTGGTTTTCTTCGAAGAATGTCGAGAGAATTTCAACCTCACTTCCTTCGCAATCCACCGAACAATAATCGATATATTCCGGTGATGAATATTGACAACACAAATCATAAAGCGTGATCGTATCCACTTTATACGATTTGAATCCAGTTCTTGTCCATTCATGTCCGTCTTTATTATTTTCAAGCGCACTTTTAAGACCGCTGTGTTGCGGATCGAGAGATTCATAAAAAATCGCACCACGCCCGCTTCCATTTGAAATCGATGATGTTACATTCGATACCGCAACACAAACTGGTTTAGAACGTGTAGCGCGAAGCGCGGATTCATAGTGTTTTGCCGGTTCGACCGCAAGGCCGCGCCAATCCCGATATTTTTCGAAAAAATAAGTGTTAGAATTTGTTTCGCCATTACCAGCGCCAATATCAATAAAATAGCCATTATGTTTGCCCTTAACAATATATTTATCGTAAAATTGATCATTTCGAAGAGGATGATAATATTCCGGATAAATCGTCAATTCATCTTCGTCGTCATGGTCGTCATGGTCGTCATGGTTGTCATGGTCGGTAGGCACAACCTTCGGTTTATAAATTTCAAGCTCCATTTTTTGTTTTTGAAGAAACTCGTTTTTACGCATAATGTCCCCAAGTATCGTTTCCCATAAGTGAGTACCATACGACTCTGGCGGAAATTCATATGGGACGGTCTCCGACCGAATAAACGCTTCGGTATCCTGCCAGTGAAGCGGCATAAACATCTTCCAATCTAAGACACGAATCCTATATTTGTGCATGTAGTGCGGATGTTTTTCAATAAGTTGTTTATTCGAATCACGAATATGATGCGCCCAGATTCCCAAACGCAACCCTGATTTGAATTCGTTCAACCATAACTTGATAAATTCGTTCTTCGGTTTTGCCGCCAAAAATGCGTTAATCAGCGCACCACTTCCGCGTCCGTTCGACCCTTCACGCTCTTCACTAATATAAAAAGAATGACCTGACGAGAATATTTCGTGAAACGGTCGAACTATAATCATATCGATATCCAAATAAACGCCACCATGCTCGTATAACAATTCAAGACGCGCGACATCCGCCTTATATTGAAAATGTTTTAGCTCGAAACCATCATAAAATTGTGGAGCATCCATCTTATGAATACGCACACGAGGATGCGATTTGATATCTTGCCAATATTGGTTTTCAGCAGACGGTTCTCTCGTATTATAGATCCGGATTTCGTAATCGGGCATGTATTGTATCATTGAATGAATACACCGATGATGAAAGTTATAAAACTCAGTCTCACCGAAATAAAGAAGATGAATGATTTTCGGAATTTCGGCGCAAGGATCGGCGGGATACAACATGCCCAAATTCGCAACCGATGCCTCTTTGATGAAATCAGGCAACTCTGACTCACTATCATTCACACCATTCGGCGCATTCGATGGCGACGGAGAAGGTGTATCCACGAGTTCTTCGAACTGTTTGATTGCGTTCGGCGGGTTTAACGTGAAATTCGAACTTGCGCGGTAGAAACGGACATAGTTAGTATCACGCTTGTTGTAGGTTGGAAAATAATCCAAATACATGTCGGCAATCGCAACAAGTTTCTCATGTTCTTTATAATAATGATGCTGGTTATGGATTTCTTGAAGCATCTGATTACGATCCATGTATTTACTACTGTTTTGATAGTAATTATAACGAAGACGTTTGAATGACGAGGCCGACGCATCCGATCTCCTCGTTGATATAGAGTCTGTTTTAGACGAAGTAATGTCTTGATTGTCATCATCATCTGACACCAAACAATATCGTCCCCACGCCATTCCGCGTGTCCTACACCCTTGATCAACTTCATCCGGGTTCAACGTTTCACAATAATCATCAAAACCTAGTTCTTCTACAACACCAGCTGAAACCATTTGATTCCACGCTTTTGATGGTTCGATCGTATAATGCTGTTGGCGTTCTTTGTTACGGCATATATCATCGATTGCGACGATATTATGTGATCCAGCTGCCAATCTTTGTGAGTTCAAAATATCTTTCATAGGAATATCGTTTTGATGCCCGCCATCAATAAAAATAAAATCGAAACGTAGCGGCGGTGCGGTGAGGGGGTTTTTCATTCGGTGAGCAACCTGTTCTTCGTATTTCGGGACGGTAGTTGTGCTATCTCCTGTAACGAGTGTATGACGTCCTGGAAAGACAGAATCGATATAACGCTTTGCTGCGAATACATAAGCATACTCACCTAAATCAAAACTTACGACTTTGGTAGTAGGCGGCGTAATTGCGAGGAACAAGAGCGCAGAATGCCCCGCATTAAAACCGATTTCCATAATTGATTTTGGTGATGTTCGAGCCACTAGCTCACGTAGCCGCGCCACCTGATGTGTTATTTGAAAGGACCCGCCTTCCACGATATGATATTCGGATATGGCTTGGGTGAGACCTTCGAGTAGGCGGGTGTGGTCATCATGAAATGGCTGGGACATTATACAATTCCTAAATACGAATAATTGTATAATGATTTTTGTGTTTATATGTTTATTATATATTTATTTCCTTCACGAGGAACGATTTTTTCCCTCCGTGGAAAAAATTGACATTCCTTCACGAGGAACGATTTTTTCCCTCCGTGGAAAAAATTGACATTCCTTCACGAGGAACGATTTTTTCCCTCCGTGGAAAAAATTGACATTCCCATTCCGTGGAAAAAATTGAAATGTTTTTTCATCTTATCGTCGGATTACAGCGATCAAGCAAACACCAACAACTACAACGTCAACCATGTTTTCCTTCTTTAACAAAGGCGACATCACCAATACTATCCGGGCAATCACTAATCTTCCTGGTCTATTTACTTCGGACGGCGACAAAATCAAATACGCTGCGTTGAATTACGCGACTGCGATGCGACACAATCTTCACAACGGTGATCCAATCTTCACACACATTCGTCTGCGTGAAGCTGAGATCGAACGTCGTGACATCAACAGCATCGTTTCTGGTTGTCTTCCGTCGTCGGCTAAATACGAAAATACGACACCGACCGCTGCGTCAGTTTTCACCTACAACGGCGAACTCCGCTGCGATAACGCGACCTTCGCGCTCATCATGGCTAAGGAACTCTCGTTCCTGAACCGTTCGATCCAAATGATTTCACTCATCGCACACAGGTATCAAGAAGAACAAGAAGATCTCGCATGGGGTAACACCGAAGGCGATCTCGAAGAAGGCGGTATCAGCGGAAGCAGCGGTGGTGAAGAAGAAACACCGGAACCGGAAGAATCGTGCTTTGAAGATGACAACACGCCATCTGTGTCCGCATTACAACGTTCTTCGTCATCACCAAGTGTATCATCAGCAACTTACAACTCTGACCGTCGATCCGAAAATCAACTCGTCGCAACATTCCTTATCGCAACTGGCCGCCTTTGCGGTAGATTCGATAACCTGTGTCGTCTGGTCGAGACATCAACCGTTCATGTTCATGCGATGACAACTCAGGACAAGCCCCACTCCGAAGCAAATCGCGAGAAACAACTGATGGCAGAGCGTCTCGTGATTTCAGATATTTACCTGTTCTTTTCAAAATTTGACGCAGAACATCGCGACGCAGTTGTATTGGCATTTATTGAACTGCGCGACATCTCCGTTTCAGTTTGGAAAATCATGTCGATGTTCGCGTTCTCTAACCTGTTTCGATTGACACAAGGGACTGACTTCGCGATTTACAAAGAAGATGCGATTTTCACCGATGGTCGGGCTTACACACTCGCAGTTCCACAACAAGAGGCCGCTGTTGTAGAATGGAGACTTTCGAACACCGAACAACAAGAGCAAGAGCAACAGCAAGAAGAAGCAAGAGCCTATGACTAAAACACTATCTCTGTGAAATGAATGGACAATGGGGGGGGCGACTGCGACCACAACACAGGTAATTTCAGGTAAGTTTTTTTCATTTCTTATTGCGTATATTCTTTCGTCGTCTAGTTTTACATTTAGAAGAATAATAACGTTTTTTTCCTGCTCTACTTATAGCGTCATGTTTCGATTTTTTCGGAGGCGAAATATGGGGTTTTACATTTGAAAACATAGGGTGCTTATAAAAATCCGGTTGTAAATAAAGAAAGATACGCCAATCGATACGGAAATTCGAAAATGACATCGCATTTAAAATATCATTAAAAATATCACTTTCTAGCGCAGCCGCCATTTGTTCGGCTTCAGCTTTTTGTTCGTCCGGATTTACTCCTGGAATTCTCAACCCGATTGCGCCTTGTGTCAAACCATAGCGACCTTCCAAGTCAATAATTACTTTATTTATACCAGATTCTCCAAATATTACTTTTGGAACACCAACCATAGGAACACAATCCTGTTTGAGATTTTCGAGACCTTCACATTCAACCGGATCACTCCATAAAATACGTGGTCCGCCCTTTGGCGTTGAATGTATAAGAGGTATATCTTCGGGTGTGCGTTGAACTTCATGCACCCATGGACTGTCTGTTCCATATTTACTGCGACTAAATATAACATTCGGTTTTGTTGTATCATCCGGGCTTCGTAATAAGGGTCCGATTACATCATAACTATGGTTTGGTAAAAAATGCCAGCGAGACAAGTCAAATGCCGCATACGCTTGGCCGCCTTGGGTTAGAATAAAGGTGGTCGATACACCGGGAATCGGTTTGCGCTTTTGTATGACATAAAAATCATATCGCGTTCGCGCACCAAATACCGCAAGACCTTCGAGCTTACTATGTATTTCTAAATACAACATATGATTCTCGTGTGTCATCAGTTCGAATTGTGTTGGAGCCTGTGGTGAAGGCGGTTTTCGCCATAATGCCGGATGGACGAAAAGGAGTAAACCATCCGGTTTTAATAAATCGCTGCGGAGAGATTTATCAACAAAGCGTGGCCACAGATTTGCGCCACCCCCTTTCTTTCCTTCGTGTGTTTGGTCTGCGTTGAAGGGGGGGTTACCTACAATGATATCGAAATGAACCGGTCCATCGCGAGGATCGAATGCGGTTGTTCCAATCTCTGGGTCTAAAAAACTGCCACAGATTAGATTTACACCGACACGAATACCTTTGTCGTCGTTTTCGAAGAACATCGGATTCTCTCGGATTCGTGCGCAACTTTCTGGATTATACTCTACCATATACAACATTTGTGTCAAGATATGACGGCGGCGTTCGGATGGGTTTGAAATGACATCTTCGAGAGATTTCATTAGACGCGGATAGACTTCCGTAAAAAAATTCCCAAATCCAGCGGCCGGATCCAGCCATTTTTTCGCGGGGTCGGTCCATACTTCGGGCGGTAGTTTGTCAAGCATCGCGTTGATGAGTGCGGGTGGGGTGAAAACTTCACCGAACCGGTCTTTTTCGGGTCGACGGATCTGTGGGCGCTTAGGTAATGACATCGTTACAATATTCAAATACTTTTATTATTACTAAAATACTTACACGGTGTAAAATACTTCGAAAAATTGAAATATATTTTAACGACAGCATGAAATCAGCAACATCAACAGCAACAGCAACAGCAACAGCAACGAACATGTCAGCATCATCTATAAGCTTCATAGGATTCATCAAGAGCATGATGGAAATCGGATTTACGCTTTGGCAGTGTATAAACGAGAAGTTGGAAAATTCGGACTCGGCAAATGCGAACAATATGAAAATAACTCTACACGACGGAAAGCTTGTGATTGCAGATGACGGAGACGGAATGAATGAGGAAGAGATGAATACATGCGGAAAATTTCACAACAGGTCATCGTCATCTGCGGATAAGCATGGCACGAAAGGTGTCGGTGGAAATATCGCAGACATCAATTTATCCGGTGGTGGGCGCGTGGTTTATTGCTCTAAATCCGTGTCATCCACCGTGGAAGAGTCGCAAAGTATAACTTACATGGTGTTGAACTACGGTGTTCAAACCGAAGAAGAGTATCGCCCCAAACCACAGGAAGCGCCCCGAAGAATCGAAGAACAAATATGGAATAAATACGCAATCGACCCATCGCGAACAGGAACCGTTCAGGTTGTCGAAAATGTACCATCAAAAATATACAAAGAGTTAGTCGAATCCATCAAAGCCAACGACATCGTTCATAGTTTTCGTCGCATTTGGGCATTTACCTATGTATCGATTCTTAGTCATGGTAAAAAAATCATATTTGATGTCGAAGGTGAAGAATATATACTTCACCCGATCGATATGATGAAATACGATGAAACAAATCATCAACACCGACAGAAAGACGTATGCTCTATATATGTAAAGAATGGCGGCAGCGGCGACGGCGGTGACGAACTACGTGTGTATTACACGAACCCAACTAACAGCAAATTATACTATCGTGATTATTCGAGAAGCAATAAGGGGAACGAAACCGAGCAAAAACGACGACCAGAAGAAGATGGATATACCAAAATCGGCGATTTTACAATTACGCATACCTACAATCAAAATTGGCGTGAGTTACATAAAGCAGAAATGGAACGAAACGGAATCGACGTTGCTTGTTGTAGCGACCAAGACTTCTCGAATCATAGCGGTGGCGGCGTTCTTACGATTGCACGAAACCGAAAACATGTATGTCAATTTCCAACATGTCAAACCGGAGAATCCGCGTCATATATTCCATATCATCAAAACTCGAAACATTTATTGGATTACGATGCGTGTGATACCATGGATGCGTTGTTCAATATTCAGCTGAATAAGTCGAGTCTGGTGAGAGATAATATCCAAAAAGACGTATTTCGAACCGTACATTACTTGAATCGTAAGTTTATCGGAAAGATGAAGACATTAACTGAAAGACAAGAGCAAGAGGCAGCGGCCGCTGCCGCGGAAGTGTCTGTGGGTGCGACCGAAGAACATCATCATGTTGATAAGCAGTCATCAACATCATCACGATCATCATCAAGATCATCATCAAGATCATCATCATCATGTAGTGAAGAAGAACATGACAATAGTGAACCTCCTCTTACGGATGATGTGACCGATGTGATCGGTGGCGGAGGTGGCGGAGGTGTAGCTCATCAAGTTGCTTCGTCTCGTGTAATCCGCGTCCCTGAACACACACGTGAGACAATACCACAAAATACAGGAATTCAAATACTTCAAACGTTGAAGCAACAATCGCAATATCATGACGCGATGAACGATACAGTAGATACATTACTTGCTGACTGTTGTCGTCGTATTTCAGATGAACGAAATGGAAGATTGATGACGAAGCGTCTTATCAATATCGGTTCATTTGAAAATAAGTGTGATTTGTTATGTGAATTGCTCCAAGGAATTTATGTATTACCAGAAGATACGATGCGACATGGCGCCGAACTCTATCGGAAATATAATGCGGTAGCGGCGGCGGTGGCGGTGTCGAATGATTTTGATCAGTAGCTGTGAGTCATAGATTGATATAATTAAGTAAATGTTACAATAAAAATATATTTTTTATTATTCCATTTATTTCATTTATTTCATTTATTTCATTTATTTCATTTATTTCATTTATTTCATTTATTTCATTTATTTCATTCCGCCTAATACTCCCTGAATTGGTCGCGAATGTGTTCAAACACCGCAATAGCATCCCGCGCACATGTGGTGATATACTCCGCCACTATCCCTTCATCCACGCCCACCGTCTCTGCGAAACCAACACGGATCATACTATCCGGATTGTGTGGGTGAATCTTGCGGAATGCGCAATAGGTCACCGTCTGGTCCTCGGCATAATGTTTGTCATGAAGGAAGAATTCGAGGACCTTGCCTAGGGTATAATCTTCCCCTTTCAGTTCGATGTCGTAGCCGTTTTGAATCGTGCTTACCGTTGGTATAATATGATTTTCGCCACTTTCGATATCACGGATGAACTTCGTACATTTGTTAATCATGATCTGCGCGGCTTTGCTCACAATATCCGCGTTCGTGAATACACCCACCGTCTCCACGACGAAATCGAAACTGTCCTCTTTCGTGAAGCGTTGTGCGTCGAGAAGCGACCAATTCTTGCGCTGGGCTTTCATCTCTTCGCTGCCCACTGCGGCTACACCTTCCTTCACAAGTTCGGCCTCCTTGATACGCCATGCTTCATCGACTTTCGCAGGATCCATCGTCATTTGGTATGCGCATGTGCTGACGACGTTGAATGCGCCGTCTTCTTTGGCTGTGCCAATATCGAGGTCGCATGTCATAACAAGTTGCTCACCTTCTCCGTATTCGGTCATTTTCGGTAGAAGGCGGGCAAACTCGATGTAATCGCCGGTGATGACGTTTGGAGGGAAAATTTCATGGACTTTCACATCGGTGAGGTGCTTGCCGTTAGTTTTGTTCTTCATTTTGAAGTCTTTGGTCGTGACGTATCGGATTTCGTTGCCGTCTGCGACAACGCTAATTTCGAGTTGATAATCTTGAAACGGAAAATCTTGATCTGTGATGTGAATGGGTATGCAGCTGAGGCGTTGTTTGATAATCTCATTATGAATTCGTGATGTGTTTGTCGTTATCGATGCTTTACACTCTGAGTAGGGAAAAGTGCGGAATACGTAAGTCGGGATGTCGCTCAGAATGACACGCCTGAGTGCGTTGGCTAGACTCACATTCACACGGTCGATGGTGAATTTGAGCTGGCCATTTTCATCGGTTTTTGACACGATGCGGGGGATATATTTGCTGACAGCTGAGGCGGAATGGAATGGTGCGGACGCGGACGCAGCAGATGCCATATTTTCGTTGAATAACAATAGTTGAACGGTTTATATTATATTATTATAATGATTTGTAATCAATTTTATCGTATGCGTTCAAAAAACACATAAAAACTTATCTGTCATTTAGTAATAAGATATGTCGTGTATTATCTATTATAGTAACCATTGTGATAAATCCAAAGCCGTATTAACCGCTTTGTCTAAATCACGCGTTCAAGACGATATTCATTTTCTTTGTATTGACAAACGTGTGCGTGCGGCAAATGGTAGCGGAGCTTGGCACATCGTGACAGATAGCGGTGAAAAAGTCCTCCTCCCTCCCCAAGTGAATCGCGTCCCCGCGTTGTTGCTTCTGAACAAGGGACATATGGTGCTATACGGCGAACAGATCTTACAGCATTTTCAGCCCAAAAATGTGGCGTTAAATAACGAAGCAACCGGCTTCAACGGTGAGCCAAACGCATTTTCACTCGGGCGCGAAAGTATGGGCGGATTCGGTGTTGCATCTGACAACTATAGCTTCTTAGATCAGAGCGCGGATGAACTGTCGGCAAAGGGGAACGGTGGCATGCGGCAGTTATATAATTATGCGACGATTGATACCGTGGATAAAATTGAAACTCCGCCAGACAATTATTCGCCAGATAAGGTTGGGAGTGTTTCATTAGAGCAGTTACAGCAGAAGAGGAACTTGGATATACAAAATCATCAACAATCGAATGCTGGTAATCATGTTATTGGTGGGGGTAGGGGCGGCAGCGGTTTTCACGAGAATAGTGTCATGGGGATGCGAACAGAAAATGTGGCTATGCGAGGAGCAAATTATGACAGTTTAGGCGGCGGGGGCGGCGGG
>Ga0255211_1000150_pt1 | contig 25836 bp, 25 predicted proteins | sample Miss_Yuk_RepB_8d_FD_183036 | JGI IMG/M metagenome (GOLD analysis project Ga0255211, IMG submission 183036) | Freshwater microbial communities from Mississippi River, Louisiana, United States - Miss_Yuk_RepB_8d | ecosystem: Environmental > Aquatic > Freshwater > River | place: USA: Louisiana...
ATTGTCTGCAACTATCACATCGCCTAACGCACATAAATCCTTTAAACGAGGCAAATATCTATCCAACAATGCTGTACCGTTGTAGTTAAGAATAACAATAGCTAATGAACTCATCGCGGATTATTAAACAGATCACGAAACTGGTTGTTTTCAGTGCCAGCCGGTGTTGTATTATCGGGATTAAAAAGCCCATTTGAATTTCTTCGTGTTATTTCAAATTGCCAACGTGGATTATTGATTTCGCCGCGCATATCGCTATGTATTAATTTAAAACAGTCATCACCCAACATTTGATTTACAAATACAAATTTACGATTACTAAAAAACTGACCATTGGTGGCATCGTAAATACGGTAATATTGCCAAATTTCATACGGGTAGGTGTTTTCTTCATTATTTTGTTGTGTACGCTGGTTAGGAGGACCGTATTGAATGTACACACGACCCCGATCGGTATAATAGGCAGGTTGCTTACCGCATTTAAATAATGCAATTGCAGATTGCACCTTTTGATAATGCAAAGCCCAAGATTTTACAGGATTGGCAGTATCTGCACAGCGGTCTTGCCAAAACTGAACAATAAATTGTTTCATTAATTTAACATCGTTACGAAGTGCCTGGTTTATGATTTGATTTTTTTGCAATTCACCGGCAATTGGCCATAAGCTTTCCAGCAGCATTTTTATAGTATCGCTATGTTGGGTTGAACCAAAAAACAGAGCTTCAGGTATAGTTTTTTCATGTCCATGGCCTTCTTTAATAAATATTTTTTGACTTTGTGCAAGTATAACATTTTCTGTACTTACCAGCTGGCAGGTAATTACATAGCGGCCACTTTGCAATTTTGAAATGGGCAATTGTATTAATTGCGGATAGATGAATGCGCCTTTTATTTTTTTAAATCCACTTAAGCCAGTTATAGGTTTACCGTTTTCGGCGTCACTTATAAAATACCTGTACAAAAAATAGGTTCCGGTATCTTGTGTCATACTAAAATAACATTCTTGATACACTTGTAACTGTGCATGCTTTTCATTATATATGTTTGAAGAGTAGGGAATAAGCTTAACTCCAAACTTTTGAAGGGGATGCTTTTGGTTAGATTTTTCAAAGTGTTCAATACATTCAATATCTGATAATCCTATAGGGGCACTTTTTAAAACAGTAATGGAATCTTCAAATGAATCCGCAAAAGCACCAAACTGTTTTGATTCCGCTATATGTAAGTGTATATGGTATTTTCCCGGCTTTAAAAAGTACCGTTGCACATCTATAAAATTTAAACCCGGGTTTTGTTTTACATGATGGACTTGGTATGAAAATGAAATGGCAGTATCAACCGACCTAAGGGCACCCGAAATGTACACCGTTTGAGTATTATTTTTAATTGGCCAGCGCGAAGCATTTAGTGTAATATACGTTTCAATATAGGAATAGCCATGCGCGTCACGAAATATTGCGTAATCCCAGGCACTCCTAAATTGAGCAAAGGCTAAAAGCGGTAAACCATATAAAACACTATATAAAAGCCTCAAACGCATAATTAAAGGTCCGAAATATTAAGATATGCTATATGTAGTAAAAAAAACTTATTTTTGCGACGGAGAAATGGCAGAGCGGTCTAATGCGGCAGTCTTGAAAACTGTTGACTGTAAAAGGTCCGGGGGTTCGAATCCCTCTTTCTCCGCAGAAAGGGACTGACCTGATAAAAAAAGGTTCAGTCCCTTTGTCTTTAAAAGCAAATCGCCCGACAGACGGGCGATTTCAGCGATTACAGAATTTATTTTTGGAGTTCGAAATGCCCCGTTTTTTCGATCATAAACAATCCCTTCAGGAAAGACCAATTTTTGTAATTTTTCCTTGAGATTTATGCTTCCTTTTAGCCACAATTTCGTGATTTTCAGGCACAATTGGGCTACCTCATGAAGGCTTTCGCATAGGTTCGAAATCTGAATGGCTGAAGCAGTCAATAATCGAACGTTTTCCTGCTTATCTCCGAGGAGTTTATTCATCAAACGATCAAAAACTTCACGGGTCATTTCGGAGTTAACGTAATATTTCTCCTCCAAATTTTGAATTCCGGCATTCACTTCCTCAAGCCTTTTATTCAGGCTTAATTCACGTTCTGAGGCCTCTTTGGTTGATTCGTGGTAATCATGTTCCAGTTGCCAAACCAAAGGCTCTATAAGGGCTTCTTTTATCTGATATTGCCCTAATACGTCAAGGAAAAGTTTGTGCATTTCCTTTGCACTTTTGTTGCACTTGCATCCAACCCTTCGGCATTTATAATAATAGAGTTGTTTCGCCTTTACAATGTATCCTGTGAATGGATTACCGCAATCCCCACATTCAATAAAGACCTTTAATGGTACTCCTTCGTTTTGTGTTTTATGCGAAACTCCATATTTGGTTGAAGCCAACCTGATTTCATTGATCTTAAAAAAATCTTCCTTACTGACCATCGGTTCATGTTTTCCTTGTACAACTTTACCGTCAAGAATTCCATGTGAAATCAGTCCGCAATAAAATGGGTTTTTGAAAATTTTGAAAATGCGCTGCTTGTAGGTTTTAATTCCAATCTTTTCGAGCATTACAATTATTTGCTCGTTGGAATAACCTTGCAATTTCCACTCCCATGCTTTCCTGAATTTTTTCCCGTAGTCATTAAGAACAATTTTGGATTCGCCATTAATCTTTACTTTATCGTAACCGATAGGTGCAGCTATGCACCATTCACCTTGTTCATATTTTGATTTCAATCCAGCATGAGTTACTTGTTGCCTTTGCACATTATCCCATTTCGCAAAAATCAATTGCATCTCTTGAAATAGAACTCCGTTGCTGTTGGAAGTATCAATCGGTTCAGTAACCGCAATAATATGAATGCCGTATTTAGTTCGCAATTCATCTGCGATTGAAATTGCTTTCCCTCCGGTTCTGCTGAAACGAGTCATTTTGTAAACAAGGATGGTACTTATCCTTCCTCTGCTTCTTTTGCAGAATTCAATCATGCGCTTAAATTCTTTTCGCTCATCGGTTTTTGCGCTTTCATAAGTGTCACCAAACGAAGCAACAATTTCTAAGTTGTAACGATTAGCGAATTCGTTGATTGTTTTATTTTGGTTATCAATCGACTCGTTGGTATCAAATTGTTTTTTACCTGAAACCCGAGTGTACTTGATAACCATTTTGGAATCAACCTTTTTAATTTTGGTTTTACTCGTTCGACCAAACTTGTGATTTAGTTCTGCTTGTAGTTGCGTGTTCATGCTGCCTGCTTTATTTCGTTTGACTTTGATTCCTGATTCTCTCTCAGGAATTCAATTAGCAAAGTGGAAAGTGCTTTTATTCCGAGTAAGACCTCTTCAGCTTCCGCATCACTCAAACCATCCAGTCCTTTAAATTTTTTCAGCCGTTCAATTGTAAGTGGCTCTTTTTTTGAATTAATAAACGCTTTCATTTTCCTAACTTCAATGGAAGTACCGTACTTCCTTTTGAATAAAGAAGCAATACCTGCCTTAGTTTTTCACTTGGGTAATTATTATAAAATAGACTTGCACATTTCAAAAAGAAATGGCATACACATAGCAAGGGCTGCTATGAGTCATCAATAGCCCTGTGTACCGCCACCACAGCGGAGTGTTTAAAATTAGTTGGTTTTTCCCTCATCATCGAAGCAAAGGTAGATGAGGGCTTTGGGAAGGAAGTGGATTTTGGTTAGAGGATGTCCACCAAGTGATTCGTTATGAACTCAAATGCAGTTTTTGACTTAAAAATAACTGCTCACACCAAACTGAATAGCTCCGGTTCTTGCAGCAGGATTTCCTAAAAGATCTTTTTGCCATTCGTAGCGATAGTTTAATCGCAGAACTGTTTGTGGTGATGTTCTAAAGCTAATTGCAGGAACAATAGCAAAAATCTCATCTGCTATATTGCCTCCTGTTTCCTTAAATGTTCCTACATTCCAATCAACGTATTCGGCACGAACTGCTGCATTAAAGCTTGCCTTTTCAAACCCAAACATTTTCTTTTTTATAATCGGTTGCACAATGTCTATAAAACCACCGTGCTGCTTTTTACCGAATTGTTGGGTATAGGTATCCGGCACGTCAACAAAAGTCCAGGCAAATTCAGTGGTGATAACTGTATTCGCTTTTGGAATCGTAGTATTGAAATCAACAGCTACAACATCCGCTCTTCTTTTCTTATCTAAGACCAATCCGTCCTCCTGAAATTTATTGTAAATACCTCCCATATAGGACAAACCAAGCTCCCCAATTTTCCGTACTCTCAATGAAGTTTTAGCACTCGTAAGCGGCTCCCCGTTAAAACTCTCTTCAAATCTGTCAGGGTTTAATTTGGTTGCCGGAAGGAAAGTTTTATTTTCTGCATTACCAATGATATTGTCGTTTAATCCATTGGTTAAGTATAGTTCATAAGCCCACACATAATTTGGTTTATAAACCTTTCCATAAAATCCAAACCCAACATTGCTAAAGGTTGATGGTAATAATTGTGTTGCTGAGATTGGTCTGTCAATAAACTCCCAACGTGGGCCATCATGGTTTTGGTTGAACGCACCAATGGGATTCATGATAATCCCTCCTCTGAAATTTAGCAAATGGTGGAATTGAAAATCTAAAGCTGCAAACTCAATGTTGATCTCTTTTGTTCCGTCTTCAAATTCAATCTCGGTCAGAAATTTAATTTTTCTATGGATGGAAGAAGATAAAAACAAAGTCATTCTACGCATCTGAAATGAAAATCCTTCTGTTACGCCATCCGTTACCGCATATTGTGTATTGGCTTCAGCATAACCGCCAATTGCAACAGGTATTTTTCCGTATTGTAAAAACGGACGATTATAAACCGCATCTAAATTCAATTGCATTTTCGATGTATCAGTCGGGGTTCTCTTAACCTTACTCGTGTCAATCTGAGAAAAAGAAATGTGCGCAGAAAAAACAAAAAAAGTAACAGTAATTAAATGCTTCATAAGATTAAAGTTGGATATAAATGTTTTCATTATCTATTGAGGTCAAAAATGATTTTAAATTGGTTTCAGCAGGGCCATTTGTTACTTCTCCTTTAGTATTGAATTCTGCTCCGTGACAAGGACAAACCATCATTGTTTCATGGGGAGAAAGCTCGCAGCCTTGGTGTGTACATTGCAAATAGCATGCTTTGTATTCATTTCCGTTTATCTTATAAAGTGCTATTGGAAATGATAAACTTTCAGGTTTTATAATGAGGAATTTTTGTTCTATCCTTTTCTCCTTCTTTAATAAAATAAATTCAGAGCGTTTAACTACTAATTTGTTGTCCTTAACAACAACATTAGTGAGATATTTATGGTTACTACAACTTTGAAGCAACCATGCAGCACCTATACTGCCTGCGCACGTCAAACATGCCGATTTTATAAAATCTCGTCTATCCATTAAAGGCTTTCTAAGAACTTAATTAATTTTTGTTTATCGCTTTCACTTAAATTTTGAAAATTTGTATTGCTTTGTTGGCCTTCTCCACCATGCAATTGAATCGCAGCTTCAATTGATTGCGCTCTACCGTCATGCATTAAAAAATAACTTCCGCCCTGTGAATTCTTTGATAAACCTAATCCCCACAGAGCAGGTGTTTTCCATTCATAGGTCTTGGCTGATCCTTCGGTATAATTATCATCCAAACCTGCACCCATATTATGCAAAAGCAAATCGGTATAAGGTGAAAATGTTTTGTTTGAAAGTGCTGAAATGGATGATGCTCCTGTTTTTAATTCCGCCTTATGACATTTTTCACAGCCAATAGACATGAAAACTTGTTTGCCTGATTGAACCTCGCCATCATTTTGATTGCGTTGTATTGGTGCTTTTAGGGTTTTTAAATAGAAAACAACATTGTGAACTGTGGCGTTGCTTACTTCGGGATCAACTTCAAGTTTTGAATGGGTGTCGTAAGGTTCAAAAGCGGTGTTAATGCCCATATCCTGATTGTAGGCATTTGCTGTTTGTTGAAGTAAATCATATGCTGCACCTTTTTTTCCAAATCTTCCGATATATTTTCCGCCTTGCGGCATTGCGTTTGGTCTTAACTGGCAATAAGACGGAACATTCACCCAATTTGGAACACCTGAAATACCATCAGCATCAGAATCAAACGGATCGGACATCGCAATAATGTCTGCATCACCTACAGCGTCCAAGAAACCTAATCCGGTGTTTGCGGGAGGTAGTATTTTTGAAAAGCCAACACCACTTGGTAGTGTTTCAGGGGTATAACCCGGAATTGCTCTGTTTTGTAATTGAGGTGCGCCAAAAGAAAGCCATTGATTTCCGGTGCTGTCAATTTGGCCGAAGCGAGTCAATGTAGTAAAAGGATGTCCTTTACCGTCTCCGGCATGACAAGACCCGCAGGAATTAGCTACAAAGATTGGCCCGAGTCCGTTTTGTGGAGTGAAAATATCATCATTGAAGGCAACATCTCCCTTTAAGAATTGTTGTGTTTCTGCCGTTGTTAAACCTTCCACAGGCCCATCCAATAGCTCATCATCCTTTGGGCTTGGCGGCATTATTTTCTTACACCCGATTATCACCAATAGCAAAATTGCTATTGTAAAAAGCGTCTTTTTCATCTTTAAATGTTTTCGCAAAGCTGAGTATAATTTAGAATATTAAAATCATTATTTTTGGTATACCAAAAAGATAATTTATGAGACAAGAAACTATTGAGAATTACTTAAAGACGATATATAACCTTTCCTCCAACAATACCGCTGTTGTGAACAATCAAAAAATTGCGGACAGGCTTAGTTTAAACCCTGCAACGGTCACTGAAGGATTAAGAAAATTGCATGAACTAAAATATATCGTTTATGAGAAATCTTACGGCTCAAGGCTAACAACATCAGGCTCTAAACTGGCATTGGATATTATTAGGCGACACCGAATTTGGGAAACTTATCTTGCTAAAGAATTAGGGTTTGGTTGGGACGAAGTACATGCTATTGCTGAAGAATTGGAGCATGTAAACAATGTGAAACTCATTAACAAACTCGCCTCAATACTCGGTAATCCTATATACGATCCGCATGGTGATCCCATTCCTGATGAGAAAGGGAAAATTCAAAAAAGTAATTTTATCAAGTTGTCTGAAACAAAGTTAAAATTGAATTACAAAGTGATGGGCGTAACTGACCATTCTACCACCTTTCTTAAGTATTTGGAAAAACACAATCTCATCATTGGTGCAAACATAAACGTAAAAACGATTGAGGATTTTGATAACTCAATCGTTCTTATTTGTCAAAAAAAGGAAGTTAACATTAGCCCCAAAGCAGCCGACTGTATTATAGTTCAGTCTATTTAGTTTTGTAGGCTGAAAGTATCTCTTGCAAATCAGAAGGTATTTCCATTGGCTCTAGTGGTGGTACATTCGCACCACCTGAATTGCCAAGAGGAATTTCGCCAACAAATGATTTTACTCCGCCCACAACTAACCGAGGTATCTGTCCGAGAATCTCCTTCGTATTCTTTACTCGGAATGCAAATAGCAACATGTGCCAATGCGCCAGCGAATGTTCAATTGGATAAGCTTGTCCAAGGATATGCGCTCGTTCAAGATGTCGCCAAGATGTTTGTAATTCACCCTTACTGAAGGCTTCCTTGGATTTTGCCAACTCATCATTTACATGTTTCTTTAAACCCAGTGGTATTTTAAAGTGAAATTTCATTCTAACTAAATTTTTTCGTTTGTATTCGGACAGCATTTAAAATGGCTAATAATGCAACTCCTACATCTGCAAATACAGCTTCCCACAGGGTGGCTATTCCTCCTGCTCCTAATGCAAGCACTATTATCTTTACTCCCATTGCCATAATTATGTTCTGCCAAACAATTTTTCGGGTTACCTTTCCTATTTTAATTGATGTAACAATTTTAGATGGCATGTCGTTTTGAATCACAACATCTGCGGTTTCAATTGTGGCATCACTACCTAATCCACCCATTGCAATTCCGGCATCAGCCAAAGCAATTACAGGCGCATCGTTTACGCCATCACCCACAAAAGCAATTGTTCTGTTTTCATTTTTCAGAGATTGAACTTTATTGACCTTGTCTTCAGGCAATAGATTACCATATGCATTTACAATATTGAGTTCCTTGGCAACTTTGTCCACGACACTTTGTTTGTCGCCTGAAAGCATCACTATTTTTTGTTTAAGAAGATGCAGATCAGCTATTGCTTGTTTTGCATCATCCTTTATTTCATCTGCAATGGTAATATGCCCTGCATACTTTCCGTTGACAGCAACTACCACAATTGTTTCGATGATGCTTTCAACTGCTGTATCATAAGTGATATTGAATTTTTTAAGCAGTTTTAAATTTCCTGCTAACACTTCTTTTCCTTCAATAGTACCTTTCAATCCATGACCGGATATTTCTTCTACGTTCTGAACTTCAACTCCCTTAAGCAATTCTCCCGCTTGTTTCACAATAGCTAATGCAATTGGGTGTGTTGATTTACTTTCAATGGCTGCGGTGAGTTTCAACAATTCTTTTTCATTAATACCAACCGGTACAATCTGCTGAACTTTAAAAACACCTTTGGTAAGTGTTCCTGTTTTATCCATCACAACGGTATCAATCTTTGTCATTACATCCAAATAGTTTGATCCTTTAAAGAGAATTCCGTTACGTGATGCCAATCCAATACCTCCGAAATAACCCAATGGAATTGAAATTACCAAAGCACACGGGCAAGAGATAACAAGGAAAACCAAAGCCCGGTAAAGCCAATCATTGAAAACATAATTGCTGACAAAAAGTGCAGGGAGCAAACAAATCCCTACTGCTAAAAAAACAACTATTGGGGTATAAATTTTTGCGAATTTTGAAATGAATAATTGTGTAGGTGCTTTTCGTGCGGTTGCTTCTTGCACCAATTCCAATATTCTTGAGAGTTTACTGTCCTTAAATAATGCAGTCACTTTTATTTCGGAAACAGTATTAAGATTAATCATTCCTGCTAAAACTTGCTCTCCTTTTCGTTTTGTATAAGGCTTGCTTTCTCCGGTTAAAGCAGCAGTATTAAATGACGATACTTCAGAAATAAGTTCTCCATCCAATGCCACTTTTTCACCGGGCTTAACTTGTATTGCTTCCCCAATTTTCACTTCGCTTGGTGATATTGTTGCTGTAATTCCATTTCTAATTACAGAAACTGTATCAGGACGAACATCCAAGAGTGATTTTATACTTCTCTTAGCTCGCTTAACTGCTGCCGATTGAAACAGCTCACCAACTGCGTAAAACAACATTACTGCTACACCTTCAGAATACTCTCCAATAAAGAATGCACCAATTGTGGCAATACTCATTAAAAAGAATTCGGAAAAGAAAGCCCCCTTTGCAATGGACGTTCCAGCATCTTTAATAACAGGAACCCCAACAGGAACATAGGCTACGATATACCAAATGAGGCGAACATAGTTTTTAAAGAACTCCGGCTTAATAAAATTATCAAGCACAATACCTGCCATTAAAACAATAAAACTGATAATGGCGGGCAGATATTCTTTCCATGCAGATTCTTCTTCATGGTCATGATTATGTCCTTCATGCGAATGATCTCCTTCCACATGCAAATGTGGTGTGCCGGTTTTTGCATCTATTTTTTCCTCAAGAGTACAACAGGTCATATTGCCTTGTGCATCGTAGGTATGTTTGTGATTTGGATCGGTGTTAATCATTATTTCGTCTTTTTAATTTGGCGGGCAAGAGAACCTGGCTATGAAAAAATCCCTTTTATATCAGGAAAAAGAAACCAAGCCTCTGCCCATAATATGTTAATGGTCGTGACCTCCTTCTTCCTCACTATTTTTCATTTTAGCGAGGATGTCGTAGGCTCCGTTAATTACAATTAATGATTCGTTAGTTAATCCATTTTTCAACTCCACTTCTGTAAATCCTAATTCACTAATGCCCTTTGTTACTTCTAACATTTTGAAGTGATTCGCTTCTGTTTCTGTGACAAAAATATAATCCTTTCCCTCAAAATTCACAATGGCATTGTTTGGTACAGCGGGTATGTTTTGTGTTCCGGCTTCCACATAAGCTTTTAAAAACATCCCCGGCAACAGATCCATATCTTCTTTGTCCAAATGACAATGTATCCTTACCGTTCTGTCCGAACTTATTTCTCTTCCTATCAAATAAACAGTTGCAAAACGTTCTTCAGTTTCATTGGCTAAAGTAAAGCGCACTTTTTGCCCTAATTTGATTTTAGGAACATCTTTTTCAAATACGGTTAATTCCGCATGCAAGTGTTCGGTATCAACAATCTTAAACATAATGTCGGTTGGATTAACGTACATACCTATGTTTACATTTACACTCGTAACATAACCGTTAATTGGCGATGTGATTGTAATTGAATTTTGAATACTCTGACTGCTCAACTTATCAGGATTGAGGCCAATGAGTTGCAACTTGGATTTTAATCCCGCATTCTTTGCAAGCATGCCTTCGTATTGTGATTTGGCTTGTTGCAAGGTTTTTTGTGAATTAACATTGTCTTTTGAAAGTTCAAGTTGTCGCTTATATTCCAGTTCCAAATATTCTAACTGGCTCTTTGTTTCCAAAAAGTCTTGCTGCATTTGAATGTAATCAGGGTGTTGCATGATTACGATTGTTTGCCCCTTAGTTACTTTCATGCCTTGCAACAACTCCGTACTTTTCACAAAGCCACCCATTGGCGCAGAAATACTCACCAAGTTTTGTGGCGGTACATCTAACATTCCGTTTACTTTTATTGCACCACTCAGGTCTTTCATTTCAATCTTCCCCAACTTGAGGTTGATTATTTTCACCTGTTCAGGTGTTAACTCCACAACGCTTGCTTCTTCCTCGTGGTGTTCTTCTTGTTTAGTTTCTTCTGTTTTGTTTCCGCATGATGCAAAAAGAACAGCGGTAAACAAAAAGGCAAGAATTTTATTTATGATTGTAGTTTTCATATTATTTAGTTTAAGATTATTTTTTACCTAACAAAAATTCAAGTTTTATTACGCTTTGGTTGTATTGATTTAAGCTTGACAGATGGTTGGATTTAATTGCCAAAGCTGTTCTGATGCTTTGTAAATACTCCACATAGCCAATTTCACCGCTCCTTAATCCTTTGTCCGCTTGCTTGATTATTAACTCCGCATTCGGCAAGGCATTTTTCTCATAATAATTCAAAGTGTTTTTATCTTGAAGATACTCCTGCAAGTATTGGAAATATTGATTTTGAACATTAGTTTGATATTGCTCATAATTGCTCTCCATTACCTTTTGGTTTATTCCGGCAGCCTTTACTTTAGCGGTTTGAGGTACAATCCATAAAGGAATAGATACGCCAACCTGAAAGCCTGTAAAGCGTTTAGATGCATCAAAATATTGATCTGTTCCGTTTATGTTTTGATATCCGATTAAAGATTGATTAAAGTAGCCGAGAGTGAATTCAGGCAATACCTTTGCTGCTTCAACTTTCTTTTGCTTGTTGCTGATCTCAATTTGTTGTTTAAGGTAAAGCAAATATGGATTTTGCGAATAGGCAATACTATCTGAAGGCAAGCTGAGCTCAAGTTTCACAATTTGCTTTTGCTCAATTTGCACAGGTACTTTGCTGTTCATTAATGCTGCTAATTGAGATTGGTAAATGGAAATGTTAGATTGGTTCTGTGCCAATAAGTTTTTTATTTCCATCAACTGCGTTTCCGCCGTTGTTTTTTCAAGCAGAGTATTTTCGCCTGCTTTAAATCTACTGTTGGATGCATTAGCAAATGATGAATAAATGCTATCCTGACCCAATAATAAATTTCTTTCAGCATGCAAATACTCCAAATAGTGATAAACCGATTTTACCTGATTGATCAATTCATTTTGAGTAAACTGCAACTTTAATTCGCTTCCCTTAATATTCGCTTTATTCAATTGATTTTGACTGCCGAACAAAGTAGGAAAAGGGATACTCTGAGAAACAGAAATATTATTGTCGGATTTTATAGAGTTATATTGCCCCAACATCAAGGAAACATTTGTTTTGCCAATGTCGGTAGAGGTTTTCCTTAATGCTTTGCTGTAATCAATCTCGTAATTACCGGCTTTAATGGTTGCATTATTTTTTAATGCGCCATCAATAGCCTGTTGCAAATTAATTGAGTTTGAAGTTTGGGCATTGCTCCATGCTGGCAATAATATTAATAAGATGATCACGGAAGTATTTACTGGAATGGTTGTTTTGGATTTTCCTATTTTTTCAAAGAACCAATAAAGTACAGGTAACACTAAAAGTGTTAGCAATGTAGCGGTCAATAAACCTCCAATTACAACCGTTGCTAATGGTTTCTGAACTTCAGCTCCCGATCCTTGTGAAAGTGCCATTGGTAAAAAACCAAGTGAGGCAACCAGGGCCGTCATAATCACCGGACGTAGACGCACCGATGTTCCATTAAGGATGATCTCTTTTATATCTGTCATACCTTCTGTTTTTAATCTGTTAAACTCTGCTATTAATACAATTCCATTCAATACCGCCACTCCAAACAAGGCAATAAAACCAACCCCTGCCGAAATACTAAATGGCATATCTCTTAGCCAAAGTGCGAACACCCCTCCAATGGCCGAGAGTGGAATGGCCGTGAAGATGAGAATACTTTGTTTGAAAGAATGAAATGTAAAGAAGAGCAACATAAAAATCAGAAGCAATGCCACAGGAACTGCGATTGATAATCGTTGACGAGCTTCTATCAGGTTTTTAAATGTGCCTCCATACGTTGGAAAATATCCCGCACTAAATTTCACTCCCTTGTCAACCTTACTCTGCATTTCCTTAACAACGCTCTCAACATCACGACCTCTCACGTTAAAGCCAACTGTAATTCTACGCTTGGCATCATCACGTTGTATTTGGTTAGGACTTATTTTCGTCTCAACTTCCGCTAACTGCGAAACCGGAACCTGATTGCCATTAGGTGCGGTAACAAATAAACCTTTGATGTCTTCAATACTTTGTCGGCTCTCTTTATCTAAGCGTACCACCATATCAAAGCGTTTCTCTCCTTCATACACAAAGCCTGCAAAATCACCTGCGAATCCTGCTTTAATAACCTGATTCACATCTTCGACATTTAAACCGAACTGCGAAATTTTATCCCTGTCGAATTTTACCACGATTTGAGATTGACCTGTTACTTGCTCTATATAAACATCTTGCGCTCCTTCAATAGTAGATGCGATCTTACCAAGTTTGTTTGCGTAATCAGTCAAGGTGTTTAAATCTTCACCATACACTTTTATTACCACATCTTGTCTTGCGCCCGTCATTAATTCATTAAAGCGCATTTGTATCGGTTGTTGAAATCCGAAAGTAACACCCGGAATATCCTCCAAGGCTTCCGCCATTTTCTCTGCTAATTCATCTCTTGTTTCGGCACTCGTCCATTCCGATTTATCTTTCAAAATAATCATCAAGTCGCAAGCCTCAACGGGCATAGGATCGGTTGGTATTTCACTTGAGCCGACTTTACCGATAACTTCTTTTACTTCAGGGAATTTGGCTTTTAGTATTTTGGCAGCTCTTAATGCAGCTTCAATGGTTTGTGAAATGGAACTGCCCTGAAGCACCCTTGTTTCAACCGCAAAATCTCCCTCATCTAAAGTTGGAATAAACTCACCACCCATATTCATAAATACAGCATTGCTAAAAACAAACATTAAAATCGCAGTAATTAGAACCGCCACTTTTCGTTTTAAAGCTAAATGTATCATTGGCTTATAAATTCTTTGAAAGAAATCCATAATGCGGTCGGAGATGTTTCGTTTGTGTACGGTGTTTTTATTTAAGAACAATGCCGCTGCCATTGGAACATAGGTTAATGAAAGAATAAATGCACCAAGTATAGCGAACGAAACAGTTTGTGCCATTGGCTTAAACATTTTTCCTTCAACACCTACTAAGGCGAGGATGGGTAAATACACAATTAAAATAATGATCTCACCAAATGCAGCCGAACTTCTTATTTTAGAAGCCGACTCATACACTTCAAGGTTCATCTCCTCCTGGCTTAATTTTCTGCCAGCAAATTTTTGTAATAGTGTTCTTCCCGTTAAATGATGAAGAGTTGCTTCAACAATAATTACTGCACCATCCACAATTAACCCGAAATCAATTGCACCCAAACTCATTAAATTACCGGATACGCCAAATAGATTCATGAGTGCGATAGCAAATAACATGGCTAAAGGAATGACAGAAGCCACGATTAATCCGGCTCTGAAATTTCCAAGAAGCAAGACCAAAACAAAAATTACTATCAATGCCCCTTCTGCAAGGTTTTTAGTTACTGTTCCAATAGCGCTGTTAACCAATTTGGTTCTATCAAGGAATGGCTCAATAACAACTCCTTCAGGTAGATTTTTTTCTATTTGCGTAATGCGTTCTTTTACGTTGGAAATTACTTCTGATGAATTTGCGCCTTTCAGCATCATTACAATTGCCCCAACCACTTCGCCTTCATCATTGCGGGTCATAGCACCATAGCGTGTGGCGTGGCCAAAATCAACACTTGCAACGTTACGGATCAGTACAGGAATTCCATTCGGGTTTACCTTCACCACAATTTTTTCGATATCTTCTTTTGTGCCAATTAAACCTTCGCTTCTGATAAAATAAGCATTCGGTTTTTTATCAATATACGCACCGCCTGTATTTTGATTATTCTTTTGCAAAGCTGTAAACACATCGTTAATACTAATGTTCATGCTGCGGAGTTTATCAGGATTTAAAGCGATTTCGTATTGTTTTAAATAACCACCGAAGCTGCTCACGTCTGCTACACCTTCTGTTCCTAATAGCTGTCTGCGAACGATCCAATCCTGAATGGTACGTAATTCCATAGGTGAGTATTTTTTCTCATAACCTTTTTTGGTATGAATGACGTACTGGTATATTTCACCCAAGCCTGTTGTAACAGGGGCTAATTCAGGAATACCTACTCCTTGCGGTATAATAGTTTTGGCTTCGTTTAAGCGCTCGTTAACCTGCTGACGAGCCCAATAGACATCGATCTCATCTTTAAAAACGATTGTTACTACCGATAAACCGAATCGGGAAAATGAACGTACTTCTTCAATTCCCGGAATGTTTGCCATTGTTTGTTCAACAGGAAATGTTACCAAGCGTTCAATATCTTCTGCTGCCAACGATGGCGAAACAGTAATAACCTGTACCTGATTGTTGGTGATGTCAGGCACGGCATCAATGGGCAGTTTAGTTAAAGAGTAACTACCCCAAATGATAAGCGCAAGTGTGAACAAGCCTATTATCATTTTGTTTTTTATAGAAAAGTGTATGACCTTATCTAACATAGTTCATAATTGATTATTTAAACAACAGCAAAGGCTGTGTTTAATGGATTAATAAAAAATGGATTGATCGGAAATTATCCGATGAAGATCAGTAGTGAAAAACTACTTTAGATTTAAGAAATCTTGGGCGGCTGCCAGATATTACAAATATCAAGGCTTTCGATACGATCATCTTGTGCCATAAAGCCTGTATTTTTTATTTGGGGGAAAGTGTAATCAGCACTTAAAATTGTCGGCACGAATCCAATAACAGATGAATGAACGTTTAAACAACAGCCTCCGCAATGCTTAAATGGCAGTTGGCAATCATTATCCTCATCACTGTGCTTTTTTGAATGAGTATCCTTTTCGTGATGGTCGGAATAATGTTTGTGAAGAAAATCAAAAAAATCTTTGGTGTCTTTATGCTCGTTCGAATGGTGAAAGTAATGGGTAAATAGCCTTGGCATCCTAATCAACTCCTCCGCAAAAATGTTGTTAGTTACAATTTGTAATAATAAAAATATGACAACTATCTTTCTCAACACAACAAATATACAAATTAAATTTAATAATTTAAACTCAGCCCTACACCAAAGCCCATATCGCTGTCATAATGGGTTCTGATGCCCATATTTTTGTTTAAGATATAGCGAAAATCAACCATATATTCTTTATCAGTATTAATCATAAATCCAGCCCGCAACCTTTTAGTTATTGGTATATCCTCTCTCATTAATTGTAACCTCACATTACCATCCTGATACACTTCGGCTTGAGCAATAATTAGCATAGGTAGGGTATAATTAATCCCTAAACTGACTTGTGTCCTATTGTCTTTTGTGTTTGTTTGAGAAAATAAATTTGTTTCTTGTACGTCTATTCCTAATTTACGGTAACGCCAATCAAACCCTACAAATGGCATAAACCATTGCATTTTGTCGATGTAACGCCCAATATGAGTTTCAGTTTCATACCCATGTTTATCATGGTAGCCTAATCGCCACTCTGTACCAATACTCCAACGTGTGTTTTGTATTATTGCCATTCCATCATTTCCGTTTGAAGCAAAATCATTTTCCAGCATTAAATGAAATTTTCTATCATCGCTTTTTAATTTACGATACGCATATTTTGGATTTGGAATTAATGGATTGTTCGCTTGATTTTCATAAGTAAAAACTCGTCCCATACCGCTCATCATGTGATATAAAATATGACAATGAAAAAACCAATCACCTTCTACATTTGCAGTAAATTCTAAAGTGTCAGTTTCCATTGGCATAATATCTACGATGTTCTTTAATGGCGAATTGTCGTCCTGACCGTTTAGTAATCTAAAATCGTGTCCATGTAAGTGCATGGGATGGCGCATCATAGAACCATTGAAAAGTATGATTCTTACATTTTCTCCTTTTTTAATTAAAATTTTATCAGATTCGGAAACTACTTTATTATCTAAACTCCAAACATAGCGGTTCATATTCCCAGTAAGCTCGAAGTGTAATTCTTTTATTGGCGCATCTTTGGGGAGATTTGTTTTAGAGGGAGATTTAAGCATTGCATAGTTTAAAGTAACAATATTTGAAAGTGCATTTGCATTGTATTGGTTTTGGTTATTTCCCATATCCATACCCTGCATATCCATATCTTTTTTTTTGTTTTCTGCACCTGTAATTTCGGGATACATAACAACATTCATATCCATTTGATTTAGGCTCATTTGCATACCCATATCATCTAAATCTCCATTCATTTTCATCATCCCATTCATCATTTTCATTCCTTCAAAATATTTTAGCTTAGGTAAAGGCGATATTAATTGTTTGATACCATTACCTATAAATAATGAAGTTGAATTTATGCGGTCTTCTGAAGTTGCCAAAAATTCGTAGGAAATACTATCATTTGGAATTGTAAGGATTACGTCATAGGTTTCTGATACAGCAATAATTAGTCTATCCACTTCAACAGGCTCTACATCGTTTCCATCATTTGCAACAACTGTAATTTTCCCTCCTGCATAAGTTAGCCAAAAGTAGGAAGATGCTCCGCCATTAGAAATTCTTAGTTTTACTTTATCTCCTGCTTTAAATTGTGAAAGCTGATCTTCGTTCTTACCGTTCATTAAAAACTTATCGTAATACACATCGCTCACATCCATCGCCAACATCCGCTTCCATTCATTCTTCAATTTGGTTTTAAAATGTTTGTGCTTTATGGCTTCCGCATAACTTTGAGTTGTTCCTTTTTTTATAGCAAACCAATCTGTGGCATTGTGCAACATTCGATGCACATTTTTAGGATTGTAATTTGTCCACTCACTTAACACAACCGGTATAGTAGGTAAATCATCAATCCCTTTTCTAAATGTTTTATCGTCTTCACGCTTATTCATTATAAATGAACCGTACATTCCTATTTGTTCCTGTAAGCCTGAATGACTGTGATACCAATGTGTACCGCTTTGGATAATAGGAAATTTATACAAATGAGTAGTGTGTGGTTTAATAGGCATTTGGGTAAGATAAGGTACGCCATCTTCTTTATTTGGCAAAAATAAACCGTGCCAATGTAATGATGTGCTTTCATTTAATTCATTATGCACGTATATTTCTGCGGTATCTCCCTCAGTAAACGTAAGAGTTGGCATTGGTATTTGTCCGTTTACTGCAATGGCTCGTTTTTCTTTCCCAGCAAAATTTACAAGAGTATCTTTAACAAACAAATCATAACGTATGGTTTTTTGTGCTTGAACTATATTAGTCGTAACTAACAAAATAATTACTTGCAACAGTTTTTTGTAACTACTTTTTTTAATATCCATTTTATCGCAATTACTATTTTACTCACTTAGTTACATTAAAAAAAGTGTATTCAAATTTTATAAGAAAGCCATTTGGTGCAGTACGAATCATATTACTATACAATTCCTTTCGATACGCTAAATCTATTCTTGCCCTACTTCTAATTATAAATTGAATTGAAGGAACAATATCTAAATTTGATTTACTATTTTCATTTAGTGTTTGTCCTAAAAATTCAACCATTAAATTAATGTTCGTTTGTTTAAAGTTTTTATATACTCTTGGAAACATTAATCGTCCGAATGATAAAGTATAATTAGTTGCGTTATTACTTTGTTTTGTAGGAAATTTGTTTATGGAAGTATTATCAGTTGCTTGTTCGTAACTAACAGAGCCGCTTATAGCTAACTTACTCACTAACTGGGTAGCAACAATTCCCAGCTCACCTCCCGAATTATGACCCATCGTTTCTAATTCTTCCTGATGAATATCTGCTCTATTAATACTGAAACGTCCATAGGTAGCTAATCTAAAATGTTTATGAATATCATCCTTACTGTAAAATCTATATTTAGCATAAAAACTACCTCCTTCTAAATATAGCCCACCAGAAGCTCTATTACTTTGAAAACTTTGTAAATGCACCATCCATTTTTGATTAATGCCCCACATTATTTCAGGCATTAAATGGTAATTAAGTTTGTTGTTTTTGTCAAACATAAAACTGTTCATGGTTCTAACTCCTATTGAACCTGTTGGCATATTACTAGCAGGTTCGGTCATTACAAAAAGTTCTTGTGCTTTGGTTTGTAACTGGATTAAGAGTATTAAAATAATTATACCCTTTTTCATTCCTGAACTAATTTTATATGATAATCGTTTTCATTATTAACCGAATATGTTGCATACTTAACATACTTTTTAGAAAGTTTTTTAAATTCTTTTGCGGTTACATATCCTTTATCAAGTACCCTCAATTGTTTCTCTCCATTTAAAGTTTGAGGATTAGTATCAATAAATACATAGTTATTTTCTTGTTTACCATCTTCAATAGTAAAGTTTGAATAAGAAATATAGAGAACCATTGTGCCAACAAAGAATCCTGCCTTTTCCACTCTATCCTTAAAATCTTGAGGCGTTAAATTATGGTCGGCTTTTAGTATTACAGTAAACAAATTTTTATTCAAATCAATCTCCACTTTATCTACGCCATCTATTACTTGAAGTTGCTTGTATATAGCATTACTGCACATAGAACAAGTAAGCCCAGTGGCTACAATATCAACTTTTTTTAACTGTGCGTTGGCAGTTTTAATTAATACAAAGCCAAGTACTAGAATCATTAATTTTTTCATGCAACTTTATTTAATTGTCTCTACTGTTTTACCACAACTTAACATTTGTGAACCGTAATAAGGATTTTTGATAGCACTTTCTTTACTCAGCCAATTTGCTCCTTTGCCATCGTTATACATAGGGCAATGTTGGTAGTAAATTGTACCGGGTTGTTTAGATACTTTTATTAATTCATAAATATTTTTTGAAAGCGTAACAAAATGGTCTCTTTGATGACTGGCTTCCTTTGTTTCGTTTATATGTGCGGCATCAAAAACCAAGTCTTTCATTACTTTCATCCAGACGTAATGTTCTTCAGTAGTTAGTTTATCCATTTTAATTTCATTAATGGATTTTACCAATTCACTTGCTTTTTGCGAAGCCAAGTTTCCATCCGTACTAACCAACGCATCTTTTAAAGAAAAATAATTGCTAAATACTTTTGCTAATTGATTTGTTACTTGTGTTCCTGTATTAACTTCTGTTTGATTTTTAGTTTCACTTTTTACTGTTTTACTTTGTTTTCTTTCGTATTTACAGCACCCATGTAAACTTGCATATACGTTATCAGGGGCAAGGTATTTTTCGTTATCATATCCTGATAAAGCGATGCGCTTTAATATTGCATCCGTGCTTGTCCTTTTAGTATCGTAAGTAACAATAGCTAATTTGGTATCTGTATTCCATACTACTTTAGAAGTTTTCTTTTTGTTACCTGCTTTTTCTATTGTGTTTTTACACATATCGCAATTACCCGACACTTTAACCGTATCAGTTTTAGCGTTTTTAATTTGTGCATGGCTAATTATAAATGATAATAATAATGCCATAAAAGTTAATCCTGTTTTTTTCATTTTGTACATTTTAATTGTTTGTTTTATTGATTTATTATTTTCTATTCTATTAATGAGTATTTACTGAAATTTGAAATACATGAATTGAAGCATTCGTAGTTAATTTCTAATTCAGAATGGTTTTTATAATCGGAAAGTACTTTTCTGCATTTCTGCCATACTTCTATACAGAAATCCAAATACAGGACTTCTACTGTCGATTTTCGTTTCATCAATACTATTAAAAGTACTGTGATGTCCGCACAGTCTCGCATTAGAGTAGCAGATAAGTCATCATTAGCTTTAATAAAATAGGAATCAGCACGTAAACAACATTCCACTAACAAATCAAGTTCGTGCAAAGCCAAAGTGCTAATATCTACAATATGTACTCTACTTTTTAACACTTGATTTATAGAGTGATAATGTTCCAAAAATGGTTGAATAATTTGTTGTATTTGCTATGTTAGAAAAACCCGTTGAGTCTATATAGCTTGGCAAAAGTCCCTTCACGTTATCAGTTGTGGTTTTAAAGCCATCCAGTAATTGCACGAGATAAAATAATCCACGCATGATTGGGTTTGCTGCCTTGCCCCAATCCGCTATATGAAGCTCTCCATTTGGCTTTAACACCCTTTTAATCTCCTTCAATGAATTAAGTTTTTGGTGTTTATCTAAATGATGAAATACAAGGCTTGTAATAACTCTATCAAATGAATTGTCTGCATAAGGCAGTACAATACCATCATACTTAGTTATCATAATTTGTGCCTTTTCTTTTTCAACTTTTTCTTTCGCTATTTTTACTATTTTTTCATCTACATCTACTCCATCAATTGCACATTCGGGCTGAGTTTTTCTTACAAGTAGTGAAAGAGTAGCAGTACCTACCCCAAAATCGAGAACATGATGATGAGGTAAAATATTTGCTTGTTCAATAAGTGCTGATTTAAACTTCAACTCAGGCATTGTAAATGCGATAAGCGGATTGTATAGTTTTGTTAGCCAATTGAATCTTAAAGCCGGTATATAATTTGTTTTTTCCATATTAATTTGCCTTTGATAAATATAAATCATGTCCAAATATTTTTAATCCATGATATATACTTACTCGTAAAACGTTGCCTGATTTTATTTTCGCAGAACAACTTGCACTATGTTTATCAGAAGGCATAATAAAAGTGCCGTTCTCATATTCATCTCCATCAACTTCAAGGTTTGTAATTACAACCTTTCCAACTTCACTGCTTTTATTTTGGTCTTTAACCCAAACTATTTTACCGAAATATTTATCGTCTTTTTTATAAACAGCAATTTTTCGTTCCCCATCAGATGTGAGCCAATTACCCTCGATTGAATTCGTTTGAGCATGGGTAACTTTAACCATAAATAAAAAAATTATTAATACTACAACTCTCATATTTCACTTCTTAAAACATATTAATTAACATAATCAAACTCATTGCAATCATTAAAGCATCTTCAATAATTGTTATCGTACTCATTGGCAAATTAAATACAGCTCCCAAACAAGCACATTTTATTTTTTTCTTGTTTAATACACTTTGTAATACTCCAGTAATACTAACACTTATTACGATTGATGTAACTAAATTTGTTATTAAAGGATTAATGTCTGTTAGATATGCAATCCCCAATCCTAACTCAATAAAAGCATAAATATATCCGTAGCCTTTCCATTTTTTTGCAACAATATCATACATCGCATAGCTTTCTGCAAAGCCATTGAGGTTTAAAAATTTAAAAAATGAAAAGATTAGAAAGAATCCAGCCATAAAATGCCTCATCCATTGCATCCAATTAAAAACCACATCGGAACTTTGAATTAATAAAGTGATGCCTATAATAAAACTGAAAATGATTAAAATTGGTTTATAGGTTTCAATCCAACTTTTAGCTTGTTCCACCGTTTCGTTATGTTCCATAGCGGATATTCTATACTTACTATTATCTCCACCTAATGCTATTTGCAGGTTATGTAATGAAATGTGCTTATCCATAGTTATTGTTCCTGTATTGCTTTCTTTTGATACCAATACATTAGTTATATCAGGTAATAAAAGTAAGGCGTTCTTTACTTTAGCTTCGCAGCTAATACAAGTCATTCCTGTTATTTTATATGCGTGTGTCATTTTAAATAGTTTAATGGTTAATATTGACACAAAGGTATTTTCAACTATTCCAAAAATGTTATAGGATAACTCATTCCGTTTATATAATTCACAGGTCATCAATTGGCAGCCTTTTATTTTCTTTAATATTTTTAAAATGTGATGGTGTTAATCCAGTTACTTTTTTAAATTGAGTGCTTAAATGCGCACCACTACTAAAACCTGTTTTAATAGCTATTTCATTCAAACTTAATTCGTCATACACTAATAATTCCTTAACTTTTTCAATTCTCTGCAAAATCAAATATTGTTCTAAGGTTTGTCCTTCAACGTCAGAAAAAAGATTACTTAAATAAGTATAATCTTGCCCCAATTTGTTTTCTATAAAAACCGAAAATTTAAGCGGTGTATTATTAAAATTGTACTCCTGAATCCATTTTATTACTTCAACCTTAATACCACTAATTAGTAGAGATTTTTTATCGTCAATTAAGCTAAACCCATAACTAATAAGTTCATTTTTAATAACACTAATTACTTCTTCAGTTGGACTTTTAACCAAATGCACTTCGCCCAAAGAAACGCTAATTGGTTTATAACCGTTTTTATTGAATAATTGCTCAACGACCATAATGCAACGATTACAGACCATATTTTTAATGTACAATATTTTTAATTTATTCAAGATTGATTTTAATATTAATAATGTTCATGTTCTTAAATTAAAAATAGTGTAGGAACCCACTTTTGTAAAAATCAGCTATGAATACTTGCATTAAAACCAAAAGCAGATTCACTACACTATTATTTTTTAGTAAAGCCAAACAAATAACCTACTTGTAATCCAATTACTAAATTTTTTCCAACTTGCCCGTTGTCTGCTAATACACCGCCAAATACCGTTTTAAAGCCTGCGTTAGCAAAGAGCGATAGTTGTATAACGTCTTTTTCTACTCTAGGTATATTTAAACCAACATTTGCTAATGCGCTAAAATCATTTGCAATTGCATCATTAACCAAGTTATACGATTCGTAATTATTTATACGTTGAGAATTTAATAGCCTATTATATCCACCCGAAATGTTAAAACATAGTTTGCTTTTTTTTATTACCTCTTTGGTTTGGTAAGCAATGCCAAGCATCACATCTAAGTAATTAAACTCATACGCTGGGGTGTAAGCGTACATTCCTTTATCAAATATAGCTCCACGCTGTTGGTAAGCCGTATTTAAGGTTAGCGCAAATTTGTCATTAATATTATATAAAAACTTTACACCCATGCCATTACTTATTTTCAAAGCGTAAACAGGCATTTCATTTCCCGCACCATGAATACTATTCATTTTACTTCCATAATAAGTAGAAGTACCAATGTTGTAATTTACTCCAGCTTTAAATTTGGATTGTGCTGAAGTTGCTTGTGCTATAAAAGCTATTGTGAGTATTAAAAAAATGCTTTTCATAGTTATATAATTTTATAGTTCAACATCATGCCGCTATCTTCATGTTCCAAATTATGACAATGAAAAGCGAACTTTCCTAAATTGTTTGGAAAGGTCATTATGATTTTTACTTTCTCATTTGGCATACATAATACGGTATCTTTCCAGCCAGTTTCGTGTGGTAAAATAATTCCTCTACCTCCAACACGAGATAATACTTGAAAATGAACTCCATGTAAGTGCATAGGGTGTAAGTCTGCTCCAGCAGAATTATCAAACTCCCAAATTTCGGTAGTACTAGCTGTTACGGTTTCATCTATTCTATCCATATTAAAACTTTTACCACCAATTTTATGAATAGAAGATGAACTACCCATATTCATTCCTCCATGTCCACCCGAATGATTATTGGCAATGTCAAACGAACGTGTTTTAATAGCTTGTGATGAAGGGATTGGAGTGAATACTGCTAATGAGGTTGGAATAGTAAATGTTTCGGTAATTTGTTCGGTTACTTTAAACTTTAGTATTTTAAATGATTCTGAACCTTGTGAATCTCCGCCATTAAACGAATTACTTTGCAAATAAATTTCTGTTCCTACTGTTACCGCACTAAAATCAACTAATACATCTGCTCTTTCGCCGGGCGATAACAGTAAACTATTTGTAGTTTGTGTAGCGGCTAATAAACCACCATCTGAACCAATGATATTAAAATCTAAGTTATTGCTAAATGATAAATTATATACCCTTGCATTAGACCCATTCAAAAGTCTAAGCCTATAAATTTTTGTTTTAATGTTGTGATAGGCCGACCAAGAACCATTAACACAAACATATTGCCCAAAATAACCACTCATTACATCCCTTGCTTCGGGAGAATAATTTATACTTCCATCAGAGTAAATGCGTTTGTCTTGAATAATTAATGGTAATTCAAATTCGCCTGATGGTAAATTTAAAGCAGCTTCTTCGGTATCATTAATAATAAATATACCAGCCAAACCTTTATTTACTTGTTTACCCGTTGTTAAATGTGGGTGTGGGTGAAACCAATTTGTGCCTGCCTTTTGATTAATTGTAAATTGATAATTAAATGAAGAACCTTGATTAATGGTATATTGAGGATGCCCATCCATGTTTTCGGGAATGATTAAACCGTGCCAATGAATGTTAGTTTTTTCTTCTAGCTGATTTGTTACATTAATAGAAACCGTTTGCCCATTATTTACTTTAATAACTGGGGCTAGAATATCGTTGGCAAAACCTAAAGCGTTAGATATTTTACCCTTAATAACTGTTGTTTGATTTTGTTTTGCAGTAAAATTTATTGGCGATGCGCCATTTAAAACAGGAAGTAAGCGTAAAGGATTATCAAAATTTCCACTATTAACAGAAATGGATTTAGCCATATTCATAGCTGTTTTTTTACAGCCTTCTAAAAGCCAACTCACGCCTCCAAAAAGTGTAAATAAGGTTGCGCTACTTGAAAGTTGTATAAATTTTTTTCTGTCCATTATTGTAATTTATTTACAGGGAAGATTTACGCCTTCCCTGATTTTTATTTAATTTACTGTAACTGTAATAGATTTACTATCTTCTTTTTTCATTTTTTTATCCATTGCTTTTACTTTGGCAGTAAACGTTCCTTTTGAGTTATAAGCATGAGTTACACTTGAACCTGACCCCATTGCCCCATCACCAAAATCCCATTCGATGTGATGTGCATCCATTGAACAACCAGCATCAAATGAAATAGCTTGTCCCTGTGTTCCTGATTTCGACTCACTATCCACGCAAGCCATAGGTTTTTTCATGCAGCTATTTAAAGTTAATACTGCTAATGTTGCCGTAGCAACTACGATTGATTTTGTTTTCATTTTTATTTTTAGTTAATTA
>Ga0255211_1000153_pt1 | contig 25594 bp, 8 predicted proteins | sample Miss_Yuk_RepB_8d_FD_183036 | JGI IMG/M metagenome (GOLD analysis project Ga0255211, IMG submission 183036) | Freshwater microbial communities from Mississippi River, Louisiana, United States - Miss_Yuk_RepB_8d | ecosystem: Environmental > Aquatic > Freshwater > River | place: USA: Louisiana...
GTCGCAAACCGGTGTGCACCGCGACATTGAAGTAGAAGAACAGTAGCTCGCGCTGCTGCCGCGTCACTTCCTTCCTGCTAGCCTCAATCCAGGCAGGAAACGCCTTGTTAATGGTGGCAATCTCTTCAGGCGTGAAGTGGTCGCGGCGCTGCTTCGCAACCCCACCTATAGCTGACAACGGCGGAACCTGCCCCGCAGTCATCCATCCGCGTTTGACCGCTTCGTCAAAGACTCGCTGCAACGCCGCGTTGTGCGTCTTCAAGGTCGTGACGGCGGGCGTTCTTCCAAGTCGCTCAATACGCCAGCTATCGAATGCTTCAAGCCGACGGTGATCAATGCTCGTAATGTACGTCCTGTCAAAGTACGGGATGTGGTAACGCTCGAGGACCTGTTCGTAGTCGGCTAGCGATCCATGCCCTCTGACGGTCTTGGGCTGCTGATGCATGCGTTCAATCGCCAGCTGCGCAACGTCCCTGAACGCGCGGGTTTGAATTGCAATACCGTGTTCATGCTTGATGTCGCACTCGGCCTTGACCTTGATCGCAGCGACGATCGCTGACTCCTTGTCTCGCTTCTTTGTCGTCCGAGAGATCCACCGGCCCCCTACCTTCATCCGTGCAAGCCACACCCTGCTGTTCCTCTGCAGGTACACATGGAGATCGTCGCCAATGACGTGGCGCTCAAGAAGTTCGTTCAACTTTGCTGCCGGGTCGAGCTTGCGGGGGCGTTTTGCAAAGAATTTGCAAAGTCGCTAATTGTGCGATCTAAGTCTTTGTTAGTAAACAGGAAATTTACATGCGGTGCTCTTAAAACCCGCAGCCGCAAGGCGTACGGGTTCGATTCCCGTCCCGCGCACCAGACCGGCGCCTGGCGCCGGCCGGCAGCCCGGGGCCACCGGGTCGCCGACGGCCCCGCCGGCGGCGATTGACGCAGCGCAAGCGCGCGGGCCGGCGGCGCCCGGCCTGTCACCGATTCGTCAAGAACGGCGCCCAGACTGGGGCGCATGACCCGCAGCGCCGCGACGACCACCGCCTCCCCGACCCCCGGCCCCCGGGCACGGCCCGACCCGCAGGAGGCCGCGCTGCTGCAGTCGCTGCAGTCGCTGCGTGCCGAACTGCTGGACCATGCGCAGCACTACGCGCCGCTGCTGCAGCCGGTGCACCCGCAGCACCGCGCCGGCGCGCACAACCTGGTGCACTACCTGGCGATGCGCCAGGCCGACCGCCGGGCGCTGCAGGAGCAGCTGGCCGAGCGCGGCCTGTCCTCGCTGGGCCGCGCCGAGACCCATGTGCTGGCCAACCTGGACCGCGTGCTGGGCCTGCTGCTGCGCCTGACCGGCCAGCCGCCGGCGGCGGCCGACCCGCCGCCGCCGGTGGAGCTGGCCGAGGGCCGAGCCCGGCTGGCCGCGCATGCCGCGGCGCTGCTGGGCCCGGCGCCGGCGCAGCGCGACGTGCGCATCATGGTCACCCTGCCCAGCGAGGCGGCCGAGCAGCCGGGCCTGGTGGCCGACCTGGTGGCCGCCGGCATGGACGTCGCGCGCATCAACTGCGCCCACGACGGCCCGGCGCAGTGGACGGCGATGGCCGACGCGGTGCGCGCGGCCGCCCATGCCGCCGGACGCCCGGTGCGCTTGCTGATGGACCTGGCCGGCCCCAAGCTGCGCACCGGCCCGATCGCCAGCGGCCATGCGGTGGCCCGGCTGCGGCCCGAGCGCGACGCCTTCGGCCGCGTGATGGCGCCACTGCGCTTCGGCCTGCGGCCGCTGGCCAGCAGCGCGCCGGTGGGCGACGCGCCGGTGGCCTTCGGCGTCGACGCCCGCTGGCTGGCCGCGGTGGCCGACGGCGACGCGCTGGAGCTCACCGACGCCCGCGGCGCCGAGCGGCGGCTGCAGCTGCTGTCGCGGCACGCCGGCGGTCTGGTCGTGGCCTGCAGCCACACGCTGTACCTGACGCCGCAGACCGTGCTGCGCTGCCGCCCGGCGCAGGGCCGGCCGCGCGAGACCCTGCTGGGCCAGGTGCCGCAGCGTCCGGGCACGATCTGGCTGGCGCCCGGCGACCGCCTGCGCCTGGTCGACCGCGGCATGGGCCATGCCGCGCTGCCCTCGTTCGAGGACGGCGACGGCGACGCGCCGCGCCCGGCGACGATCGCCTGCACGCTGCCGCAGGCCCTGGCGCAGGTGCAGCCGGGCCAGCGCGTCTGGTTCGACGACGGGCGCATCGGCGGCGTGGTGCGCGAGGCCGGCGCCAGGGGCCTGGAGATCGACATCACCGACACCCGCCCCGGCGGCGACCGCCTGGCCGCCGACAAGGGCATCAACCTGCCCGACACCGACCTGGCCCTGCCGGCGCTGACCGACAAGGACCTGCAGGACCTGCCGCTGGTCGCGCGGCTGGCCGACATCGTCGGCCTGTCCTTCGCGCAGTCGGCCGCCGACGTGCAGGCGCTGCGCGCGCGCCTGGCCGCACTGGGTGCGCCCGAGCGCGCGATCCTGCTGAAGATCGAGACCCGGCGCGGCTTCGAGGCCCTGCCCGAGCTGCTGCTGGCGGCGATGGGCGGGCCGGTGGCCGGGGTGATGATCGCCCGCGGCGACCTGGCCGTCGAATGCGGCCACGAGCGCCTGTCCGAGGTGCAGGAGGAGATGCTCTGGCTGTGCGAGGCCGCCCACCTGCCGGTGGTCTGGGCCACCCAGGTGCTGGAGACGCTGGCCAAGACCGGCCGGCCCTCGCGCGCCGAGATCACCGACGCGGCGATGGGCGGCCGCGCCGAGTGCGTGATGCTGAACAAGGGCCCGCACATCCTGGCCGCGATGCGCTCGCTCGACGACATCCTGTGCCGCATGCAGCAGCACCAGGCCAAGAAGCGGGCGCTGCTGCGCGCGCTGCGCTCCTGGCCGGCACCGGCGCACTGACCGCACCGCGGGGAACACCACCGCCCGGCCCGCCGGCCGCGCAGCCCGTATGCTGCCGGCCCATGCCCGCCACCGCCCGCCGCCACAGCCCCGCCGCCGAACGCAACCGCGCCCCCATCCTGGCCGAGCTGCAGCGCCTGCTGCCGGCGCAGGGCCTGCTGCTGGAGATCGCCAGCGGCAGCGGCCAGCACGCCGCCTACTGCAGCGCCGGCCTGCCCGGCTGGCAGTGGCTGCCCAGCGAGGCCGACGCCGAGGCGCTGCCGTCCATCCAGGCCTGGTGCGCCGGGCTGGACCGCGTGCGCCCGCCGATCGTGCTGGACGTGCTGCAGCCCGACTGGCCCGGCGTGCCCGCGCGGCTGGATGCGGTGTTCTGCGCCAACCTGCTGCACATCGCGCCCTGGGCCTGCTGCGCGGCGCTGCTGCGCGGCGCCGCGCGCCACCTGGCGCCCGACGGCCTGCTGCTGACCTACGGCCCCTACCTGGAGGACGGCGTGCCCACCGCCGCCAGCAACCTGGCCTTCGACGCCGACCTGCGCGCGCGCAACCCGGCCTGGGGCCTGCGCCGCCTGGCCGACGTGGCCCAGCAGGCCGCCAACGCCGGCCTGGTGCTGCGCGAGCGCGTGGCCCTGCCGGCCAACAACCTGCTGCTGGCCTGGGGCCGCAGCCGGCCGGCATGCGCCTGAGCTACCTGCAGGGCTACCCGCCGGCGCTGCTGGCCCAGGTGCAGGCCCTGGCCGACGCCGGCCGCCTGGCCGGCTGGGTGGCCCAGCGCCACCCCGAGGCCCACACCGTGCGCAGCGAGCGCGCGCTGTTCGACTACGTCAACGCCCTCAAGACCCGCCACATGCGCCACGCGCCGCCGCTGGCCAAGGTGGCCTACGACCCCGACCTGCAGCTGCTGCAGCACGCGCTGGGCACGCACACCGCGGTCTCGCGGGTGCAGGGCGGCCGGCTCAAGGCCAAGCGCGAGATCCGCATCGCCGCGGTGTTCCGGGACGCGCCGGCCGACTGCCTGCACACGATCGTGGTGCACGAGCTGGCGCACCTGAAGCAGCCCGCCCACGACAAGGCCTTCTACGCGCTGTGCCAGCACATGCTGCCCGACTACCACCAGCAGGAGTTCGAGCTGCGCCTGTGGCTGACCGCGCGCGAGCTGCCCGCCGCCGGCGGCGGCTGAGCCGCCTCACTTGCGGTAGTGCTCCAGCGAGGGCGGCGGCGTGTAGCCCAGCTCGCGCGCCCGTGCCTCCCAGCGCGCGGCGGGCTGCGGCTGGTCGCTGCGCCGGTAGTGCAGCGCCAGCTCGTAGCTGGCGATGCCGTTGCCCAGCTCGGCGGCGTACTGCATCCAGCCCTCGAAGCGCGACGCCGCGGGGCCGGTGGCCGCCCGCGTGGCCCACTGCCGGCCGATGCGCGCGGCGGCGTCCTTGTCGCCGCGGCCGGCCTTGACCAGGTCGGCGTTGTAGGCCAGCGCCGCCGCGTCGCCGCCGGGCACCGGCGCGAAGCTGCTGCGGTACAGCCGCATGTCGTGGCGGCGCAGCAGGGCCGCGGCGTCGCGCGCGCCGGCGGCGGCCACCTCGGCCACCGCGGCGCGGGCGCTGCCGCCCCAGCGTTGCACGAAGGCCTCGGCCAGGCGCAGCAGCTCGGGCGGCCAGACGGCGGCCTGCAGCGCCGCCCAGTCGGCGTCCTCGGCCTCGCGCTCGCGCTGGGCGCGCTCGGCCCGCGCCCGCTCGGCGCGCGCCCGCGCCGCGGCCAGCTGCGCCGGCGAGGCCACGGGAAACGCCACCCGCGTGTTCTCGGCGATGAAGGGAAACTGCGCGAAGCGGCGGATCACCGTCAGCGGGTGGCCCAGCATGGTGCGCTGCACCTCCAGCTTGACCAGGCGGAACAGGTCGGAGAAGGACAGCTCCTCCGGCACCTGCCGCAGCAGGCGCACCAGCGCGCCGGTGTAGAAGGTGGGCTCGTCCTCGCGCTTGGGCGCGATGGCCGGCTTGCCGGCGCCGGTGGAGAAGGCGATCAGGCAGCCCGGCGGCGCCTCGACCTGGTTCAGCCCGTCGACGCCGCGCCCGCTGGGCCGCAGGTCGGACCGGCAGGCGTCGACCACCGCCAGCGTCAGCCCCTGCGGCCGGCGCGGCAGGCGCTGCACCAGGTCGCGCTGCAGCGCCAGGCTGCCGCCGAGCAGGCCGTCGGGCGCGCCGTCGGGCCGCACGCCGGCGCCCAGCAGCAGGTTCTCGGCGTCCACCTGCAGGCCGTGGCCGCTGAAGTAGAACAGCGCGGTGGCGTCGGGCGGCGCGGCCTGCACGCGGGCGATGAAGGCGTCGACCGCGGCACGCGCCTGGGCCGGCGCGGCGTCCAGCAGCAGCGTGGCGTCGAAGCCGCGGCTGCGCAGCGCGCGCTGCAGGTCGCGCGCGTTGGTGTGGATCGACGGCAGGTCGAAGGGCTCGGGGTACAGGCGGTTGCCGATGACCAGCGCGAGGCGGCTGGGGTCGGGGGGCGGGTCGGCAGGCAGGTCGGTCGCCGCAGTGGGCGCGCTGGCCGGCTGGGCGACGGCCCGGGCGGCCAGCCCGCCCAGCGCGGCGACCGGCCCGGCGGCCGACCCGGCCAGCAGCACGCGGCGCCGCGGCAGGCCGGAGGACGGCGCAGCCGGCGGGTCGGGCGGCAGGTGGGGCGGGACGTGGCGGCGCATGCCGTCGGCCTCAGGGCGTGCAGCCCAGCCGGCCCAGGTCCAGCGCGCAGGTGGCGGGCAGGCGCAGGCCCTGGGCGCCCTGGGTGGCCGGCCGGCCGGGGCCGACCTCGGCGATCACGCCGGCGCGCAGCCGGATCGCCACGTTCTCGGTGCGCACCGCCTCCTCGAAGCGTTCGCGCCGCGCCGTCTCGGACACCGAGGCCACCGCCGACAGCGAGCTGCTGAGCTGGGGCGTGGCCGGCAGCACGCCGTTGTAGAACACCGGCAGCTCGGTCGGGTCGCCGGCGCCGTCGTGGAAGAACAGGTAGCCGTCGGCACCGCTGCGCGGCCCGGCCAGGAACACCGCCCGCGTGCCGCCGGCGGCCTGGCGCGGCAGCACCCGCACGAAGCCGGCGCTCAGGCCCTCGCGCCGCTCGCCCAGGCTGCGCGCGCCGATGCTGACCGCGATCGGCGCGTCGGCACGGCCGAAGGCGCGGTCGGCGGCCAGCGCCTCGGGCAGCAGCGTCAGCGCCAGGCCGGGCAGGGAACGCTCGACGCCGGCGCCCGCGTCGTTGTACCAGAGCCGCGCCGCCAGCACGCTGCCCGGCGCGGTGGCCAGCTGGCCGGCGCGTATGCGCAGCACGTCGGCCTCCAGCCCGGCGCCGCCGACCAGCAGCTGCTGCCCGGCCAGCGCGACCACGCCCTGCCCGGCCGCGCGCCCGCCTTCCAGCTCGACCGCCGACCACGGCGTGGCCCAGGCCGCGCCGCTGAGCGCCGCGACGCCGCCGGCCAGCCGGTTGCGCACCTGGTCCAGCGCGATCGAGCCACCGGCGTCGGCGTGCAGCAGCAGCGCGCTGCCGGTGGCGGTCAGCACCTGGCTGTGCGCGCCCTGGGCGATCACGTCCTCGGCCAGCCACAGCGGGCGGCTGCGCAGCGGGTCCAGCGGCTGCAGCTCGCCGGTGGCCACCGGCGCCAGCGTGTAGGCCGGCCGGGCGTGGGCCAGCAGGGCCAGGCTGCCGCCGTCCAGCTGCAGCAGGCCATCCAGCGCCGGCAGGCCGCTGGCGGTGCCGCCGGCGGCGCCAGTGGCGCCCAGCTGCAGGCGCCCGGCCTCGATGCGGCTGGCGCCGGCCCCGGCCTCGCCGCCGACGCGGCCGCTGAGCAGCACCTGGCCCAGCACCAGGTCGCGGTAGGTGCCGCCGTCGACGGTGGCCGTGCGGCCGGCCGACAGGCGCACCTGGCCGGCCTGCAGCGACAGCGGCCGCGTGCCCCAGCGGTTGTCGTCGTGCAGCGCCTCGATGGTGGCGTCGGGCGCGGCCAGCGTCACCGGCGCCGCGGCCACCACCTCGACCGGGCCGCCGTAGCGCTGGTCGCCGGCGCTGCGCAGCGCACCGCCCAGCGCCACCGGCCCGTCGGCGTCGAGCGCGGACACGGTCTCGTCGCCGGCCAGCACCAGCCGGCCGCCGGCCGCCACGCGCAGGTGGCTGGCGGCCGACAGCGCGCCCGCGCCCTCGGTGCGCAGGGTGCCGGCACGGACCACGGTGTCGCCGCTGTGGGCCAGCGCGCCGGTGGCCAGCAGCAGGGTGCCGTTGCCGGCCTGCTCCAGCACGCCGCTGCCGCCGAGCGGCCGGTCCAGGCGCAGCGTGTCGGCGCGGTCGACGCGCAGCGTGCCGGCGTTGTGCACCGCGCCGCGGCCCAGGCTGCCGGCGCTGCCGCCGTCGCCCAGCTGCAGCGTGCCGGCCTCGACCACGGTGTCGCCGTGGTCCTGGTCGGCGCGCAGCGTCCAGCGGCCGGTGCCCTGCTTGACCAGCGTGCCCTCGCCGGACAGGCGGCCGCTGAACACCGCGTCGCCGCCACCGGCGCCGACGGCCAGGCTGTGGGCGCCCAGCAGCACCTGGGCGGCCGGCGTGCCGGGCGCAGCGCCGCCGGCGTCGGCCAGCGCGGCCAGCGTCTGGTCGCCGCCCAGCTGCAGCGTGCTGCCGGCGGCCATCTGCAGCTGGGCGCTGGCGGCCACGCGCTGCGCCGCCTCGGTGCGCAGCGTGCCGGCCTGCAGCAGCAGCAGCGGCGTGTCCAGCTGGCCGGCGGCGCCGATGGCCAGCGTGCCGGCGCGCAGCGTGGCCGACGTGCTGGCCAGCACCGGCGCGTCCAGCCGGCTGCTGCCCTGGCTGAGCAGCTGCGCCGTGGCCAGCGGCGCCTGCACCGTGGCGCCGTCGAGCAGCGTGGTGTCGCTGACCGCCAGCGTGGGCGTCGCCAGGGCGGCGCGCAGCGCCGCCACGCCGACCGGTGCGTCCTGGCGCAAGCGACCGGACAGCGCCAGCGACTGCACCCGCTCGTCGCCGCCCAGCGTCAGCGTGGCGCCGGCGGCCACGGTCAGCGCGGTGCCGGCGGCCAGCGCCTGCGCGCCCTCGGTGCGCAGCTCGCCGGCCTGCAGCTGCAGCAGCGGCGTGTCCAACGTCGCGCCGGCGGCCAGGGTCAGCCCGCCGTCGCGCAGCGTCAGCCGCTCGGCCTGCACCGCGGCGGCGATGCGGCTGGCGCCGCGGCTGTCCAGGCCGGGCGTGCGCAGCGGCAGCGCCAGCTCGCCGCCCTGCAGCGCGGCCGTGCCGGTCAGCGCCAGCGCGCCGTCGCCGGCCAGGCGGCCGGCCAGCGCCAGCGAGGACGCCGCCTCGGCGCCGGCCAGCCACAGCAGGCCGCCGGCGTCGACCTGCAGCGCCGCCGCGCCGCCGGCCAGCTGCGCGGCCTGCACCGTGCGCAGCGCCGCGCCGGCCTGCACCTGCAGCCGCGTGGCGGCCAGGCTGCCGCCGCCGGCCAGGGTCAGCGTGCCGGTCTGCACCACGGCGTCATCGGCGTGCAGCGCGGCGGCCACCCGGCCGTCGCCCCGGCTGACGAAGCGCGGCGTGCTCAGCGGCGCGGCCAGCAGGCCGCCGGCCAGCAGCGCGTCGGCGGTGGCGGTCATGCGGCCGACGCCGTCGAGCACGCCGGACAGGTCCAGCGTGCGCACGGTGACCGCCTCGTCCAGGCGCAGCGTGGCGTTGGCGGCGACGCGCACCGTCGCGTCCGGCGACAGGCTGCGCGCGCCGATACCCACCAGCGTGCCCTGCACCACCTCGACCAGGCCGTCGCCCTGGGCGGTGCCGCGCAGCTGCAGCACGCCGTCGCCGCGCTTGAACAGCCGGCCGCCGCCGGCGCTGTCCAGCGTGCCGCTGAACAGCAGATCGGGCGTGCCGCCGGGCACCTCGACCGTCAGCATGAAGGCGCCCAGCTCGACGCGCGCGCTGCCCACGGCCGGCGCGCCCGGCAGGTCGCCGAACAGGCCGACCGACTCGTTGCCGCCCAGACGCAGCGTGGCGCCGTCGGCCAGCCACAGCGCGCCGGCGTCGGGCAGGCGCTCGTCGCCGCGGGTGGCCAGCGTGCCGGCCAGCACCCGGGTGCCGCCGCTGTGGGCGTTGTCGCCGCCCAGCACCAGGGTGCCGGCGCCGGCCTTGTCCAGCGGCCCGGCGCTGCCGGCGCCGCCGGCCCCCTCGTCGGCCACCCGGCCGTCGTAGGCCAGGGTGCGCCCGGCGTCCACCGCCAGCGTGCCGCCACCGGCGCCCAGCGCGAGGCCGCGGGTGGCCGCCAGCGTGGTGTCGGCGCGCACGCGCAGCGTGCCGCCGTCCAGCAGCAGCTGGCCCGGCGTCGCGTCGGCCGGCGCGCTGCCCAGCTGGGCGTCGCGGTCGATGGCCAGCGTGCCGCCGAGCACGCGGGTGGCGCCGCGGTAGGGGTTGGCGCCGGCGCTGTCCAGCGACAGCGTGCCGGCGCCGGTCTTGGTCAGCATGCCCGGCACGGCGCCGTCGCCGATGCGGCCGGCCACCTGCAGCGTGGCGCCGTCGGCCACCGCCAGCGTGCCGCCGCCGGCGCCCAGCTGCAGGCCGCGGGTGGCGGCCAGGCGGGCGTCGGCCTCGGCGCGCAGGGTGCCGCCGTCCAGCACCAGCTGGTCGGCGGTGGCCGTGGCCGGCGGCGCGCCCAGCTGCGCGTCGTCGGTCAGCGCCAGCGTGCCGCCCAGCACGTCGGTGCCGCCGCGGCGCGCGCTGGCCGGGCCGGCCAGGCGCAGCAGGCCGTCGCCGGTCTTGGCCAGGCGGCCGGCGCCGCCGCCGGCATCGGCCAGCGCGGCCTGCAGCGTCAGCGTGCGGCCGTCGGCCACCGCCAGCGTGCCGCCGCCGGCGCCCAGGGCCAGGCCGCGGTGCGCGTCCAGCGCGCCGTCGCCCAGCCACTGCAGCGTGCCACCGTCCAGCAGCAGCTGGTCGGCCACCCGCGTAGCCGGCGCCGCGCCCAGCTGGCCGTCGCGCGACAGCGCCAGCGTGCCGCCCAGCACCTGGGTGGCGCCGCCGTAGGCGTTGTCGGCCGTGCCATCCAGGCGCAGCACGCCGCCGCCGGTCTTGCGCAGCGTGCCAGCCAGGCTGCCCGGCACCGCCGCCACGCCGCCCACCGGCCCCGGCAGCGCCAGCGTGGCGCCAGCGTCGACCGCCAGCGTGCCGCCGCCGGCGCCCAGCCACAGGCCGCGGGTGGCGGCCAGCGTGGCGTCGGCGGCCACGCGCAGCGTGCCGCCGTCCAGCAGCAGCTGCTGCGGCGAGGCCACCGCCGGCGCCGCGCCGAGCTGGCCGTCGCGGGCCAGCACCAGCGTGCCGCCCAGCACCTGCGTGGCGCCGCTGTGGCTGCTGTCGGCCGCGCCGGCCAGCACCAGGGTGCCGGCGCCGCGCTTGACCAGCGCGCCGGCGGCCGCGCCGTCGGCCAGCGTGCCGGCCAGCGTGACGGTCTGGCCGCCGGCCACGTCGATGCCGCCGGCGTCGCCGACCAGGGCGATGCCGCGGGTGGCGGCCACCGTGGTGCTGGCGCTGAAGGCCAGCGTGCCGCCGTCCAGCAGCAGCCGGCCCGGCGTGGCGCTGGCCGGCACGGCGCCCAGCGCAGCGTCGTCGGCCACCGACAGCACGCCGGCGCGGACCTCGGTCGGCCCGGTGTGGCGGTTGCGGCCGCCCAGCGTCAGCGTGCCCGCGCCCTGCTTGACCAGGCCGCCGTCGCCGGACAGCACGCCGTCGAAGCGCTGGTCGCCGCCCAGCGCGCCGGTGCGCAGCGTGTGCACGCCCAGCAGCACCTCGCCGCCGGCCGCGCCGCCGCCGGCCAGCGCGCCCAGCGTGGCATCGGCTTCCAGGCGCAGCTGCACGCCGGCGGCGTCGGCCAGCGTGAGCGCCGCGCCGTCGCCCAGCGCCTGGACGCCGGCCAGCACCAGCGCGCCGGCGTCGACCCGCACCGTGCCGGCAAAGGCCTGGCTGCCGGCCAGCGTGAAGCTGCCCGCGCCCTGCTTGACCAGGGCGCCGCTGCCGGCCAGCCGGCCGTCGAAGCGGCTGTCGCCGCCGGCGCCGGTGCGCAGCGTGCTGCCGGCCAGGCGCAGCTCGCCACCGCTGGTGCCGCCGCCGGACAGCCGGCCCAGGGTCTGGTCGGCGCGCAGCTCCAGCACCGCGCCGGCGGCGTCGGCCAGGGCCACGTCGCCGCCGGTGGGCAGGGCATCGGCGCGGTCGACGCGCAGCGTGCCGCCGGCCACCAGGGTGCCGCCGCCGTGCTGGCTGGCGCCGGACAGCGCCAGCGTGCCGGCGCCGGCCTTGACCAGGCGCCCGGCACCGCGCAGCGCGCCGGCGAAGGCGCTGTCGGCGGCGTCGGCCTGCAGCGTCAGCGTCTGGGTGCCCAGCTGCACGTCGCCGCCGCGGGCGCCGCCGCCGTCGAGCGCGCCCAGGGTCTGGTCGCCGGCCAGTTCCAGCTGCACGCCGGCGGCGTCGGCCAGCTGCACCGCGGCGCTGGCGGCCAGGGCCTGGCCGCCTTCCAGGCGCAGCTGGCCGGCCTGGACCTCGGTGCTGCCGGTGTAGCCGTTGGCGCCGGCCAGGGTCAGCCGCCCGGCACCGACCTTGGTCAGCCCGCCGCTGCCGGCCAGGCTGCCGCTGAAGCGGCTGGACGCGCCGTCGCCGCCCAGCGTCAGGCGGAAGCGGTCCAGCGCAACGCTGCCGCCGCCCGCCCCACCGTCGCCCAGGCCGCGCAGCGTCGCGTCGGCCTGCAGCAGCAGCGCGGCGCCGGCGTCCAGCCGCAGCGCGGCGTCGGCCAGCGCCTGGCCCTGGGCCAGCGCGACGCTGCCCTGCTGCAGGTCCAGCGTGCCGGCAAAGCCGGTGGCGGCGTCCAGCGTCCAGCGGCCGCCACCCTGCTTGACGAGGCCGGCGCCGGCGTCGCCGTCGATGCGGCCGGCAAAGCGCGCGTCGGCGCCGCTGGCGCCCAGGGTCAGCGTGTGCCCGTGCAGCTGCACCCGGCCGCCGGCCGCGCCGCCGCCGGCCAGCGCGCCCACCGCGGCGTCGCCGGCCAGGGCCAGCACCACGCCGGCCGCGTCGTCCAGCTGCACGGTGCCGCTGGCCGCCAGCGCGCCGGGGTGCAGCTGCAGCGTGCCGGCCTGCACCCGCAGGTCGCCGCCGAAGCCGCCGGCGCCGGCCAGCGCCAGCGTGCCGCTGCCGGCCTTGGCCAGCGCGCCGCTGCCGGCCAGCGGGCCGTCGACGCGCAGCGTGTGGCCGGCGGTGTCCAGCGTGCCGCCGCCGGCGTCCAGCACCAGGGCGCGGCCGGCGCCCAGCGTCAGGTCGCCCAGCGCGCGCAGCGCGCCGCCGTCCAGGGTCAGCGCGCCGCTGCCCAGGCGGTCGTCGGCGGCGATGGCCAGCGTGCCGGCGCGCACCCGGGTGCCGCCGGCGTGGCCGTTGGCCGCGGCCAGGGTCAGCAGGCCGTCGCCGGCCTTGTCGAGCCCGCCGCTGCCGGACAGCGCGCCGGCCAGCGTCAGCCCGCCGCTGCCGACCTCCACCGTGGTCGGCGCCAGCAGCGCCACGGCGCCGCTCAGCGTGGCCGCGGCGCCGCTGCTGGCCAGCACGCCGCCGTCCAGCAGCAGCGCATTGGCCAGCGAGGCGCCGCGCAGGTCCAGCCGGCCGCCGGCCACGCCGAGCACGCCGCCGCCCAGCGCGCCGTCGCGGGCCAGCGCCAGCGTGCCCTCGGCCACCGTGCTGCTGCCGCTGAAGCCGCTGCCGTCGCCGCCCAGCAGCAGCGTGCCGGCGCCGGTCTTGCGCAGGGCGCCGCTGCCGGCCAGCGCGCCGGTCAGCGCCAGGTCGTGGCCGCCGCTGTCGATGCTGCCGCCGCCCGCGGCCAGCACCAGCGGGCGGCTGCCCAGGTCCAGGTCGGCCAGGGCGCGCAGCGTGCCGCCGTCCAGCGTCAGCGCGCTGGCGGCGGCGCCCAGGCGGTCGCCGCGGTCCAGCGCCAGCGTGCCGCCGGCCACCGTGGTGGCGCCGCTGAAGGCGCTGGCGTCGGCCGCCAGCGTCAGCGTGCCGGGCCCGGTCTTGGTCAGCGCCGCGCTGCCGGTCAGCGTGCCGCTCAGCGCCAGCGCGTGGCCCTGGCTGTCCAGCGTGCCGCCGCCGGCGCCCAGCTGCAGCGGCCGCGCCAGGCTCAGGTCGGCCAGGGCCTGCAGCGTGCCGCCGTCCAACGTCAGCGCGCTGGCCGCGGCGCCCAGGCGCGCGTCGGCGTCCAGGGCCAGCACGCCGCCGCCGACCACGGTGGCGCCGGTGAAGCCCTGGGCGTCGGCCCGCAGGCTCAGCGTGCCGGCGCCGGCCTTGGTCAGCGGGCCGTTGCCGGCCAGCACGCCGGCCAGCGACAGCGCCTGGCCGGCGCTGTCCAGCGTGCCGCCCGCCGCGCCCAGCACGACGGTGCGCGTGCCCAGGTCCAGCGCGCCCAGGGCGCGCAGCGTGCCGCCGTCCAGGTGCAGCGGCTCGCCGGCGGCGCCGAGCGCGGCGTCGCCGGCCACCGCCAGCGTGCCGCCCAGCACCGCGGTGCCGCCGACGTGGAAGTTGGCCCCGTGCAGCGTGGCGGTGCCGGGCCCGGTCTTGGTCAGCGGCCCGCCGCCCAGGCTGGCGTCGACGGTGCCGGCCGACAGCGTGTGGCCCTGGGTGGCCACCAGGCCGCCGTTGACGATCTGGCCGCCGGTCATCGCCAGCGTGGTCACGGTGTGCATGCCGCCGGCCAGGTTCAGCGTGCCGTCCTGCACCGCCAGCGCCCCCGCCGGCGACAGCGCGCCGCTGCCCAGCACCAGCTCGCCCTCGGCCAGCGTGGTCAGGCCGCTGCGGCCGCTGGCACCCAGCAGCCACAGCCGGCCGGCGCCGCGCTTGGTCAGCGTGCCGGCGCCGGGCACGGCCTCGGCCTGCGGCACCGGCGCGTCCAGCTGCAGGCCGGCGCCGACCTCGACGACGCCGCCGCCCGCGCCCAGCACCAGGGTGCGCCCGGGCCACAGCATGAACGAGGACAGCGCGCGCAGCGTGCCGCCGCCCTCGAGGGTCAGCGTGCCCGCGCCCAGGCGGAGATCGCTGTCGGCGGCCACCGTGCCGCCGGCCACGGTGAGGTGGCCGAAGGTCAGGCCGTTGCCCGGGCCGGTGAGCCACAGCGTGCCCTCGCCCAGCTTGGTCAGCGTGCCGCCGCCGGCCAGCGTGCCGGTCAGCCGCAGGTCGTGGCCGTTGGTGTCGATGCGGCCACCGCTGCCAGCCAGCCACAGGTCGCGGCCGGCCGCCAGCTCCAGGTCGGCGTCGGCGCGCAGCGTGCCGCCGTGCTCCAGGCTCAGCGTGCTGGTGGCGGCGCCGAGCTGGGCGTCGGCGCGGATCGCCAGCGTGCCGGCGCTGACCCGCGTGGCACCGGTGAAGCCGGGCGCGTCGCCGGCCAGGACCAGCGTGCCGGCGCCCAGCTTGACCAGTTCGCCGCCGCCGGCCAGCGTTCCCTGCAGCACCACCGTGTGGCCGTTGCTGTCGATGCGGCCGCCGCTGCCGTCCAGCTGCAGCGTGCGGCCCGGTGCCCAGGCGAAGTCGGCCAGGGCCTGCAGCGTGGCGCCGCCGGACAGGCCCAGCAGGCCGGCGCTGCCCAGGCGGTCTTCGGCGGCCAGGGCCAGCGTGCCGTCGCGCACGTCCACCGCGCCGCTGAAGCCGGCAGCGGCGGACGACAGTGTCAGCCCGCCCGTGCCCAGCTTGACCAGCGTGCCGCCGCCGGCCAGCCCGCCCTGCAGCGTCACCGCATGGTGGGCGGTGTCGACGGTGCCGCCGCCGGCGCCCAGCGTCAGCGTGCGGCCGGCGCCCAGGTCCAGGTCGGCCAGGGCCTGCAGCGTGGCGCCGCCCTGCAGCGTCAGCGCGCCGCCGCCCAGCCGCTGCCCGTCGTCCAGGGCCAGCGTGCCGGCCGCCACCGTGGTCGCGCCGCTGAAGCCGCTGCCGTCGCCGGCCAGCCAGAGCCGGCCGGCGCCCAGCTTGGCCAGAGCCCCGGCACCCGACAGGGGGCCGAGCAGCCAAAGCTCGTTGCCGCCGGTGTCGATGCGGCCGCCGCCGGCCCCCAGCAGCAGCGCGCGCCCCGGCTCCAGCGCCAGGCTGGCCGCAGCCAGCAGCGTGCCGCCGTCCAGCGTCAGCGCGCCGGAGGTGGCGCCCAGCGCGGCCGCTTCGAACAGCACCAGCGTGCCGTCCAGCACCCGCGTGCCGCCGCTGTGGCCATTGGCCGCGGCCAGCGTGAGCTCGCCCGCGCCGGTCTTGCTCAGCGCGCGCGGCCCGCCGGTCTCGACGATGCCGCCGGTCAGCAGCAGGCTGCCGCCGGAGACCGCCAGCGTGGCGTCGGCCGCCAGCGTCAGCGGGCCGGCCAGCCAGCCCTGGCCGCTGAGGTTGTCCACCCGGCCACCGGCCAGCAGCAGCGGGTTGTTCAGCAGCACCGACTGCGCCAGCGCCAGCTCGCCGCCGGCCAGCGTGACCGTGCCGCTGCCCGGCGCCAGGACGTCCAGCCGCAGCGTGCCGGCCTCGATGCGCGTGCCGCCGGCGTAGAACTTGGCCTGGCCGCCCAGGCTCAGCGTGCCGGCGCCCTGCTTGACCAGGGCGCCGGCGCCGTCGATCACGCCGGCCACGGCCACCGCATGGCCGGCGGTGTCGATGGCCGCCTCGCCGCCGGCCAGCTCGACGCTGCGCGACGCGGCCAGCGCCAGGTCGGCGCCGGCCCGCAGCGTGGCGCCGGCGGCCAGGGTCAGGGTGCCGGACGGGTCGCCCAGCCGGTCGTCGGCGTCGATGACCAGCGTGCCCTCGGCCACCCGCGTGCCACCGTCGTGGCTGCTGGCGCCGGCCAGCGTCAGCGTGCCGGCGCCGCGCTTGACCAGGCGGCCGCCGGCGCCGCTGAAGCGGCCGTCGAAGCGGCTGTCGGCCCCGTTGCTGCCCACCGCCAGCCGGAAGCTGCCGAGGCGGACCTCGCCGGCGCCGGCCAGCCCGGCCAGCGCGGCGTCGGTGTCCAGGCGCAGCGTGGCGCCGGCGGCCACGGTCAGCGCGCTGGCCGACAGCGCGTCGGCGTCGTCCAGCCGCAGCTGGCCGGCGTCGACGACGCTGGCGCCGCGGAAACCGGGGCTGGCCGCCGCCAGCGTGAGCATGCCGCCGCCGGCCTTGCGCAGCGTGCCCGTGCCCGACAGCGGGCCGCCCAGCGTGAGGCCGAAGCCGCCGCTGTCCAGCGTGCCGCCGGCGGCGCCGATGGCCAGCGGCCGCGCCGCGTCCAGCGCCAGCGTGGCCAGCGCGCGCAGGCCGCCGCCGTCCAGCGTCAGCAGGCTGCCGGGCGCGCCCAGCCGGGCGTCGCCGTCCAGCGCCAGCGTGCCGGCGGCCACCGTGGTGGCGCCGCTGAAGCCGCCGGCCGCGCCGGCCAGCAGCAGCGTGCCGCTGCCGGCCTTGCGCAGCGTGCCGGTGCCGGCCAGCGTGGCCGCCAGCGTCAGCTGGTGCCCCTGCGTGTCCAGCGTGCCGCCGGCGCCGTCCAGCTGCAGCGTGCGGCTGGCGGCCAGCGTCAGGTCGCGGCCGTCCAGCTGCAGCGTGCCGCCGTCCAGCGTCAGCGCGGCGCCGGCGGCGCCCAGGCGGTCGTCGGCGGCGATGGCCAGCGTGCCGCCCTCCACCCGCGTGCCGCCGGCGTGGCCGTTGGCCCGCCCCAGGGCCAGCGTGCCGGTGCCGGTCTTGACCAGGCTGCCGCCGCCACCGGTGCTGACGACCTGGCCGTCGAAGCGCGTGGCCTGGCCGTTGCCGCCGACGCGCAGCGTGTGGCCGACCAGGTCGACCGTGGCCTGCGCCGCGCCGGCGCCCGCCAGCCCGCCCAGCGCGGTGTCGGCCAGCAGGCGCAGCGCCACGCCGGGCGCGTCGGCCAGCGTGACGGTGGCGCCGGGCAGGCCGGCCGCCAGGTTCAGCGCCAGCGTGCCGCCGGCCAGCTGCGCCTGGCCGGCAAAGCCGCCGGCGTTGCCCGACAGCGTCAGCACGCCGGCGCCGGATTTGAGCAGCGTGGCCGCCGTGCTGCCGCGCAGCGTGCCGACCAGCGCGCTGTCGCCGCCGGCGCCGCCCAGGTCCAGGCGGTGGCCGCCGAGGTCGACGACGCTGTGCGCGCCGTCGCTGAGCCGGCCCACCGCGCTGTCGGCCTGCAGGCCCAGCACGGCGTCGGCGCTGTCGGCCAGGCTGAGCGCTGCGGCGCGCAGCGCGCCGGCGTGGGCCAGCCGCAGCGTGCCGGCCTGCACGCCCAGGCTGCCGTTGAAGCCGGCGCCGTCGCCGGCCAGCGTCAGGCTGCCGCCGCCGAGCAGTTCGAGCGCGCCGTTGCCCGCCAGCGTGCCGGCCAGCTGCAGGTCGCGGCCCTGCGTGTCGATGCGGCTGCCGCTGCCGGCCACCGTCACCGCGCGGCCCAGCTGCAGCGCCGCGGCGGCCTGCAGCGTGCCGCCCGAGAAGGCCAGCGCGTCGCCGGCGTCGCCCAGCGCGGCGTCGCTGGCCACCACCAGGCGGCCGTCCTGCAGCGCCGTGCCGTGGTGCAGGTTGGCCGCGCCCAGCGTGGCGGTGCCGGTGCCGGTCTTGGTCAGCGTGCCGCCGTCGAGCACCGCGTCGATGCGGCCGGCCAGCACGGTGCTGCCGGCGGTGGCCACCAGCGTGCCGTTGCCGACCTGGCCGCCCTCCAGCCGCAGCGAGGCCACGGTCTGGATGGCGCCGCCCAGGTCCAGCACCCCGCCCTGCACCGTCAGCGCGGCGCCGCTGGCCAGCGACCCGTCGGCCAGGGCCAGCGTGCCGGCCTGCAGCGCGGTCGGGCCGTCGAAGGCGTTGCCGGCCGCCAGCGCCAGCCGGCCGTCGCCGCGCTTGACCAGGCCGCCGACGCCGGTGAAGCCGCGGCCGGCGGTCAGCGTGGCGCCGGCGGCCACGTCGATGGCGCCGCCGGCCACGCCCAGCAGCACGCGGCGCGCGGCGTCCAGCGTGAAGCCGGCCAGGGCCTGCAGCGTGCCGCCGTCGGCCAGCGTCAGCGGGTTGTCGGCACCGGCCGGACCCAGGCGGTCGTCGGCGGCGACGGCCAGCGTCGCGCCCTCGACCGTGGTCGGGCCGCGGTAGGCGTTGGCCGCGCCCAGCGTCAGCACGCCGCTGCCGGTCAGCGTCAGCCCGCGCGCGGTGGCCGGCGCGGCGCCGTCGGTGATGGCGCCGGCCAGCGTCAGGCCGTCGCCGTCGACGCGCACCGCCAGGTCGGCCTCCAGCGCCACCGTGCCGTCGAGCCGGCCGCCGCCCACGCTGTTGGCCAGCGTGCCGCCGCGCACGCGCAGCGGGTTGGCCAGCACCGCGCCGTCGCGCAGGTCCAGCGTGCCGGCCTGCAGCAGCAGCTCGGTGGCCGCGTCGCCGGCGCGCCCGGCGCTGCCGATGGCCAGCGTGCCGGCGTCCAGCGTGGTGCCGCCGCTGTAGGTGTTGGCGGCCGACAGGCGCAGCGTGCCGTCGCCGCGCTTGGCCAGCCCGCCGGGGCCGCTGGCCACGCCGGCCAGGTCCAGCGTCAGGCCGGCGCCGACCTCGAAGCGCCCGCCGCCAGCGTCCAGCCGCAGCGGCCGGGCGGCGTCCAGGGTGAAGTCGGCCGTCGCGCGCAGCGTCGCGCCGCCGGCCAGGGTCAGCGTCTGGGCCAGGGCCGCGGGGCCCAGGCGGTCGTCGGCGGCCAGGGCCAGCGTGGCGCCGCTGACCGTGGTCGGACCGCGGTAGGCGTTGGCCGCGGCCAGGGTCAGCACGCCGCTGCCGCTCAGCGACAGGCCGCGCGCCGCGGCCGGCGCGGCACCGTCGGCGATGGGGCCGGCCAGCGTCAGGCTGTCGCCATCCACGCGCACGGCCAGGTCCGCTTCCAGCGTGATGGTGCCGTCCAGCTGGCCCGTGCCGCTGCCGGTGGCCAGGCGGCCGCCGCTGACGCGCAGCGGGTTGGCCAGCACCGCGCCGTCGCGCAGGTCCAGCGTGCCGCCCTGCAGCTGCAGCTCGGCGGTGGCGTCGCCGGCCCGCCCGCCGCCGACCAGGGCCAGCGTGCCCGCGGCCACCGTGGTGGGGCCGGCGTAGGGGTTGGCGGCCAGCAGGCGCAGCGTGCCCTCGCCCAGCTTGGCCAGGCCGCCGCTGCCGTCGACCACGCCGGCCAGGGTCAGCGTGCCGGCCGCGTCGACGGCGAGGTCGGCTGCCAGCGTCAGCGCGCCGTCGAGCCGGGCGCTGCCGCTGCCGTTGGCCAGCCGGCCGCCGTTGACCTGCAGCGCGTGCCCCAGCGTGGCGCCGTCGCGCAGGTCCAGCGTGCCGCCGTTGAGCAGCAGGCCCGCGGCGGCCGCCCCCGGCTGGCCGCCGCCGCTGAGGCGCAGCGTGCCGGCGGCCAGCTCCGTGCCGCCGCTGTAGCTGTGGGCGCCGGTCAGCGTCAGCGTGCCGGCGCCGGCCTTCTTCAGCCCGCCGCTGCCGCTGAGCAGGCCGGCGACGGTGCTCTCGCCCGCGCCCAGGGTCAGCGTGCGCACGCCGGCACCCAGCACCGCATCGCCGACCACCGACAGCGTGCCGGCGCCGATGTCGGCGTTCAGCGCATGCACGCCGCCGCCGCCCTGGTTGCTGACGGTGACCGCGCCGCTGCCGGCCGACAGCGTGGCGCCCAGCACCACGCGGCCGCTGCCGTTGGCCGAGCCGCCGCTGTCGTTGGCCAGCAGCGCGATCGCGCCGTCGTGGGTGCCGATCGGCGCCGAGACGGTGATGCTGCGGCCGGCCTGCAGCGTCAGGCCCTTGCCGGCGGCGGTCATGGCCACCGCGGCGCTGACGGTGATGTCCTCCTTGGCCTGCAGCACCACGTCGCTGCCGGCGGCGTTGATGACGCTGTTGGCGATGGCCAGGTCATCGCCCGCCCGCTCGGCGAAGGTGTCGAGGTCGGCCAGCGTCACGCCCGCGGTGCCGGTGGCGGCGATGCTGAGGTTCTTTGGGTCCAGCAGCCAGCGGCCGGTGCGGCCGCCGCCGGGGGCGCCGGTGTCGACCCGGCCGTAGGCGATGCCCAGCTGGCGCAGGCCCGAGGTCTCGACCGCGCCGCCGTCGCCGCCCTCGGCGCCGCCGCGGGCGCGCGCCTGGCCGTTGAACACCGTGGCCCCGTCGGACCAGACGACAATGCGACCGCCGGCGCCCAGGCGCAGCGCGCTGGCGTCCAGCAGCACGTCGTCGGCCACCAGGGTCAGGCGCGCGCGCCGCTCGTCGCCGCCGCCCTGCCAGTTGCCGCCGACCAGCAGCGTGCCGCCGCCGGCGTCGCCCTGGGCCAGCAGGCGCGCGCCGGCGTCCAGCCAGACCTGCCCGCCCAGCACCGACACCTGGCCGCCGCGCAGCCCGGGGCCGGCGGCCGAGGCGTCGACGGTGCCGGCGACGCGGGTGACGCCGGCCGCGCCGCCGTCGATCACCACCTGGCCGTCGCGCAGCGCGAAGCCGGTGGCCCGCACCGCGCCCTCGAGGTTGAGCACGGTGTCGGCGAAGCCGCTGCGCGCGGCGGCACGCAGCTCGGCGCTGCCGGCGCGCAGCGTGGCCGCGGGCAGCAGGCGCAGCCGCGCGTCCAGGCCGGCGTCGCGCAGGTTGAAGAACACCAGGCCGTCGCCGTCGACGTCGACCTGCACCGCGCCGGCCGCGGCCAGGCCGATGCGCGGCGCGTCGATGCGGCCGCCCACGCTGACGCTGGGCGCGACCAGGGCCACGGTGCCGCTGGCGCGGATCTCGCCGTCGGCGCGCAGCGCGCCCGAGCCCCCGTCGGCCGGCGCCAGCTGCCAGCGGCCGTCGGCCAGCGCGGCGGTGTTGACGGCCAGCGTGGTGGCCACCAGGCTGCCGACGTCGACCTGCGAGCCGGCACCGAAGACCACGCCGCGCGGGTTGCTCAGGAACACCCGGCCATTGGCCTGCAGCCGGCCCAGGATCAGCGAGGGGTCGCTGCCGGTGACGCGGTTGAACAGCACCGACGCGGCGTCGGGCTGGCGCACCAGCACCTGCTCGCCGGCGGCGATCGAGAAGCTGCGCCAGTCAAGCGCGGCGCGCGGCGTGGCCTGCACCAGCTCCAGCGTGCCGGGCGCGCCGGCGCGCAGCGCCACCTGGCCCTGCACCGGCGTGGCGCCCTCGGGCAGCGCCCAGCCGGCGCCCGGGGCCAGCCCGGCGGCCAGCGCCGCGGCCAGCACCACCGGCCGCAGCCGGCGCGCCGGGGCGCCGGCAGGGTGCGGCGCGGTGTGCGGGGCGGCGTGCGGGGCGGGCGGGCGGCGCATCGCGGCTCTCGCCTCAGAAGAAGCGCGTGAACTGCGCGTAGACGCGCAGCCGGCCCTGGTCGGCCTCGGACCGCGCCTGGCCGGCCAGGCGGGTGGCCAGGCTGGCGCGCAGCGCGTAGGCGCCGGGGCGCTCCCAGGCCAGCGCCAGCCCGGCGCCGGTGTAGTGGGCACGGTTGACGAAGCGCGCGCTCTGCCGGCTGGCGTCGTGGCGGAAGCGCACCTCGCCGTGGTCGACGAAGGCGCTGAGCACGAACTCGCGCGCCAGCCGGCCCAGCCAGGCCTCGGGCGGCAGCAGGCGCAGCTCGGCGGTGGCCACCAGCCCGCTGTCGCCGGTGCCCTCGCCGGGGGCGAAGGCGCGCACGCCGTCCGGGCCGCCGACGCGGAACTGCTCGGCGCTGTCCAGGTTGTCCATCGCCTGCTGGGCGCGCAGCGCGGCGTACAGCAGCAGCCGGCCGTCGACCAGGTTCTGCAGCCGGTTCATCGCCAGCGACAGCCGGGTGAAGCGCGGCGCGTCGTCGACCGCCGAGCGGGCCAGGCCGTCGTAGCGCACCTCGCCGCCGGACAGGTGGGCCTCGAAGGTGCTGACCGCACCGCCCAGCAGGTTGTCGCGCAGGTCGCCGGTCAGGCCCAGCGTCAGGCTGGTGATGCGCCGGCGCACCGACTCGCCGACCTGCGCGTCGGTCTGCGCCTTGTGGTCGAGCGTGGCGACGACGAACAGGTTGAGGTTGCGCGAGCGCCGCCAGGGGTACAGGGCGTAGGCGCTGGCCGCGGTGGCGTCGCCGTGGTAGTCGCCGTCGCGGAAGCGCTCGTCGGTCAGCCGGTAGCGCACGTAGGACAGCGACGTGCCCAGCTTCAGGCCGTCGTGCCCGACCGGCAGGTTGTAGCCCAGCAGCGCGAAGCCCAGGCCGCCGCTGCCCGAGCCCAGCAGGTTCAGCGTCAGCGCGTCGCCGCGGCCGAGCAGGCTGTTGCCGGCCAGCAGGCCGCCCAGCCGCGCGCGGCCGAGAAAGCGCGAGCCGTTGGCGTCGAGGTCGGCCTTGCCCGACCAGCGCGGGTCGGCGCGGCCGGTCACGCGCAGCGACGCGGTGCCGGGCCGCGCGCCCTGCTCGACGTCGAAGCGCACGCTCAGCCCGCGCAGGTCGTTGAGCAGGAAGACCACGCGCTCGACATCCTCGACGCGCAGGATCTCGCCCGGCTGCAGCCGCGCCAGGTAGGCCTCGACGACGGCGCGCGGCACCGGCAGCTGGTCGGACCAGCCGCTGAGGTCGATGCGGTCCAACCGGCCCTCCAGCACCTGGATGCGCACCAGGCCGTCGCCCGGCTGCTGCTCGGGCAGGTAGGCATAGCCCAGGTAGTAGCCGGCCTCGCGCTGCAGCCAGCGGGTGACGTCGGCGGCGGCGTTGACCAGGTCCTCGTAGCGCCGCTTCGGCCCGACGTAGGGCGCCAGCAGCGCGGGCAGCGCGGCCACCAGCGCCGGCGGTGCGTTGTCGGACAGCTGGTAGCCGCGCACGTCCAGCGTCAGCTCGTCGGCCGGCTTGGCCAGCTCGCGCGGCGGGTCGGGGCGCGGCGGCAGCTCGCGCGGGTCGGTGGTCGTGGGGACGCGCGGCGCCAGCTGCGCCGGCGTGGGCAGCACGCCGCCGGGCCGGCTGTCGGCGGGCGCCACGGCCTGCGCCGCGGCCCCGCACGCCAGCACGGCCAGCACCAGCGGCAGCCAACGCGCCGCGGCGTGTCCGCCCGGCGCGCCGCGGGGGATGGCGCCGTCGTCGGAGGCGCGCTGGGCGGCATGCATCGGGCCATCGTATGCAGCGCCCCGGGTGGCGCAAAGGCGCGCACCGACTGCAGCGTAGGGGTTGCCAGCCCGCCGGCCGCGTGCATCGGCGGCGCGGGCCAGGCCGGGCGGCGCGGCGGCCGCCGCCGGCCTTCAGCCTTCTTCAGGATTCTTCAGGGGCTCTTCTGGCGGCCGATCTCGACGCGGCGGTTCTCGGCGGCCAGCGGATCGCTGCCGACCTTCAGCTCGCGCGCGCCCAGGCCCACGGCCTGCAGCATGGCCGGGTCGGCGCCGTTGTCGACCAGGTACTTCTTGACCGCCAGCGCGCGCTCCAGCGACAGCCTGTCGTTGAGCTCGTCGCTGCCCCGGCGGTCGGCATGGCCCTCGATGCGCACGACGCGGCCGGCGCCCTTCTTGCCGCGCAGCACCTCGGCGAAACGGTCGAGCTGCTGGCGCAGCAGCTCGGGCAGCTTGGCCGAGCCGAGCTCGAAGGTGGCCGTGGGCAGCGAGAAGCGCACCGCGGGCTTGAAGCCCATGCACTTGAAGCCGGCCTGCTCCAGCTCGCGGCAGGCGTCCTCGGGGAACAGGCCCTCGTTGATGGCCTGCGCGTCGGGCACCTGCTGGCCGAGGTCGATGGCGGCGGCGCCGCCCGGCGCCGCGTCGGCCGCGGCGGCGGGCGCGGGCAGCAACAGGCCCGCGCACAGGCCTGCGACGAGGCCCACGGACAGGCCCGACACCAGCAGGCCGCGGCACAGGGCGCGGCCCCGGAGGATCGCAGGGTTCATGGTCGGCTCCTTGGGCAATGGCCGGTGGCCGCCGGCCGCGCGGGCCCGCCAGGAATCGGCGGCCACCCAGCAACCATCTTAGGCAGCGGGCCTGGCCGCGGCCATCCCCAGGACCGGACACCGGCCGGCGGCCGGCCGGACGCCCCGCCGCTCAGCGCCCGGCGCGGATCGCCGCGGCGCGGATCGCGCCCAGCGTGCTGCGGCTGGTCGAGACGTCGGGGTCGAGCTTCAGGTGGATCAGCGTCGGCGCGCCGGGCTGCAGGGCCTCGGCGAAGGCGGCCTCGAAGGCCTCGGTGCGGTCGACGAAGGCGGCGCGCCAGCCGAAGGCGCGGGCCATTGCCGCGAAGTCGGGGTTGTACAGGTCGCTGCCGCTGACCCGGCCCGGGTACTCGCGCTCCTGGTGCATGCGGATGGTGCCGTAGCTGCCGTTGTCGACCACCAGGCTGACCAGCCGGCCGGCGCCGCGCCCGGCACCGTAGCCGGTGGCGGTGGCCAGCTCCTGGCCGGTCATCAGGAAGTCGCCGTCGCCGGCGACGTTGACCACGGTGCGCTCCGGGTGCAGCAGCGACGCCGCCACCGCGGCCGGGAAGCCGTAGCCCATCGCGCCGCTGGTCGGCGCCAGCTGGGTGCGGCCGTGGTGCTGCAGGCCGGCGTAGCGCACGTAGCGGTGCAGCCAGCCGCTGTAGTTGCCGGCGCCGTTGGTGTAGACGGTGTCGGCCGGCGCCAGGCGCTGCACGGTCTGCATCACCACCGCCAGGTCCAGCGGCGCCACCGGGTCGAAGGCGTGGTTGGCCTCGTAGTCGGCGTGGGCGGAGGCCGCCCAGTCGCGCCAGGGCAGGTCCAGCGGCGCGGTCAGCGCTTCCAGCGCCTTGGCCGCGCTGGCCATGCCGGCCTGCAGCAGCCGGTCGGCGGCGTAGACGCGGCCCAGTTCCTCGGCCCCGGCGTGGATGTGCACCAGCTGCTGGCGCGGGCGTGGCGGCTCCAGCAGGGTGTAGCCGCCGGTGGTCATCTCGCCCAGGCGCACGCCGAGGGCAATCACCAGGTCGGCCTCGCGCACGCGCTGGGCCAACTTCGGGTTGATGCCGATGCCGACGTCGCCGGCGTACAGCGGGTGGTGGTTGTCGAAGGTGTCCTGGAAGCGGAAGCCGCAGCCCACCGGCAGCTGCCAGTTCTCGGCGAAGCGCTGCAGCGCGCGGGCGGCCTCGGCGTCCCAGCCGCCGCCGCCGGCGATCACGAAGGGCCGCCGGGCGGCGAGCAGGCGCGCGCGCAGCTCGCGCAGCCCGCCGGGCGCCGGCCAGGCCACGGCCGGTTCGGCGCGCGGCAGCACCGGGGCGGCGGTGGCGGTGGTCAGCATGTCCTCGGGCAGCACCAGCACCACCGGGCCCGGGCGGCCCTGCATCGCGGTGTGGAAGGCGCGGCCGACGTACTCGGGCAGGCGGTCGGCGTCGTGCACCTCGCCCACCCACTTGGCCAGGCCCAGCGTGCCGGGGCCGAACATCTGGCGGTAGTCCAGCTCCTGGAAGGCCTCGCGGTCGCGCTGGTCGCCGGCCACCTGGCCGACGAAGAGCACCAGCGGCGTCGAGTCCTGGAAGGCGGTGTGCACGCCGATGCTGGCATTGGTGGCGCCGGGGCCGCGGGTGACGAAGCACACGCCCGGCCGGCCGGCGAGCTTGCCCTGGGCCTCGGCCATGAAGGCGGCGCCGCCCTCCTGCCGGCAGGCGACGAAGCGGATGCGCTCGCGGTGCTGGTGGAAGCCGTCGAGCACGGCCAGGAAGCTCTCGCCCGGCACGCCGAAGGCGGTGGTGACGCCCTGGGCGATCAGGGCTTCGACGAGGGCGTGGCCGGCGAGTCGGGCGGTCATGGCGGTGCGGGGCAGTGGTGGTGGCGG
>Ga0255211_1000159_pt1 | contig 25397 bp, 19 predicted proteins | sample Miss_Yuk_RepB_8d_FD_183036 | JGI IMG/M metagenome (GOLD analysis project Ga0255211, IMG submission 183036) | Freshwater microbial communities from Mississippi River, Louisiana, United States - Miss_Yuk_RepB_8d | ecosystem: Environmental > Aquatic > Freshwater > River | place: USA: Louisiana...
TAATACTTGAGGCACTACCTAAATAGTTTTCGGAGAGAACCAGCTATTTCCAAGTTTGTTTAGCCTTTCACCCCTATCCACAGCTCATCCGCTAGTTTTGCAACACTAGTCGGTTCGGACCTCCAGTACCTGTTACGGCACCTTCATCCTGGCCATGGATAGATCACTTGGTTTCGGGTCTACACCCAGCGACTGAACGCCCTATTCGGACTCGATTTCTCTACGGCTTCCCTACTCGGTTAACCTTGCCACTGAATGTAAGTCGCTGACCCATTATACAAAAGGTACGCAGTCACCCTTGCGGGCTCCTACTTTTTGTAAGCATGCGGTTTCAGGATCTATTTCACTCCCCTCCCGGGGTTCTTTTCGCCTTTCCCTCACGGTACTTGTTCACTATCGGTCGATGATGAGTATTTAGCCTTGGAGGATGGTCCCCCCATCTTCAGACAGGATTTCTCGTGTCCCGCCCTACTTTTCGTCAGCTCAGTACCACACGTTCCTTTTCGCATACGGGACTATCACCCACTATGGTCGGCCTTTCCAGACCGCTTTGCTAAAGATCGTGCTATCACTAACAGGCTTCTCCGATTTCGCTCGCCACTACTTTCGGAATCTCGGTTGATGTCTTTTCCTCGAGCTACTGAGATGTTTCAGTTCACCCGGTTCGCCTCGCATGACTATGTATTCATCATGCGATACCTATTGCTAGGTGGGTTTCCCCATTCAGAAATCTCCGGATCAATGCTTATTTGCCAGCTCCCCGAAGCTTATCGCAGGCTTTCACGTCTTTCGTCGCCTATCATCGCCAAGGCATCCACCACATGCTCTTAGTCACTTGACCCTATAACTTTGACTTCTCTTGCGAGAAATCCAAGCCATTTCAAGGACTGTCTGTCAGGTCTTTCACCTGACGCGTTATGCCGTAATGTGAATGATTCTTCGACATTTCTGTCAGAGAACGATTCGTCATTACTTGAATAATCAAGATGTCTTTCAACACCGTTGAATATCCGTTTTGACGCAATCAAAATTGTCACCAGAGGCACGGTCTGCACTAAACCTTTACGAATGTGCAGTTTCCTCTGATGACGCTGATTCGACTCTATGAATTTTTAAAGAACAGCCGTGCGCCTTGCGACGCTTGTCAATCGATCAATATCAATCAACACCAAAACCGCCTGAACCAAGCTGTTTTGGTTTTGAATGAAACATCATTCGATAAGTAATGGTGGAGGATGACGGGATCGAACCGACGACCCCCTGCTTGCAAAGCAGGTGCTCTCCCAGCTGAGCTAATCCCCCATTGTGTGGAATGGGATGGTGGGTCTGGTTGGTCTCGAACCAACGACCCCCGCCTTATCAAGACGGTGCTCTAACCAACTGAGCTACAGACCCAAGCCGGTCGCTGCTGACCAGGTATCTCTACCCACGTCGTCGGCGACAACCTTCCAACAACCGATAAGTGTGAGCGTTCAATTTAGACTGCTGTTTTCCAGAAAGGAGGTGATCCAGCCGCACCTTCCGATACGGCTACCTTGTTACGACTTCACCCCAGTCACGAACCCTGCCGTGGTAATCGCCCTCCTTGCGGTTAGGCTAACTACTTCTGGCAGAACCCGCTCCCATGGTGTGACGGGCGGTGTGTACAAGACCCGGGAACGTATTCACCGCGACATTCTGATCCGCGATTACTAGCGATTCCGACTTCACGCAGTCGAGTTGCAGACTGCGATCCGGACTACGACTGGTTTTATGGGATTAGCTCCCCCTCGCGGGTTGGCAACCCTCTGTACCAGCCATTGTATGACGTGTGTAGCCCCACCTATAAGGGCCATGAGGACTTGACGTCATCCCCACCTTCCTCCGGTTTGTCACCGGCAGTCTCATTAGAGTGCCCTTTCGTAGCAACTAATGACAAGGGTTGCGCTCGTTGCGGGACTTAACCCAACATCTCACGACACGAGCTGACGACAGCCATGCAGCACCTGTGTTACGGTTCTCTTTCGAGCACGAAGCCATCTCTGGCAACTTCCGTACATGTCAAAGGTGGGTAAGGTTTTTCGCGTTGCATCGAATTAAACCACATCATCCACCGCTTGTGCGGGTCCCCGTCAATTCCTTTGAGTTTCAACCTTGCGGCCGTACTCCCCAGGCGGTCAACTTCACGCGTTAGCTTCGTTACTGAGTCAGTGAAGACCCAACAACCAGTTGACATCGTTTAGGGCGTGGACTACCAGGGTATCTAATCCTGTTTGCTCCCCACGCTTTCGTGCATGAGCGTCAGTGCAGGCCCAGGGGATTGCCTTCGCCATCGGTGTTCCTCCGCATATCTACGCATTTCACTGCTACACGCGGAATTCCATCCCCCTCTGCCGCACTCTAGCCGTGCAGTCACAAGTGCAGTTCCCAGGTTAAGCCCGGGGATTTCACACCTGTCTTACACAACCGCCTGCGCACGCTTTACGCCCAGTAATTCCGATTAACGCTTGCACCCTACGTATTACCGCGGCTGCTGGCACGTAGTTAGCCGGTGCTTATTCTTCAGGTACCGTCATCCCCCCGGGGTATTAACCCAAAGGATTTCTTCCCTGACAAAAGCGGTTTACAACCCGAAGGCCTTCTTCCCGCACGCGGCATGGCTGGATCAGGCTTGCGCCCATTGTCCAAAATTCCCCACTGCTGCCTCCCGTAGGAGTCTGGGCCGTGTCTCAGTCCCAGTGTGGCTGGTCGTCCTCTCAGACCAGCTACAGATCGTCGGCTTGGTGAGCCTTTACCCCACCAACTACCTAATCTGCCATCGGCCGCTCCAATCGCGCGAGGTCTTGCGATCCCCCGCTTTCATCCGTAGATCGTATGCGGTATTAGCGTAGCTTTCGCTACGTTATCCCCCACGACTGGGCACGTTCCGATGTATTACTCACCCGTTCGCCACTCGCCACCAGACCGAAGTCCGTGCTGCCGTTCGACTTGCATGTGTAAAGCATTCCGCCAGCGTTCAATCTGAGCCAGGATCAAACTCTTCAGTTCGATCTTGATTTGTTACTCATAAAAACGGAATTGAAGTGAACTTCACTTCTATTCTCATGAGCGTTTGTCGGCTATAAGCCGAGTTCCGAAGAACTTGGCAGTCACCATCAAACGCCCACGCTTATCGGCTGTATATTTTTAAAGATCACGACAACTTCCGTCATCGTTGCCCGCTGCGATCAGCGAAGCCTTGTATTGTAGCACGCTTTTTCGTGCTCGCTTCAGAAAATTTCAAAATTTTTTGAAGCCGCTTGTTGCATTGCTTGAGCAGCGCCGCAATCAGCGAAGCCCTCGATTATGACACAGCTTTTGAAGCTTTGCTCATCTCGCTTTAATTTTTTGCATCGCAATCTGTTTAAAGCTTTGAGGGTTTTCACTAAGCACTTCTGCTCAGCGAAGCCTTGAATTATGGCACAACTTCCCGACATCTGACAAGACAGCCTCAAAAAAGTTTTCGGGGTACGCCAGATAATTCACGCATGTCCCTGATCACCCTGCTCGACGCCAGCCTGGCCTTTGGTCATGTCCCCCTGCTTGACCACGCCAGCTTTTCACTGGAAGAACAAGAACGCGTGGGCCTCATCGGCCGCAACGGCACGGGCAAATCCTCCCTGCTCAAGATATTGAGTGAACTGGAACGCCCTGACGACGGCTCACTCCATATACAGAAGGGACTGCGCGTCGCCTATGTGCCGCAGGAGCCCGTGCTGAACCCGGAGCACACCTTGTTTGAATCGGTACGCCAGGGGCTGGGGCCAGTACTTCAACTGATTGACGACTACACCCACAGCCGCGGCGATCTGCACGCCTTGCAAAGCCAGATCGAAGCACTGGATGGCTGGAGCTGGGAGCAACGGGTGTCTGAAACCCTGCACCGCCTGCACCTCGACCCCGAGGCGCGCATCGCCTCGTTGTCTGGCGGCAACCGCAAGCGGGCCGCCCTGGCGCAGGCCCTGGTGGCCCGCCCCGACGTGCTGCTGCTGGATGAGCCGACCAACCACCTGGACATGGACAGCATCGCCTGGCTGGAAGACTTGTTGCTGGCCTTCAAAGGCAGCGTGGTCACCATCAGCCACGACCGCGCCTTTCTGGACCGTGTGGCCACCCGCATGGTGGAGCTCGACCGTGGCCGCCTCACTTCCTACCCCGGCAACTTCGCGCAGTACCAGGCACTCAAGGAAGAACAACTGGCCCAGGAGGCCGTGATCAACGCCAAGGCCGACAAACTGCTGGCCCAGGAAGAAGTCTGGATCCGCAAGGGTGTGGAAGCCCGCCGCACCCGTGCGCAAGGACGCATCAACCGCCTGATGGCGCTGCGCGAAACCCGCGCGCAGCGCCGAGAGACCATGGGCAGCGTGCGCATGGAAGTCGCCAGTGGCGCACCCAGCGGCAAGATCGTGGCCGATCTGGAGCACGTGAGCAAGAGCTTCACAGCAGCCGACGGCTCCCCGCGCACCATCGTGCGCGACTTCAGCGGCACCATCCTGCGTGGCGACAAGGTCGGCCTGATCGGCCCCAATGGCGCAGGCAAGACCACCTTGCTCAAGCTGATTCTGGGCGAACTGGAAGCCGACAGCGGCAAGATCCGCCGAGGCACCAACCTGAGCGTGGCCTATTTTGACCAGATGCGCGAGCAAATCGATCTGGACGCCACCCTGGAGGATTTCATCAGCCCCGGCAGCGAGTGGATCGAAATCGGCAACAAGCGCACCCACGTCAAAAGCTACCTGGGTGACTTTTTGTTCTCACCCGCCCGGGCCAACTCGCCGGTGCGCAGCCTCTCCGGCGGTGAACGCAACCGCCTGCTGCTGGCCCGCCTGTTCGCGCGCCCGGCCAATGTGCTGGTGCTGGATGAACCCACCAACGACCTGGACATCGATACCCTGGAGCTGCTGGAAGACCTGCTTCAACAATACGAAGGCACGGTGTTTCTGGTCAGCCACGACCGGCGCTTTCTGGACAACGTGGTCACCAGCACCCTGGTGGCCGAAGGCGATGGTCTGTGGCGCGAATACGAAGGCAGCGTCGAAGACTGGCTGACCCAGTCGGCCCGCGCCCGCCCGGCGCGGGAAACGGCCAAGGCCCCGGCCACCCCCGCCGCATCGGCACCGCAAACCAACGCCACGCCGACCGCAAGCACCCGCCGCAAGCTCAGCTACAAGGAACAGCGCGAACTGGAAGCCCTGCCCGGCCAGATCGAGGCCCTCGAGACCGAGCAGGCCCAACTGGAAAAGGCCCTGGCCGACGGCTCGCTGTACGCCAGCGACCCGCCGCGGGCCGCCCAGATGGCCTCGCGGCTGATGGAAGTCGAAGAGGCGTGGATGGCGGCCATGGAGCGGCTCGAAGCCCTGCAAACCGTGTGACTGGGCGACAGGCCTGGGCGCCCGGTGCGGATACAGTGCAAACATGACCGCTGCCGAAATATCTGCCCTGCTGATCCTGGCCACAGCCACCAGCTTCACGCCCGGGCCCAACACCACCCTGTCCACCGCGCTCGCCGCCAATCGGGGTTTGCGAGGCGCACTGCATTTTGTGCTGGCCGTTCCGGTGGGCTGGGGACTGCTGTTCACCTTGACGGCCGTGGGCATGGGTTCTCTGGTCATGGCTGTGCCGGCATTGCGCTGGGCCATCGTGCTGGGCGGCGTGGGCTACCTGCTGTGGCTGGCGCGGCGTTTGTGGAACAGCGGCCAGCTGAGCCAGGCCGACCAAAACCGAATGGACGTGAGCTTTGTGCAAGGGGTGCTGCTGCAATTCCTGAACATCAAGGCCTGGATGCTGGCCCTGTCCATCGTGGGCGGCTGGGTGGCAGGCAAGCCCGACGCCATCAGCCGTTACCTGCAAACCCTGCCGCTGATGCTGTTTTTTGCCTTCAGCAGCAACTTCACCTACGCCCTGGTGGGCTCGGTGCTGCGCCACTGGCTCGCGCAAGGTCAGCGCCTGCAGGCCTTCAACCGGCTGATGGCGCTGGTGCTGACCGCCACCGCCGGCTGGATCGCCTGGAGCCTGTCCGCTGCGGCATGATCCCATTCAGAAAAGACAAATCAGAAGGTTTCCATGAGCTTCACCCTCGCGCAACGCGCCCACAAGATGAACCCCTCGGTGATCCGCGAGATCCTGAAGGTCACGGAACGCCCCGGCATCATCAGTTTTGCAGGTGGACTGCCTTCGCCCAACACCTTTCCTATTGAGGCCATGCGCGAGGCCAGCGAGCGCGTGCTGAGCCTGGACGGCCGCGCCGCCCTGCAATACGCGGCCAGCGAAGGCCTGCCCCAGCTGCGCGAATGGGTGGCGCAGGATCTGAAGAAACAGGGTATGCAGGTCAGCCCTGACCAGGTCCTGATCACCACCGGCAGCCAGCAGGGCCTGGATCTGGTGGCGAAGGTGCTGATCGATGCGGGCAGCAAGATCCTGGTCGAGACCCCCACCTACCTGGGCGCGCTGCAGGCCTTCATGCCGATGGAGCCCGGCGTCGTGAGCGTGGACAGCGACGACGAAGGCGTGGATGCCCATGACCTGCGCGCCAAGGCGCTCGATGCACGCTTCATTTACCTGCTGCCCAATTTCCAGAACCCGACCGGCCGCACCATGAGCGAGGCACGCCGCGTTGCTGTGGCCCGCGTCGCGCAGGACAGTGGTTTGCCGGTGATCGAAGACAACCCCTACGGTGACCTGTGGTTTGACGCCGCGCCCGCCGCCTCGCTCAGTTCACGCCTGCCTGAGCAAAGCCTGTACCTGGGCTCGTTCTCCAAGATCCTGGCCCCCGGTCTGCGTCTGGGCTATGTGGTCGCGCCCAAGGCGCTCTACCCCAAGCTGCTGCAGGCCAAACAGGCCGCCGACCTGCACACGCCCAGCTTCAACCAGCGGGTGGTGGCCGAAGTGCTCAAGGATGGCTTCATCGATCGCCATGTGCCCACCATCCGTGCGCTTTACAAGCGCCAGTGCGAAGCCATGCTCGCCGCTTTGGACCGAGAAATGGCCGGTCTGGGCGTGACATGGAACCGTCCTGCGGGCGGCATGTTCCTGTGGGCGCAATTGCCCAAGGGCATGGACGCCGTGCAGTTGCTGCCCCACGCTGTGGACAAGAACGTGGCCTTCGTGCCCGGCGCAGCCTTCTACGCGGCCAACCCGGTGCAGGAAACGCTGCGCCTGTCTTTCGTCACTTCGACCGTGGAACAGATCCAGACCGGCGTGGCCGCGCTGGCGCAAACCATCCGCGAGCACCTGCCACGCTGAGGACCGCATGCGCAGACGCCCATTCCAGCAAGTCGATGTCTTCACCGCCGAGCCCCTGCGCGGCAACCCGCTGGCCGTGGTGCTCGATGGCAGCGATCTGAGCGATGCACAGATGCAGGCCTTTGCGGCCTGGACGCAGCTGAGCGAAACCACTTTTGTGTTGCCGCCCACGCCCGAAGGCCTGGCAGGTGGCGCCGACTACCGCGTGCGCATCTTTACCCCTGGCGGTGAATTGCCCTTTGCCGGTCACCCCACGCTGGGCACGGCGCACGCCTGGTTGCAGGCGGGCGGGAAGCCGCAAGCGGCCGACCGGATCGTGCAGGAATGCGGCGTCGGTCTCGTCAACCTGCGCCAGCAAGACGGCCGCTGCGCCTTTGCCGCGCCACACCTGCGCCGGGCCGATCCCGCGCCTGAAAAACTCGCCGCCGTGCTGGACGCCCTCGGCTTGGGCGCCGACGAAGTGCTGGCCGCGCAGGACCTGCACAACGGCCCTCACTGGCTGGGCCTGCTGCTGCCCGATGTGGAGACCGTGCACTCGCTCACGCCGGACCACACCGCCCTCAAACGGCTGGGCACCAAGGTCGGCGTAGCGGCCAGACGCAACAACGCCGAAGGCCTGATCCGCCGCGCCAGCCGGGAGGCCCGGGCCTTTGCCACACACCCTGACACCACCGATCTGGAAGTACGCGGCTTTGCGGCTCCTGTGGGCATCACCGAAGACCCGGTCACTGGCAGCCTGAACGCCTCGCTGGCGCAATGGCTGATCGCTGACGGCCACATGCCCGCCTGCTACCGGGCCAGGCAAGGCACCGCGCTGGGTCGTGCGGGCCAGGTGTTTGTACAACGCGACGACGAAGGCCAGGTCTGGATCGGCGGTGACGTGGTCGGTTGCATTGAAGGCACCGTGCGCCTGTGAAAACTGCGCTCGACCACCTGGTGGTGATCGCCACCTCTCTGGACGAGGGTGTGGCCTGGTGTGAGCAAACGCTGGGCGTGTCACCGGGCCCAGGCGGCCAGCACCCGCTGATGGGCACCCACAACCGCCTGCTGCGCATCGGTGGCCCGGGCTTTGAACGGGCCTACCTGGAAATCCTGGCGATCGAGCCCGGTGTGCAGCCAGTGCGCCAACCCCCTCTGCGCCGCTGGTTCGACATGGACGATGCGGCGCTGATGGCGCAAGTGCGTGACCGTGGCCCGCAACTCTTGCACTGGGTGGCGCGCACCGATGCGCTGGACACCGTCCTGGCCTGCTGCGCGCGGCACGGCTGGCATCGCGGCCCGGCCCTGCAGGCCTCACGCATGACCCCCAGCGGTCTGCTGCAATGGCGCATCAGCGTGCGCGATGACGGTCAGCGGCTGATGGGGGGCGTGCTGCCCACGCTCATCGAATGGGGCAACGTCCACCCGGCCGATGCCATGCCCGCCAGCGGACTGATGCTGCAGCGCATGGTCCTGCAACACCCACAGGCCACAGCCCTGCAAGACTGGGCCCAAACCGTCGGTCTGGCGCAAGTCGAATGGCAGTGCGGTCCCGCGGCCCTGCAGGCGGTACTGTCCACGCCGCGTGGCCAGGTACGGCTGGGATCGCCGGTGTGACAGGCCGCCGCGGTCAGCCTGCCGACAATCGTTGTCAAACAACACGATTCTTATGGGAACCCTCTACCTTGTGCGCCACGGCCAGGCCTCGTTTGGCGAAGACGATTACGACCGCCTGAGCCCGCTGGGCCACCGGCAGGCACAGCGCCTGGGCGAGTACCTGCGCCAGCGCTTTGCGCGCGAGGGCGTACAGATCGACACCGTGCTGATGGGCAGCCTCACGCGACACCGCGAGACCTGGGAAGGCATCGCCCAGGGCGCAGGCTGGTCGCACGAGCCACAGGTCTGGCCAGGCCTGAACGAATACGACAGCCACGCGTTGCTCGAAGCCATCCATCCTGAACCGCTGGCCAAACCCGACACGCCCGAGCTCTACCGCCACCACTTCCGGCTGCTGCGCGACGCACTCAAGGCCTGGATGGATGGCCGCATCGCGCCCAAAGGCATGCCTGTCTACAGCGACTTTGTGGCGGGCATCGAACAGGCGCTGGACCATGTGCGCCAGCACTGCGCGGGCAACGCGCTGATCGTCTCCAGCGGAGGTCCGATTTCGACCGCCGTGGGCCGTGTGCTGGGCACGCCGGCCGAAACCACGATCGAGCTGAACCTGCGCATCCGCAACACGGCCCTGACCGAATTTGCCTTCAACCCCAAACGCCACATGCTGGTGACCTACAACACCTTGCCGCACCTCGACAGCGCCGAGCACAAAGACTGGGTGACTTACGCCTGAGTGGCCGCCCAGGCTGGCGCCAACTCAACGCATGGGTGGGGGCTCGCCCATGCGCGTGAACAGGCTTCGGCCGCGGGGGCGGCCTCCTACAGCCTGAGGTCAGGTTCAACGCAGGGTGTCGGCGGGCAGCTGGTCGATTTCGTTCAGCAGGCGCGCCAGCGAACGGCCTGCAGCCTGCACCAGCGCCTGGCCCTTGTCCGCTGTCGCCATCGCCGCGTTGCCCGCAGCGCCCTGCAGGTTGTAGTCCTGCATCTGCCAGGCCAGCTTGGCACTCTTGCCGTTGCCCAGGATCGGGAACTTCGCGGCGCGGTCCTGCGAAGTGGAATGGAAATTCTGCGCCGCCGCCATGCGCACGCGGTCGGCCCGCAGCGCCAGCATCATCGAGGTTTCCACATCGCCCGCATGCACACCAAAACGGTGCTCATTGGCATCGAAGAGGGCATTCACATCCCGCCCGGCCTCGTCGGTCAAAGGCAGGTTGAACCAGCTCACGCTGTAGACCAGCATACCCAGGCGTGCCCGCAGATCGCGCGCCACCACGTCCAGAAGGCTGACCTGTCCGCCGTGGCTGTTGAAGAGCACCAGCTTCTTGACGCCGCTGGCGGCCACCGACTCGGCGATGTCGGTCCATAGGCGAATGACTGTTTCGGCCCGAAGCGTGAGCGTGCCGGCAAAAGCCGTGTGCTCGGGGCTGTAACCCACCGCCTGCGTCGGCAAGAACAGCGCCGGCAGATCGGCCGGCAGGTGCGGCAGACAAGCGTGCACCACGCCATCGGCCAGATCGGCGTCCACCGACAGCGGCAGGTGCGGACCATGCTGCTCGGTCGCGGCCACGGGCAGCACCGCTATGGCGCGCGAGCGGTCCAGAGCGGCAAAGTCGGTGGTGGCCAGATCGGCCCAGAAACGGGGCAAGGTGCTCATGGGCCCATCTTAAAGGAGGGCATGCCCCGGGGTGTACAGTGCGGGGTGTCTCTGGATTCCCCCGTCGCCATGCCTGTTCTCTTGCGCCTAGCCCTGTCGCTTTGCCTGCTTTGTCTGTCGTTCATTGCGCCAGCCCAAACTGCGCTGCGCAACGAACAGGTGCAGGCGCAACTGCTGGCACATGCGCCGCAAGGCGTTCAGGCCGGCCAGACCTTCTGGCTGGGCCTGAAGCTCGAACACGCGCCGCACTGGCACACCTACTGGCAAAACCCGGGTGATTCGGGCCTGCCCACGCAACTGCGCTGGCAGCTGCCGGCGGGCCTGCAGGCGGGCGAAATCGCCTGGCCCCTGCCTAAAAAGATCCCGATCGGCAGCCTGGCCAACTATGGCTACGAGGGCACGCTGCTGCTGGCTGTACCGGTCACCGTCACGCCACAGTTCCAGCCCCCTGTCACCGGCAAGCTGCGCGTTGAGCTGCAGGCCGACTGGCTGGTCTGCCGCCAGGAATGTATCCCGCAGGAAGGCCGCTTGGCGCTCGAGCTGCCCGTGCGCAGCGCCACCGCACTGCACGGGGCGCTGTTCGATGCGGCACAGGTCGCCACGCCCCAGACGCACACCGGCGCACACATCGCCCACCTGAGCGAAGACGGCAAAACCCTGCAACTGCGCATCGAACAACTGCCCGCCGCCTGGCGAGGCCAGACACTGACCTTGCTGCCGGTCACCACAGGCGTGGTAAACAACGCAGCCCCGCAAGGTCAGGGCTGGACGCAACAGTGGGATGGCAACAGCTGGACCGCGCGCGTGCCCGTGTCGGACGAGCGCAGCGAGGGTCCGGCCCGGATGCACTGGGTGCTGGCCCGCGGTCCCGAAACCTCGCCACGCCCGCCCGCGCTGCAGGTGGATACCCCGGTGCAGGGCCAGTGGCCGGCGCTGGCAGCAGCCGGCGGCGTCTCAGCCGAACTGACGCGTGCGCTCGAAGCCAATGCCCAAACCGCCCCTTCCAGCCCGCCCGGCCTGGCGGGGCTGGGGCTGGCGCTGCTGGGCGCCTTCGCAGGCGGCCTGATCCTCAACCTCATGCCCTGCGTGTTCCCGGTGCTGGCCATCAAGCTGCTGGGCGTTTCACGTCCAGGCATCACTGGCGCCGCCCACCGTGCGGCAGGCCTGGCCTACACCGGTGGTACGGTGCTGTCGTTTGTGCTGCTGGGCGGCCTGATGCTGGCGCTGCGCGCGGCCGGCGAGCAGTTGGGCTGGGGCTTTCAGCTGCAGTCGCCCGGCGTGGTCACCACGCTGGCTGTCCTGTTCACCTTGCTGGGCCTGAACCTGGCCGGCCTGTTCGAGTTCGGGCAGATGCTGCCTTCCTCGCTGGCCAGTCTGCAAAGTCGTCACCCGACGGTGGACGCCGCCCTCTCAGGCGTGCTGGCGGTGGCGGTGGCCTCGCCCTGCACCGCGCCTTTCATGGGCGCCTCGCTCGGGCTGGCGGTGAGCCTGCCGGCGCTGCAGGCGCTGGCGATTTTTGCCGTCATGGGTCTGGGCATGGCCCTGCCCTACCTGGCCGTGAGCTTCTGGCCCGCGCTGGCGCACCGCCTGCCACGTCCCGGCGCCTGGATGGCCACTTTCCGTCAGGCCATGGCTTTTCCGATGTTCGCCACCGTGGTCTGGCTGGTCTGGGTGCTGGGCCAGCAAAGCGGCATGGACACCGCTGCCGCCCTCCTGGCCATGCTGGTGCTGCTGGCCTTCGGCGTGTGGGCCGCCACGCGTCAGGGCCGCGCCCGCTTCGGTCTGCTGGCGCTGGCTGCACTGCTGGGGGCTGGACTGATCAGCCAGTGGCCACGCGCAGAAACGGCGCCGAGCCCGACCGCCCAAAGCGGCGAACGCTGGCCAGCCTGGAGCGAAGCCACCGTACAGCGCGAGCTGGCCGCCGGCCGCACCGTGTTCGTGGACTTCACCGCCGCCTGGTGCGTGACCTGCCAGTACAACAAGAAAACCGTGCTGGCCAGCGCCGAGGTGCTGGCCGCCTTCGACAGCCGGCAGGTGGTGAGCCTGCGCGCCGATTGGACCCGGCGCGACGCGGCCATCACCCGCGCCCTGAACGCGCTGGGCCGCAGCGGCGTGCCGGTGTATGCGGTGTACGCGCCCGGGCGTGCGCCGCAAGTGCTGTCCGAGCTGCCCTCGGCCCGTGAGATCGTTCAGGCCTTGCGCTGAAGGCTGTTCGGCCGCAGGGGCGGTCTCCCGAAAATTTCACCTGGATCGGGCCTGCGACAATCGGGGCATGACATCCTTTGCCCCTTTGCAAAACGACACCTTCCTGCGCGCCTGCCTGCGCCAGGCCACCGACCACACCCCCATCTGGCTGATGCGCCAGGCCGGCCGCTACCTGCCCGAGTACTGCGCCACCCGCGCCAAGGCCGGCAGCTTCATGGGCCTGGCCACCCATGTGGATTACGCGACCGAAGTCACGCTGCAACCGCTGGAGCGCTACCCGCTGGACGCCGCCATCCTGTTCAGTGACATCCTGACGGTGCCCGACGCCATGGGCCTGGGCCTGTCGTTCGCGCAGGGCGAAGGCCCCAGGTTTGCGAAAAACGTGCGTGACGAAGCCGCTGTGGCCCAGCTGGCCGTGCCCGACATGGACAAGCTGCGCTACGTGTTCGACGCCGTCACCAGCATTCGCAAGGCCCTGAATGGCCGCGTACCGCTGATCGGCTTTTCGGGCAGCCCCTGGACGCTGGCCTGCTACATGGTCGAAGGCGCAGGCTCGGACGACTACCGCCAGGTCAAAAGCCTGATGTACAGCCGCCCCGACCTGATGCACCGCATCCTTGAGGTGAACGCCGACGCGGTGGCCCTGTACCTGAACACCCAGATCGAAGCCGGTGCCCAGGCGGTGATGATTTTCGACAGCTGGGGCGGCGTGCTGGCCGATGGCGCCTTCCAGGAGTTCAGCCTGGCCTACACCCGCCGTGTGCTGGCCCAGCTCAAGACCGAACATGCCGGCGCGCGCATCCCGCGCATCGTCTTCACCAAGGGCGGCGGACTGTGGCTGAGCGAGATGGGCGAGCTCGACTGCGAAGTGCTGGGCCTGGACTGGACCATGAACCTGGGCAAAGCGCGCGCGCTCGTGGGCGGCCAGGTCGGTGGCCCGGGCAAGGCGCTGCAGGGCAACATCGACCCCAATGTGCTGTTTGCCCCGCCCGAGAAGGTGGCCGAGCAGGCCCGCCGCGTGCTCGACAGCTTTGGCCGCCCGCACACCGATGCCAGCACCACCGGCCCGACCCACATCTTCAACCTGGGCCACGGCATCAGCCAGTACACGCCGCCCGAGCATGTGGCGGCGCTGGTCGAGGCGGTGCACAGCCACTCGCGCGCGCTTCGCCGCGTGGCCTGACCGGTTAGCACAAAAACCAGCCCTTCAGCACACTTTTTTTGCGAAAAATCGTGCCCGGAGGGCTTGACTTATGCACAAAACAGCCAAGCCCTGTATCGGCGTGAAACGTCTTCTCCCCCAACCCTTCAGAACGCTGACATGTTCGCTAAGTCGTTGATTTCATTAGGGTTGATTTCCTGCACATCGAATGGGCATTTTGACCGAAGGCTTGATTTTCAAGGGTTCCGGGGCCGCAGCACCCAGTTTTCAACAAAGTTATCCACAGAAAATCTGAATCGCACCTAAAGATCAGAAAAATCAAGCACTTAACTCGAATATCGAGAAAATTGCTAAAGCGTGAAACCGTTTTGATCGCCCCATGACCGCCACCACAGACCATTGGATCGAAGTCGCCGTGCAGACGCCGGCACACAGTGGTGTGGGCGATCTGCTGAGCTACCGCAGCCCCGTGCCGCTGGAGACGGGATCTCTGGTGCGGGTACCGCTGGGCCGGCGAGAGGTGCTCGGCGTGGTCTGGAACAACGGTTTGACAGCCCCCGATCTGCCTCCCCAGGCCCTCAAGGACATCGCCGGAGCCCTGGAAGGCTTGCCGCCGCTGGACGGCCGTTGGTGTCAGCTGATGGCCTTTGCCGCACAGTATTACCAGCGCAGCCTGGGCGAGATGGCGCTCAGCGCCCTCCCGCCTCAGTTGCGCGACCTGGACAACATCCAGCTGGCCCGGCGACTGAAAAAGCAGACCGCCGCCACCTACAGCTTGCAGATCCAGCCCGGGCCGACGCTGTCGACGCAGCAAACCCAGGCCCTGCAGCAAATAGCCACCCATGCCGGCCCGTTCCTGCTGTTTGGCAGCACCGGCAGCGGCAAGACCGAGGTCTACCTGCACGCTGTGGCACAGGTGCTGCAGGCCGACGATTCGGCACAGGCCCTGATCCTGGTCCCTGAAATCAACCTCACCCCCCAGCTCGAAGCCCGTGTGCGTGAACGCTTTGGGAAAGACGCCGTCGTCTCCATGCACAGCGGTCTGACGCCTGCACAGCGCCTCAAGAGCTGGCTGGCCGCACACACCGGCACCGCACGCATCGTGCTGGGCACGCGCATGGCGGTGCTCGCCTCGATGCCGCAACTGCAGCTGATCGTGGTCGATGAAGAGCACGACCCCAGCTACAAGCAACAGGAGGGCGCCCGCTATTCCGCGCGGGATCTGGCGCTCTACCGCGGCCAGCAATACGGTGCGAAAGTGCTACTGGGGTCGGCCACACCTTCTCTGGAAAGCTGGCACCACAGCCGCCCGGCCGATGCAGACAGCGACCCCGGCGGTCGTTACCTGCGGCTGCACATGCCCGAGCGCATCGGCGCCGCCCCCCTGCCGGTGGTGCGGCGGGTGGACATGAACCACCAGCCCCGCCGCACGGTGCTGTCGGCCCCGCTGGTGCAGGCCATCCAGGCGCGCGTGGCCAAGGGCGAGCAAAGCATGCTGCTGCTCAACCGCCGCGGCTACGCGCCGGTGCTGTACTGCGCCGACTGTGGCTGGAAAAGCGAATGCCGGCACTGCAGTGCGTTTCGTGTTTTCCACAAAATCGACCGCACCTTGCGCTGCCACCACTGCGGCGCCACCGACCGCGTGCCCCGCGCCTGCCCGTCGTGCGGCAATGCCGACATCGCGCCGCTGGGCCGCGGCACCGAACAGCTCGAAGAACAATTGGCCGAGCTGCTGTCAGGCGTGAGACGCCCCGATGGCCAGCCGGTGCGCATTGCCCGCATCGACGCCGACACCACCCGGCTCAAGGGTGCGCTGGAATCGCAGCTGGCCGCCGTGCACAGCGGCGAGGTGGACGTGCTGGTGGGCACCCAGATGATCGCCAAGGGCCACGACTTCCGGCGCATCACGCTGGTGGCGGCCATCAACCCCGACAGCGCGCTGTTTTCCAGCGACTTTCGGGCACCCGAGCGCCTGTTTGCGCTGCTGATGCAGGCCGCTGGCCGCGCCGGCCGCGACGCCACCCAGGGCGAGAGCGAAATGCTGGTGCAGACCTTCCACCCCACGCACCCGCTGTTTGAAGCGCTCAAGCGCCACGACTACCCGGCCTTTGCCGCCAGCGAACTGGCCGAGCGCGCCACCGCCAGCCTGCCGCCCTTCAGCCACCAGGCCCTGCTGCGGGCCGACGCGCGCGAGCAGGCCGTGGCGCAGGGCTTCCTGAACGCTGCGCGCCAGACGCTGGAGGCGTGGCTGGGCGAAGAAGAAGGCGGCGCCGAGGTGCTGGAGCAGGTCAGCCTCTACCCGGCCGTGCCCATGGGGCTGCAAAAAGTGGCCGATGTGGAGCGCGCCCAGATGCTGCTGGAAAGCCCCTCGCGCAAACACCTGCACCGCGCCCTCTCACGGCTGCAGGACGTGCTGCACACCTTGCGCGCCGACCCGGCCCACAAGGGCCTGATCCGCTGGCTGGTGGACGTGGACCCGCAGGCGATCTGAACGCCCACCAAACACGTCTTTGCAGGAGGCCGCCCCCGCGACCGAAGGTTGTTCGCGCGCAAGGGCGCGCTCCTACAACCGAGGGCCGATGCCCGGTAGGAGGCCGCCCCCGCGGGCGAAGGCTGTTCGTGCGCAGGGGCGCGCTCCCACAGGGGCCTTCGGCCGCGGGGGCGGCCTCCTGGCGGGGGAGTCAGGGCTTGAACAAGGTCACCGCCGCCGAGAAGGTCAGGAAAGCCAGCGCCGTGCTCACCAGGATGATGCGGGCGATGCGGCCATTGTCGGCGCCCACACGCTCGGCCAGCACCGACACATTGCTGGCACTCGGCAGAGCCGCCACCAGCGTGATGACCATCAGGGCAAACGGATCGATCTGGCCGCCCAGCCACACCACTGCCGAACCCACCGAAAACACCAGCAGCGGGTGCAGCACCAGCTTGAGGGCGGCCACCGGCAGGTAGTCACGCGCCGGCAACGGGCCGTGCGGGCGCTCGTGCGCGAGCATCTGCGAGCGCGCCAGCACGGCGCCAATGGTGAACAGCGCCACCGGCGACGCCGCGTCCGCCAGCAGGGCCACGGTTTTGGCCACCGGGCCGGCCAGCTCCAGATTCAGCCAGGAAAACACGCCCCCCAGCAGAATGGCCCAGGGCAAGGGGTTCTTGAGCACGCCCAGCAGGGCCTTGCGCGCCGCCACCGCAGCGCCATGCTCGTCGGCCGCATCCATCTCCGACAGGGCCAGGCACAGCGAGGTCGTGATCACCATGTCCACCGTGATGGTGACGATGGCCGGGCCAGCCGCCGCCGGCCCCAGCAAGGCCACCAACAGCGGCACCCCCATGAAGCCGGTGTTGGGGAACGCGCCCACCAGGGCCCCCAGTGAAGCGTCTTTCCAGCGGATACGTTCGTTGAGGCTGACCACCACGCTCAAGGCCACCATGACCAAGGCGCACAGCAGGTAGCTCAGAAAGACCGTGGCATCGAGCAGCTGGGCGATCGGTGTGCCCGACCCGAACCGGAACAGCATGCACGGCAGGGCAAAGAACAGCACAAAGCCGTTCAGGCCGGGAATGGCCTCGAGCGGCAAAAGCCGCCTGCGGGCCGCCAGGTAACCGCACAAGACCAAGGCAAAAAAGGGAAAGGTGACCCGCAAAACATCCAGCATGGGCCAGATTGTCGCGGCAAACCCGAACGGTGCCGGTCCCCGTTTCGACATGCCGGCGCTTTTCGGCCAGACCGTGCACCGTCGCCGGCTATGATGGCGCGCTTTGCCCTTGTCTGATCCATGTCCGCCGGTCTCAACCTCGCCCAACTTGACGCCGTGAACTACGTCTCCGGCCCCTGTCTGGTGCTGGCCGGTGCCGGTTCGGGCAAGACGCGGGTGATCACGCACAAGATCCAGCGCCTGATCCAGGTGGGGCTGGAGCCCAAACAGATCGCGGCGATCACCTTCACCAACAAGGCGGCCACCGAAATGCGCGAACGCGCCCGTGGCCTGATCGGCAAGGCGGCCAAGGACGTGGTGATCTGCACCTTCCACGCATTGGGCGTGCGCATCATGCGCGAGGACGGCCATGTGCTGGGCCTCAAACCGCAGTTCTCCATCCTGGACGCCGACGACGTGGTCAGCATCCTCAAGGACTGCGGCGGCACCACCGACGCCGCCACCGCGCGCCTGTGGCAGTGGACCATCAGCCTCTGGAAAAACCAGGGCCTGAACGCGGCCCAGGCCGAAGCGCAGGCCCCCGACGACAACGCCCGCGTGATCGCGCGCATCATGGCGCGCTACGAAGAGCGCCTGACGGCCTACCAGAGCGTGGACTTTGACGACCTGATCGGCTTGCCGCTCAAACTGCTGGCCGACTTTCCTGAGGTGCGCGAGAAGTGGAACCGCACGCTGGGCCATGTGCTGGTGGACGAATACCAGGACACCAACGCCACCCAGTACGAGGTGCTCAAGCACATCGTGGGCGAGCGCGCGCGCTTCACCGCCGTGGGCGACGACGACCAGTCGATCTACGGCTGGCGCGGCGCGACGCTGGACAACCTCAAGCGCTTGCCGCAGGACTTTCCGAATCTGAAGGTCATCAAACTCGAGCAGAACTACCGCTCCACCAGCGCCATCCTGCGCGCGGCCAACAACGTCATCGGGCCCAACCCCAAGCTGTTTCCCAAGACGCTGTTTTCGGAACTGGGCGAGGGCGAGCCGGTGCGCGTGGTCGATGCCGACAACGAAGAGCACGAGGCCGAACGTGCGGTCGCGCGCATCCAGTCAATCCGCGCCGGCACCACCACCGAAGGCGCCCAGCACCGCGAGTTCAAGGACTTCGCCATCCTCTACCGCGCCAACCACATGGCCCGCGCTTTCGAGCAAGCATTGCGCCGCGCGCAGATTCCGTACAAGGTCTCGGGCGGGCAAAGCTTTTTCGACAAGGCCGAGATCAAGGACCTGTGTGCCTGGTTCCGCCTGTGGATCAACAACGACGACGACCCCGCGTTTTTGCGCGCCATCACGTCGCCCAAACGCGGCATCGGCCACCAGACACTGGCGCAGCTGGGCACTTTTGCCACGAAGTACAAGGTCAGCCTGTTCGAGGCGCTGTTCGCCAGCAGCCTGCCCAGCGCCGTGTCGAGTCGCGCCCTGCATGGCCTGCACGAATTTGGCCGCTACATCAACGATCTGGAACACCGCGCGCGCCACACCGCGGGCAAGGAAGACGCGATGCGTTTCCTGACCGACTGGCTCAAGGACATCGGCTACGAAAAGCACCTGTACGACGGCGAGGACAACGAGAAGGTGGCCAACGCCCGCTGGACCAATGTGCTGGAGTTCTGCGACTGGATGGCCGGGCGCTGCGGCGGCGAGATCGAGGACGCCACCGGCGCGCAGGCGACCGAACGCAAAAGCCTCCTGGAAGTGGCGCAGACCGTGTCGCTGATCTCCACCCTCAATGAGCGCGAGGAAGAACAGAACGTGGTCACGCTGTCCACGCTGCATGCGTCCAAGGGCCTGGAGTGGCCGCATGTGATGCTGGTGGGCGTCAACGAAGGTCTGCTGCCCTTCAAGCTCGGCGACGACGCCAACCCCAGCGGCCGCAGCGACGGTCCGATGAGCGAGGGCATCCTGCAGCGCCTGCAGGAAGAACGGCGCCTGATGTACGTGGGCATCACCCGCGCCCAGCGCACGCTTGCGGTGAGCTGGACGCGCCGACGCAAGCAGGGCCGCGAAACGGTGGCGGGCGTGCCCAGCCGGTTCATCGCCGAGATGGCGCTGGACAAGGCCACGGTCAAGGAAGACCCGCGCGAAAAGCTCAAGGCCCTGCGCGCCGAATTTGCCAAGCGCGCGGCCTCGGCCAGCAGCAACGCGGCATGAAGCGCTGCCTCTTTCTGCTGTGGGTCTGCCTCGGTGGCGTCGCTTACGCCGCAGCCCCCGTCTGCCCCTCGGCGACAGAGATCGGGCCGGACATGCTGGTGGGCCGCTGGCAGCTGGAATGGACCGACGGTGCGCGCCAGCGCGGCGAAGCGCCATGGCTGCTGGAGCTGGACCCGCACCCCGAATACGCCGGCAGCCTCAAGGGCAGCCTGAACCGGGGCGAAGAACACCATCTGGTCGTGGCCGACTGGGACGACGAGGCCCTGACGATGGAAGAAAGTGTGGACGGCCAGCGCATCGCCGCCACCTGGCAGGCCACGGCCACACCGGGCCAGTGCGGGCGCGAATTGCGGGGCCTGCGCTTGCCCGACAGCGCGCCGGATGCTTCAGCACGGCGCTTTCGGATGCGCCGCCTGCCCTGAGTGGCGCGAGGCCGCCCCTGCGGCCGAACCCTTCGCGCGCGGGGGCGCGCTCCCACAACACCGCGTCTTTGCAGGCGACTGCGCCTGCGGCCGAAAACAGCTCAATCGCCGAACTGCTCCGAGCCCAGAATTCCGAGTTTGGTCAGTCCATGGCGCTGGGCACCGGCCAGCACCCCTGCCACGGTGGCGTAGCGCGCCCTGGCGTGCGAGCGGATGTGGATTTCGGGCTGCGGCTGCAGCGCCGCGGCCTCCTGCAGGCGGGCCTCCAGCTCGGTCCGGTCCGCCAGCGGCTTGCCGTTCCAGCTGACCACATTGCCGGCGCTGACCTCCACCCGCACCACCACCGGATCGGTTTTGGGCGGCGCCTTGCTGGCAGCGGGCATGTCCAGGTTCACCGAATGCAGCTGCGCCGGAATGGTGATGATCAGCATGATGAGCAGCACCATCATCACGTCGATCAGCGGCGTGGCGTTCATCTCGATCATCACGTCGGGCTCGTCCTGTCCCGTGTTGCCGATGTGCATGGCCATGGCTCAGTTCCCCGCCGGTTCGGTGATGAAGCCGACCTTGACGATGCCGGCGCGCTGCACCGCGTACATCACGCGACCCACCGCTTCAAAATCGGCCGCGCCATCGCCCCGGATCTGCACCTCGGGCTGCGGCTGCTTCAGGGCAAAGGCCTTCATGCGCCCGAACAGGTCCTCGCCGTTCTTCACCGGCGTGTCGTACAGATAGATCTGACCGGTTTTGTCCACCGAGATGATCACGTTCTCGGGCTTCGTTTCGCGCACCACATTCGTCTCTTTGGGCAGGTCCACCTTGATGGAGGTGGTCACCACCGGAATCGTGATCAGGAAGATGATGAGCAACACCAGCATCACGTCCACCAGCGGCGTGGTGTTGATGGTGCCGATGGTCTCGTCATCGGATTCGCCGACGTTCATCGCCATGGCGTACCCCCTCAGGCTTGTGTGTTCACGGCTTGACCGAAGCCAGCAGCACGGCATGCAGGTCGGCGCCGAAGGCATGGACCTGCTCCATCACCGCCTTGTTGCGGCGCACCAGCCAGTTGTAGCCCAGCACCGCCGGCACCGCCACCGCCAGACCGATGGCGGTCATGATCAGGGCCTCGCCCACCGGGCCGGCCACCTTGTCGATCGAGGCCTGCCCGCTCATGCCGATCTTGACGAGCGCGTGGTAGATGCCCCAGACGGTGCCGAACAGGCCAACAAAAGGCGCCGTCGAACCGACCGTGGCCAGCAGGGCCAGCCCGTCCTGCAGCCGGCTTTGCACATTGCCGATCGCGCGCTGGATGCTCAGGGTCACCCAGGTGTTGAAGTCGATGGCGCCCAGCATGCCCGTGTGTTTGGACGCGCCTTCCAGCCCCTTTTCGGCGATGAAACGAAACGCGCTGTCCGGTGCCAGGCTGTCGGCCGCCTGGCGCACCGTGCCGGCCTTCCAGAAGTTGTCCAATGCAGCGCGGGCCTGTTTTTGCAGGCGGCTTTGCTCGGCCAGCTTGGTGAAGATCACGTACCACGAACCCATGCTCATGATGAGCAGGACCAACAGTGTGCCCTTGGCCACCAGATCACCCTGCGCCCAGAGGGCCGACAGGCCGTAGGGGTTGTCTTCGGTGAGGGCTGCCGCCACCGGCGCCGAGGCCTCGAGAGCCTGCGCCAGCACAGGGCTGGCCATGCACAGCGCGGCCAGCAGGCCAAGCCCAGCGAGGGATTTGTGGATCGTCTTGAACATCTGCGGGACTCCTGCAGGTACTTGCTGAATAGGGTGAATAGGGGGGTGTTGCTGCACGGCGCGATTCATTCGAGCCGCCAGGTGTAGCGCATGCTGGCCCAGGCCTGCTCGGGCTTGCCATCGACCGTGGCCGGGCGGAACTGGCAGCGCGACAGACCGGCCCGCGCGGCCTCATCGAGGCGTTTGTAGCCCGAGGATTTTTCGATCTCGGCCTGAATGACCTTGCCGTCCACCCCGACCAGAAAGCGCAGGTGGACCGTGCCCTCTTCTTCCAGACGGCGCGAGGCGCTGGGGTAGTCCGGCTTTTCGCACTGCGCGGCATTGACCACGGCGGCCGTGCGCACCGCATCCGTTTTCGGGCCGGCGGCGGCCGGTGTGGCCGGTGCCGGTGGCGTGGGCGTGCTAGTTACCGCCGTCACGGCGGCCGGCGCCGGCGGGGCGGCCACGGGCGTTTCCACCGGCGGCACCCAGGCCGGGGGCGGTGGGGCATTTTTGGGTGGGGGTGGCAGGTTTTTGGGGGCTGGCGGCGGCGGAATCGAAGGCTTGTCTGCGCTCAGCAGCACCGCATCGACCACCACCTGCGCTTTTTGCGTGACCGTGCGCACCAGCCCCGACTGCAAAGCCCAGAAAAACAGCAGATGCAGCAACACGACCAGCACCAGACCCAGGCCGTGTCGGCGAGGGTTGCGCTGTCGGGTGGCGTAGTCTTGCATGTTCGGGCGTGGCAGGGTCAGCGCGGCAGTCTACCGCAGCGCCTTGGCGCCTTTGTGTCCGTTTCTGCCCCTGGTTGGCAGGAGCGAGCCCCGGCTCGCGAAAGATTCGGCCGCAGGGGCGGCCTCCTACAATAGCCGCCAGACCGCGCACCCGTGTACTGCGTCCTCCACGAACATGACCCCTACCTACATCCTGACCCTCTCCTGCCCTGACCGCACCGGCATCGTGCACGCTGTTTCGGGCTTTCTGCTCGAACGCGGCGGCAACATCGAGGAAGCCGCCCAGTACAACGACCACGACACCGGCCTGTTTTTCATGCGGGTGCAGTTCGCCTGCGCGGTGGATGCCGGTGAGCTGCGCCAGCAATGGGACGCGTTTGCGCAGGGCTTTCAGATGGACTGGCAGCTGCACGCCACCACCCAGCCCATGCGCACCGTCATCATGGTCAGCAAGGAAGGCCATTGCCTGAACGACCTGCTGTTTCGCTGGAAGAGTGGCCTGCTGCCGCTGGACATCCGCGCCATCGTCAGCAACCACCGCGAGTTCTACCAGCTCGCTGCCAGCTACAACGTGCCCTTCCACCACATCCCGGTAGGCAAGGACAACAAGGCCCAGGCCGAGGCCCGCCAGTACGAAATCATCCAGGCCGAAGGGGCCGAGCTGGTGGTGCTGGCGCGCTACATGCAGATCCTGAGCGACGACCTTTGCCGCAAGCTCGAGGGCCGCGCGATCAACATCCACCACAGCTTTTTGCCCAGCTTCAAGGGCGCCAAGCCCTACTACCAGGCGCACGACCGGGGCGTGAAACTGATCGGCGCCACCGCCCACTATGTAACGGCCGACCTCGACGAAGGCCCGATCATCGAACAGGACGTGACCCGCGTGGACCACAGCAAGACGGTCGAAGACCTCACCGCCATGGGCCGCGACACCGAAAGCCAGGTGCTGGCGCGCGCCGTCAAGTGGCACAGCGAGCACCGCGTGCTGCTCAACGGCCACAAGACCGTCATCTTTAAATAAATTATATTGCGGGACAGATCTGAAGATCTGTCCCCAACTGACTTGAAAAGGGCCTCCCCATGAGTCTGCGCATCCCCCCGATCCAGTGCCTGCAGACTTTCGAAGCCCTGGCCCGGCTGCGCAGCGTGACGCAGGCGGCCGAAGAACTGTTCGTCACGCCCAGCGCGGTCAGCCACCGGGTCAAGCAGCTCGAGCAGATCATCGGCACCAAGCTGTTCGGACGGGCCGACTTTTCGCTCACCACCGAAGGCATCGAGTACCTGGCCCATGTGCGCGAAGGCCTGGCCTCGCTGCAGCGCTTTCCCTCGGCAGGCGCTGCCCCAGGGCGCCGCAAGCTGCGCCTGGCGGTCACCCCCACCTTTGCGCGCTCGGTGTTGATGCCCCGTCTGCGCCATTTCTTCGAGGCCTACCCCGAGATCGACATCACCCTGCAGGTCAGCATCCCGCTGCTGGATGTGGTGGCCGAAGATGCGGACCTCACGGTGCGCTTTGGCACCGGCCGCTATGCGGACGTGGAGCACACCTGCCTGATCAAGGACGAGGTCACCCCCATGGCCTCGCCCGCCTGGGCGCGCGAGAACGGTCCCTTCATTGCTCCCGAGGACCTGGAAGGCCTGTCGCTGCTGCGCAGCCCGCTGGAGCCCTGGCGCACCTGGTTTGCCGCCCACGACCTGGACTGGCCCGAGCCCGCCGAAGGGTCCTCCTTCAACGATGTCGGCCTGATGTGCGACGCCGCCGCCCAGGGTCTGGGCGTCGCCCTGGTGCGTCTGAAACTGGCCGCACCCTGGCTGGAATCGGGCCAGCTGGTGCGCCTTTATGAACGCAGCGTGCCCAGCCCCCATGCCCACTACCTGTGCTGGCGCGCCGGCACCATGGAACGCTGGGAATGCGCGGCCTTTGCCGACTGGCTCAAGAGCACGCTGAACTGAGCGGCTTTTCACGTCACCGTCAAACTTTCTTCAATGCACAAGGACGCTGGCGGGCGTACAGTTGGGCCCCATGAACAGCCCGATCCCCTTTGACGCCGCCCAAAACGCCGAACTGATGGCCGAGCGTGCCGCCCTGCAGCAACGGGTGGTGCAGGCCCTGGGCCGCGTGTTGCCCGCCGACTGCATCCTCTACACCCCCGAGGACACCGTCCCTTACGAATGCGACGGCCTGACCGCCTACCGCGAACGCCCGCTGGTCGTCTGCCTGCCCGAGACCGAGGCGCAGGTGCAGGCCGTGCTGAAAACCTGCCACCAGTTGCAGGTTCCGGTGGTCGCCCGTGGCGCCGGCACCGGTCTCTCGGGCGGGGCCATGCCGCACCGCATGGGCGTGACGCTGTCGATGGCGCGCTTCAACCAGATCCAAAAAGTCGATCCGGTCAGCCGCACGGCGGTGGTGCAGTGTGGCGTGCGCAACCTGGCCATCAGCGAAGCGGCCGCGCCCTATGGCCTGTACTACGCACCCGACCCGTCCAGTCAGATCGCCTGCACGATTGGCGGCAACGTGGCCGAGAACTCGGGCGGGGTGCACTGCCTCAAATACGGGCTGACGGTGCACAACGTGCTCAAGGTCAAAGGCTTCACCATCGAGGGCGACCCCATTGAATTTGGCAGCGATGCCTTGGACGCCCCCGGCTACGACCTGCTGGCGGTGCTGATCGGCAGCGAAGGCATGCTGGCCGTGACCACCGAGGTCACCGTCAAGTTGGTGCCCAAGCCCCAGCTGGCGCGCTGCATCATGGCCAGCTTTGACGACGTGCGCAAAGC
>Ga0255211_1000160_pt1 | contig 25168 bp, 21 predicted proteins | sample Miss_Yuk_RepB_8d_FD_183036 | JGI IMG/M metagenome (GOLD analysis project Ga0255211, IMG submission 183036) | Freshwater microbial communities from Mississippi River, Louisiana, United States - Miss_Yuk_RepB_8d | ecosystem: Environmental > Aquatic > Freshwater > River | place: USA: Louisiana...
CTGTATAATAATGGCTGTCCTATTTTCTCCAAATCGAGATCACCATCCGCATCCATAACTTGAAATAATTTCTGTGGACGCATTTCGAAAATGCCTAATTGGGATTTTATTTTATCATCGACACCTACTAAATAAATCGGATAATAAATAATATCTTTTCCACTAAATGTATGTTTTTCTTTTCCGATAACAATCACAATATCTTTCCCAAGAAGTTCGATTTCATAAAGAGTGGACGCGTGTCCCATATCTTCTGGGTCAATTTGCTTGGATTCAATATAATTCACTAATGGATTTAATTTGGAAACAACCATAATTATCTATATAATAGAATATCCTATAAAATTATATATCTGTTTCTCTCATTTCTATTGGGAGTCTTGAGAGATTTATTTCAAAATATTGATTATGATAACGATATTGTCGTATTGGATTATATGACCGTCTCTTATATAATAATGTCCCGTCTGGATTAACATTTGTTATAATATCTCTCATAAGACTATCCATAAAAAATAAATATCCTGATCCAATATCCTTTTGTAATACGGTGGCGCCTTTATTATCGACAATTCGTAATCTTCCATTTCTATTTTCTATATAATACATTTTGGATAGGTAAATATATGTTATTCTAATAATATATACTTAATTGTATTTCTTTCCAGTTTAGTTTTTGTTTCTTCTACGACTTTTATTTCTTCTGCGACTTTTATTCTTACACGATTTTTTACCACCGCGATTTTCACCCAGTTTCAGAATATGCTCACTCGGCCTTGGAATCTTCGGGAAATAATCAATCACATTTTCAGCCATTTCTCTCGGATATATTCGTTTTTTCGGTAATAAATACACAGTCGCATATCGTTCATCTTTCAGTTGTTTTATGTATTCATCAATACCACTACATTCATGATACATAATGTCAATTTCAATCTCATTTCGTACTTTATCCAGATAATTGTAAAAAGAAAAATAAGGTGAACCAAACCCAAACACGCTTTTCCGAGATTTGAATTCATTTTTATAGTTGGGTGGCCTCTGTTCTGAATATTCTTCCCAATGACTTTCACTTAATAATCTAAATATTTTATCAATATCCTCAATTTTGAGTTTTCCTAGATTTTCGCGTTTAAGTTGTTTGGCAATATATTTTAACTTATAATAATCATCTATCGATTCTTGACTACAATTGATGCTCATCGGATATAAAATCTATATAATTATTTACACTAGATGTGCCTCCCAAAAATATCGACAAAATGCCCATTGAAATTTCGGCATATCGACAAATCTCTCTTTATATTCTGTTAAATATTTATCCGCGGTTTCACTATCCACACATTTAATAAAATCATCGCGATGTAACACATATGATAATTGGTCGACACTCGAAATCGGTTTCGATTTTCGATTCCATTTCCAATGAAATCGCTGATTCGAACATTCAACCATTGTTTCAAACAGAGGAGGATAATGATAACGATAATGCCAACTCCAATCCGGTGTCCCACCCGTATAATATAAATAAGTCCATTCCAATCCTTCCAAATAATTCACCACAATATCTGTCCTACTCTTTACAGATGATGTGTCAAAATGAAATAATACTGAATAATATCGAGATTGCCATCCTTCTTCATTCGGCGCAATAAAGAATTCATCTTGTCTGTATATTAATGGTGTCGCATTAAACACATATTCGCGTTCTTCTTTTGTATTTACAGATGTATTTATACGCATTCTATCACGTCGTTCCATTTCTTCTATGAAATATTGTCGTTCCATTGGCTGAATCGCTTTTAATAATAGAAACACGTGGTTCCATTGGATAGTTGAATTTATCGGATGAATTAAATATTTATCGGTGTTTCCGAAAGTATGTCGATAGATATCTAATAGAGTTTGAATACCATGGTTTCTCAGATGAATGGTTGGAAAATGAGGCAAGAAATCATTTCCTAATAGGAAACAGAAGAATGCATAATCATAGACTCTTGCGAAGTTTGAATAACTACAATTCATTTCCTGTAGGATAGAGAGACATAGACGTTGAATATCAATATAATAGGTTTCATTTGGAATTAGGTCGGCTTGAATACTTTTAATAAATTCGGGTGTCTCTCTGAAAACAAATAAATTTGTCCTTTCAGAATGGAAAATCGAAAGCATAAGCAGGTCGGCGTCTAAACCATAAACAACTACATTTTTATTGGCGTGGATTTCTGGATGGTCCCGGATAAGTTGGAATATTTTATGTTCGCCTTCGCCTGGTGTTTCAGAAGTGGAAACGCGAATGTTCTGATGGGGACAAGTTGTTGAATTCCATTTCCATTTTTTTAGAAATCCGGCGAAGAATTTCATAAAAGGTGTTCCTGGTGTAAACATTGTAGTTGTTAATTCTGATTCTGAATATTGCTTATGAGCCATTTGAGCCATAAACCAGGATTTATAACGTCTTGAACGTTGTTGTTGAATTTTCGCAAAAGGTGCGACACCATCGAAAGCGATAAATACGGAATCGGTGGGACGGATAGTAAGAATATAGGAGTCGATTTGTTGACATATACGAGTTGCGAAATCTAACCAATCGGAAACAGGACCTTCGGATTTATAAAACACATCGTAAATAATAGAATTACTATCGAGATAAAAGTGATTCACTTGGATAGGATATTTTGAATAACGCTTCAAAATGTGGGCGTGGTTTTTTACAATGTAGGAAAAATACGCTGGAATTCCCATTGTCGAATTTGTGGTAAATTTATGAGACGAAAATAATCTTTACTTATTAAATCCTCAGTTATGTTCTTTATATCAATTTTATAAGTACATATCAAGCCACTATCAAAAAACCAATACAAAAACTTAATTATCCCTTACAGGCCCTTTATGGGCCTGTAATTCTTAAGGAGGTGGTAAGGAGGAACTACGTTCCTCCTAAAATTGAAATACTAAACTGCAAATCCAAGTTATAGTATTCTAGAAACAAAAGTAATTCAATCAACAATGCCATCGAAAATGGATAATGTGGTTCGCGAAATCAAGTCGAATTTGGAGGAACACGGTTTTTATTCAATTCAGATGAATAAAAAACAAGGAATGGTTATTATTACTGCTTACGCTGGCGCATCGCAAAAATACGAATGTTATGTGTCTCAATTACCAGATATTATCGAAGTTTATCAATGGATGAATGGAAAGGGTGGGTACATAATTAACATAGGAGATAGTTATGAACCAGAATATATTGGACATGATATGGAAGTTATGTTCAGACTATGGGGGGCTTCGCCCCCCCTTACCCCCCTCAATGCATAATTAAGCAACTCTGAAAATCAGAAAAGGAAAATCAGAAAAGAAAAATCAGAAAAGAAAAATCAGAAAAGAAAAATCAAAAAAGAAAAAATCTAAGCGAGAGGTGTTTCCGCTGGTTTTTTCACGGTTTTATCAAAATGTTTATTTAAATATTTCTGCATAGTGAAATGAGTAAGTTTGGGTTCGTTTCGAGCTTCCTCTCCAAAAATCGTCCAAAGTTTGCTATCAGGAACCAGAATTTGTTTATTAGATGGGTCTTCTAATTTGTTTTCCTTGATATATTGAATTAATTTGCGAGTGGTGTCGATACGAGAAACAAATGATCCTTGCTCAACCCCCATAAAATCGCAGATAATATCACTTGCCAAACAGGGAACAGCAAATCCACAAAGTTTCTTTTCTTTTTTAGGTTTTGATTTCTCTTTGATTTCTTTTTCAATCATTTTCTCAACCATCTTTTCCAATTTTGATTTACGTTTTTCCATTTCGTGCATACATACTTTCATTGAATCTACCATTTCATTAAATTCATCTAATAATTTTGCGATTTTCATAGTATTGGGTGAAATTTTAATAGTTGGAGGAACTGTTTCCTGAACAGAAACTACAGTTTTAGTAGGAACAGTGACTTCAGTTTTAGTATTTTCGTGATTTTCAGTATTCATTTTATAACCTTGGATACTGATATAACAAGCGTTTCTTTATATTGATTCTATTATACATGTTGTAAAGAAGTGACTATGTAGTGCGCAATAAATAGCAACAGACGCAGGCAATATATGGAAAAATAACATATGTGTATATACACTTCTATGGTATGCGTGTTCTCGAATTGTCGTATCTGGAGGTGTCCATTCTAAAGAAAAATAATGCCAGGTTGTTTCCATTGTATCTGTAATTACCTCTCGCATGACTTGATGATAAAACAAATACTCATTCAAAATAAACGCAAGGATAATTATAATAATCATCGTATTCCAAACAAAACAAGAATGACTATTAAATCGCTTCTTAGAACTATAAACAGTTACTATTGCGAGTGTTGTCACACTTGTTATAATATCAATTATTTTGATAATACTGACTTTCTTCACTTTATACCAATGGATAAATGATGTTAATGCAAGTAATAACAGGATTTCGGAATATTCATATCCTAACGATTTGAAAACAACATAACAAAGAATAAATATGGGTATTGAATAAAATGCTTTATGGGATATATATTGAGGTACGATTATCATATTTATAGGTAATATATGGATAGGTAATAATATGTATTTATGTAGATACGAATTATCCAATGGTATACCGTTCAACCAGTTTCTGTCTCTCGACAATAAACAGAAAAACAAAAACAAAAAAACAAAAATAAAATAATGAATTTTAAAATATCAATATCAATAACCTAAAATGTCCACAAATTATTTCTTATTTATGAAAACGAATACAAGTGTATCCGATGACACCGCTTCACAAATTATTGTCCCTAACGCACGAGTTCATATTTTACCGGCTGTAAATCTCACTTATTATAAAGACCACGGACTTTTCGAAAAACACTTAATCGAGTGGTGTAAACAATTATGTGATAAAGAGAAAGTATTCTTAGATATCGGGGCTCATAGTGGGACATATACAATTGAATTAGCACATTATTCGAAACACGTATATTCTTTCGAACCCCAGAAAATGACATATTATTCTTTATGTGGTTCTGTCGCATTATCCGGGATAACCAATGTAGATTGTTTGCAATTAGGTCTTGGAAGTAAAGACCAATCTGGAATCCAAACACTTCATATTGTCAGTAATGATGGTGGTGGTTCGACACTTCATAAAGAAGGACATGAACATGAACTAAAGCGAACAGAACAGATTCAAGTGGTAACATTAGATTCTATCGGGATTACAGATACTGTTGGATTTATTAAGATGGATGTGGAAGAGAACGAATTACAAGTTCTATTAGGCGCAAAAGAATTAATCCAACGTTGTCAACCGAAAATTTTATTTGAATCAAACCGAGAGAATCCAGCATTATTCGATTATTTGAAAACCATACTCGGATATAATATTATTTCTGTCGGCGGTGTAAACAATATGTTTTTGGCTGAACCGAAAATATTAGTTATATAAACAATTATATAAACAATATAAAGAGGTTTATTGACAAAATAATGTATAAGGTATTATTTAATGATAATGACAAAATTAATATTGAATATTGTGGAAAAATATGATGATGGAAAAACAGATACATCTTTATTTATCGAATATACAGATTCATTGGATTATTATTCTATTGTTGGAAAACGACAAAATACTGTGATTTATAATAGACAACTGGATGGAACTATAAAAGAAACAATAATAGAAAAAACACCATATTCGATTTGCTGTAAATCAGAAGATATATTATCTGTAATTCAAAACATAATCTATAATAATCGATTTTCTGTTTCTTTATATTCAATATCAACTACAAAAAACAAACAATATAAAGAATATGTATATGAAACAAAACTGGTGGATTCAATTGTTGAATATTATGATATGTTGTTAAGTAATAATGATGATGTTGAAATATTAATGAAAAATCTGGGTATCATAAAAAATTGTTGGTAGAGGGGGAACTACGTTTAAAGATTCGCACCAGTTTACACGGTGCGAATCGAAACCCTTAACCCCCCTCCTTACACCTTACCTCCCTTAACCCCCACAAAATATTATATATTTTTTAATTATAATATTTTTACACTTTCTTATACTATAATTACTTTCTTATACTATAATTACTTTCTTATACTATAATTCTACTTTTTGGTTTCCCTCTTATTCGAAATTTTTATTTTTAAGGAGGGGGTATTTAAGGAGGGGGTATTTAAGGAGGGGGTAAGGGGGAACCTCGTTCCCCCTGTTTGTTTTACTTTTTTCTTATCCATTCTTCCAGCATTTTGTAATTCAACACGCCATTCTTTATATCCACGATATACTGTTTTCAACGCTTCTAATTCTCGATTCCACATTTCGGCTAATTCCATATTTTTCAATTCTTCATATTCCGCAATAACATCCGTGTGTTCTTTTCTTAATTTCGCCACATTTTCCGTTGTTACTGAACTCATCTTCATATTTATCAAATAATTATAGCTTGCATTGTTATTATCCGAATCACCGGTATCATCTTTCTTAGATATCTTATCGAATTTATGACGAACCAACATCGCATCCACTTCTTGATTTGTTTTCCTACGCATATCAATAGTTCCATCCAAATTCATTTCAATAAAACGGACACGATTCGAAATCTCACGCAAACGTTTTTCCATTTCTGCCAATTGATAAGCCTTTCGCAATTCATAAACTCGCATACGAACTCTATAATAATCCGAAATCACTTCATACACAGTATTATATTTTTTCAGTTTTCTATTTTCATCAAACATATGAATATTCGTGGTTCGAATGGTTGTTGTTAATCGCAAAATCTTCTCTACACCATCAGTTCCATTTTCATCGACATCATCCATTAATTCTTCTAATTTTCCACGAGGGAATTCCACCTCATAATGGACATTACATTCACTACATAATGATTTGAAATCTTTAATTGTAGGCGCAATACGATTTCCTTGTTTATCTACACTTCCATCCATTAATCCTTCCAAGAATGTCTCATAAGGCATCGACCAAGTACCAATCGGCAATTCTTTGATAATAATTTTATTGTCCCCGATTTTCTCATAAACACCTGTAATCAAATATTTATCATCGCCGATTTTTTCGACTAATCCTTCGTATCCCTCATAATAAGGCAATAATTCAATCGGTGCCGTCATTTCACCAGTTCGCAACATATGTTGAATATATTCGATTAATTCCGCGGGATTATAAGAAGGAATGTTACAAGAGAATCCAGTTCCGATTCCCTTAATTCCATTCACAAGTGCGAAAGGAATAATAGGCGCATAATATTCGGGTTCTACGATTGTGCCATCATCGTCGATATAATTCAATACTGGGTCATCGACAGCAGGAAAGATAGCACGTGTGATTGCGTTTAACATTGTAAAGATATATCTCTCTGACGCACTATCATCACCGCCTTGAAGTCTCGTTCCAAACTGACCACAAGGCATCAATAAGTTGATATTATTAGAACCGACAAATGTCTGTGCCATATTCACAATCGCACCATTTAAACTTGCTTCACCGTGATGATACGCACTATGTTCTGATACATATCCAGAGAATTGTGCGACCTTGATTTCCGACCTCAAATTACGTTTAAACGCACTATAGAGGATTTTACGCAATGATATTTTCAATCCATCTACCATGGATGGAATAGAACGTGCACAATCATAATTACTGAAATGAATAAGTTCATTGTCGATAAATTCATCGTAAGTTACCAATGTTTTTGAAGTATCCAAGAACGCATTTTTATTATAATTTTCCAACCATAATTTGCGGTCATTAGCACGTTTTCCATTAAACACTTTATCAATCGTATCATCACTTGTTTCCCCATTCGGAGCGAAATCCACGATTTTTTTATTTGCGAAATATTGTTTGAATTCTTCAGATGTCGAAGTACCCAAACCCTTAAAATATTTTATTTTCCATAAGTGTTGGTCATTTTCGTGAATATGTTTCCATTGGTCATATTCACCCTGATTATAGAATACTAATGTTTCATTTGCTCGCTTCGCTCGCAAAATGGGCGTATTCATAAACGAAATAAAACCTGGAATTTGTGTTAATGAACGCCATTCACAATGGAACAGATTAATACAAAGTGCTTTAATATGTGATCCATCTGTATCCTGATCACACATAATCATAATCTTTCCATAACGCAAATTGCGTCTAACATCATCGATTGTATTATATTCTTTTCCATTTTCCAAACCTAAAATCTTTTTCAATTCGGTGATTTCCTTATTATCGCTGATTTTCGAACGTGTTTCGCCTCTCACATTCAACACTTTTCCACGCAAAGGATAAATACCAATTGTTTCGCGGTCTTTTTGGGAAAGTCCTGATACAATACCAGCCAAAGCACTCAATCCCTCACATAAAATCAAAGTACAATCCGCTGATTTAGCCCCATCACCCGCATAATTCGCATCAATGAAATTCTGAATACCACGAATGTTTTTCACTTTCTGTCCATCGGTTTTACGAGCAGCCGCTTTGTTTTCTTTGACTTGTGTCAATTCACAAGCAGTATTCATAACACCCATTTTCGCAACCTTCTCAATAAATCCATCACTTACAGTACAAGAAGAACCGAATTTATTGGAAGGAGTATTCATATAATCTTTACTTTGACTGTCAAATGCCGGATTCACAATATCACAACGCAAGAATAAGAATAATTGTTCGCGAATCGATGACGAATTCACCTTCACTTTTTTCTTGGTTTCGATATAATCCGATAACTTGCGAACAATCTGTCCCATAATATAATCCACGTGTTTACCACCCTTATAAGTACAAATACCATTTACAAATGATACTTGTTGATATTGATGAGTTGGTGAAAGCGCAATCGCATATTCCCAACGCTCACCATTACTTTCATACACACGAGGATTTTCTGTTTTCTGTCCAACATATAAATCAATATATTGCTGGAAATTCTTAACAGGTAAGGGCATATTATTGAAACGCACATTGATTTTCTTTTCGCTATGATCCGACACCGCGCAAATATCATATACACGCTTTTGAAGAAGCGAAAATGTATCTGGAGTAATGCCATTAATACCTAGACGGGCATAATCTGGCTTGAACGTGATACGAGTATATGGTTTTACGGCGCCTTTCACTTTACTAATTACTGGTTCAGACATTGTGGATAAATTATCACGGAATTCTTGATAGTATTTTAGACCACGAGTAGCGTCGACGGTTTCGACAGAACCAAAAGTGGACCAGATTAACACAAGTTTAAATCCGAATCCATTTTTACCACCGACGATTCGTTCTTCGTCTTTGTTGTAATTGGTCGAAGTGCGCAATTCGCCGAAAATCATTTGAGGAATCCAAATATCATATTCAGGATGTTTTGCGATATCAATACCATCACCATCATTTTCCATAATAATTGTCCCGTCTTCTTGGATAGAAACGTAAATGTATGTGACCAAACGAGTGCCGATGGGCTGTGTCAAACTTTTTTGAATCATACGAACGACATGGTCTCGACTGTTTACAATACCTTCATCAAAGAGTTTGTATAATCCAGGAATATATTGTATTTCCTTGGAAACAATACGATTTGAATTAGTATCGAAAACCCATAACCAGTCATTTACCGATTCAATAGAACCGATGTAAGTATCTGGTGTGTCGAGAATATGTTCTTTGTCGGTCTTTTTTTGATATTGTTTTGCGAGGACAGCGGAGGTGGCGGCTTTGGACGACATTTTCGAAGGGTTAATAATAAACTATAGTTCCTTTTATGCTATTTCTATTTGTAAAGTAAAAGTGGTTCAATTTTCTAAGGGAACCCATGGTATTATGTGTGCGCCGTGTAAACTGGCGCACACTTCTCCCCTTACCCCCTCCAAGGGGAACCTTAGGTTCCCCTATCACCCCTCCTCTCTATCACCCCTCCTCTCTATCACCCCTCCTCTCTATTACCCCCTCCTTTATTTATTATTGTGTTAATTGTTAATTTTTGGTTCCACAATGGGTTTCTATCCTATCCCACATACGACATAATCTCACTATAATACATATGGATAAAATCGTTGAAGTAAATCAAAATCCATCCCAACTTTCGCATTTGCAAACGACATTGTCGAATTTAGCATTTGCCGATTTGGACCACGATTTTACGGAATCCGGCCTATTAAACGCAAGTAATCGTGAAACAGCAGAATTAGCATCTCATAACGGCATACCAAAAGTTACAACAAAACAATATGACGAAGACAAAGTAATGTCTCATATTATTCAAGCCAATGGTAATACTGACGGACGTCAGATTATTCGAAACTTATCTAGAAGTGCGACGGAAACTCGTATTGATAATCTCTCTACTGGTTTTTATTCTGATGACAGAAGTATGTTTCATTCATTACATAACTATAGTGTCCATAAAATACCATTAGAAGACGATAATTTTACGCAAAAATTCATAGAAGCACAACCTGGTGGAGGAAAACAATATATTGCACTAGTTATCGATACTGACAAGAAATTCATTCGTAACTTAAAAAAAGGCGGAACTACTGGATTCACAATTTATAATTTAATGACACCTGAAGTTATTAGCGACCCAGCCGGAAAACCAAATCCATACGAAAAATCCAGTTTCGGTGGCGACGTCGCATCAAACGGCATAAAACTCGTTTCCTATGTTCAAGGCGACGTTGAAGATATGGTATATCGCTCGTATAAACTGAAACCAACTGGTTCTTATGACGAAATGTTTTATTCAAATTATTCGTTTTCACTCTCTCCAATTATGTCAAAATATATTGGAAAAACAGAACAATACGACGCTAGATTAACGGTTTCAAATGGCAAAAAATCATTTCCTATTGAAAATATAAAACAGGCAAATAGTAAAAACGCATTAACCGAATTATTATTTCCAATATTAAATCGTTTTATGGGTCGCAGTAATACAGATGAAGACAAATTCGATTTTAATCGATATGTACAGCAAAAACGCAGTGGTGATTGGTTACAAGCATTAGCATGTTTACACGCTAAAACTCATACTTATACTGAGATATTGCCGAATCGTGGTACAAATCGAAGACTGCCTGATGATTGTCCTATATATTTCGTTTCTATCGACCGTATTGCGGTTTCATATGCGCTTTTATTAGGTATTAATGTGATTTATTTGGATTACGCAGAAAATGTAATCATGTTTAAAAATAAGGCAGACCCGAATATTCAAGGCGGGAGAATTTATGAAGAAGCCTTGTTTTCCACATTGAAAGAAAAATATTTTAATGGAGAATCTTCCGAATTTAACGATTTGCTTGATTTCAATCGTCGATATGTAGAAATATACAATACTGTCGAAGAAAAATATCGTGTTGCATTTGAAGATGCGTGTGACCGTTTTTTGACAGATTTAAATGGACTCAATGAATCCAATATTTTCCAAAATTACGAAAAAAAAGTTAGCGAAAAATTAACAGGAATTGTATCGATGTATCGAGGCGCGGTTAGTCTAGCCTTTGTCGAAAAAAACGTATTGAATGTGAAAAAATGTTTAGATGAAATCAAGGAAAGCAAATCTGTTATGAATGGTGAATACGATCCTAAAAAACACAAGGCAATTCTAGAATTTAACAGACATCTTAGTGTTCTTGTTGATATCTATGAGAGATATAATACTATCGGAAATATCGAAACAGAAATACAAGAAACCACGAAAAAAATACCGAATTTGAGAGAATATATTGCTGTTGGGAAAATCGTGGATTCGCCTTATACTTTGGGAAATCAGGCGTTTGTTTATCAACAATTGGCCGAAAGTTTCGATAATCGCATTGTCGAAATTACTTCTGGAAGTGAAACCGCGAATGTTGATATTAATATATTTTTACCTTATATTCAATCATTGTCCGCAAAAGAACAAGAATTATTGAGAGATGTTACCTATAAATTAATAGATTGTAATCGCTTGTATTTATCGGCAATCACTGGTAATTCATCTAGCGGTTTTATGAATACGGTTCGAAGAATGGTTCGCGGTAATGGTCCGACACCTCAACAGTTATTTTATAATCGAATGACTAATTTTATTTATGAATCTCTTATTTTTATTCAGAGAGGCGAACCATTGCGAAAATCAATCCGCCCGGATGAAATGATTTATAGTAATTGTAGTGATGATGTAATTGTTGAACTTGATTTTAATAATGTGGCGAGAGGTGAAAGTGCCCCTTCCAATACCAGTGTTCGAGGGGGTGAATACATTAAAGGCAGTGGAAAACGTGCCCGTAGTAATAGTAATCGAAGTCGCAGTGTTCGAAGCGCAAAACGTATGAAAATCGGGTTTGATACTTATGAACAAACATCATCTGTATATCGGAAATTATTAACCTATCAAGTAATTGAAGCCTCTTCAGAGAATAAATTCGACGCACTTGCGTTTCATCCTTGTCTCCCGATTTATATTTTGCTTTCCTCTATTTATGATTCTTTTATGAAATCTGAAACAGATGCGAGTCAGTGTATATCCGTTTTAAAAAGTATGATAAAAGATATATCATTTACAGAAGAAAATGTCGATTATTCACATGCGATTGGTCTTGGATTACGTACATTATTCTTTATGTCTCCCACAAATGATGTATTATATAGTTCTGCAATAAAACTCTTTAAAGGGTCCGAAAAATCAAAAGAACAACAGAGAGATTTATTATCATATTGTAGTTCTCTCACGTGGCAGTATATGGGATATGTAAATTTAAATAAGAATGAGAGTTTGAGAGAGAAGGAACACCTTGAACATCCAGATTTTATTGAGTTTGTTGGAAAACATTTTGGAAATGTGGATAGCGATAGAACCGTAACTCAGAAAAATATTTTGAGTTTGATGAGAGAAGTCTCTCGCAAAATTAAAACAGAAAAACAACAAGTATATGCGAAATATGAACTTCCTATTATTGGAAAAATCAGTTCGGTTAAAAATATAAGTGCTGTAAAACGTTCAAACTCAAATAAAATGAATATATCGGCGCCGGTTACAGGAATAAAGAAAACCGCAAAACGTTCAAATAAAACAGCGAAACGCTCGAATAAAACTGCGAAACATATAACAAATAAAACGGCAAAACGTTCGAATAAGTCAACGAGACGTATAAATAAAACCAGAAGAAATATAACAATGAATCGAATGAATCAACCAATACCGGTTGACCTTATTAAACGCACAATGTCTTCTGCTTGGATGCCACCGTTTTAATTTTTTATTGTTGAAGCATATACCAAAAATACACAAATAAAATATAAATAATTCTTCAAAATTATTTCTATGAATATTCCAACAGTTCCAATACCAATTTTGTCATCTTCATTATCTCTCGATGAACCCACAATTTGTTTAAATATGATTGTCAAAAACGAAAGCAAAATTATTCATCGCTTATTAGAATCTGTTCTCCCTATTATTGACACTTATTGTATTTGTGATACCGGTTCCACTGATAATACTATCCAATGTATTACCGAGTTTTTCCAAAGTCATGGAATTCAAGGAAAAATATGTCAAGAACCGTTCCGTGATTTCGGATATAATCGCACTTTTTCTCTCCAAGCGTGTGAAACAATGACACCTCGACCTGATTATGCGTTATTACTCGACGCTGATATGATATTGAAAATCGAGAACTTAGCCGAAGCCAAAAAATGGAAACGAGAACTAAAAGCCGACGCAGTTTATTTATATCAAGGAAACGATAGTTTTTTCTATAAGAATGTGAGAGTTGTCAAAATCGGGAAAGGAATCAAATATTGGGGTGTTACACACGAAGTTATTAATACTCCTGAAGGTTCCAAATATGATACTGTCGAGAGAACAAAAATATTTATTAATGATATTGGTGATGGTGGTGCCAAATCCGATAAATTCGAACGCGATATTCGGCTTTTGAAAAAAGGTCTCGAAGAATTACCGAATAACGACCGATACACATTTTATCTGGCGAATAGTTATCGCGACCACGGCGACCGTGAAGAGGCAATCCAATACTATAAGAAACGTATTGAAATCGGTGGTTGGTATGAAGAGATATGGCAATCCTATTATAATATTGGACGTTGTTATTTTTGGATGAATAAACCGGAAGAGGCAATCGCTTGGATGTTATATGCTTATGAATACTTCCCCAAACGTGTAGAGAATTTATATGAAATTATTCATTGGTGTCGCAACAATTCCAAACATAAAATGGCATATTCTTTCTATAAAATGGCGAGAGATGTTATCGACAGTCAAGATATAAGTCGTATCGATTATTTATTTTTACATAAGGATATGTATGATTATAAGGTTGATTATGAATTCTCGATTACCGGATATTATTGGAATCCAGATAATATCGATTTGGCTGAATTATCAATGCGTATAATGTCTTGTCCAACTGTCGAAGACGGAATTATGAAAAATATTCTCTCCAATTATAAATTTTATGTTCCGATTTTAACCGCTATGAAAACTAACAGTAAAGAAATACCATCAGGAAAACCTAGGATAGAAGATTTTCACGGAGAACTACCGGAATATGATGAGCATTTTGTAAATAGTACACCCACTTTTTGTAGAGATAGAGAGTCCGGAATCACCACAATCATTGTTCGACAAGTCGATTATACAATTGACGAAAAAGGAGCATATCATAATCGAGGAAACATAACAACAATTAATAAAATCGCAAAAGTAAATGATTATATGAAAATAACGGCGAATGATTGGAAAATATTAGATTATCAGCGAGAGATGGATGACGTATATATCGGATTAGAAGATATGCGTATTTTAAATATGTCGAATGGACAAATATTATATACGGCAAATCGGGGTCAAGGACACGGGATAATGCGTGTTGAATATGGAGAGATAACTAATGGACCTAATATGGAGGCAAAAGGTGCTGTTCTATACTGTCCTGATAGTAAGAGAAATATTGAGAAGAACTGGGTTTTATTTGAATCGAGAGATGAAAAAAGACCAAAAGTTGTGTATGATTGGTATCCTATGAGTATTTATGATATTGGACACGCGAATATGTTAATTCAACGAAAAAATGTGAATACACCGGTGTTTTTTAAACACGTGAGAGGCTCAACCCACGGTTTTTATTATGAGAAGAAGAATGAGATATGGTTCCTATGTCATTTGGTGAATTATGAAGACAGACGTTATTATTATCATTTATTTGTGGTTATTGATGCGGACAACTATGAATTAAAACGTTATAGTCGATTATTCCAATTTGAAAAAGAAAGCAAAGTGGAATACGCATTAGGAATGGAGATTTATTCGATGTATGAGGGAGATATTATGAGAATTGGATATAGTGTGTATGATAAATCAACAAAATTTATGAAGATTGGAATGAAATGGATTGAAGAGAGCCTTTTTTAGATATAGACTTTACACGAGAGAATAATAATTATAAAATAGTTTGTTGTAATAATCTATTTTACACGAGTTATAAGTAGATACTAATTTAAAATAATCGAACACGGTCAGCAACCTTGAGAGCGGCTATGGCACCAAGGCCTTGTACTACGATATAAGGCAGGAAATCCGCGAAATTGAGAGTTCCTTTTACAAACATTGCTAAAGACACTACAGGATTGAAATGACCACCCGACGTTTTGCCGAACAGATAAATCATTAGTGCGAGTGCGGCACCAATAGCGAGTGGGTGTCCTGTAGTAATAATCACATATACAAATAAAAAAGTACCGAGAAATTCAGCGAGAAACTTGTCCATATAAGGGGAAACCAACGGTTTCCCCTATAACCCCATCCCTTTATATTAAATAGGAGGGAGTAAGAGGGATTAATGCGCGGTGCGAATTTTATGGGTTCCCTCTGGTTTCCCCTACTCTAGTTCGAAAGTAACTACAACTGGATAATGGTCCGAGTCATAAGTTCCGCAATATTCCGGGTACAAATGTGGTATCTCTACACGAACTATCCTATCTCTCAACCACCCATCTACTAATATATGATCTATCATTGACATTTCATTCATCGTCGCTATACAATTACTATCTGGGTCCCACCAATTCGTATATCTCTCTTCTACAGGAACTTCTTCACTCACTGGATACAATTTATAAAATCCCTCATATTCTCCCGAATTTCCTTTCAACATTTCTAACACGCGAGAGACCGGTTGATTCCCATTTACATCTCCCACAACTCCATCATAATCATTAAAATCTCCAATAACCATTATATGTGCTGTCGGTTCTGTCGCCGTTATATTTACTATAAGTTCTTGTAAAACTTGGGCTTGTGCCTCTCGTTCAGCACACCTTTGTGGATCTGTCGGTATTGCCAACAGATGCGCACTAATCATATATATTTTTCCATTTTGTTCCGGTAATTCAAACCAAGTATAATAATGTTTCGATACTCCAGAAGTTCCTGTTTTATCATATCCACACTTAGAACCTGGCAAAGGATATTGCCATTTATTTGCGACCCGTTTTAAATTACTCGATGGTGTATATTTCGTCATTAAACCAACATTTTGACCTGTCGCAGTGTCTGTCCCGAAAAGAAGATAAGGTTCAAATTCATCATTCAAGAGAGATGATAATTGACCAAGTTCATAACAACCTTCCACTTCACATAAATTCATTATATCTGGATTTATTTCTCTCACAACATCCGCCAAATATCCCAAATGTATTTCCGCATCTTGAATTGTTTCCCAACTACAACCCGAACCAGGACAGGATTCATATTGTTTCAGAAAAAACCACTCGACGTTATACTGTGCTACTTTAAATTCTTTTGGTAGAACAGAACCAGGATATTTTGGGGTTGGACACTCAGTATCATTTGCCGAGCCATATAGTGTTGAAAAAGAAAAAGCATGGATAGAGAGAAAAATACTAAATAAAAGAGACACACTAGACCACATATTTATAATATCGAGGGAAACTATATTTGTATATATACGCATTCTTGCCTAGGCTTATCCGTGTTTAGAACCAATAAAACCGAGAGATTTTTGTTTTTCAATCCGACGAGGGCCAATAGATAAGGCTCTCGTGATAGAACTATTTAATGCTGTATTTTGTATTTTATTGAGAGATGGTTTCGCAAAAGCAAAATCCGTTTTCAACAGAGGTTTATTCATAGTTTCTTTTTGTAATATCGGAATATTCTCAGTTCCTATATCGATAATATGATACCATTCTGTTGGAATATCTTGACTCGGTTTCCCCATTTTAGAATGTATATACATAGTTTGAAAATATTGAATAGCAGAATTATAAGATTCTTCTCTCACAATGAAAAAAGAAAAAGAACCAGGTGGAGAAAAAAAAAGAAGATTCCAATTTGGATTTTTTTCAATTGTATCTTTTATTTTTTCCAAAGTTGTCGGAGAGAATAATTCCTCTATTTTCAGATTGTTTTCAAAAATAAAAACGTGAGGGTAATTTCGATTTTGTGCTAATTCTAAACAATGAATTCGCGATAATAATGGTTCATCTTTTGATTGTACTGTTTCTATCCAACATCCCACCTCCGATAAATGCCGATTCCATTCCTGTTGGAAAGTTGGTCGGACTTGGGATAGTATTGGTATCGAAAGACTAAATGAAAATAATGATAGTATTGGTGTTGGTGTTGTCATATATTAGGAGAGATGAATTTTATGTGATGTCAAACAAAACATAAAACATAAGGTACAAAAATCCTCAATAAAAATTATCGGGCATATAATAATCCACAACTTCCACCAATAAAAGATAACACATTATATCTCTCCTCAAATAATGTTAAATTAAAATTGTAATCGTATAATTGCCAACTATTCGAATTTGTTACTACAATAATTTGGCCCTCTCCATCACAATCAATACGATAAGTTGATTTTACTACATCCACAGGAGGCACATACGTTCCAAAATCCAATTCAACTGTTTTAAATTTACTCATATTTAATGCTCCGCTCGGTTGATAATCAGTTAATGTAGTGTTTAAACAGAAATTATACGCATATAACCCATCCATAATTGTTCCCTTAGAATGACTATAAGGCTCTATGTACTGATAAATCTCAGGTGGCATAGTATTCTCTCTAAATTCACCATTTAATACGATACCCATATATTGCATAATCGTATATTGATTATCCACCGCAAAATCTCCTGTAATAAATAATCCAGTTGATGTGTTATCCGGTTGAATTCCAGGTCCGGTTGGTTGTCCTGTGACAGAATTTACAATCGCTGGGTCAGTTCCATTTCTTGGAGCAATAAAAATATCTGATGGAATGGTTCGATAAGGCCAATTCGTATAATTACTCCATTCATTTCTCATATTTACATCGTTCCTTTGAAAATTCCACATCCAACTCGATACCATTCCTGTCGATTCTACTTTCAAACGTCTTGACCCAGCCACATTTTCATAACGATATTCGAATACATCTTTAATAAGATAAATCTGGTCTTCCGCTGCGAATGTTTTCGCTTCTTCTTTTGTTAAGAAACAATAATTTGCGATTAAATGGATATCCGCATTCCAACCATTTGTTTGATTTCCATAAGAACCCGATGATATATTTACTGCTGGTGGTGTTTGTAAAAAACGATACAATTGATGTTCGTCTTTCACGTAATCCGGCGCAATATAAGGATAATAGTTCGCAGCATCGGCAACATCGCGGATTTGATATAATTCACGAATTGGCCGTAATGTTACAGATATTGTTAATTCTTGATATTGTAAGGAAACCAACGGGAATGCTAATGTGCTGTCGAATGTGAACCATTGTCCGATAGGGATGATTAAATTACGACCACGAATCGAAGGTTCAGCACCATTTGCGAAATCCGTATAATAAGCAGATGGATAGACATTCGCACGTCCGTATGAATTCGCAGGATCATATAATTCTGGCACATTGCCTGTCATTTTATCGAATTTTTGTCGTTTATTTACGTCGAAATCGCGTTTTGAAACGGCTGCTAAATATTCACCTGAACATTTCTGTAGAGTAAAACTGCCACATTTGATTTCGATTTCTTTAATAAGATGAGTACCGATATCTCGAATCCATCGAAAATCATAAGGCACCCATTTATTGTTGGTAAGAACGGATGGATGATAAATTGGACTCCATATATTTGGCAAGGATAGCACTAAATAAGTATCCATAAGCAAGTCGGCATATTTAGGTATTTTAAATGTAAAAACCGAGGGTTCAGAGAGACGCAAATCACGTTGTCCATCATAATCAATACGGAATTTCTGCATTCCAAAATTAGTATGTTTCGCATAAGTGACTTTGAAAAATGTTTTACTTGGATTTCCCGTTAAAATTACATTATTTGTACCTTCCGCAACTATATTAAAATATCCGCCAGGCATTTTATGTATATATTGCCAATATAAGTTTATATTGGTAATATATGGAAAAAACAGAAATACCAAATTCTTGGGTAAATATTCAAAAACCACCGAAAAAATTCAAAAAAATATCTATCTTATCCGATAAACAAAATGAATCACCACCTGACACGAGTTGGAGAGAAGATATGAAAAGTGGTCGAGACGATTATAATTATGAAGAAAATTTTACAGTCCAAGAAGGTTTGAAAAACCGGAAAAAACAGAAACCAAAAAAACAAAAACAACAAAAATCAGGACCAGCACCTCCCCCCAAATTATCGACAGATGAAGATGAAGATATTAATAATTTTATCACAAGTCCTAGAACTTGGATGATACTTATGTTAATCGGTGCTATTGCGTGTGTTATTAAACTGTCCAGTCCATTGTTGAAAATGTTTGCCGGAGTAATCGTTTTCTATATTATCGGTAGTCTAGTACGCAATAAAAACCGTATTGTTCCTATTGATATTATCGAAGTCTTCTCTCGATTTGTCGAAGAACCCACGAAAAATCCTTTTACAGAGAGAAAAATGGGTGAAGAAGAATTTAATGATTATAAGATTTTGAGAGCATCGGTCTTAACGATGATTCCTCTTTTTCTCACAATATCTTTCTTACCAAATGTATTCTTGTTATGGAAAAAACAAAATCCCCTTGACAAAATTGTTGGATTTCTATCATCGTTTTTCTTCTCTACCGAAAAACCAGCATATCGGTGTTTTATTGATAGTTTTACCGATTCGAGTCAATTGCCATCGCCTTTTCCATTGATTATCGATACATTAATCGGTTTTTTCAAAACGATGACGACGGATTTCGAGAAAGGATTCATTTCATTACCGAGCAATATATCATCAATACTAGGAAACTACTTGTATTTTTTCGCTATTGTCCCGATTTTCTATTTCTTTATGAAAAACTCATTAGCCAAAGAAATCGGACACGTATTTGATATGATTTTAAACTCTCTTAATTTTATTATCGACCGTATCTCCACAAAACATCCTATTGATATTCTTGGGAAATTATTGGATCCAGACACTGGCTCAATGCCCAAAGGCGGATTTGCCTCTCTATGTACATTTTTATTTGTTATCGCGGTTCTAAAAAAGTTTTTGCCAGACTTAGAAGGCAAGAGTTTAACTGGGAAGGCAATGGAAATTGCTTGGTGGGTTTTTAAAAATATATTCTTGTTTATTGGGTTTTTAATTTATGTAATCCTTCTTGTCCTATTTACACAAAAATATACACTTACTTTCGCATATCCGACAATTATTATGATTATGTTTTATTATTTCTTTATCCATGTCCCTTGTCCGGATAATAAGGATTCATTATTCTCTCAAATGGATGATATTATGTTTAAGGAATCCCAATCGAGTCCTTATATGAAATATTGGAATGCGATTTATAAGGCATTCCCTGGTATTATCGGAATTATTATGTTGTCAAAATCGTTCGTCAGTATTCAAAGTGTGAGTAGTATTAATATGAAATTTGTATTGATTATTGGAACAATACTTATGGGAATTATAACAATGGCACACACGATCATTAATGCGAAATTTGGATTTGAACATCAATTCATCAAGAATCCATTAATGGAATATTTTTATACATTGAATCCGATAACAATGGCAAAAGGAATTATCAAGATAGTGAGAGAAGGAATGACACCGGCGGATATCGCCAAAGAAAAACAAGAGGCGAAAATGGCGAAAATGGAGGCAATGAAAGAAATGATGGAATCTTATCGTAATTATAAAGATTTGATTGGTAATTATTCGAAATATGATAAAATAATAAAGAATCCGATATTATAATATATTACATAACAATATGGTAGTTATTAGTAGTATATCTACAGATATGAAAAAACATTGTAACAACTATGGAAGTCAAAAAACGCAAGATAATAAATCAGATGGTTACATTACACCCACGTATATAATTGAAAATTCTAATCCTCAATATAATAATAGTTTTGATTCTAATGTAAATTATAACCAGGACAAACAAATAATTACTCCATCGAAAAAATCAAAATAAAAAATGTTTGTACATCGTTATATGTAATAACAAGAATGAAATAAATCTGTACCTATAAAAAATGGAATTTTTCGAACCTTTATACGAAACTGAATATGAACAAGTCAATGCGCATCACGATAATGATATTTATGAACCAGAAACATTCGCGGAAACAGTTCGCAAGGTCGTAGATACAAATGGCATAGTCCAATCAGTCATCTTTTTCATTTTTATTTTCATTATCTATTGGACCGGAAACACATTATTTAGCATATTTTTCCAGTCGCGACAGAAAAAGGAAAAACAAAATAAGTATTTTATTATATAACTGCACCGCGTAAATAAAAATGACATTAGAATTACGAAAATTTGATATGCGCGCGATTACATTCGACCCCAATGAAAATAAAGGACCTGTTATCGTTTTTATCGGTCGTCGTGATACCGGAAAATCTTTCTTAGTAAAAGACTTATTATATCATCATCAATCTATTCCTGTTGGGACTGTTATCTCGGGTACTGAAGCCGGTAACGGATTCTATGGACAAGTCGTCCCCAAAGTGTTTATCCACGAAGAATATAGCACAGTTATTATCGAGAATATATTGAAACGTCAACGTATTATTTTGAAACAGCGTAATGAACAAATCGAAGCCTACAAGAAAACCACGATTGACCCACGCACTTTCGTTATTTTAGATGATTGTCTATACGATAATTCTTGGGCAAAAGATAAGATGATGCGTCTTCTTTTTATGAATGGACGTCACTGGAAAGTAATGCTTATCATCACTATGCAGTATCCTCTCGGTATTCCTCCAAATTTACGTACCAATATTGATTATGTTTTCATTCTGAGAGAACCTTATTTGGCAAATCGAAAGAAAATCTGGGAGAATTATGCAAGTATGTTTCCGAATTTAGAGAGTTTTGTTACTGTAATGGACCAGACAACCGAGGATTATGAATGTCTTGTTATTAATAATAATGCGAAATCGAATCGTATTACAGATATGATATTTTGGTATAAGGCAGAAAATCGTCCTAGTTTCCGTCTTGGAAGTAATGAATTTTGGGAGATTTCGAAGAATATGAAAGATAATGATGAACCTGAATTTGACCCGAATTCCTCTCGTAGAAATAAAGGTCCAGCATTAACGATTAAGAAAACCGGGTTGTAATTGGTGAGAGATAAAATATAGATATATATATTTATTATCAGAATATATATGGGATTTGTGTCAGATATTGTCATTGGAACATCATTCGGTGACGAAGGGAAAGGTAAAATCGTGTATTCTCTATTAAAACAACATAAATATGATTTGTGTGTTCGATTTAATGGCTCTGGAAATGCTGGACACACAGTCTATTTGGATGATGACCGTGTCGCCATTACCCATCAATTACCTGTTGGGATTTTATCTGATGGTGTTCATTGTCTTATTTCTAGTGATTGTCTTGTGGATATATCGAAGATGAAACAGGAAATTGCGACTATAGAATCTCTCGGATTTGTCGTGAAAGGACGTCTTTTTATTAGTGAAGCCTGTCATATTATCACAGAAGATGCTATTGAATATGATAAAGCAAATAATAAGGTCGGAACAACCGGTTCCGGAATTGGACCCACATATTCGAAAAAAATGTTACGCACCGGTATTCGCGTTTCCGACAAGAGAGAAGAAATCGAAGAATTAGGTGCGATTATAGTAAATATGCGAGAATTCTGGTATTCGAAAACAGCAACACAATATAAACAAATCCTGTTAGAAGGGGCACAAGGTTTCGAACTCGATATTAATTGGACAGCAAATTATCCATACTGTACATCTTCTTCTTGTGGTGTTGCGGGAGCCATTAATACAGGTATTCCTTTGTCATCAATACGCAATATCTATGGTGTCGCCAAAGCCTATGACACTTATGTAGGGACAATGAATTTCCAACCCGAGGGAGATGCCATCCTGGAGAAGATTGGTTCCGTCGGTAAAGAATTCGGCGCGACAACTGGCAGAAAACGCCAATGTAATTATTTAAACTTGAATAGTTTGATTGATGCTCTCCGATATAATAGTTGTAATGTATGTATTATTAATAAATGTGATGTATTACAAAAAGTTGATCATTTCTGTGTTATTCAGGATAGGATTAAAACAGAATTTTCAACGTGGGGGGTGATGCGCGATTGGTTAACAGACAGGATTCGTTATGCTGTCCCTGGCATTCGTGGGGTCGTTTATTTGGATAGCCCTTGTTATTCTCCGATTCTTATTTGAGTTATCCGTTTTCATATTATTTCCCTGGGACAAATTACAATAATAACAATATTTTGCTATATAAAATATAGAAAAATATACCTTCTTTATATATGCCCTCTCATATTAAAAAAAAACGTTTAATTGTAAATCATGAAACAATTGATGAAAAACATAATCAGATTATTCAACAGATGAATCGTGATGAGTCAGAACAAATACCATTTTTAGAACGTCAAAAAGAAGAATATAAGGCGCGATTACATTCTTATCAACACGACCAAATCGATGAAATTATGGATTGTAAGGACAAAATTAAAGAAATTAAAAAACAAATTCAAGAGATAAAACGTAGAAAAACGGAATACTTATTAGAAAATTCGAGATATGTTTTCGGTTATTTTGAGGATAAGAAGAAAATTGCGAATCCTATAAATTCTGGTCAAGGCGAAAAAACAAAACAAATATTAAATTCTTTTTTCAAAATTCAGGATAAAGATGTAGATAGCCGTTACGACCCAAACCAACAACGTTATAATCAATCAAAACAATTATATCAGAAATTTTGGAGGAATGTAAACCGGAATCTAATCGGTGGAATACAAGATTATATGATTACTGCTGATGTATGTAAAGTTTGTAATCAAGGCGACTTAATCGCACAAGATGAAGAGGGAATATTGATTTGTAATAATCGAAGTTGTGGAGCATTTGTGGCGCATATTGTGGATTCTGACCGACCCACTTATAAAGACCCACCCAATGAACCCAGTTATAATCCTTATGACAGATCGAACCATTTTAAAGAAATCTTATCCCAATTCCAAGCCAAAGAAACCACGGTGATTCCTCAATCGGTCATCGAAGATATTTATAATCGTATCAAGAAAGAGAGAATTACTGATATGTCCGAAATTAATTATAATAAAATGCGAGAGATTTTAAAACAATTAGGATATAATCGTTATTTTGAACACGTACAATATATTAATTCGATTTTCGGAATTAAACCTCCCACAATGTCGGAAGAACTACAAGAAACATTATGTATTCTATTTATTGAAATTCAAGAACCTTGGGCAATTCATTGTCCGATGAATCGCACTAATTTTTTCAGTTGTGCTTATATTCTCTATCAATTATGTGTGCTTTTAGACCAAAACCAATATTTACCTTATATCCCTTTGATGAAAGACCGAGAGAAACAATTAGAACAAGACCTTATTTGGAAAAAAGTATGTGAATCTCTCGATTGGGAATTTATTCCTACTGTTTAATCTTTCTTATCTCTCGTTTTGCTTACGCCTTTGCATATTTAAAACGCCGAATAATTCCTACGGAATTATTAAGGCGATTTCCTAAGGCCGGCAGGCACTGACGGCCTGCCTTCGGAAATGCGAAGGCAACTGTTACTTTGCACCGA
>Ga0255211_1000162_pt1 | contig 24904 bp, 13 predicted proteins | sample Miss_Yuk_RepB_8d_FD_183036 | JGI IMG/M metagenome (GOLD analysis project Ga0255211, IMG submission 183036) | Freshwater microbial communities from Mississippi River, Louisiana, United States - Miss_Yuk_RepB_8d | ecosystem: Environmental > Aquatic > Freshwater > River | place: USA: Louisiana...
ACTCCCACCCCGGAGCCGACGCCGACTCCCACCCCGGAGCCGACCCCGACTCCCACACCGGAGCCGACCCCGACGCCCACGCCTGAGCCGACGCCGACTCCCACCCCGGAGCCGACCCCGACGCCAGTGCCGACGCAGGGACCGTACGTCCTCAAGGACATCTACGACGGTGATGTCAATGGCTTCGACGGCGAGATCAACGTCATTTCGAGTCTGTGGGCGCTGTCCCTGGCCTATGACCAGGTGTATGCCCACGACACCGAAGGGACGCAGGTCGACAGCGGCGCGATCAAGGTCGTGCTGGCCGGCGGCGTCGGTAGCGGTTTCAGCTTCCAGACGCCGGACCTGGACTTCGACGACAACCTGCAGGTCAACCTGCGCCTGATTGCGGACGACGATGCTGCCGACGGAACCGTCGACGGGACCGTCACGCTGCATGCCAGCCTGCAGAACCTCGCCACGCTGGGCATCGACCGCGTCGAATCCCACGCGCTGTCCGGCGTGGACGCGGTGATCGTCGACGGCGGTGTCGGCAGCTTCGACCTGACCCAGGCCTCGGTGACGTTCGACCCGACGCTGGACGTCACGCTGCAGCTGACGGCTGCGGACGATGGGGCCGACGGCACGGTCGACGGGACGGTGACCCTGGGCGCCAGCCTGCAGAACCTGGTTGCACTCGGCATCGACCACATCGAGGCCGGTTCGCAATCCGGTGTCGATGTGGTGGTCCTCACAGGCGGCCTGGGCGGTGAGGATTTCACGTCGCAGTCGCTTGCCTTCGACGCGCCGCTGGACGTCACGCTGCAGCTGACCGCTGCGGACGACCTGGCAGACGGCACGGTCGACGGAACGGTGACTCTGGGGGCCAGCCTGCAGAACCTGGTTGCACTCGGCATCGACCACATCGAGGCCGGTTCGCAATCCGGTGTCGATGCGGTGGTCCTCACAGGCGGCCTGGGCGGTGTGGATCTCACGGCGCAGTCGTTTGCCTTCGACGCCCCGCTGGACGTGACCCTGCAGCTCGCTGCGGGCGACGACGGTGCGGACGGGTCGGTGGATGGCACGGTGATGCTGGGAACCAGCCTGCACGGCATGCTGTCACTGGGCATCGACAAGTGGAGCGCCGACGGCACGGGCGTGGACTCCATCCAAATCACCGGCGGCGTCGGCACCGGCAACGGGCAGCCGGCGCATCCGATCGAGCTGTCCGGCGCCGAGCTGGGCCTGGAGATGAGCCAGGCCGAGATCTCGCAGCTGGTCGATCTGATCGACTCGGGCCTGAGCTTCCAGGGGCATGCCGACCTGTCGATCCACAGCGTGGCCGAGACGTCGCTGGGTGACCTCTCGCTGTCGAAGCTGGCCGACCTCGGCATCGACCACGTGAAGATCTCGACGACGTCGGTCCTGCCGAAGGTCCATGTGGAAGCCGGGTTGCCGTCGGGGCTCAGCGATGCCGACCTGCAGTCGGCACTCGACGCGCTGGTCCACCGCTTCGAGCCCGCCAGCCAGCCCCTGTTCCACGACGGTGTGGACGTGGCGCTGGACATCGGGTCGAACAGCCTCGCCGCCCTGCAGGGTGCGACGCAGCTGATGGAGGAGATCCGCCTGCTGGGCATCGACTTCATCGACGACCACGATCCGTCCACCCAGGCGATCAACCTGAAGCAGTCCTCGCAATTGCAAGGCTGATCCGGGCTGGCCGGCCTGCCCTGGCGACCACCGGTCTGCGGTGGCGCCAGGGCGCTTTGCCTTGAGGCACCTGCCTCCATCCATGATCACATTCCTCGACCGCGTCTTCTCCCCCTCCGGCGCCGGCGCCGGCGCCGGCGCCGGTGCCGGCGGCGCCCATCCGGTGTCCGACCTGCTGCGCAAGTGCAAGCGCTCGTTCTATCTCGTCGCGCTGCTGACCTTCGTCGTGCAGGTGATGTCGATCACGCCGATCCTGTTCACGCTCAACGCGTTCGACCGGGTGATGTCCAGCCGCAGCACCGTGACCCTGGTGTCGCTGCTGACCCTGGTGGGCGTGGCCTACGGCTTCTGGTCCGCCCTGGAGTGGGTGCGTGCGCGCCTGATGATCCGGCTGTCGCTCCGCCTGGACTGGGACACCGCCGTGCGCGCCTTCGATGCCGCGTTCCGGCGCTACGTGGCCCGCAAGGACGTCGACGTGCACCAGGTGATGAACGACGTCGTCACCCTGCGCCAGTTCATGACCGGCGCGCCGCTGCTCGCGCTGATGAGCGCGCCCTATGCGCTGATCTTCGTCATCGTGGGCTGGCTGTTCCACCCGTACCTGGGCATCTTCATCATCGTCGCGACGTTGCTGCAGGTGTTTGCCGCGTACACCACCAGCCGCGTCACCACGCCGGTGCTGCGCGAGGCCAACGTGGCCTCGGCCGAGGCCAGCCGGGTGGCCGATGCGACGCTGCGGCTGTCGGAAACGGCACTGCCGCTGGGCATGCACCGGGTCTTGCGCAAGCGCTGGTTCGCCAAGCACAGCCATTTCCTCAGCCTGCAGGTCAATGCAAGTGAATCGGCGGGACTGATCGGCGGGTTGAACTCGTTCCTGACCCACGCCCTGCCGTCGATGAAGATGGCGCTGGCCATCTTCCTGGCCATCGAGGGCCACATCTCCGGCGGGATGGTGATGGTGACCAGCTACCTGCTCACCTTCGCCATCCAGCCCATCGTGCAGGTGATGGTGTCGTGGCCGCAGATCCAGGCGGCCCGCATGGCGCTGGAGCGCCTGAATGCCCTGATCCGGGAGGACCAGGACAACCACGAGCGCATGACCCTGCCACCGCCGGTCGGCGCGCTGGACGTGGCCGGCCTGGTGGCCCTGCCGGCCGGCGCATCGGCTCCGGTGATCCAGGGCCTGAACTTCCAGCTGCAGCCCGGCCAGGTGCTGGCCGTGGTCGGACCCAGTGCCGCCGGCAAGACCTCGCTGATCCGCCTGCTGGTCGGCATCTGGGCGCCCACGCGCGGCCACGTGCGGCTCGACGGCGCGGAGATCGCGCCCTGGGTGCGCAGCGACCTCGGGCAATGGATCGGCTACGTGCCCCAGGACATCGAACTCTTCGAGGGCACGGTCGCCGAGAACATCGCCCGCATGGGTGACGTCGATGCGGACAGGGTGGTCGAGGCGGCCAAGGTCACCGGCATCCACGACCTGGTGCTGGCCCTGCCCAAGGGCTACGACACACCCGTCGGCCGCGGTGGCCATGCGCTGACGGGCGGCCAGAAGCAACGCCTCGCGATTGCCCGGGCGGTCTACGGCGACCCCCGCTACGTGGTGATGGACGAGCCCAACGCGAACCTCGACGACGAGAGCGAAGCCGGGCTGGTGTCCCTGATCCAGGCGCTGCGGGCCCGCGGTGCGACGGTGGTCTTCAGCACCCATCGGCCCCGGCTGATCGCGGTGGCCAGCCACCTGCTGGTGCTCAAGGCCGGCCAGCAGGCCGCCTTCGGGCCGGTGCAGGAGGTCCTCGGCCAGCTCAAGCGCACGGCCGCGCCCGCGCCGTCGGGGGCCGAGCCGGCCAAGCCCACGGTGGTGGCGATCAATGCAGGAGCCGCGGCATGAGCGCGACCGCCACCCCCGGTGCTCCCGCGCAGACGGGTTACATCGCCCGGCTGTCGGCGCTGGCCCGTTCGTTCAACCCGTATGTGCCGAGCGATCTCGAGCGTGACGACCTGGAGCCGCTGCGCATCGAGGAATCGGGCATCAAGCGCCAGCTGGGCAAGGCCGTGGCCGTCACTTTCCTGCTCTTCCTGGCCTGGGCGATGACGGCGCCGCTGGACGCCGGCGTGGTGGTCAGCGGGACGGTGGTGGTGCAGGGCAGCCGCAAGGCGGTGCAGCACCCCGGCGGCGGGGTGGTGGAAGCCATCCTGGTCCACGAGGGAACCAAGGTGCGGGAGGGCGACATCCTGGTGCGCATCAACCCGCTGAACATCGAGGCCAACCTGCGCCAGGCCGAGTCGGAATTCATCAACGTGCTGGCCCAGCATTCGCGGCTGCTGGCCGAGCGCTTCGAGCAGCGCGACATCCGCTGGGACCCCGAACTGGCGCGCCTGGGGGCCGAAGGCCAGGTCGGCGAGGCCCAGCGGCTGCAGGCCGCGCTCTTCAGCTCGCGCCGCCAGGAGGTGCTGGGCCAGCTCAACATCCTGACGCGCCAGCTGGAAGGCATGAAGGCGCAGCTGGTGGAGAAGGAGACGATCCTGCGGCTGCGCCAGTCCCAGCTGTCGAACCTGCGTGCCGACGCGGACAACATCGCCAAGCTGGCGAAGGACGGCTTCGTGCCGCGCCACCAGGCCAGCAACGCCGAGCGCACCAACATGGAGGCGCTCGCGGGCCTGTCGTCGCTGCAGGCGGAGCTGTCGGCCACGCGCACCGCGATCGCGGCCAACGAGCTGGAGCAGATCAAGCTCAAGGCGGCCTTCACCAAGACGGTCGATGCCGAGCTGAGCGAGGCGCAGAAGACGCGCGAGGTGCTGCGTGCGCGGGTCGAGTCGCTGCGCTTCGACAAGAACCTCACGAGCATCCGGGCACCCGTCGGCGGCACGGTGGTGGGCCTGAAGGCGCACACCGTGGGCGGCGTCATCACCAGTGGCCAGGTGCTGATGGAGATCGTGCCGGCCGAGCAGCGACTGATCGCCGAGGTGGCGGTGCCGCCGCGGCTGATCGACAAGGTGGCCGTGGGACTGCCCACCGACATGCGGTTCACCGCCTTCAACCAGCAGAGCACGCCGGTGATCCCGGGTGTCGTGCGGCTGGTGGGCGCGGACCGCCAGCCGCCCCAGCCGCCGTTGTTCCCGGAGGAGTACTTCCTCTGCCAGGTCGAGGTGACGGCCGAAGGCCTGTCCCTGCTGCGGGACCACAACGTGGTGCCGGGCATGCCCGTGGACGTCGTCATCAAGACCGGCGAGCGCAGCTTCATGAGCTACCTGCTCAAGCCGTTGTCGGACCGCGTCGCGCGGTCGTTCAAGGAATGAGGACGATGGCACGCCGCCGTTTCCGCATCGGCCACCTGCTTGGCAGCGGCCTGGTGCTTGCCTGCCTGGCCCTGGACCTGTGCGCAGCGCCCGCGGCCGGGCTGCGTCAGGACTTCGATGCAGCGCTGGGCCACGACGCCGGCTTCGCCACGGCGATGGCCGACGTGGACGCCCACCGCATGCAGGCTGGCCTGGCCCGCACCGCCTTCTACCCCGAGGCCCGGCTGAGCGTGAGCCAGCTCGACTCCGACACGGCCGCGCGCCGCACGCTGTCCGTCACCCAGCCGCTGATCAGCGTGGACCGCTGGCTGTCGCTGCAGGAGGCCGACCCGCGCGAGGCCGCAGCGCAGGCCAAGCTGGAGCAGAGCCGCAGCGACCTGGCGGTGCGGCTGTTCAAGTCGATCGCCGCGCTGATCGAGGCCCGCGAACGCCTGATGCTCAACCAGCGCACCCTGGAAGCGCTGCAGGTGCAGGCGACCGCGGCGCGGCGCGCCTTCGAGCTGGGGCAGGGCACCGTGACCGACGTGCGCGATACCGACCTGCGAGTGGCTCAGGCCCGGTCCCAGACCTTCACGCTGCAGGCCACGCTGCAGGACGCCGAGCGGCGCTACCAGTCCGTGGTGGGCCGCCCGCCGGCACTGGCGCCCTACCGGCTGCGCGACGTGCCCGCAGACCTGGTCCTGCCCGGCCTGCCCGATGTCCTGCAGCGTGCCGGCGCCATGCATCCGACGATCCGCTCCTCCGAGGTCGCGCTGCGCCTGGCGGAGATCGCCGCCAAGCGGGCCAAGGCGGCCTACCTGCCGTCGCTCAACGCGGTGGCGCAGCGCTCGGTCTCGTCCGGCACCTCGGTCAGCACGAACGCCATCGCCTTGCGGATGGACATTCCCCTGTCCGCATCGTCCGTGACGCGATGGAGCACGTCGGAGATCGAGGTGCGGCGCGCGCGCGAGGCCGCGCGGGACGCGCGGCAGCAGGTGGCGCTGGAGGCCGAGCGCCAGTACAGCCAGCTCCAGGCCGCGCGGGCCGAGCTGCCGGTGCGTCGGGAGGCCGTGCGGGCCGCCGAACTGAGCGTCAGTGCCAGCGAACAGAGCTTCATCGGCGGCGTGCGCACGCGGCTGGACGTGCTCAACGCGCTGCAGAGCCAGTTCCAGTCCCAGGCCGACCACGTGTCCGCGCAGCTGCGGCTGGGCGAGGCCCTGCTGGGCCTGCAGGTGACGATGGCGGCCGACCTGGACGCCGTGCTGGACCAGGTGCAGGCGATCCTGTTCGAGCCATGACGCAGCCCGGTTCCTGGCCTGCGCGCTGCGTGCCGAAGCGATGGCCCGCGCACGACCGATGAGCGCCGTGCCGTCCACATCGGTCCGGGCCGCCGCCGCGCCGCTGGCCGACCTGCTGCAGCAGGCCGATGCCTGGCGGCGGGGCGCGCAATGGCAGTCCGCGCGCCAGGCCTACGGGCAGGCGCAGCAGGCCGCGCCACGGGACCCGGTGCTGGCGCACAACCTCGCGCTGTGCCACCTGGCGCTGGGCGAACCGGAGCAGGCGCTGCGCCAGGCGCGGCACGCCCTGGCGCTGGCGCCGGACCAGTGGCTGTCGGCGCTGCTGGCCGCCAAGGCGCTGGCCGCGCTCGGTCGGCGCGACGACGCGCTGCCGGTGCTGGAGGGGCTGCATGCCCGCCTGCCCGGCCAGGCCGACGTGCGCCTGGAGCTGGCCAGGCTGTGCCTGCACCACACGGGCGATCTGGTGCGGCTGCGCGCGTTGCTGGCGCCGCTCAAGGACCACCCCGCGCACGGCGAGGAGGCCGCTCTGACCGAAGTCATGTCATGGCTCTACGACCGGGATCCCGGGGTGGATGCACTGGCCGTGAGCCGGCGCCTGGCGGCCATGGCACAGCATGCGGGCGGGTTGCCGGCCGCGCAGGTGGCCGCACGACCGGCTGCACAACTGGCCGCACAACCGGCTGCTCAATGGACCGCACACGCGGCCGCCGCCCGGCCGCGGGGCCGGCGGCGGCCCCGCGTGGGCCTGCTGTCGCCGCAGTTCTTCGCCTCGCCGGTGTACTTCTTCACCGTGGGTGCGCTGGCGCAGATGGCGCCGGCGCTCGATCTGGTGTTCTTCCATCGGGGGGTGAAGGAGGACTGGGCCACCCGCGAGTTCAGCGCGCTGGCGCACGCCTGGCACCGTGTGCACGGGCTGGGTGCCGATGCGCTGGCCGAGGCCATCGCCGCCTGCGGCCTGGACGCCCTGATCGACCTGGGCGGCTGGATGGACCCGGTGGGCCTGAAGGCACTGGCACTGGCCCCGGCGCCGCGCATCTACAAGTGGGTGGGTGGCCAGTCGGCCACCACCGGCCTGGCAGGCCTGGCCGGCTACATCACCGACGCATTCCAGAGCCCGGCCGGATCAGAGGCCTGGCACACCGAGCCGCTGCTGCGTTTCGATGGCGGCTATGCCAGCTACGCCGCGCCGACCTACATGCCGCCGGCCCGTGCCGCCGGCAGCCCGGGGCACGATGCCGACGGCGGCAGCCGCCTGGGCGTGATCGCCAACCCGGCCAAGGTGTCGCGCGCCTTCCTGGGCCACATCGCGGCGCGCTGGCCGGCCTGGATGGCGCGGCGGCAGTCCGACGGCCTGGGTCCCCTGCAGCTGTGCTTCATCGACCGCCGCTACAGCCACCCGCCCACCCGGGCGCGCCTGCAGCAGGCCCTGCCCGGGGTGGCGCTGGACTTCATCACGCCCGCCTCGCACGAGGACTATCTGCGGGCCGTGCAGCGGATGCACACCGTCATCGACACCTTTCCCTACAGCGGCGGCCTCACCACGACCGAGGCCCTGTGCCTGGGCGTGCCGGTGCGCTGCGCCACCGACGGCGTGCTGTTCTGCGAGCGGCACACGCTCGCCCATGCGTTGCATGCCGGGCTGCATGCCGCGGACGTCGATCTGCACCGCTTCAACGGCGTCTGCGACGCTGCACCGGACATCGACCTGCGCAGCGAGATGCCGCGACGCCATGCCGACGTCGCCCGGCAATGGCTGGCGCTGCTGAACCCGCCGCCGGCCCGGCGCGCGGCCACGCGGACCGTCCGCGCGAGACCGCCCCGCGCCACCGCCCACGACACCTGACGGACCCACCATGCCAAAGAAGGCCACTCCCACGTCCCCGTCTCCACTGCCTGCCGGCAGCCGCCGCAAGGCCGCGCCCGCGTCCACGCCCCCGGCGGCGGCGTCGGGTCGCACCGCAGCGAAGGCGCCTCCGGCACCTGCCGCCGCGTCCCGGCCCGCGGCCGCGACGAAGAAGGCGGCGCCTGCGCCCCGGCGCCGCGCAGCCGTCGCCGCGGCAGCGGCCGGGCCAGCTGCGCCAGCCCAGTCCGCACCGGCCGCCAAGCCGGACGTCTCGCCGCGGCAGGCCGCCGCCGCGCAACCGGCAGCCTCGGCAGGTGCCAAGGCGGTCCGTGCGGCGCAGGCAGGCAAGGCAGGCAAGGCAGAAAAGCCAGCCAAAGCAGACAAGGCAGCCAAGCCAGCCAAGCCAGCCAAGGCAGACAAGGCATCGGCGCGCGCCGCGGCCGCCAAGCCGGATGGGTCCGCGGATGCCGCCCAGGCGGCGGCACCCCGCCCACGGCGTGCTGCTGCGCCGCGCCGGGCCCCCGCGGCTGCCGCCGCACCGATGGCGCTGTACCTGGCACCGGTTGCCGGCAATGCGCCGGGTCAGTCCCTGGGCCGCCATCCGGCGCTGCGGCCCTTCACGGCGCCACGCGCCAAGGCCGGAGCGGCGGGCCGGGTCGCCGTGGTCCTGGGCCTGAACCACCTGGCCAGCAAGCCGCAGCCCGCCCTGTGGGGCCTGGTGCCGGCCGATTTCGAGGCCCGCACCGGGCTGGCGCTGGACGATTTCGCCGACGCCATCGTGCAGCGGCCCGGTTTCGACCTGTATGTCGTCAGTGCCCATCCGTCTCTGGAGGGCGTGCACCCCAACCCCTGGGCGGCGGTGGAGGTCTCGCATCCCGGCTTCCGCGCCGTGGCGGGCAAGCTGCTCGATGCGGCCGGACTGCCCAGCCGCCTGATCGACGCGGCCGTGCCGTCCTCGCTCTTCGCCACCGGGCACCTGATGGTGGCCACGCAGGCGTTCTGGCAGGCCTACCTGGAGTTCGTCAACGGCGTGCTCGAACGCGGGCTGGCCGGCGTCGATCCGCAACTGGCCCAGGCGCTGACCGCGCCCGCCACCCAGCCCGGCCAGATGACCGTGCTGGAACTGATCGTGGCCCGCCTGGCCTCGTTGTTCCTGATGGCGGCGCGTCGCACGCCGTGGAAGGTCTGCAAGCTGCGCCTGCCCGCCCAGGAAGCGGCGCTGCCTCCGCACTTCCGGACATTGCGGGCCCTGAAGGATGCCGCGGTCGCCAGTCCCGACAACAGCCTGCTGGAGTGCTGGCTGGCCTACCGCAACCTGTTCCTGCTGCACACCCAGGGGGTCGACTGGGTGCAGGCCCGGGCCGCCCAGCTGTCCCCCGCCCGGCTGGGCCGGGTCGTGCCGCCGCATCCGATCGAGGTGGTGCAGCTGGCGCCGGCGGTGTCGGCGACTCCGGGGGCGCCGTCTCCCGCCAGCGGCCAGTGACACCTGCCATGGCGGCAATGCCCTGCGTCTTCCGGTTGCCGCCCGGCGGACCCCTGCGCTGGCGGCGCCCCATGGAGCCGATCGCCGGGCGCTTCAGCCGGAGCGCGCCGGTTCAATGAGGGCATGCGCTGCCAAGGACTGTTGAATCGGTTTTTCCTTCGAATGCAACCATCTCTCTCCAACGCCAACCGCCTGATGCGCGAAGGGCGGCACGCCGACGCACTGGCTGCATATCAGCACCTGGTGCAAGCCGGCCACCCGATGAAGGACCACATTGCGAGAAACATCGCCGTGTGCGAACTGCAGATCCGTGCCAGCGGGACAGTCAAGCGACGCGGCCCCTCCGCCCCGCAGGCACCGACCCATGAGCAGGCCGATGTGGTTGTCTGCATGACGACGATTCAGTCACGCCTGCCGCCATTGCGGAAGGTGCTCGAGACGCTGCACGCACAGGACCATCCGCCGTCGGCGATCAGGCTCTACATCTCGCACGAGCCCTATCTGCTGGACGCCGGCGTGCGCGAGGACGACCCGACTCTGAAGTCGCTGATGGATCTACCTCTGCTGCAGATACGGTGGGTGCCCAACACCGGTCCCTACCGGAAGATCATGCCGTTCCTCGAACAGCATTTCGCGAACCATCTGACACGCGACCGGTTGTTCGTGACCGTGGACGATGACACGCTCTATCCGGAGCACTTCCTGAGCACGCTGGTTTCTGAGTTCAGGAGGCATGACTGCGTGATTGCCTTTCGGGGCCGTGAGCTGAAACTGGAAGATGACCGCATTGCCAGCTATGCGACATGGGGCATTGGCCTGGACCGGGCGGATCTGGCCAACGTGCCGACAGGCAAGGATGGCGTTCTCTATAGCACGAGATTCTTCACCCGCGACTTCCTCCGTCTGAAGGATGCGCTGGAAACGTCACCGACAGCCGACGACCTGTGGATCAAATGGCACTGTGCGTTGAACGGTGTGCCCAGCCTGATCCTGCGACCCGAAGCCTGCACCTCGGACTACAAGAGCTTCCCCGTGGTCGATTACTCGAAGGAGTACCGGGGCAACAGTCTCTATGCCAACTTCAATTCGACTGCGTCGCATGGCAGGAATGATGCCTCGGTGGGCAAGCTGGAGTCCCATTTCGAGAAGCTTCATGGCCATGGGCTGGGGTACTTGATCACCAGCAGCAGGACAAACGCATGAACGGCGACTCAAGACTGCTGGATGGGGTCTCACCATTGCATCTGGTCGTGGTGCTGGAACCAGGGTTGAGCGCACGAGCCCTGGACCTGCTGCTGACGCGTTGCAGCTTGCTGAAGCGCCGCTTCGCCCCGACTCTGACCGGCGTGGCAGGTGGTTTGTCCGTCCTCGCAGCATCAGGACTCCAGCATGTCCTGGCGCAAGGCGTTTTCGGCGCTTTGTACTTCAGTGGAGACTTCGGTTTCACCACGGCGGACGCTGTCACCGCCGCGCGGCGAGCGGGCAAGGCCAACAATCTGTTTCTGCCCGCCAATGCCCTGTTGCAGGATTTCGCGCTGTGCCTGCGGCTGATGGTCGAGATCCAGGGCCAGCCCCATGAGGTCGCCTGGGTGCCGGCCCTTTGCGGGCTGTTCAGCCACCAGAGTCGACTCGACTCGATACCGGCACCGCACGCCGACGAAGCCTTGTCGGACTGGCAGGACCGCGTGGTCCGCCAGTTGGACGGCACGGATGCGCCCTGCCACGTGCACGGCGCAGCCTGGACGGGCGAAGCAGGGGCATTGCCCGCGGCGAGTCTCGCGACGCGCCGGCACGAGTTGTACGTGACGGCGACAGGCCTTGCGCGATTCGGCGGAGCGCAGCGTTTCCGCAGCCTTCCGTTGCAGTTCGGACGCGTTCCCGTTCGGTCCTGCGGGTGTCTGCATGCACTCGACAACGACATCCGGGAGTGGCGCGACCCGCCCGCAGACGCAACGCAAGAACTCTGCCTGCTACCGGGTTCGATGCCTGGTCAGGTGGAACCGGACAAGCCGGAGCGATACCTTCTCGACGTCGTGCCGGCAGGCGGCTGCGCGGGCGACGATGGGCCAGATGAGCCGCAATGCTTCAGGTTGCCCCGCCAGATGCTGCAGTTGCGCGCCGTCGCCTTGGAAGCGCCGACGTCGGCGATGGAGGCGGCGCCGGCGCGCATGGTGTTTGCGACGTCCAATTTCGAGAAGGGACGTTTCGTTCCGGCGGGGCTGTATGCGATGGCGATGCAGAGCCACCCGCGCGTGGAAATCTGCCTGACCGACGACAACAGTTCTGACGATTCAGTCGCTCTGGCTCGGCGCTTCTCGGACCTCATGCTTCCGCAGACGAATCCAGTGATTCTGCGCGTCAATCCATGCAATCGCGGCACCTACTGGATCCGCAATGAGATCATCTACAGCGCTTCAGACGCGCAGGCCATCTTCCTGATCAACGATTCGGATGACGTGAGTTCATTGCAGCGGGCGTGGCTACAGGATCAGTGGATCCGACAGGACTCGAACGCCAGTGGTTGCTTTCTGGACATCGTGCGCGTCGACGACTGCTACAACCCCATGAAGATGGACGCAGAGATCGAGCGCTATGGGACTGCTTCACTCGCGATCCGGGGTGCCTTGATCGAGGAGATCGGATTCTTCGAGAACATCCAGCGAAACGCCGACACCGAATTCATCGAACGCTGTCGCGTCTTGAAGGGGCGAAAGGCGTTGCCCTGGCATCGATACCCTTGCCTCTTCCAGGTCTTTGACGGCAAGAACCTGACAGCAGACATCTACAAGGCGGAAAAGGAAGGAAAGCGGATTGTTGCGGACCACAGCGCGAGATCGCAGCACACCATGCTCTTCCGCCGGCGGCACCAGAACCTGACATTCGCAGATGCCAGGCGCATCTACAGCTTTCCCGAGTCCGGCGTGGGCGCCGACTACAAGGGGCTGGGCGGGAAGTTCCTGGTGGCAGGCTACGAAGGCACGGACGACATCGTCGTCCTGACCACCGCGGCTGAGGATGTCTGCAAACGGCTGGTGCTGGCCGCTGCAACAGTGTTGCAGGTTCGGGGCAGCGCCGTGTCCGGCGAAGGCCGGCAGGTGACGACATTCGGGGTGAACGGCAAGGAGTTCCGCACCGACCTGGGCGTTGGCGCGGCCATGCGGCATTTGCTGGAGATCGAAGGCTTTTCCGGATATGTCCTGATCTGCAAGGGCGGCTCGTGGCTGGAAGGTCTCTCGGAATCCGGATCCCTGCTTCGGTCTCTGCATGCCATCGTGCATCAGAGCAAGAGGCATGGCGATCAGCCGCTTTACCGCTTGTCGGCGGATGGAAGGTCGTCACCCGGTGGCTTGCGGGTGATGGACTTCGGGAGTGAAGGAAACGTCTCCGCCGGATGCGATGCAGTGTGGGTGCATGCGAGTCGATTCTTCGATCAGATGAGCGCGGGCGCTGACCTGATGTCCGTCCTGGATGAGAAATGATCTGGAATGCGGAACATTTCGAACTTCACTGGCGTCCATGTCCATTGCGCGAAGAGGTTTGGCGTATCGAACCGACTCCGATCCATTGCGGGACACTGTGCCCTGGCCAATCTGTTCGATGTGCCATTCAGTTACTCGTGGCTTCCTGATCCCAGTTGTCCCGATGCGCTCTCGCAACTTCTGACTTCGGGGAGACTCCAGGAACGGTCGTTCGATGACGCGAGGGCGGACCCGGGGTGTCTGCTGATCCATCCAGGTTCGACGCCAACGCACTGCGGCTCGACGGTCGAGGCCATTGCGAAGGCCTATGTTCCGATGGAGGCCATGCATGAGTTCGACCTCGAGATCTCCAGCTTCCTGGTGGATCTGGTGCCCACGCCTCGAATTCGTCAGCGAGCAGAGTCCATCCTCGACACCTTGCGCGAAGGCGACTCCGGCAAGGTATTGGGACTGCATGTGAGGCGGACCGATCTGGTTTCCCACCTGGCAGCCCAAGGCGGCCATCTGCCCAGTGATGACGCCCTCTTTTCGAGGGTGGATGCTTTTCTGCGGAGCAATCCGGACGCGACGATCTTCTGTTCGACGGACAACCCGGATTCGGAGAATCAGGTCTTGCGGAGATACCCCAGCAGGGTGGCTCACCATCAGAAGCATTGGATCACCGACAACTTGAACGATGCGCTGGATGTCAAGGTGCAGGCGCGCCTGTCGACGCTCGAGGAATCGATTGTCGATCTGTATTGCCTTTCCAGATGCGACTTCATCGTCGGAACAAGAGGCTCGTCGTTCAGCGTATTCGCCGCCAGATGGGGTGGAAGGCCTTATGTGCTGGCGTGAGTCAGTCCCGCCGGTGCGTCGCGACCGGACGAGCGGGTGATTGAAGCGCCAGGCCGGACACGGGCGCCGCGCCGGCAGCCGCGGGCTGCCATGCCTGCGGCGCGGGAGCTTCGCCTTGTTGGCGTCGAAGTCTCCCGCGCAGCGGCCCCGTCGAATTTCTCAGCGGATCACGCCTTGCTGGCGTGATGTCGCTCGTCGATCAATCACCGTCCTTGTGAGGAGGCAATGAACATGGATCCGCAGTCACTGGTCAGCACGGAGGGCGTTCCCGTCGGCGTTCTGGAGTTCCCCTCCATGATGACACCAGAGGAGAAGGCACTTCTCTTCAGGCTTGCGCGAGACCATTACACCGGCGCCGGCGTCATCGTTGACGCCGGCCTGTTTCTTGGTGCGTCGACGGTTGCGTTCTGCGAGGGCATCAGGTCTGCAGGGATGCGACCGGGCAAGGTCGTGCATGCCTACGACATCGCGCTCTGGAGCAAGGCCGGATTCGACAAGTACCTCGACGCGCCCGCCGTCAGGGCGAAGACGGGTGATGTCAGCTTCGAGGAGGGCCAGAGCTACAGAACACTGCTGGAAGCATTGCTGGCGGACTACCGCGATCTGTTGGACCTGCGGATTGGTGATGTGGTGAAGGAGATGCGCAGCGACAGGCCCGTGGAGATTGCCTTCTTCGATCTGTTGAAGAACTACGACCGCGACTGGGCCGTTTTCAAGGCGCTGGGCCCGCACTACATGCCCGGCAAGACCTTCGTTGTCCAGCAGGACTACTTCTATGAGGACGCGATCGATTGCAAGCTGCGGCAGGAGTTCCTCTCCCCGTACTTCACGTTCGTGGCGGCCGTCGGCTCGTCTGCCGTGTTCCAGTGCACCAAGGCGATTCCCGCCAGCTATTTCCAGGACGATCCGGTCAGCAGGCTGTCTGCCAAGGACAGGATCAAGCTGATGCAGCAGGCTGCAGGTCGCATTCCGCTGTCCAAGTACCAGATGTACGCGTCGTTGGCCGTGGTGCGCCTCATGATGCAGTCGGGTGAGCACGCCTTGGCCGACTTCGAGCTTTCGCGGCAGGAACTGGTCATGAAGTACAGCAAGCTGACGTCTCCCCGTGCCTTGCAGATCGCGAAGGCGATGCGCCGTCAGATCAACGCGCAGGTGCGCTAGCCAGATCGTGCGGTGCGCCATGCCCGCGGCTCGGTACTGGTCGAGGATCTTCGCATCCGCGGCGTTCGCCATGGCGGCGACCTCGGTGGCGGCCGCCGAGGCGCAGGAACTGCACCTTCATTTCGAACGTGGGCTGTCCGAGTTCACGTCACAGCATCTCAGCTTTGAAGGTCCGCCAGCCGGGGATGCCTTGACCATCGACTGCGGCGTGGCCCGGCGTGGCAAATGCTCACAGCGTGCGCTGGTGCGACCGGGTGTTCAGTACGTCAGCCACGGACGGACGCGCAGCGAGGCCGGCGCCAATCTGGCGACCGCGTTGATCTACAGACCCGGCGAGGTCTGGGCTTACCGGTTCAGCATCCGATCGGACAACGCGAGAGGGCAGTCACATGCGGACCTGGTGACGATCCTCTGGCAGTTCAAGCGCACCTCTTCACAGCCGGACGCATTCATCGGGTTGCGTGACGGCAAGCTGATTCTGCGGGTCGTGAAGGATGCGCAGGTGGTTCTGATGGACAGCATGCCCGACAGGACCTGGCTGGACTTCTCGGTGCGGGCACAGTGGTCGACCGGGCAGGACGGAGAACTGAGCGTCACGGTGCGAAGGGCAGACACGGTGGTTGCACGGGGCGACTACAAGGGACCGACGCTGCGCAGCACGAGCGGCCTGGGGTACTTGAAATGGGGGCTCTACAAGCCTGGTCTGCCCCTTGACGCGGACCCCGAGTACGAGGAGATCGTCTGGCACGACGAGATCTTTGCGAAGCGGCTCCGTCCCTGACTGTCTGTCGGGCTTCCACCGGCTACGGACCCGCATTCAGCCAGGCAGGTGCCGACGAAGCCCATGCTTCGTCATGCGAGGACCTTCGCGTCGGAGTTCGCTTGCATGCAAGTTGCCGCCGTTCGGCCACTGTGCAGCCACATCCCGATGCTGCCGAGCGCTGGTCCGGTACGGGTCCACCATACAATGCGTAAAATGATGCAAATGAGCACAATGGGGCATCTGAGACTTCCTCACTGTGTCCAAACGGCGGCCTCGACGACCGCGCTCTGATCGTGGTCCGGCAGGCACTTCTCCGGGCCGGGCTGCGCATTCCCCTTTCGTTCATCAAGAAATGAGCTCGTCATGACGGCGCTTTGCATCACCGGCTACGACCAGCCGCTGCTCGAATCCGCGTGGTCCACGCTGCGCGCCCATGGTCTGCAGCCCGACCAGCCGCTGGTCCGGGACTCCGAGATGACCCTGCAGCGGTGGCATTGCGAAGTGGGAGCGCGTCTGAAGGGCACGGTGGCCGGTCGACAGCGTGGAGCGGTGGGGCGGCTCTGGGAGCAACTGGCAGCCGACCTGCTGATGAGCAACATGGGCGATGGTCCCTGGGGCTGGGCCGACGCCGGCAGCAGCGCGTTGCTCGGCTTCTGGGCGGACTTCGAGTCGGAGGTCAGTTTCCTGATCGTCTGCGAGACGCCGGCCGAGGCCCTGCAGCGCGCCTGGGCCAGCGCCGGGCCGCAGGGCCGTGCGGACACCGAGGCCGAGGTGCTGGTGCGCTGGCACGAAGCCCATGCGAAGCTGATGCGTTTCCATCATGACCATCGGGATCGCAGTCTCCTGGTCTGGAATGCGGATGTCGTGGCGCACCCGCAGGGTCTGGCCCGGCAGGTGACCGAACGGCTCGGAGTCTCCGGACTGGGCCTGGAGCAGGCGGCAGCGGGCCGCACCGCGCCTGCCGCTCCGCAGGTCGCCTGGTCGCCGGCCGCGAACCCCATGGGGGCACTGCTGGCCGGACACCTGCTCCAGGGCTTCCCCGAAGCGCTGGCCCTGGCGCGCGAGCTCCAGTCGGTGGTGCAGCCCTTGGGTGGCGACGCGTCGGGCCATGCGGTCGAGACGGGTCCGTTCTCGACCTGGCCGGCCGATGTGCTGGTGGCCAGCTACCGGCAACTGATCGACCGGTCGGCCGAGCATGCGGCGGTCCGCACCCTGGAGGCGCAGACGCGCGAGGCAGCGCGAGAGGCCGGCCTGCTGCAGGCAGAGATCCGCCAGACACAGGACGCATTGGCGCAGCTTCAGCAGGTGCACGCGGAAGGCGTCCGGGCGCGGGAGGACCTGGTGACCAGGCTGGCAGCGGAGGCCAGCGCACGATCCGAATTGCAGGCCCAGCTGACAGCCCGCGCCGCCGCTGAAGAAGAGGCCCGGGCGCGGGCGGCAGCCGAACTCCAGAAGACCCACCAGGAAGGCGAGTTGCTGCTGGCCCAGCTGCACCAGCTGCAGGTGGAGCAGGAACGCCACCACGTCGACAACCAGCGTCTGCGCAGCGAAGCGGCAGCGGAGCGCGACAGCCATGCCAGGCTGCTGTCGGATCTGCAGGCGAAACTTGCCGCGGAGGCCCAGGCCAAGGCCGAGTTGCAGGCCCACCGCGATGCCGATGCCAGGGCGCTGACCGACCTGCGGGCGACGCTCGCTGCGGAGACCCAGGCCAAGGCCGAGCTGCTCGTGCTCCGTGACACCGACGCCAAGGCGCTGGCGGATGTGCGAGTGAAGCTCGCTGCAGAGACGCAGGCCAAGTCCGAGTTGCTGATGCTCCGCGACATCGACGCGCAGGCGCTGACCGACCTGCACGCGAAGCTTGCGGCGGAGACCCGTGCCAGGACAGAGTTGCTGGTTCTCCGTGACGGCGACGCGCAGGCGCTGTCCGACCTGCAGGCGAAGCTCGATGCGGAGACCCAGGCCAGGGTGGAGTTGCTGGCCCTCCGTGACGGTGACGCGCAGGCGCTGACCGACCTGCAGGCGAAGCTTGCGGCAGAGACCCAGGCCAAGGTCGAATTGCAGACACGCCGCAACGCCGACGCCAGGGTCTTGGCCGACCTGCAGGCCAAGCACACCACCCAGGCCCAGGTCCATGCCGACCTGCAGGCACAGCTGGCAGCCCGTGCGCAGGCCGAGTCCGCCGCGAGTGCGCAGGCAGCCGCCGAAGTCCAGACCCAGCGGCAGGAGAACGCGCTGCTGCTGTCCCAGCTGCACGACGTCCAGGAGGAACTGGAGCGCTACTACCTCGACAACCAGCGCCTGCGCGACGAGGCGACGACCGAGCGCAACCGTCCTGCCAGGGCGCTGCAGTCGTCGGAGCTGGCCTTCGAGATCGAGGCGGTGGGCTGTGATGCGGGACTCAGCGATGCACGCGACGTGGCCTGGAACCTGGCGGGATTGCGGCTGCACCAGCGCAGCCTGCCGGTGCTGAAGCTGCGCACCCGCGTCGAGCAAGGCGTGGCCGCCTTCGTCATCCAGCGTGCGGACCCCGGCTCCCATGCGCCGTTGCTGCGCTGGCCGGTCACCGAGCGCGAGGCCGACGAGCTGCTGCTGAGCCCGGTGGCTGGCGCCGACGACGGCGGCAAGCACCGTGCTGCCGTGATCGCGCAGCTGGCTTCCAGTGACTGGGCCCTGCTGCGGACCCTGCCGCGCCTGCTCGGACAGGCCCTGCAGGACGGGCGGGTGGCATTGCCCGGTGCGCACGACCCGCGCACGCTGCACCAGGCGCTGGGCCGCACCGAGCAGATGCTGGCCTGGCTGCCGCACCTGCTTCGCTTCGACGACGTCGAGCTGTTCGGCCAGCAGTTCGACACCACCCGTTCGGTGATCGGCCTGCGGCTGCGCCAGCTCAGTGTCCAGGGCCGGCGGATCCAGCAACTGGAGTTCCAGCTGCAGGCCACGCCATCCGGCGACGGACTGGATGGTCCCGTCTACCTGATCTTCGGCGAGGCCGCCGTGGGCTTCCCGCTGGAAACCTGGCTGCCCAATGCCAAGGGGGCGAGCGGGCAGCCCATGTCGGGCATTGCGCTGGGCCCGGACGGGCCATCCACGGCCGTCTGGAACGCACTGAGCGCACACGATCGCCAATTCATCACCGCCCTGGTCGACAGCCTGCCGCTGACGATCGTGCTGCTGCAGGCCGGTGGCGCGCGTTGCAAGCAGGGCTGGCCGATGTGGAAGCAACTGGCCGACCATCTGCGGACCTGGGTGCGCCTTGGCGCTGCGGGCGCCGCGGGTGACACCGATGTGGCAACTGCCGCAGCGGACGCTGGTCTCGCGGTGCGACGGACGGTCCCCGGCAGACCGTCTGCCGTGCCGAAGACGGCGGGCACGCGGGCGGGACGTCCGCTCGTCAGCCCCGCCGCAGCGGTGGCCGCAAGCACCCCGGCTGTCGTCCCACCGGGCGGCGACGGCACGCCGACCGCCAGCGCGAAACCGCGGCGATCTGCGGTGACGCGTGAGGCCACCGTGTCGGCGATCGCATCCCCGCCCGCGGCGGCGCCTGAACGGCAAGGCGCCAAGGGCGCATCCGGCAGGCCGGGGACCACCCAGGCCGCACCGGCCAGCGGGAAACCTGCAACGGCGAAGGCTGTCCGCAAGTCGCCCGGCCGGCGCGCCTGACCGGCCAGCAATCGGAGCGCTGCATGGCGAAGAACCCGCTGCCCCCTGCGAGCACGACGCTGGAAGTCCTGATCGACGCCCTGGTGGCGCTGGCGCCGCCCCGGCATGTGGTGCATGTGGGTGCGGGCACGGGGCTGGGCGCTGTCCACCGCTGGCGCCACCACGCCATCGCCACGGCCACGCTGGTCGATGCCGACGCCAGGCGGATGGCCTGGGCTGTCGCCGAGCATGCGGACTGGCGCGTGTGCGAGGCCGTGCTGGCTGCTTCGGCGGGCCCCATGCGCTGGCATGCTGCCAGCAACCCGGACGAGAGTGGTCTGGTGCCGGTGGACGCGCTGAAGCCGCTGTGGCCCCAGTTGCGTGCCCTGGGTGCGCCGCGCGAGGTGGCGGCGCTTCCGCTGGCGGCATTGCTGGAAGATGCGGTCGCCGCGGCCCGCCGACCGCCACCCGACTGGCTCGTGGTCGATTGCCTGGGCGCCGATGCGGTGCTGGGCGGCGCCGGCCCGTGGCTCGATGCCGTGGAGGTGATCGTCCTGCGCTGGGCCACCAGCCCGGAAGACCGGACGCGTGCGCTGGACACCGACCTGGCCGGCCGGGGCTTCCTGCATCTCGGGACCGATACCAGTCGGCACCCCCTGGTGGGCCACCGCGTGTACCGGCGCGACGTCGTCGCCGAGATCTCCCGTCGGACCGCCGAGTGCCGGTCGCTGGCCGATCGACTGTCGGCACAGATGCAGCGCACCCTGTCGGTCGAGGACGAACTGTTGCGCCGGCTGGCGGACCGCGACGCACAGTCGCTGGCGCTGACCGGGCAGCTTGCGCTCGCCGAGGAAGCGCAGCAGGCCCTGCGCCAGGAAGCTGGATGGCGGGCCCAGGCCGAGGCAACGCTGCGGTCCGACCTCGCGCAGTCGCAGGCGGTCACGGCGACCTGTCGCGATGAGCTGGCTGCCACGCAGGCGCGGCTGCAGTCGGTCGGCAACGAACTGCACCAGGCGCATGACCAGGTCCGTGCGCAGGGTCAGGCGCTGGCCGCAGCGCACCAGCGCATCGACACGCTGGCGGCTGAACTGGACCAGGCGAAGGCCGCGAAGCGGACCCAGGCGGCCGCCCATGCCGCAGAACTGGCACGCCTGCAGGAGGCTGCGCAGGTCCAGCGCGCGGAACTGCAGACCGCGCGGCAGACCATCGATCAGGCGTCGCAGGCCCATGCGCAGGCGCTACAGGCACTGAAGGCACAGCTGGCGCAGTCGCAGTCGGCGGCCAGGGCGGCCGAGCAGGCGCTGGCCCAGTCCGATGAACGGGCCAGCGCGGCGGCGGCCGCGCTGCAGCAGGCCCGTCAGGAGGCGGACAACGACGCGCGGGCGCGCGAGGCGGCCCTGGGCGCGGTGCAGCAGCGCATCGACGTGCTGGTGGCTGAACTGGCGCAGGTGCAGGCTGCGCGCGAGGCCCAGGCAGCGGAACTGGCGGCACTGCAGGACGCTGCCCGGGTTCGGGCGGGCGAGCTGCAAGCCGCGCAGCAGGCAGCGGAGCAGGCGGCGCAGACGCATGCGCAGGCGGAAGAGGCGCTGAAGACCCAGCTGGCACAGGCGCAGTCGGCCGTCGAGCAGGCGCGTGAGCAGTCGGATGACCGGGCCAGGGCGGCGGAGGCCGCGCTGCACCGGGCCCGCAAGGAGGCGGACAGGGAAGCGCAGATGCGCGAAGCGGCGCTGGGTGCGGCGCAGCAGCGCATCGAGGTGTTTGCAGCTGACCTGGCGCAGGTTCAGGCCGCGCGCGAGACCCAGACGGCGGAGCTGGCGACGCTGCAGGAAACTGCCAAGGTGCAGGCTGAGGCGCTGAACGCCGCGCAGCAGGCGGCCGCACACCAGGCGCAGAAGCATGCCGAGGCGGAACGTGCGCTGGAGGCACGACTGGCCGAGGCGGCGCAGGCCTTGAAGGTGGCGTCGAAGGCCGCGTCGGAAGCACGCGACGAGGCGCAGGCGTCTGCGCGCCATGCGGCCGCCGAGGCCAAGAGCCAGCTGGACGCCCTGCGGAGCGATCTGCAGAAGCTTGGCGCTGAGCGGGAGGCCCAGGCCAAGGCGAGCGCAGAAGCTGCCGTCCAGCTCCGGGACCGGCAGAAGCGGATCGTCGCCCTGGAGGCGGAACTGGCCGATGCCACGCAGCGGCTCGACCTGATGCACCAGGAGCTGGCGAAGACCGAAGGTCAGTTCGACCTGCTGCGCGAGATGCTGCTGCAGGACCCATCGCTGTGAAGAAACGTCGCCACCAGGATCGGCGGCACTTCGGTGGTCCATCGCCCGCTGCGGCGCCACCGCCTGCGCCAGCGCCGCTACCCAAGCCCGTGCCGGCGCCCGAGCCCGAGCCCGAGCAGATGCTGGAGGCATCGGGCCGGGCCGTGACGCTTGCCGAACGCGAGCCTTACGACGCCGGCTTGCTCGACGCCTGCCGGCGCCAATGGCGGGGGGGCGAATGGACCGCCCTGGCCGGACGCAGCATCGAGCAGATCGAGCACCATCCCCAGCGTGCCCGTCTGGCGCTGATGATGGCCTCGGCCCACCAGGTGCTGGGGCAGATGTCGCAGGCCCGGGCCCTGATCGGCCTGGCCAGGCAGTGGGGCTGTGACGAACGCCTCATCCGGCGGGTGCTGGTGTCGGGCGTGCACACCGTGCTCGGCCGCGCCACGGCGGCGGGGGGCCGGCTGCGCGACCAGGCGATGCTCCACTTCCGCGACGCGATGGCGCCTTCGGGCATCGCCGCCACCGGGCGCGCTGTCGTGCAGCAGCGCGTCCAGGTGGAGCTGGAGGGCATGGGACTGGGGTTGCAGGCCCAGAAGTGGCTGGTCGGTGCCAATGCCGTGCAGGCCCTGCCACTGGGTGTTTCCGGCCCGGCGGCCCAACCCGCCGACAAGGGCCGCGACCCGGCTGCCCGCATCGACCAGTTGGGCAGGACACTGGAGAAGACCATCCAGAAGGAACTGGGCAACGCGGTCCGGCAGATCGAGGCCTACGCGAACCTGCAGGGTTACCTCAGTTCAGGCGAGCTGCTGCCCGCACTGCATGGCTGGCCCGTGAGCGCCGACTTTGCGCTGCTGCTGGTCGAGATCCTGGAGCGCCAGGCCTTCGACGCAGTCGTCGAGTTCGGCTCTGGCTCGTCGACACTGCTGGTGGCCCGCACGCTCGCCCGCGTCGCGGCCAGGCACGGCACCTCGCCCTGCCAGATCGCCTTCGAGCACCTGGCCCGGTACCACGCCGAGACCGCCCGGCTGCTCGAAGGTGCCGGGCTGCGTGCGACGGTCCACCTGGAACTTGCGCCGCTGGTGCCCTTCCGGGCCGCCACCGGCGACGACTTCCAGTACTACGACGTGCGGGCGGGGCTGGCGCACCTGCAGGAAGGCATGGCATCCATCGCGAACCCCCGTGTGCTGGTCATCGTCGATGGCCCGCCGGAGGCGACCGGACCGCTCGCACGCTATCCCGCCCTCGAGGTCCTGCTCGCCGCCCTGCCGCGCCACCGAGGCTGGCTGCTGCTGGACGACTATCGGCGCGAAGGCGAGCAGGAGACAGCCCGCCGCTGGCAATCCCTGCTGCGTGAGCGCCACATCGAACCCGTGGTCACCGAGTACGCGCTCGAGAAGAAGGCCTGCCTCATCGCCTACGACACCGGGGCCACACAGGTCCATTCATGACTCCCGTTTCCATGCACTTCCCGTCTGCGCACGGCCATCTGGCTGCGGGGCGTTGGCGGCAGGCGATCGAGTGCCTCGTCCGGCTGGCGGTCGACGCGCCCCCGCAGTTCCCCAGCGTCGTGCTGGAGGTCGATCGCGTGCTGCGCCGCCACGCCGGTGCCGACGCCCACCTGCTGTTCGCCCGTTCAGGGCCCTCGGCCGCGTCCGAACGCTGGCTGGCGGCGGAAGGCTGGTCACTCGCACCGACCCTCTTTGCGGGCGATGCGGCATTCGGCGGCGACGCCGTCTTCGATGCCCTGCAGCAGGAGTCCCGGGGCGGCGAGTCCGCCTTGAGCCACGCATTCCGCACGGCCGGCGGCGATGCCGTGGAGGCCCTGGATCTCCTGCTGGCGCGGCACTTCCGCGCCGAGCCGGTGCTGTGGCTGCGGCACATCAACCGTTACCTCGCGCCCTCGGGCGCCCGGCTCGCCATCGCGCCCGGCACGCACCGGGACCGTTTCACGTCGCTGGTGATCGATGCCGAGGGCGAGCCGGTGGAGCAGGGCCCGCTCGTCAGCGTGATCATGCCGGTGCACGATGCCGCCCCCACCCTGGAGCTGGCGGCCCGCTCCATCCTCTCGCAGACCTGGCGGACGCTGGAACTGATCCTCGTCGACGACGCCAGCACGGACGGCAGCGCCAGGATCTGCGAGGCGCTGCGGCAGCAGGACCCGCGGGTCCGTGTCCATCGGCAACCCGCCAACGCTGGCGCCTACGTGAGCCGAAACGTGGGCCTGCAACTGGCGCGCGGGCAGTACGTGACCTGCCACGACGCCGACGACATCGCCTTTCCCTTCCGCATCGCCCACCAGGTGGGCCTCCTGATGTCGGGACAGGCGGCCCGGGCGACCCGCAGCACGATGATCCGGCTGGCGGCGGACGGCGAGCCCACCCGGCCCTCGCGCATCGGCGCCTTCAGCCGCGACGGATTCGCACGACGGTGTTTCGTGTCGCTGATGTTCGAGCGGGCCCACTTCGATGCCCATCTGGGCGCCTGGGACAACGTCCGTGTCGGCGGTGATGCCGAGATGGTCGAACGCGCGCAGCGCAGCCCCGGTGGGATCCACGAGGACGACCGCATCGTGATGGTCTGCCTGGACGACGCCCAAGGGCTGACACGCGACCCGGTCCTGGGAATGGACAACCCCAGGATCGACGGCCCGCGGGCGGCGTACCAGCGTGCCTGGCGCCGGTCGCATGCCGTGCGTGCACCTGACCTGCGCCTGCCCTGTCTGCCAGGCTCGCGGCCTTTCCCGGCGCCCCGAGAGATCGAGGTGCCTGACCGTGTCCTGCAGACGGTCTATGGCGCGGTCGGCTTGACGGCCCAACCGGTCCGCTTTCCGAAGCCCTTGGGCGCGCCGGACGACGTGCTGGCCGAAGCGCTGCCCCGCCTCATCCAGGCAGGACACCATCCTCGCAGGAGTGCGCCGGAGCACGCCCTGTTCGAAGCCACCGAACTGGTCCGTCACGTGGGCCACGAGGCGGCGATTCACTATGCGAGACCGCTGCATAACTTCCCCGATGCGCGCTGTGGACGGCTGAGGTGCAATTGGTGCCATGGACAGCCTCTTCCTGATGGGCGCCAAGCCGCTGGTCGAGGACTCGCCGACGATGAAGTTGCACGAGTTGCTGGACTGGGTGGAGATCGCGCACAAGCTCAAGGGTCTGTACAAGCGCGAGGCCACGCGCGGCGG